>Ga0183260_10000899_pt1 | contig 25308 bp, 24 predicted proteins | sample AntDrymUQ4972206_2_FD_129768 | JGI IMG/M metagenome (GOLD analysis project Ga0183260, IMG submission 129768) | Polar desert sand microbial communities from Dry Valleys, Antarctica - metaG UQ497 (22.06) (version 2) (version 2) | ecosystem: Environmental > Terrestrial > Soil > Desert | place... | reverse complement strand
TCACGCGCCCTGACCGAGATTGATCATCAACCCGCCGTCCATGAAGTACGTCGTGCCCGTGACGTAGTCGCTGTCCGGCGAGGCGAGGAAGACGGCAAGCCGAGCGATCTCTGCCGGCTCCGCGGCGCGCTTCCAGGGGATGCTCTGCACCTGCTCCTCCAGCAGTTCCGGATCATCGATCGCAGGCTGGTTGAACGGCGTCAGGACCATGCCTGGCCCGAGGCTGTTGACGTTGATCTTCAGCGGCGCGAGCTCCAGCGCGAGCGTGCGGGTGAGCATGCGGAGCGCGCCCTTCGAGCAGTCGTAGTCGGCGCCGCCGGCGTTCGGGATCTCCTGGTGCACCGAGGTGACGTTGATGATCTTGCCCCCGGGCTCGCTGCCCGCCTTGCGCAGCTGCACGTAGCGCCGACAGCAGAAGAAGGGGCCGTACAGGTTTGTTCGGATCGCCTTGTCGAACGTGTCGGTCGAGAGCTCGGCGACCTCGTCGCCGGAGGCGTCGACGCCGGCGTTGTTGACGAGGATGTCGACACGGCCGAACGTCTCGATTGCCTCGTCGAAGAGCCGGCCGACCTGCTCCTCGTCAGCGATCTCCGCCTGAACGACGATCGCGCGGCGGCCCTCCGCCTCGACCTGCGTCCGGGTCTGCTCGGCGCCCTCGGCGTCCTCGAAGTAGTGCACCACCACATCGGCGCCCTCCATCGCGAACTCGATCGCCGTCGCCTGCCCGATCCCCGAGTCCGAGCCGGTGATCAGGGCAACCCTGTCCTGCAATTTTCCGTTCACGAGTCCCCCTTTGTTGATGATGATGATGCCGCTGCGTCGGTCAGGCGCCACGCGGCGTTGATGAGCCCGACGTGCGAGAAAGCCTGCGGGTAGTTCCCTAGGAGCTCCTTGCGGTCGGGATCGGCCTCCTCGGCCAGGAGGCCGAGATCGTTCGCGCACGCGGTCGCTCGTGCGAACCATCCCTCTGCACGATCGACCTCGCCACCCAAGGCGAGACACTCGGCGAGCCAGTAGGTGCAGATCAGGAAGCCCATCGGATCGTCCGGCCAGCGGCGCACGAGGCCGATGTCGCCCAGCTCTCGCTCGACGGCCTCGATCGTCGCCCACATCCGCTCGTCGCGCGCCGGCAGGAAGCCAACGAGCGGCAGCAGGAGGACCGAGGCGTCGAGGTCGTCGGAGCCGAAGGCGCCGGTATAGGCGCCGGCCCGCTCGCTCCAGGCCTTGGCGAGAACCGCCGTTCGCACGCGCTCCCGCGCGACCTCCCAGCCGTCCAGCTGGAGATCGTCGCCGAGCAGTGGGGCCAATCGGATCGCGCGGTCGAGTGCGACCCAGCACATCACCTTCGAGGAGACGTACTGGCGTCGCTGATCGCGCGCCTCCCACATGCCGGCGTCCGGCTCGCGCCAGGTGGTCGCGGCCCGGTTTGCCAACGCTACGAGCAGCTCGCGGGTCGGCTCGTCGAGCTCACCCAGCTGGTCGCGCAACTGCTCGACCGCGTCCAGGACCTCGCCGAGGACGTCGAGCTGCTCCTGATCCCAGGCCGCGTTTCCGATCCGCACGGGCCGGCTGTCACGGAAACCGGGCAGGTGGGCGAGCTCGTGCTCGGCGAGATTCCGCTCGCCCTCCACGCCGTACATGATCTGGACGCGCTCGCCGGCCGTGAGCCGGCCGCAGGCATCCGCGATCCACCGGAAGAGCCGATCGGCCTCATCGGGGCAAGCGGCGACCCACAGCGCGCGAATCGTCAGGCTGAGATCGCGCAGCCACGCGAAGCGGTAGTCGAAGTTGAGGTTTCCGCCGAGCTTCTCCGGGAGCGAGGTCGTCGCCGCCGCGACCACCGCGCCGGTCGGTTGGAAGGTCAGACCCTGCAGGACGAGGGCGCTGCGCCGAACGGCGTCGCGATGCCGTCCCTGGTAGCCGTCGTGGAGCTCCGACCAGGACTCCCAGGCGGCGATCGTGTCCTCGATGGTTGCCTCGGCGCCTGCTTCGCCGTCGGGCGCACTCGACGCCTCGGACGCGCGCGTGAACACCAGCTCGAAGTCCATCTGCTCGCCGGCCCGGATGGTGAAGCGTCCCGTCGCGCAGCCGCCGTGCGGGCTGAGGGTGACCCCACCGGTGAGGGTCAGCGCCACCGGCCCACCGCGCGCCCTCACTCCACCGCGGACGGCGAGGACGTGGGGGACGGTCAGGCCGTACTCCATGCGGGGAGCGAACTCCGTGACCAGCTCGACCGCTCCGCGAAGACCCTCGACCCGGCGCAGCAACACGTGCGGACTGCGGAGGCCGAGGTCGTGACCACGCGCCTCCGGCTCGAGCCCGAGAGCGTCGGTGACCGCGACCTCGCCTTTCTCGGTCGTCAGCACCGACCGCAACACGAGCGAGTCGGGAACGTAGGCGCGCTCCGACTCGAACGCGGCCGACGGATGGAGTGACCAGTGGCCTGCGTCAGGCCCCAGCAGCCGACCGAAGACCGAGGGCGAATCGAAGCGGGGAACACACCACCAGTCCACCGAGCCCGCGCGATCGACGAGCGCGGCGGAATGGCAGTCCGAGAGGAAGCCGTAGTCCCCGATCGAGCTCGGTCGCCCTCGGTCAACAGTCACGAACGCGTGATCCCGCGACGCAGCACGCCGATGATCCCCAGCTCTTCCTCGCTCGCGTCCTTGCGCAGCAGCTCGTTGATCTCGACACCGACGAGGAAGATGATCGAGGCCGTGTACAGAAAGGCGGCGAGTACGAGGAATACGGTGAGCGCCCCAATCGCGGAGGTGAAGTCGGCGAACAAGCTGACGTACCAGCCGAAGAGCAACGACTGGACGATCCAGGCGGCCACGACAACGACCGCGCCGACGCTCGCCCACCGCACGCGGCGGTGTTCCGCCGGGCCGTAGCGGACGAGGAGGCCGACCGCGAGCCCGAGTGCGATTACCGCGATCGGCCAGCGGATCACGAGCAGGAGCACGTGGGTGGCTCCGCTGCGTTCGATTCGCGGGCCTACCGCCACCGCGAGCACCGCGAGCACCACCGCGACGATCACGCACCCCGCGAGGGCGAACGAGAGGCTCCAGCGTCGCCGGAGCGACCGCATGTCGTCCGCCTCATAGATCGAGTTCATGCCACCCATGCAGGCACGCACCAACCCGGAGACGTACCAGAGCAGCAAGGCCCCGGCAAAGACGGGCAGCAGGGCGCCTTCCTCTCGTGTGATCTTGATCACCGCGGTATCGATCGCCTCGAACGCCGTTGGCGTGAACTGGCGTGAGACGCTGTCGCGGAGCTGATCCTCCCAGACGTTCGAGAGCCCGAGCACGCCAGGCAGCGCGAGACCGAAGAGCGCCAGCGGGACGAGTGCCTTCAGCGCCTGGAACGAGATCGCGCTTGCGTTGTTCAAGATGCGGTGCCGGTCGAACAGCTCGGTCCAGAGCTCGAGCGCCGCGCCGGCACGTTCCCTCGCCGATGGACGTGGGTTGACGACCGGCGTCGTTTGAGCGGCTTCCACTGACGTCGATTGCGTCCGTTGCAAGCCCATCGAGAGTCCTCGTGTCAGTGCGCGGCCCGGTCGCGGCGCGTGGCCGTCGCTACGGCGACGATGCCGGCGGCGCCGCTCTTCTCGACCACCTGGTGGTGAAGGTGCGTCTCCACGATTCGCTCCAAGTCGGCGTCGAGGATCTGGTGTCCGAGTGCGATCAGGAACCAGGTCGAGCTCGAGCGCACGTGCTCGTACTCGCCCCGGCTGAGCGAGACGGGGTCGCTACACGAGTCGTCGCCGCATTCGCAGACGTACTGCATGGGCGCGGACCCGTACTGGCCGAGCTCCCGGCTCAGGCGCTCGTTCAAGCGACGGAACACCGTCTGGTTCGCCGCGAAGCGACGACTGCGCAGGGAACTCATCCGTCATCATTTGCCATGAGAGATCCTCGGTGGCTGTACACGGCAACCGGGTAGCGCCGAGACTCGACTGTACGCCTCAGCGGCTCTCGCCACCTTGTTATGAGCAGACCTGAACGTTACGGTCGCTGGGCCGCCGAACTCCGTCCCTCGCGTGTTAGCGAACCTGCATCGACCCCTCATCGGCCGCTCAGATCGCGTCGCCAGCATTCGTCGGTCAAGTGCAGCGCTCGCTGACCGCAAAGGAGACGGTTCGTCATGAGCTGGAAAGACCGCAAGAGATCGTTCGTGCTCGTCCTCGCGTTGGCTGTGGTGATGGCCGTCGCCGCTCCGGCGGCGTTCGCCGACGACGTGACCCCGCCCCGGCCGTCGGTGGGTACGAACGTCCCTGCCAGCTACTTCGGGCCGTTCCCGTCGCAGATCGACCGGAAGCTCGTCGGTCCGGTGCAGCTCCTCCGCTCGGGGCCGCTGAATACCAAGAAGGCGACGATCAAGATTCCCCTCTACCTCGGTCACATGGCGGACGGGCGGAACGTCTGGTACATCCTCACCGACACCACCGACAAGGACAACGCCGAGGCGCTCGGGCTGAATCACGCTGCGAAGATGCACTACGGCTCGATCGGGCGTGCCACCCGAGTGGGTCGGCTCGACAAGAAGGCCGGGCTCGTCTTCGACGTCGGCACCGTCGACTTCTCGCCCGACCGAAGGGTCGTACCCGGCGCCGGCGCGAAGGCCTTTCCGCCGCGGGTGGCAACGCCCGGCTCCGTCGGCGACGCCGAGTACACGCCGTTCGTCCGGATCGAGAACGCCGGCGGCCACGTCTACAACGCACCCGTCGTGGCCTTCGACAAGACGGCCGCGCAAATCCGCGCCTGCGGCGCCAAGAAGCCGAACTACAACCTCGTGCACGACCGCGTCGTGAAGATCTGCCCGAGCGGCAACGGCGGCGGTACGGTCACAATCCAGCTGACGCCGATCTTCAGCTTCGCGAAGCCGGCGCTCTACATGAGCATGGAGGCGTCCGATCCGGTCGTCGCGACCCTCGACAACGGCACGCACGCGCCCGCGATCGGAGAGCTGCCGGTCGGCCGCGACGACAGCGTCTTCAGTGCGATCGAGCGGCTGTTCGTGATCGCGAACGGTCCGACCGGACGGCTGAACCCGCAACGGCAAGGCCTGAACAGCGCGCTGACCGACAAGGGGACGGACGGGAAGCCGCTCCCGCCGATCAACCTCGTCGGCGGGCTGCCCACGGTCGCGCTCGACTACAGCCCGGCATGGGATCTCAACCTCGGCTTCTGGACTGCCAAGGCGATCGCGAAGGGCTACCGCTCGCGCGTGATCGACGAGTTCCAGCTCCTGAGCCTGGTCGTCGGCGGCCACATCACCGGCCCGGGCGGCAAGCCCTTCGGGTCGACCGGGATCGTCGTCAACTGCCCGATCGTCGCCCGGCTGCTGTAGCCGTCCGGCGCGTCAGAGCGAACTCTGGCCCTCAGGTGCGGCCCGCCGTCGGCGGGCCGCACCACTGCGCGGTTACTTCGCCGAGCGACGTCACGTGCACGTACGTCGACGTGCCACGGATCGGGGTGTCCCGACCCGTGGGCGCCGATCGTCTCAGGGAATGTCCCGGTCTCCGCGTTTGGCCGTCCGCCGATCAGGCGGGTGACCCGGCGCACGGATGTGAGCCGTGACTCCGATCAGGTACATGCTCAGCTCGATCGTCTCGATCTTGTCGATCGAGGCGAACAACCCAGGACCGCCCGCGCCGAACGCCGCCTCGGGGATTCCAAAAGCGGGAGGTAATTGGCACGGGACCCAGTCGCCTGAGACCCCGGACATGATCGAACTCCGTCGTGTTCGCCGCATTCAGAACCGGCAGGAACTGCTCCGAAGGCGTGCCCGGTGCCCGCTTGACCGCCTTCGTCAGGAACGTGGCCCCGAATTGCTCCTGCGTGACGATGACGTTGATTACCTGACCCGTCGACTGGGCGGTGGAGGCCGCCGAGGCTCGCCCCACGAGGCTCGCTGCTCCTCCTGCCGCGGCCAGTCCGATGGCGGCCCGGCCGAGGACGGCCCGCCGAGTCCGGTGGGTCTCCTGCCCGATGCCATCCCTCATGCCACTCCCCTTCTCGTAGACGCGCGGAGCGGCTCTAGCCTGACCCCCGATCGCCGAACGCGAGCAGGACAGGCCGTCACCCGAGCAGACGCACTTCCTCGCGCCGCTCGCGGGCGAAGAAGTGGATCCCGTCGTCGAAGCGAACCCAGTTGCAGCGCATGCACATGATCAGCGAGTGCGTGCGGGCGGAATCGGCCATGAACCGGACGCCGCGCAGGAGGTCGCCGTTCGTAACGCCGGTGGCGACGAAGATCACGTCCCCCGGTGCGAGGTCGTCCTGCGTGAAGACGTGCGTGACGTCCTCGATCCCCACTTCGCGCGCCGTCTCGATCTGCGAGCGGGTTGTCGGCCAGAGCTGCGCCTGCAGCCCTCCCCCGAGGCAACGCAGCGCCGCGGCGCTGAGCACCGCCTGGCGGGTGCCACCGATTCCGATCGCCAGGTGGTCGTTCGTCCCGCGGATCGCGGCGGAGATCGACGCCGTCACAGTGCCGTCGCCGACGAGCTTGATCCTCGTCCCAGCCGCACGCAGCTCCTCGATCAGGTCGTGGTGCCTGGGCCGGTCGAGGACGAGGGCTGTGATGTCGAGTGGCTGGCGGCCGAAGCTCTCCGCCACGCGCTGCACGTTGTCGGCGACGGGGCGGTCGAGGTCGATCACGTCGCGCGCACGCGGCCCGACGGCGATCGTGCGCATGTACATGTCCGGGAGCCGCCGCAGCTCGCCCTCCGGGGCGACGGCGAGCATCGCCATCGCCCCCACCCCACCACGCGCGACGACGCCCCGTCCTTCGATCGGGTCGAGCGCGAGATCGACGGTCCCCCCTCCGGCGCCGACGCTGCCACCGGGGAGGAGCGCCTCGCCGGTGCGCGCGCCGATGACGATGCGCCCGTCGATCGGCAGCTCGTCGAGCGCGGCCTTCATCCCGCTCGCCGCCGCCTGCTCCGCCGCGTCCTCGTCGGCCCGTCCGAGCCAGCGGGCGCCTGCGAGCGCCGCCCACTCCGTCGCACGCGCGTACCGCGTGCAGAGGCAGTCGGCCACGGCCTAGACCCGGGCGAGCCGGTCGGCGGTCGAGAGCACGAGGTCGAGGACGTCGCCGACGGCCTGATCGAGGCTCCCGTTCATGATCACAGGGACGTCGCACCGCTGCGCACGCTCGATCAGCGACTCCTGGATGAGGCGGATCTCGGTCATCCCGTCGAGGTACTTCTCGAGCGGCCGTAGGCCCTCGGTCGCCCGGTCGCGCACCCAGAAGTGACTGCGATGGAGATCCTCGTTCTCGATCGCGACCAGGCATTGGACGACGATCGCGTCAGCGTGCTGCACCTGCACCATCCCGGGCACGAGGTGGACTCCTTCGAGCACCATGGACCACCCCTCGGCGAGTGACCGCTCGATCGCAGCCTCGACCCCGACGAGCACGTTGCGCGTCTGGTCGAGGAAGCCGAGGAGCCGCGCGTCACCCGCCTCGTCCTCCTCGGCCTTCGTGAGACCGAGCCCCGCCTCGAAGCTCGAGTAGTGCACCGACGGCATGAAGGCGGGCGAGAAGAACGCGCGCATCGTTTGGCGGATGAAATCCGTCGAGGTGACCCGCGTGATCCCGAGGCGGTGGGCCGCCTCGGTCGCGATCGTCGACTTCCCCGTGCCGGTCGCGCCACCGACGAGCAGGATGATCGGAGCGTCGAGCTGGCGAAGAGCGTGCAGGCGCCGCAGTCGTCGGATCGTGCGGGTGCCTTCGGGCTCGCCGAGCACCTCGCTCGCGAGCTCGGCCAGACGGTCGAGATCGAGGCGGTCGGTAGAACGCTGCGCGAGATCGGCGTCCACGCGCCGAGCGAGCTCGTACGCCCGCGTCACCGTGAGCCCGGTCGCGGCGAGCGCACGCGACATCAAGCCCTTCGACCACGGAGGGCCGTCGTCGCCGCCGAGCGGCAGCGGCGCGAGGTAGCGGCGCTCGCTCAGCTCACGGCCTCCGGGGTGCGGGCGATCGCCTCGTCTGCGAGACGGTCGATCGCGGCGTCGAACGCCGGCTCGCGAGGAAGCGGGACGATGTCGTTCGCCGCCACGACGACGCGGACGCCGCGCCGGCTCGCCTCCTCGACGACGACGTCCACCGCGGCGGCCTTGAGCTCGACGAGAAACGTGTCGGCATCGATCCGCTCGAGGTCGGCGCGAAGGAGTTCGCGGTCGGCGAGCACGCCCGAGACGGCCGTCGTGTGGGCGCCGTAGGCGTTCGCGAGATGCGCTGCGAGCCGCTGGTGCTGCGTCACCGGAGCGGTGCAGAAGTATGCGACACGCTCTCCTTCGAGCGGCTCGAGCGGCCGCGGTCGCAGGACGCTGCGGATCACCGTGGTGCCGGGCCGGACATGCGGCCGCAGCGCGGCGACGAGCGCATCGTGCGGCGCGTCGTCCTCGGCCATCGTGACGAGCACGAGGTCGGCGATCCGCGCCCGATAGGTATTCAGGTAGCCCGACGTGACCTCGACGGGCTGCGCGGCCGAGACGACGAGCAGCCGCGCACCGGCGTCCACCGGCGGCTGCGCTGCGCCGCTCCCGTCGAGCACGAGGAGCTCGGGCTCGAGCGTCCGCGCCAGCGTCACTCCCTCGATGACGTTCGAGCTGGCGACCGCGCCTGCGAGGCCACCACCGCAACGCCGGCAGCCGACGGTCGGGACGCCCGCGACGAGCGCGGTCTCGAGGTGATCGGAGGCCGCGTGACGACCGTCCCGCGAGAGCGCGAGGAGACTCTCGACCGTCGGCGGCACCACCACCGCCTCGGGCGTGGCGGGCCCGCCACGCCCCATCGCCACGACGACGACGCGTCGCCCGGTCGCGAGGTGGCGCGCGACGTGGCCCGTGACGGCGGTCTTGCCGACCCGCTTCCCGGTTCCGATCACGGACAGCGTCGGCAGGCCGACGGGCGTCATCGCGGGTGGCTCGAAGCGGAAGTCTGGCCCCTCGTACGGAAGCCCGAGTGCGAGCACACGGCCGGCGAGCGCGAAGCGCTCACGTGGGCCGAGCACCGGCTCGTCGGACAGGTCGAGGACGGCGTCCGGCTGGTGGCGCTCGATCGCCTCCTCCACCGTCGGCTCGAGCGCGACGCCGTATCCCGCGACGTCGTCGCGCAGCTTCTCCGTGCCACCTACGAGCACCGCGGCGACGACGACGTCGTCCAGCTCGGCGAGGGCGTCCCGCACGACCGGCGGGTAGTGCTCGCCGTCGATGATCGCGACCACGCGTCTCACCCGCGCGTCGTCACCTCCCGCTCGATCCGGCTCGTGTACTTCTCGTACTCGAAGGTCTCGGTCGAGAACTGGATGATCCGCTCCTCGCCGTGGAACGGGTGGCGTCGGGAGATCGAGACGTGGTGACCGTTGACCTCGACGACGTTGTAGCAGGGCCGCGTGTTTCCACGGAGCCGTAGCGAGGACACGGTGCCCGTGTTGACGACGAAGAGGTTCTCGAGCCGCCAGGCGTAGGGAACGTGCTTGTGCCCCGAGAGGACGAGCTGGACGCCGGCGCTCACGAGGCATTCGATCGCGTCGCCGGCGTCGTAGACGACGTTGCGCTCGCGTCCCGTGCCGGGAACGGGCAGGAGGTGGTGGTGGAGGACGAACACGCGGAGGTCGGCGGGCTCCTTGAACTGCTCCTCGATCCACGCGTAGCGGCCACGGCCGATCTGTCCGTGGTCGAGGTCGGGCTCGGTCGAGTCGACCGCGACGACGGTGACGCCGTCCTTCCGGAGCACGGAGCTCCGGTCGCCGAAGAGGTCTTCGAAGTGGACGTAGCCGACGTTGCGCGCATCGTGGTTCCCGGGCACGACGACGAACGAGTCGCAGTCGATCAGGTCGAGGTACTGCCGTGCCAGCTGGTACTCGTGCTTGAAGCCGAAGGTCGTCAGGTCGCCCGAGCAGACGACGATGTCCGGGTGCAGCTCGTTGATCTCGGAGATCGCCCGCTCGAGCAGAGTCGCCTCGAAGTACGGCCCGCCGCAGTGGAGGTCGGAGAGGTGCGCGATGCGGAACGGGCGTTCGCTGGACGGCATCGTCGCAAGTCTACGGCCGCCAGGAGGTCGTCCGGGCCGCTCGCTACCCTCGGGACGGTGCGCGATTCGCCCATGGAAAGCGCTGCGTTCCAGGCATATCGCGGCTCCCAGCCGCCGCGCTTCGTCAACGCCGCAGAGCGTGAGTGCGCGCAGATCCTCGACTGGTACGGGATCCCGTGGGAGTACGAGCCGCGCAGCTTCGTGCTCGAGCGCGACGCCGAGGGTCGCGTCACGCGGGCGTTCACGCCCGACTTCTTCCTGCCCGAGCAGAACCTCTACATCGAGGTCACGATGATGAAGCAGTCGCTCGTGACCCGAAAAAACCGCAAGCTGCGCGAGGTGCGCGAGCTCTACCCGGAGGTGCGGGTCAAGCTCTTCTACCGGCGCGACATCGAGCGGCTCGCCCAGCGCTATCGGTTGCGCATCGCCTCGTGAGTGTCCAGACCACCGCGGAGCGCCTCCGCGCCGCCGGTGAGCCGATCGGCGAGGTGTATCTCGATCGTCACGAGATCGCCGCGCGGGTCGCCGAGCTCGGACGAGACCTCGGTGAGCGGTACGCGGGGCGCCTGCCGCTCCTCGTGGCGCCGCTCAAGTCGAGCGCCGTCTTCCTCGCCGATCTCTCGCGAGCGCTCGGCGTCGATCACGAGCTCGACGTGATCGAGCTGGCTCCGTACGGGAGTGGGCGCACCGGGGGCGGTGTTCGCCTCCTCAAGGACCTCGACCGGCCCCTCGCGAGGCGTGACGTCATCGTGGTCGAGGATGTCGTCGACACGGGCCTGACCCTCGCGTTCCTCACCCGCGTCTTCGCAGAGCGCGATCCCGCGAGTCTCGCCGCGGTGACGTTGCTCGACCGGCCGTACCGGCGGCTCGTCGACGACATCCCGCTGACCGACATCGGCTTCACGGTCCCGGACGAGCTCTTTGCCGGGTACGGACTCGGTCTGGCCGAGCGGTGGCGCGCGTTGCCCGATCTGCATGTCGTCGCTGTGGATCGGCTCCCGCGCGCGATCGACGCTGCCTGAACTACCCGGCGGCCCGCCGGAAGGTCACGACGGAGGGGGGAACCGCGCGAGCGAGCGCCGCCTCGCGCTCGAGCAACGCGGCGAAGGCGTCGTGGGGCAGCGGTCGGCTGAAATGGAACCCTTGGGCGTACACGCAGCCGAGCTCGAGCAGCGCCGCCACCTGCGCGGGTTCCTCGACGCCCTCGGCGATCGTCGCCATCCCGAGGTTCTCAGCGAGCTGGAGGATCGCCCTCGTCATCGAGGATTCGTCCGCGCTGCGCCCGAGCGCGGAGACGAACGACCGGTGCACCTTGAGGATCTCGATCGGGTAGCGCTGCAGGTAGCTGAGCGAGGAGTACCCCGTCCCGAAGTCGTCGATCGCGAGGCTCACTCCCAGGTCGTTGAGCTCGCGCAGGCGCTTCACCGCGTTGTCGGGATCCTCGACGAGACAGCTCTCCGTGAGCTCGAGCACGAGTTGCTTCGGTTCGAGGTCGTGCTGGGCGACGACCGTCGCGACGTCGTCGACGAAAGAACCGTCTTGCAGTTGTCGCGCGGAGACGTTGACGCTGAACGTGAGCGAGCCAAGTTCCGGGAAACGGCGTGTCCATTCGACCGCTCGACCACACGCTTCGTGCAGCACCCACCGTCCGATCGGGACGATCAGCCCCATCTCCTCGGCGAGCGGGATGAAGTCGAGCGGGGGGATGAGCCCGCGCTCCGGATGCTCCCAGCGGACGAGCGCCTCGGCGCCGACGACCCTGCCACCGTCGAGCAGGACGTACGGCTGGTAGTGAACGCGGAGCTCGTCGCGGTCGAGCGCGCGACGCAGGTCGCCCTTGAGCTCCATCCGCGTCACGACCGCGTGGCGCATCTGCGGCTGGAAGAGCTCGAACTCGCCCTTCCCGCGCGCCTTGGCCGCGTACATCGCGACGTCGGCATCGCGCATCATCTCCTCCGGCCGGACCTCGGCATGCCGGCCGACTGCGATCCCGATGCTCGCGCGGACGACGACCTCCATCGCCTCGATCTCGAACGGCTTCTCGAGCCGCTCGCCGATCCTCCGGGCGACTCGCGTGACCTCGTTGAGATCCTCGATCCCTTCGAGCAGGACGGAGAATTCGTCTCCTGCGAGGCGGGCGAGCGTGTCCCCCGGCCTCACGCATGACGCGAGACGCGTCGCCACCTCGACGAGGAGCTGATCGCCCGCTGCGTGCCCGAGGCTGTCGTTCACCGTCTTGAAGTCGTCGAGATCGAGCAGCAACACGGCGACGGACGGAGCTGCGGGGGCGGGTCGGCGCGCGAGCGCCTGAGCCACTCGATCGGTGAAGAGGACGCGATTCGGGAGGTTCGTGAGCGCGTCGTGGAACGCCTGGTGCGTCACTGCCGCGAGCTCTTTCCGTTCCGTGATGTCGCGGAGGAATGCGTTGATCCTCTGCACGCCCTGGCTCGCGCTCCCCAGATGCTGAGCTCCACCGGGAACTCGACACCGTCGCGGGTGACGGCGCTCAGCTCGAGCGTGCGGCCCAGCGCAGGACCGTGACCCGTGCGGAGAAACGTCTCGAATCCCCGCAGGTGCGACGGGCGGTAGCGCTCGGGAACGATCGTGTCCGCGACCGGCAACCCGATCGCCTCGTCCCGGCGCCAGCCGAACGTCTCCTCGGCCATGCGGTTCCACTCGACGATGAGTCCGTTCGCGTCCATGCTCACGAAGGCGTCGCTCGCGGTCTCGACGACCGTGCGGAAGCGGTCCTCGCTCGCCTTCAGCTCCTCCTCCACGGCGCGTCGCTCGGTGATGTCGTTGAGGACGCCGCTCCAGACGAGCGTCCCGTCGTCGGCGGCGACGATCGTCGCGGCGTCGCGGATCCAGCGGCAGTCACCGGAGCGCGTGAGGAGCCGATACTCGGACTCGTGGAGCTCACCGGTCGTGTGCGACGCGAGCTCCTCTTCCTCCGCGACGACGGCGTCACGATCGCCGGGATGGAGTTGCCGGATCCAGAGGCCGGGCTCCGCCGTCCACTCCGACGCGGTGAAGCCGAGCATCTCCTCGATGCGCGGGCTGACGTACCGCCACCGGCCACGCGGGCCGAGCTCCGAGATGTAGATGATCCCGCGAGCGCCTGCCACGATCGTCTCGAGGCGCTCCTCGGTGCGACGGAGCCGACCGGCGAAGGCGTCGTCGCGCCTGAGGCGGCGCAGCGCGCGCCGGCGGAGCGCGGCCAGCGCCCGTCCCGGCGTCCTCGACGTCGCGGTACCCACCTTGTGAGCATCGGAACTCGGTCGGGAAGCCTTTAACCGCGGCGCGTCACAGGTACCCGAGCGGATCGACCGCCGAGCCGTTCACGCGCACCTCGAAATGCACGTGCGGCCCACTGGAGTTCCCGGTGTTCCCGGAGTAGGCAACGACCTCGCCCGCGACGACCGTCTGGCCGACCGCCGAGGCGAAGGACGAGTTGTGCGCGTAGGCGGTCGAGAGCCCGCCTCCATGGTCGACGACCACGAGGTTGCCGTAGCCGCCGAGCCACCCGGCGTAGATGACCGATCCGGCTGCGGATGCCCGCACGGACGTCCCCGAGCCGACCGCGATGTCGATGCCCTCGTGCATCCTGCCCCGGCGCATTCCGAAGCCACTCGTCACCGGACCGGATACGGGCCAGCCGAGAATGCCGCTGCCGGACGGCTGTACGACCGGCGTCACCGGCGACTCCTGCTGGCTGAGGCGGATCTGCGCCGCGAGCTCGGCGCTCTGCGCCTCGAGTGCGTCGATCTCCTCGAGCACGGTCTCGCGATCACCCTCGATCGAGGCGAGCGTCACCGACTTCGTCCGCCTGGCTGCGACGAGCGCATCACGACTCGCCACGAGGCGCGTCACGACCGACCGCTGCTCGGACGTGGCCGACGCAACGGCCTCCTCGACGCGTGCGGCCTCTTCCCGGGCGAGCCGCGTGCGCCGGCGCGCCTCGCGCACGTCGTCGCGCGAGCCTTTCACGCGCGCCGCGATCCGCTCGTCCTGCTCCCCGATGCGACCGAGGAGCTCCAGGTTGTCGATGATGTCCGTGAAGCTCGTCGTGCCGAGGGCGAGCGACAGCGCATCGAGCTCGTCCGTCATGTAAAGCTCCCGCACACGCAGCTCGAGGCGGTCGAGAGCGACGACGTACTCGCCGCGCAGACGCGCGTAGCGTGCGGTCTGATCCGCGATCGTCCGATCGAGCGCGTCGAGTCGTGCCTGGGCTCGTGCGAGCGTCCCCTCGAGCACGTCGAGCCGTGCCTGCTGCGCGTCGACACCCGACTGCAGCTCTCGCACCCGACCGGCAACCGCGCTCAGCTCCTCCGTCAGGACGCCTGCCCGTCGATCTGTGTCGGCAGCCTGGGCGCGCCGGCGCTCGAGCTCGCGATCGACGCGATACTTGTCCGCGCCTGGGTCGCCGGCGGCGGGGCCGGCGAGCAGGAACGAGATCGAGAGGACGAGCGCGGCGACGGCCGTTCCGGCGCGACGACCCATCATTCCGTCTTCGTCTCCCCGCTCCGAGTCCCTGCCTCCACTGCGTCCAGCGTACGAAGCGCCTCGGCTGCATCGCGGCGCACCGCACCGATCACGCTCCGGTAGTCGTCGTCCGAGACGCGCCCGGCCCGGTGGTCCGCCTCGAGCTCACGAAGCGTCGCGAGAGCGCGATCTCGCGCCTCCTGTGCGTCGAGACGGCGGCGGTCGGTGTCGCCGAGTGCGTCGAGCGAGTCCGAGGAGGGCGCTGGCTCGCGTAGGAAGGGCAGCGCGACCACGACGACGACCGCAGCGGCAAGCGCTGTGCCGAGCACGACCCAGAGGGTCACGTGGCCGGCCGGTTTGCCGACTCGCCGGTGCGGGCGTAGCGCGTGGCGAGTCGCCGCTCCTCGCGCGCGTCGGGCCAGAGCGTGATGAGCGAGCCGAGGACGAACACGAGCCCTGCGAGCCAGATGAGGTTCACGAGGGGCTTCACGAACACCCGGAAGTAGACCGCTCCGTCGTCCCGCACCTGCTCGGCGATCACGAAGAGGTCCTCACCCGTGAGGAGGTCCGACCGGATCCCGACCTCGTTCGAGACCTGCTGCTCGACGCTGTAGGCGTTCTTGCCGGCGGCGATCGTCCCGAGGTCGTCGTCGCCGCGCCGAACGTCGAGGTGAGCGCGGATCTCGGTCGCGTTCGCCCCCTCCCGCTCCGTCAGCTCCCGATAGGTGAGCGTGTACCCGCCGACCGAGAGCGACTCACCACGCGTCAACCGCCCCTCGACCACCGAGTCGTACGCGCTCGAGCCGGCGACCCCGATCGCGAGGAGGACGATCGCGGCGTGGACGACGTAGCCCCCGTAGCGACGTCGGTTCCGGCTCACCAGCTGGCCGAAGGCCCTCGGCACGTTCTCGCCGCTCAAGGCGCGACGGGCGGACGTACCACGCACGAACTCGAGCGAGATCGTCGCGAGCACGAACGTCGCGAACGTGTAGGCAATGAGCCCGGGTATCGACGACCCCGCTCCCAGCGCGATCAACAGCATCCCCGCGGCGAGCGCGAGGCCGGCCGGCCACGCGAAGACACGTAACAGCCCGCGCACGGAGGCGCGCCGCCAGGCGATGAGCGGCCCGATGCCCATCAGGAGGAGCAGCGGCAGCCCGAAGATCCGGAGAAAAAAGTCGTAGTACGGCCGGCCGACCACGACCGACTCCCCGCGCACCGCCTCGGAGAGGATCGGCCACGCCGTGCCCCAGAGGATCGTGAGGCAGAGCGCGATGAGCAGGAGGTTGTTGTAGAGGAACGACGCCTCGCGCGAGACGAGCGACTCGAGGCGCGCCGTCGTCCGCAGGAGGGGAAGGCGAAGCCAGATCATCGCCGCGGTGAAGACGACCGCCACGACCACGAGGCCGAGGAACCATGGACCGATCGCGCTCTGCGTGAACGAGTGGATCGAGCTCACGACCCCCGAGCGCGTCAGGAACGTCCCGAAGAGCGAGAGACAGAACGCGAGCCCGACGAGCGTCACGTTCCAGACCCGAAGCATCCCCCGCTTCTCCTGGATCATCACCGAGTGGAGGAACGCGGTCGCGGCGAGCCACGGCATGAGCGCGGCGTTCTCGACGGGATCCCACGCGTAGTACCCGCCCCAGCCGACCTCCTCGTAGGCCCAGTGCGCGCCGAGGAGCTGCCCGACGCCGAGGGCCGTCCAGGCAACGATCGTCCAGCGGCGCGTTGCGACGATCCACCGCTCGTCGGTGCGACCGGAGAGGAGCGCGCCCATCGCAAAGGCGAACGGCACCGCGAGCCCGACGTAGCCGAGGTAGAGGAAGACGGGGTGGATCACCATGTACGGGTTCTGGAGGCTCGGATTGAGCCCGCTGCCGTCGGTGGGCGCGGCGATCGTCTCGAACGGGCTCGAGACGCCGACGAGGAGCCATGCGAACGCGGCCGCGATGCCCGCGAGCACCGGGACCACCCAGACGACGAGATCGCGGGCCTTGCGGCGGGCGAGCCAGACCGCGAGCGCCGCGTAGGCGGTGAGGACGAGCAGCCAGAGGAGGAGCGAGCCCTCCTGCCCGCCCCAGAACGCGGAGAGCTTGTACGCGACCGGCAGGTCGCGGCTCGAGTGTCCGGCCACGTACGCGAACGAGAAGTCGTCACGGAGGAACGCCGACCAGAGGACGATCGCCGCGACGGCGGTCGACCCGAACGCCGCGAAGAGCGCGTTCCGCGCCGAGAGCGCGAGGCGACGGCGACCGAGCATCGCGGCGACGCCACCCGCGACGACCGCATAGGCGCAGAGCCCGAGCGTGAGGATCAGGGCCGCGCGACCGAGGTCAGGCATCCGAAGAGGCTAAGCCGCGGGCGGCTCGACCGACTGATACTTCGAGGGGCACTTGGTGATCATCGAGCCGGGGGTCGTCACGAACGTCCCGTTCGCGTGCTGCGTGCCGGTGACGACGAGCTCACGGTCCGTGCGGAAGAGATCCGGGACGGAGCCCTTGTAGAGCACCGTGACCCGCTCCTTCTTCGTCCCCTCGATGTCCTCCAGCGTGAACCTGAGGCCGGCGCCGTGCGGGTCTCCGGTGGGCGTTCCCACGACGCGTCCGGCGAGCGAGACCTCACCACTCCGCGCGGCGAGCTCGCTCGGTGCGACGGATGGGGTACCCCCACCACCGGCGATCGAGGTGTAGAGAAGAAAGACGGCGAGCACCGCCGCCACCGAGAGCGCGATGACCAGCCTGGCAGGAGACGTCTTCCGTGCCACACCAGGAGTCTAGAGACGCTGACGCCCGCGTCGTCTGAACGTCGGCTTACGCGCCTCGGGCCTCGGCGGCGTCGCGCTCGCGCCGGCGCGGCACTTCGTAGCCGTGCTCGACACAGAGCGAGCCGGGCGCGTCCTCCATGAGCGAGTCGCAGTACCCCTTGCCGTAGGCGGCCCGCATGAAGGCCGAGACGACCTCGAGGTTCCACTCGCTGATGTCGGCCGCTTCGCGCCAGAGGTCGGTGAGGCGCAGGTCGATGTCGAGCTCGAGGAGATCGATTCTCGTGGGCTGGCTCATGGCCCCGAGGGTACGGGACCCGTCGGACGGCTCCCGTGTTCGACTCGTGTCCGACTCGTGTCCGACTTCAGTCGGACACGAGCTCTGCACATGGCTGGCGAAGAGCGGGTGTCCGACTGAAGTCGGACACGCGTCGGACACACCGGCACGCGCAGTAGAGTCGCGTCAATGGCACGGATTCGCGTGGGGCAGGCGCACATCCCTGATCGTGACTCCCCGGAGAGGGCCGTCGAGCTCCTCCTCGAACGCGGTTACGACGCCTGCGAGATCGACTTCGAGACCGGCTTCTGGATGGACTATCCGTGGGCGGAGCGACTCGGCGAGCTCGCCCGCGAGTACGACATCGCGCTCTCGGTGCACGCGCCGCTCTTCGGCTGGGTCGGCCATCTGGAGGCGAGCGGTCGCAAGTGGTCGTCCGCGCTCGGCGCGCTCGATCGAAGCGCGGGGATTTCTGCGGCATGCGGGGCCGAGGTCGTCGTCTTCCACCCCGGCTTCCTGCTCGGCCGCAGCCGCGAGGACTCGATCGACGCCGTGTGCGAGCAGCTCGCGATCGTCCGCGAGCGACTCGAGGGGAAGAACCGCGCGGTCCCATTCGGGATCGAGGTGATGGGACGCGTGCGCGACTTCGGCTCGCTCGAGGACTGTGTCGAGATCGGCCGGCGGGTCCCGTGGGTGCGCCCGGTCGTCGACTTCGCCCACATGCACGCGACGAGCGACGGCGCCTTCGTGGAGGTGGAGCCGTTTCGCGCGGCGCTCGCGCTCGTGGACGGCGTGCTCGAGGCAGGCGAGCCGTTCCACATCCACTTCTCCGACATCGCATATGCGAACCGGAACGAGACAAAGCACCTGCCCTACGGTGACGGCACGCTCCGTGCGGAGCCGCTGCGGGAAGCCCTCGCTCCCCTCGACCGGCCGGCCATCGTGATCTCGGAGTCGCCGGACGAAGGCTCGAGCCAGGCAATCCGGGCCGCTCTGCTCGACGAACGCTGAGACGTGCGCGAGCGCGTCGTGGCGGATCGTCAGATGATCCGTGCGGCGTGCGCGGGCTCGAGGAGGCCCTGGAGCCTGTCTTGCAGCTCGGCTGCCTCGTCCTCCCGCCCGCGGTCTCGCAGGAAGCCGGCGAGCGCAGCAAGTGGCTCGGGCTCGCTGTTCCGGAAATCGGTCTCGGAGAGCATCTCGAGCGCCTCGCGGAGGAGTAGCTCCGCCTCGTCCTCGCGCCCCTGCGCGGCACGCACGAGACCGAGGACCATGCGGACGTTCGAGCGCGACATCATGTCCTGCATCCCGACGGTCTCCACGGCCGAGAGCGCCCACCGCTCTGCCTCCTCGACGCGACCCTGGGCGAGCACGATCTCGGCGAGGGTGCGCTGCGCCTCCACGATCTTCCCGCGCTCCTGGACGGTTAGGAGCATCCGCACCGCCTTCCGGACGAGTTGCTCGGCACGCTCGACGTCGCCGCCGCGCCAGACGGCGATGCCCTCGAGCTGGCGGGTGCGCGCGGCATCGGGAGTCGCACCCGTCTCCGCGAAGCGCTCGGATGCGAGCCGGAACTGCGCAGCCGCCTCGGCGTGTCGTCCCCGGCGGAGAAGGAGCGAGCCCCGTACGCGCGCGACCCAGGCTTGCGCGGAGATGCTCTCGCTCGAGTCGGCGAGTGCGGCCGACTGCTCCAGCAGCTCCTCGGCAGCGACGACGTCAAGACGAGCGGCGTGGGCGGACGCGAGCTCGACGAGCGCCAGGCTCTCGAGATCCGGGCGTTCGTTCTCGCGGGCGATCTCGAGCGCCTCGCGTGTGTGTCGCTCGACCCGCTCGAGATCGCCTTCCCACCAGCCGACGCTCGAGAGGAGCGTGAGCACCTCGGAGCGTGCGTCGCCGGGCGCGTCGGCGAGGAGCTCGAGCGCGTCCTCACCGAGGGTCCGCGCGGCCGGGACATCGGCGTTGCGGTTGAGCACGATCTCCGCGAGCTGGGTGAGCGCGAGCCCCTCGATCACGCGATCGCCGGCGTCCCGCGCCTCGTCCCTGACGAGCTCCATCTCGACGGAGGCCGCGGGCAGCTCCCACAGACGCCAGGCAGCACGCGCGGCCAGAAAGCGGCGCTCGAGACCCGGCTCGAGCTCGATCGCGCGCAGCAGGACGCGTCGGGCGGTGCGGTTCGCCTCGCGGACGAGCGCGCGTCGGCCTGCGAGCTCGAGGGCGCCTGCGGCGCGCGTACGGAGCTCCTCGGGGATCCTGCCGTCGAGCTCCGCATGAAGTGCCGCGGCGCGCTCGAGATGGTGAGCCTCGGCTTCGGCGCGCTCCTCGAGGGTGCGCTGTGAAAGCCAGTCGGCGAAGCTCAGATGCAGCCGGGCGCGCTCGCCCTTCGCGAGCCCGCTGTAGGCCACGTCCCGAATCAGCACGTGCCGGAAGCGGTAGGCATCCTCCCCGGCAAACCTCGAGACCGGCTCACGCGTCAGGAGCTGGCGCTCGACGAGGCCCTCGAGCGCCGTCTCGACGTCAAGGTTCGGATCGAGCGCGGCGACAGCCCCGCGCCAGAAGACCCGGCCGATGAGCGCCCCGTGGCGCAGCAGCGACCGGCAGTGGGCGGGCAGCCGGTCGATCCGCGCCGCGATCAGCGCCTGCACCGTGTCGGGGATCCTCGGCGAGGCGCCGTCGCCCTCCTCCGCGAGCAGGCGGATCGTCTCCTCGACGAAGAGCGGATTTCCCTCGGTCTTCTCGAGGAGGACCCTGCGGATGTCATCCGGCAGCGCGGCGTCCTGTGCGAGCGCGTCGACGAGCAGCTCGGCCTCGGCGAGCGGGAGCGGCCCGAGCTCGATCGCGATTGAGCGGCGACGGCCTCCACCCCACGACGGCCGTGCCTCGAGCAGCTCCGGCCGGGCGAGACACACGATCAGGACGGGTGCATCGTCGATCTGCTCCGCGAGGTGCTCGACGAGGTCGAGGAGCGACTCCTCGGCCCAGTGGACGTCCTCGAAGCCGAGCACGAGCGGCTGGGCCTCGCCGAGGTTCGTCGCCCACTCGTGCGCCGCCCAGGCGATCTCCTGGCCCCGTCGCTCGCCCGAGACGGTGTCGAGCACGCCCGAAGCGAGCCCGAGCAGGTCGGCGACAGCGTCGCTCGAGCACGCCTCCTTCAGCTTCTCGAACGCCTCCTCGGGCGAGTCGTCCGGGGAGATCCCCGCGGCTGCCTGCACCATCTCGGCAAGCGGCCTGTACGTGAGGCCCTCGCCGAACGGGAGTGAGCGTCCGGTCAGGATCGTCGTCCGCTCGAGTCCGGCGAAGAACTCGTGAGCGAGGCGGCTCTTCCCGATCCCCGGCTCGCCGAAGATCGTCACGAGCTGTGCGCGGCGGTCGCGAACGACCCGCGCGTAGGCGTTGCCGAGTAGTTCGAGCTCCTCCTCGCGGCCGACGTACGGCGCCGTGATCGAGACCGGCCGGCCGGCAGGACGGTCGGCGCAGACGACGCGCCTCACGGTCGTCCCCTCTCGCAGGCCTCTGAGCGAACGGCCTTCGACGACGTCCGCCACGACTCGGTCTGCCGTGAGCCTGTGGGCGGTCGGTCCGATCAGGATCTCTCCCGGCTCGGCCGCCTGCTGGAGCCGCGCGGCGACGTTCATCGCCTCGCCGGTCGCAAAGGTGGAGTCGCCGTCCTCGACGACGACCTCGCCCGCCTCGATCCCGATTCTCACCGGCAGCTCGCCCTTGCTCGACTCGACGATCGCCACCGCGGCGCGGATCGCGCGCTCCGCGTCGTCCTCGTGCGCGATCGGGGCGCCGAAGACCGCGAGCACCGCGTCGCCGGCGAACTTCTCGACGGTTCCCCCGTACGTCTCGATGTGCCCCTGCGCGCGCGCGAAGAAGCTGGTGATGCGCCTGCGAACGATCTCCGGGTCACTCGCCGAGACGAGGGACGTGGAGTCGACGAGATCGACGAACAGCGCCGTCGCGAGCTTTCGCTCCATGCCCGAAGTCTAGGCTCGCCCCGGACTATCGAACGGGGCGGTTTGCCGTACGTCGGAAGGCATGGGCGATGGACTCGGTGAACGACCAGGAGGCGCGGGCGATGCGGGCCGCGCTTCGCGCTCGAGGGCGTCCACTGCTCGAAGTCGGACGCCGGTCGGTAGGCCCTCGCACGCGATCCGTCGCTCACCGCGATCGAGCAGGCGTTGCGCCTCCGAGCCGGGGACGAGGACGTCTCGATCGAGCCTGCGAGATCGGGCGCGTGCTCGCGGTTGTGCAGGCCGAGATCAGTCCGAACGCTCGATGATCGAGACCGAACGGCGCGCGACTACGATCCGCCCGTGCTCGACCCGAAGGTGTTCAAGGCGTACGACATCCGCGGGCTCTACCCCGCCGAGCTCGACGAGGACGGCGCCTACCGGATCGGGCGGGCGTTCGTCGAGGAGTTCGGGCCTCGCTCGATCGCGGTCGGTCGCGACATGCGGCTCTCAGCCCCGGCGGTGACTGCCGCCCTGGTCGACGGAGCCGTGGACGGAGGTGCCGACGTGCTCGACCTCGGGATGGTCGGCACGGAGATGGTCTATTACGCCGTCACCGAGCTCGGGCTCGACGGTGGCGTGTGCGTGACCGCCTCGCACAACCCGAAGGAGTACATCGGGATGAAGATCGTCCGCGCCGGGGCGCTCCCGGTCGGAGGCGACTCCGGTCTCGAGGAGATCCGGCAGCGGGCGTCGCGGGACTTCGGTGAGGTCGGCACCCGGGGCACCGTTCGGGCGCAGGACGTCTGGGACGGCTTCGTCGAAAAGGTGCTCTCGTTCGTCGACGAAGGCGCCTTCCGTCCGCTGAAGATCGTGATCGACGCGGCGAATGGAATGGCCGGGACGATGCTCCCCCGTGTGCTCGAGCGCCTTCCGCAACTTGAGGTCGTCTCGTGCTACTTCGAGCCCGACGGCTCGTTCCCGAACCACGAGCCGAATCCACTCCTCCCCGAGAACCGCGCGTTCATCGTCGAGAAAACCCGGACGGAGAACGCCGATCTCGGGGTCGCCTACGACGGTGACGCCGACCGCTGCTTCTTCGTCGACGACACCGGCGAGTTCGTCCCCGGCGACTTCGTCACCGCCCTCCTCGCGCAGGCCATGCTCGCGAAGGAGCCGGGGGCCAAGGTGATCTACGACGTCCGCGCGAGCTGGGCCGTGCCGCGCACGATCGAGGAGGCCGGCGGCATCCCGCTCGTCAACCGCGTCGGTCACGCGTTCATCAAGCACCGCATCCGCGAGGAGGACGCGCTCTTCGCCGGCGAGGTGTCCGCCCACTACTACTTCCGCGACTTCTCGCAGGCAGATACGGGCGTCGTCCCGTTCCTCGTCATGCTCGAGCTGCTCTCGCGGGCCGACGCACCGCTCTCGCAGCTGCTCGAGCCGTTCCGCAGCCGGTACTTCATCACGGGCGAGATCAACACCCCGGTCGCCGATGTCGGCGCGAAGCTACAGGAGCTGGAGAACCGCTACCGCGACGAGGGCGGTCGGATCTCGCACCTCGACGGCGTCTCGGTCGACTTCGACGACTGGCACTTCAACGTCCGCCCTTCCAACACCGAGCCGCTCCTGCGCCTCAACCTCGAGGCACTGGACGAGGCGACGATGGAGGCTCGGCGCGACGAGGTGCTGGGGCTAATTCGCGGCTGAGGCGGCCGGGTACGATCGCCGCACATCCGAGCGAGAGGGTTCGAGAGACATGCCGACGCTGCTGCAGATCGACTTCCCGATGCCCGGCCCGTGGGGGGAGGAGATGGCCACCGCGTTCGGCGATCTCGCCGGGATCATCGGTCGCGCCCCCGGGTTGCGCTGGAAGATCTGGACCGAGAACGAGGAAGAGGGCGTCGGTGGAGGCGTCTACCTGTTCGAGAACGACAAGTCCGCGAACGCGTACCTCGAGGAGCAAACCGCCCGTCTCGAGGGATTCGGCATCGCGGACATCCGGGCAAAGGTCTTCCACGTCAACGAGGGCCTGACGGCGCTCAACGCGGGCCCGATCTGAGCTTGCCCGAGCTGCCAGAGCTCGGCCGCACGACCGATCGACGCCCTCCGTTCAAGTACGCGGCGTTGACGCGCGTCTGGTTCTCCGACACGGACGCACAGGGTGTCGTCTACTACGGTCGCTACCTCCCGTACTTCGATCACGCCCGAACCGAGTACCACCGGCACCTCGGGCGCTTCGGCGTCGACGGCGCGGAGTTCGTGATGCGCGCCTCGAACGTCGAATATCACGCACCCGCCCGCTTCGACGACCTGCTCGAGTGCTTCGTCCGCGTCAGCCGGCTGGGTCGCACGAGCGTCACCTACGACTGCGCGGCGGTGCGGCGCCCCGACGAGCTGCTCATGGTGACGGCGACCCAGGCGCTCGTGCTGGTCGACCTCGCGACGCGGCGTCCGGTGCCGATCCCCGAAGCGGCGCGGGAGCCGATCAGGCAGTTCGAAGGCGCCGACCTGGTCGAATGAGCAAGAGAATCACCTCTACTGGGCACGTCCGGCCCGCATGCGATCATCACCTGCTGATGCATGACGTCCGGCTGCAGCTCACGGACCTGCTCGAGACGTACTACCGCGGCTGCGGTTGGACCGTCGAGCGTCACGATGACGGAACCGTGCGCGCCAAAGGCCTTGGCGGCGTCACATGGATCGGGCTCCCGGTGGTCGCCGACGACCTTGCCAATCCGGGATTTGCCGACACTCTCCGCGTCCTGGGCGACGAGCGCATGCCCACGGGCGAGCTGTGTCCGTTCGAACTCCTGCCGGACGCCAAGTGCGCGGACGGGCTCCGCGCCCTGCTCGTGGAACTGCGCCTCGCGGAGCGAGGGCACGTCGAGGTTTACGCCGTCGCTGCCTGATCCGCCGCGTCAGCGCCGACTCGCCCGACCGTCTCGTAGAAGCGCCTGACCTCATCGCGCGAGCCGTGTATCTCGAAGAGGTCGAAGATCAGGTCGTCGATCTCGCGGCGTAACGAGTCCACATCGGCAGCTGGGTTCGCCTGCAGGGAGGCGACGACCTGCTCGACCCGGTCGACCACGGCGTCTTCCAGCTCGCGGGGTGGGCGACGGAAAGGAAGCTTCTCCACATAGCCGACGTCAGCCGTCGCCGTGGTGTTGACGAGCTTCTTCATGAAGTATGTCGCCACGACGGAATTGAGATATCCGAGTAGGAAGAGCTCGCTTGTCCCTTCGTCCTCGGTGAAGATCGCGCTTCCTTTGTGACCGAAGATCCAGCCCTCAGGCATGAGACGCGCCGAAACCCGACCGCTCGAGATGACGGAGTACGTTAGACCCGCCCGGAAGTAGAGCTGGCGGTTTCGGAAGAACGTCTTTCGCGGGGTTCCGCGAGGGAACTGCGAGCGCAGCTCGAGTTCCGCGACCGACTGCTGCGACCAGTCGATCACGAAGCCGGACGGACGCCAGTACTCGCCATACCCCTCTCCCTTCGCGAATGGCACCCAGTGCGGTCCCGTGGCAATGCCCCGCGCTCGCTCGCTCTCACTCAGTGCGCGCGCGATTCCAGTAGCGACGACACGCGGGTCATCAAAAGCAGCGAGGAAACGACCATCGTCAGCTGTCGCAAGACCCTGCCGTCCACGGGCAACGTCACGCACGATACCCGATTGCCGGGCAGACTCGAAGACCTCTCGCGGAACACCGACGAAGAACGGCGTCTCGACGAGAGCTTCGTAGTCCCCCTGTCGCAGCTCGCTCACGCGCTCGGCCGGGGGCGAG
>Ga0183260_10000898_pt1 | contig 25326 bp, 19 predicted proteins | sample AntDrymUQ4972206_2_FD_129768 | JGI IMG/M metagenome (GOLD analysis project Ga0183260, IMG submission 129768) | Polar desert sand microbial communities from Dry Valleys, Antarctica - metaG UQ497 (22.06) (version 2) (version 2) | ecosystem: Environmental > Terrestrial > Soil > Desert | place... | reverse complement strand
CCGCCAAGAGGATCAGGCGCGCGGTTCGCGACATATGCGGAGTATGTCGCCGGCGAGGCAATCGACGTGCTCAGATTTCGGGGCCTTCCTAGTCAGCCGATGACTGAACGGATCGATGAACGACGTCGGCCCACGGTGTGGGTGACCCATCAGCGGTCAATCAAGTCATGTGCCGACTACGAACGACCATTTGAGGCCCATTCGTGAGCCCATGGCCATGCTCGACGGCCGCTCGACGGTCCGTTCAGTCACACGCTGCATAGATCGCCGTGGATTGGCGCCCTTGACGAACGGCCAAGTGCCGTCCTAATATCAACGGGCATTTATGTATCGGGCGCCGCAGCCCATCGAGCCGCGCCCACCGCCCAGACCACTACAAGGACGAACGTGCCCTCTCCCGCCCACATTCGATCGACGGTCGCTGCGATCACCTCGCCACCCGAGGACCTGCGCGCGATGGCGTCGTATCACAAGGCGCTCGCTGACCCAACGCGGTTGCGCCTGCTTCAGCGTCTGGCCGAACGTCCGGCCACGGTCACCGAGCTGATCTCGTGCGTCGACCTCTCGCAGCCACTTGTCTCGTGGCACCTGCGCAGGCTCAGGGCGGCCGGCGTGGTCGAAACGCGCCGATCCGGTCGGGAGGTTATCTGCACCATCAGCCGCGAGGCGCTCGACTACTTCCGCGCGCGCGAGCGCGACCTGCTCGGGCTGACCGCCTGATGAGCGTGCTTTCGCCGTCCTTCCGCGCGCGCGTCCGCGCCGGCGTCGAACCGATCGCCCGACTATTCGGGCGAGTTGGCCTGACGCCCAACGCCCTCACGTTGATCGGCTTCGGCATCGCTGTGATCGCGGCCTGGTTCGCGGCTACCGAGGCCTGGCTGATCGCCGGCTTGCTCGTGGCCTTTGGTGCGATCTTCGATCTGTTCGACGGCGCCCTGGCGCGCGCGACCAACAAGACGAGCAAGTTCGGAGCATTCATGGACAGCACTTTCGATCGCGCGGGCGAAGCGGTCGTCTACATCGGGATCGCGATCGGGCTGCTCGCAGCCCGGGCCACCCGGGCCGACATCGAGTTGCTCGTAGGGACGATCGTGAAGACGGATGTGGGCGCGCTAGTCGCGATCGCGGCGATGGGTGCGTCGTTCATGGTCAGCTACACACGTGCCAAGTCCGAGAGCCTCGGCTTCAGTTCAGGCACGGGCATGGCCAACGTTGGTTTCGCCCCGCGCGAGGTGCGCGTAGCGATCCTGTCGATCGGCCTGATCGTGGCCGGCGTGCTGACGCCGGTGCGGCCGAGCCCGAGCGTCGGGCCATTCGGCTGGTGGTACATCCTCGTCGGATCGCTCGCGCTGATCGCGATCCTCGCGGCCCTGACCACGCTCCAGCGAATTCTCTTTGTCTACCGCCAATCCAAGTCCAACCAGGAGGTCCAGGAGTAACTATGCCTAGCAAGAACAACGGCAAGGTCAGCGGCAACGGCCGCGGGCCGAAACGCAGCGACGGCAAGATCCGCGTCGCGATCGTCGGCGTCGGCAACTGCGCGAGCAGCCTCGTGCAGGGCCGCTACTACTACGAGAAGGCCAAGGACGACGAGTTCGTACCTGGTTTGATGCACGTCAACCTGGGCGGCTACCACATCCGCGACATCGAGTTCGTGGCCGCGTTCGACATCGACAAGAACAAGGTCGGCAAGGACCTGTCCGAGGCGATCTACTCGAAGCCCAATAACACCTACGTGTTCCAGCAGGTCCCGAGCATGGGCGTGCCGGTCGAGCGGGGAATGACCCACGATGGGCTGGGTAAGTATCTGTCCCAGATCATCGAGAAGGCTCCCGGCCCTACCGCCGACATCGTTGGGATCCTCAAGGAGCGCGAGGTCGACGTGATGGTCTCCTACCTGCCCGTCGGCAGCGAGCAGGCGACGAAGTGGTACGTCGAGCAGGCGCTGAAAGCCGGTGTCGGCTTCATTAACGCCATCCCCGTGTTCATCGGCCGTGAGGCCTACTGGCAGCGCCGCTTCGCCGAGGAAGGCCTGCCCATCATCGGCGACGACATCAAAAGCCAGGTCGGCGCGACCATCAGCCATCGCGTGCTGACCCGCCTGTTCATGGATCGCGGCGTTCGCCTCGACCGCACCTACCAGCTCAACTTCGGCGGCAACACCGACTTCCTGAACATGCTCGAGCGTGAGCGTCTCGAGTCGAAGAAGATCAGCAAGACCAACGCCGTCACGTCGATGCTCGACTACGAGATCGACGAAGACGACATCCACGTCGGGCCTTCGGACCACGTGCCGTGGCTCAAGGACCGCAAGTGGTGCTACATCCGGATGGAGGGCACGACCTTCGGAGACGTGCCGCTGAACGTGGAGTTGAAACTCGAGGTCTGGGACTCGCCCAACTCGGCAGGCGTCATCACCGATGCCATCCGCTGCCTCAAGCTCGGACTGGATCGCGGCCTCACCGGCACGCTCGTGGCACCGTCGGCGTACTTCATGAAGAGCCCGCCCCGCCAGATCCACGACGACATCGCGTTCAACCGAGTCGAAGCGTTCATTCGCGGCGAGGACAACGAGACGCTCGTGGGCACCGAGAAGACGCCAGTGAGCAAGAAGCGCACACTGGCCAAGCCCCACCAGGAATCCGCAAAGAAGGCAGAGCCAGCGGGCGTCACGGCCGGCTAGGTCACTAAGAAATGCGGAAGCGGCCACGAGGGAGGTCCGCAGCCTGAGCGATCAATCAAGCGGCGTCGCCTATGCGCCGCACCGTCCTGAGGCTGCCACGACTCGTGTCGGCAAAGCGGTCCGCCGGGCGCGTGAGCGTTCGGCCGTCCGTGGATACCGCGCGGCCGCGGCGGCCATCTCGCGCGTGCCGGTTCGGTTCAGCCTGCCACTTGGCCGTGCCGTGTTCGTGGGCAGTTACTTCGCCTGGCCGAAGAAGCGACGAATCATCATTTCCAACGCTTCGCAGGTCCTGGGCCTGCCGGCCGGCGACCGCCGCGTGCGGCACCTGGCACGCCGCATCTACGGGACGTACTCACGTTTCGTCATCGAGCTCATGCGCCTGCCGAGCCTGCCCGCCGATGAGCCGCTGCGTCTCGTTCGCTCCAACGCCGGGGGACGCGACGGCGACTCGTTTATCGCGCTGTTCGAGCGGTTGCGGGCCGAAGGCCGCGGCCTGATTGCTGTATCCGCCCACATCGGCAGCATTGACCTCCTCGCCGGCGCGTTCGCGCTGCGCGGGTTGCCGACATACGGCCTGGCCGACGATTCGGCTTATCCAGAGCTATTCGAAGAGATGAACGCCCAGCGGCGGCGATGGAACATCGAGGTCATCCCGTGGCGGAACTTGCGGCGCGTCTTCAAGGCGCTGCGCGAGCCGGCGATCCTGGGCCTGGTTGTTGACTGGGGTTACCGATCCGACGGCGTCCCGGTGCGCCTCTTCGGCGACTGGACGACCCTCCCCGCAGGCCCGGCAATGCTCGCCGCCAGGACTGGCGCTGCCATCGTGCCGGTCGTTTGCCGGCGGATGGAGGACGGCACGTACGAAGCACGCCACTACGAGCCAATCGAGGTCAACGGCTCGACGCCGACGGAGATGCAGCGCGCGACCCAGGAGATCGCGACGGCCATCGAGGACATGATCGCGACGGCGCCCGAGCAGTGGTACATCTTCAAGCCCATCTGGCCGCAGAGCCAGGCCGAGAAGGACGAGCTCGCCGGACGCGTGGCTCAGCTGGCGCGGCCGACTTGACCGCCATCCAGACTGCCGGTCCGACCATCGCGCCGGCCGCGCCCCGTTCGAAACCAGCTTCGCGTCGCACGGTCCGCGGGTGGATCGGCGCCCGTTTGCTGCGCATCCTGTCGGCCGTGCTCCAACGGCTGCCGGAGCGGCCGCTGCATCGCGCCGCCCACCTCGCTGGGGGCGTGCTGTATCGGGTCCAGCCGGCGCGTCGGCGACTGGTACGCGCCAACCTGGAGCGCGTCGTGCACTATCTCGCGGCTAACGGCATGGGCGGACAACGGATCGCCGCCGCCGCCCGCGATCGGCGGTCACTCGACCGCCTCGTTCGAGATGCCTTCGGCCACTACGTACGCGGGTACCTCGAGACAGCCACGCTGCCGAGATACGCGTCGGAGGAGCGGCTCGCCGGCGTGCGCCCGGATGATCCTGCCCAGGCCGACAGGGCATTCAGCTCGAAGGATGGCCGGGGACTGATCATCGTCGGCCTGCATTTCGGCGCAATCGAGATCCCTGGGCTGTGGGCGACGAGGAAGCTCGGCCGCCGCATAACGGCGCCAATGGAAACGATCGCCGACCCCGACCTCCAGGCTTATTTCGAGCACTCCCGGCGCCAGACCGGCCTGAACGTGATCCCGGCCGAACGTGCAGCGACCGAGCTACGTGCCAGCCTGGGCCGCGGGGAGGCCGTCGGCCTGGTTGCCGACCGTCCGATCGGCGGCGCCGGGACGCAGGTACAGCTGTTTGGAGCGCCGGCGCGCCTGCCGGTTGGGCCGGCTGCCCTTGCGCTGGAGAGCGGTGGATCGGCGTGGGTCATCGCGACACGCAGGGCCGGCCCGAACCAGTACCGGGCGCGGATAGAACAGATAACTGTTCCCTCCGACGGGACGCGCCGCCAGCGTATGGCGGGTTTCCTGGCGGCCGAGGCACGCGCGTTCGAGCGTGCGGTTGCAGACGCGCCGGAGCAGTGGTGGACGGTCTTCTTCCCGATCTGGGACGACATCAGGGCATGAGCTCAGAGATGGAAGCCCAACCGGCCGGCGCCGACAGGACAGGGCGGGCAGATCTGCACATCCACACGCTCGCGTCCGACGGCGTCTCGAGCGTCGCCGAGATCCTCGAGCGGGCCGAGGCGGCGGGTCTCGATGTTCTGGCGATCACCGATCACGAGCGCCTCGACGCGGCCTTCGCCGCGCGCGCGATGGCCGAGGCCGGCGGGATGCGGGTCCAGGTGGTCATCGGCGAGGAGATTTCCACCCGCAGCGGCCACCTGCTGGCGCTGTTCATCAAGCAGCGCATTCGGCCGTGGGGCTCGTTGCGTTCGGCGATCGCCCACGTCCACGAGCAGGGCGGCCTGGCCATCGTGGCCCACCCGCTCGTGCCCTACCCCCTTACCTGCACCAGCGGAAGGACCATCCGCCGCCTGCTCGACGATCCGGACCCGGCCGTCCACCCGGATGGCATCGAGGCGTTCAACCCAACGACGGCCGGTACAAGATGGGGGGCGCGCGCGCCCCAATTCGTGGCGGATGTCGGTCTCGCCGCATTGGGGAGCAGCGATTCCCACCGGGCCGAGGACGTCGGCCAGGCATTCACGACCTTCGAAGGAAGCACGGCCGCCGACCTGAGACGCGCGATCGAGACGCGGCAGACCGGGTGGCATGGGGCGAATTACACCTGGCCCGGCCAGCTGGCGACACTCAGGCGCCAACTCGGCAAGTACGCCGCGGGCATGCGCGACAACGTCGGCGGCAAGGTCCGCCGTGATGGCACCGGACGCGACCTGGGCTACCCCGGCGGGCGGCAGCGTCCCCCTCGCATGCACCTGGATGAGGCCTCCCGATGAAGATCGGCCTCGTCACCCCCTACATCTACCCGCTGCCCGGCGGCGTTAACGCGCACGTCCGCTACCTGTACGAAAACCTGATCGCTCGCGGGCACGACGTCCGCATCATCAGCAGCATCCACGGCCCGCAGAAACGCAGCGAGGGTGACGTCATCCGGATCGGGTACGGCTTCTCGGTCCCGGCCAATGGATCAGTTGGCACGCTCACGTTCTCGCCGCGCTACTCGACGCTCGTACGAGACATGCTCGAGCGCGAACGGTTCGACGTCCTCCACTTCCACGAGCCGTTCGTGCCGTTCCTCTCGCTGGTGCTGCTGAGGGAGTCGCAGAGCATCAACATCGCAACGTTCCATGCGTTCGCCGGCTGGAGCCCAGCCTACGAGTTCGGCAAGCGTGCTCTCGCCCGCTTCGCCCGAAAGCTGCACGGCCGGATCGCGGTCAGCGCGGTGGCGCGCCACTTCATCGACCGCTACTTCCCGGGCGACTACAAAGTCATCCCAAACGGCGTTGATGTGGACCGACTGTCACACGTCCAGCCGATCGCCCGCTATCGCGACGGGAGACTGAACATCCTGTTCATCGGCCGCTTCGAGAGCCGCAAGGGTGCGATGTACCTGCTCAAGGCGTACCGGCAGCTGCGCAAGCGCGGCATCAAGTGCCGGCTGCTGCTTGCCGGAACCGGCCCGCAGGAGAAGGAGATCCGGCGTTACATCGCCACCCGCAGACTGGGTGATGTCGAGCTCCTGGGCCGCATCAGCGACGACGATAAGGCCCGCTACTTCGCGACGGCAGACGTCTTTGTTTCGCCGGCAACGGGCCAGGAATCCTTCGGCATCGTCCTGCTCGAGGCAATGGCTGCCGGCAAGCCGATCGTGTGCAGCGACATCCATGGCTACAAGGGCGTCGTCCGCCGCGGCGAGCAAGCGCTCCTCGTCCCACCCAAGGACGTCAAGGCGCTCGCGCAGGCGCTCGAGCAGCTACTGCGTGATCCCGAGTTGCGCGCGCGAATGGGTGCGTCCGGACGCGAGCGAGTTGTCCAGTTCGGCTGGGAGAACGTCTGTGCCAAGGTCGACGACTACTACCGGTTCGTGATCCGCCGAATGGCCGCGCACGGCCCGCTCCCAGCGCACGTAAACCCCACCCTCGCGACCCCGGCTCGCGAGCCGTCGCAACCTCGTAGAGACGTTACGCCCGTCGGTCCGGGACCGCGCGGTGGCGGGACGAGCTATGCGCAGGCCGTCAGCCCGCTTCGGTCAAAGGGCTGATCGAAGAGCTCTCGAGTCGGGCGTCTCGCCACGCGCGCGCCGCGTAGATCGCCGCAAGACATAGGCCGAGGACCGCAACTGCGAGCAGACCCACTCCCATCGCGTCAGGCGTCGCGCGGTTCGGCTCGTCCAGGTTGACCCCGAACTGGAAGCCCCAGTTCCAGGTCGGCAGCAAGCCGAGATGGATCTGCGAAAGCGGTGTGGGCACCGGCAGGCTGCCGATGTTCGGGTAGAACGTCACGAACCAGACCACCGCGGCGAGGAGAGCGCCTACGACGAATCGGCGCGGATCCGAGGCGCGCAGCACGAAGTAGGCGGGGATCATCAACAAGAGCAATGCGGCAAGCGCGGGCCACTCTGCCTGGACCTGCGCCTGGAACACCGGCCGGCCGGGTATGACGGCGCCCACGACGATTATCGCCACGCCGACCACAGCGACCCCGAATGACGCCGGCACGAGCAACGACCGGCCGGTCGAGACGATGGTCGACGCCCGCGACATCGCGTAGAGAAGGACCGCTGCGGTGAGGCCGCCGACCGCGAGCAGGACGCCGATCATCTGGCCATCGGTCAGTTCCAGTTGTCGAGCCAGGGCCGCGCACACCTCCGTGCCCGCGTTCACCTGTTCGGTCCGGGCGATCCCGCAGAGTGGCAGCCGAAGCAACCAGAGCAACGGTGCGCCAATGATCGCCAGCGCCGCGGCGGCGCGGGCCAGCGCCCATGCCCGCTTTGATGGGCCATGCCACAGCTCGGCCAGGAAGTACGCCAGCGCCAGGAACGAGAACGGCAGCGTCGTGAAGATGTGGTACTGGAAAGTCGCGCGGTCGATGCGCGCCCATGGCAGCCACAGGCTGGCGATGGCAATGGCCACCAGCGTCAGGGGGAGGCTGCGCCTCTTCCAGGCCATGTACGACAACCACAGGACGGCAGGAATGGCGAGCCAGAAGATCACCAGGTTGCCGGTGTCATAGATCACCGCCGTTGTGCCGCCGGCATAGTCGTTCTGCTCGAACCAGACCGGCTTGAGGTCGAACGGCCAGGCCCACCACGGCGACGATGCCGGGTGCGTGGCGCGCAGGTAGTTGTGGTAGTCGTACATCGACTTCTGGAGGTCGAGCAGCGTCTGGCCGGTGTTCCCCGCGGGAGAGCCGGTGAACCACTGGTTGCCCATGTCGATCCAGGGGATGTAGTGCAGCACGTAGACGCCAAGCGGGATGACGGTGATCGCGGCGATGGCGAGCAACCAGGGCAGGCCCAGGAAGCCGGAACCCGGTCGGAGCCACCCACGTTCGGCCGGCGGCGACGCCGGCTCGCGGTCGGGATTGATTCGATCCGGGCGCGCCAGCGGACCGTAGCCGTAACGACCGGCGAACCAGCAGACGACCAGCACGGCTACGCCGAGCGCAACGAGAACAAGTCCGAAGGTGATCAGCCGAGTGGGCGTGAAAGTCTGACCTTCGGTCAGCGGGGGGCCCATCGCGAGTCGATAAAGGCCAAAGGCGAGCAGCCCAAGGCCGGGCAGGATCGGCGCGAGCACGGCCAGGCGCAGCTCCTCGAGGGTCATGCGAATCGGGCGCATGACCATCGCCACGGCCAGGAGCACGGTGAGCCCGACCATCAGCGCCAGGAACGGATAGTTGAGCTGCGGGCTGGCGACATCGGGATTGGGCGTGATCGCGATATAGCCGAGCAGTGCGGTCATGGCCACCATCGCAATTAGCGCAATTGCTCGCCCGAGCGCCGAGCGGAACAGGATCAGCAGCCCGAGACCACCGATCGCGTACGCACCGACCCATTTCGAAGACAGCGCGAGGCCGAGCAACAGGCCCACGCCTGCCAAGCCCGTCGCAATAGCCATCCGACTCCGCCATCGGCCGAGCCAAAGCGGCACGAACAGCGTGAAGGCGGCGACGATGAAGAAAGCGACGTAGGTGTCGTTCATGGCGATCCGCGAGTTGGCGAAGAACATGCCGTCCGCGAGAACCAGCACGGAGACGATCAGTGCCACGCTGCGCCGCCGGAACAAGAACCGGGCCAGCAGGTAGATGCAGACGGCGGTCAGCGCGCCCAGGAGCACTCCCGGGAACCTGAAGGCGAACTGGTTGTTGCCGACGTCGACCGTCGCGACCTGGCCGCCAGCATTGATCGCGAGGAGATCGTCACGGTCTTCGGAGGGACGCTCAGGCTGGACGTCGAGCACGACTGCCTGCGGCTCGCTCTGCAGTCGAGCGTCGGCAAAGACCGAATTCGATCTCGGCTCGACGATGTAGACGGTGGGCGCGGCCCCGTCCTGGGAACGGCCGAGGATGTGGACGTTTGTCGTCGCCTCGTTCCAGAAGACCTGCTCGATGGCATTAGGCATCTGCACGGTCTTGTCAAGGCGCGCCGCGTCGTCGCTGGGCAAGATGAATGTGACCATCTCGTCGGCGGCTGCGGCGTAAAGGGTTGGGTGCTCGACGCCCGCTTCGACGAGCGTCAAACCGGTGATCGCTGCGAACGTCCTGAAGAATGCGAGCTCGCGGAACGTGTCGACATCGATCAGGACGACACCAGTGTCGAGTCCGACAGCGAGCCCGGTGCCGTCCTCCACCGACACGCCGGGCAGGTTGCCCGCTTCGATCTCCTTGTTCAGCGCGTCCTTGTTGGCCTTCGAGATGTAGCCCGCCACGGGCACCGGGAACGTTGCGCTCTCTATGGCAGTCTGGAGCCCGGAGGAGTCGCGGTCGATCATGCTCTCGAGCGTCTCTGCCAGGGCGATGGGGTCGGTCACTGCGGCCGGGTCGACCATCACCTTGGAACGCGCGATGACACCGACCACGGATGTCGGCGAGGGGTAGATCGTTCGGCCGAGCTCCGCGCCGGTAGACAGGTCGACGCCGACGATCGTGCCGCCCGAGGTGACCGCGACGAGTCGTTCGCTCGCGACGCTCAGTCCTGTGAGTTCCCCGTCCAGACCTGAAAGCTGGGTCAGTGGCTGCGCGGCGACCTCGCCCGGCGAGCCCGCGGCGACGAGATCGTCCATCTGGCTGGTATCCACCCTCGAAATGGCGCCGCTAACGTTCCCCAGGAACAGCGCATGCTGGACCTCGTCTACGACGATGGTGTCAAAGACCCCACCGATCCGGGCCACCTGCGCCCGCGTGGCAAGGTCATAAGCGCGCACCTCGGAATCCGTGACCACGTACAGGCGATCACCGTTGTGGTCATTGGGCGCCGCCGTCGGACTCCACCTCTGCTCCACCGCGGCTGCTTTGACGTTCGTACCGAGTTCGCGCACGTCGACCACGCGGTTGTTGCCGAGGGCAACGATGCCCGCCGCGATGAGGTATTTGGCCATGTGCGGGTGCGTGAACTCGTAGATCGAGTGCGGCAGGTCGTACTCCCAGTCCTGTAGGAACTCGACCGCCGTTCGCGCGTGGTAGACCTCGTCGAAATGCATGGAATAGGGCACTTCGAGTCGGTACGTTCGCAGCAGCAACGAGCTGAGGAAAACGACGAGCAGGAGAACCGCATCGCGCCGGTCAAGCCGGCCGCCAGACTCGCCGACCAGGAGCGCGCTCCGGTCGCGGCGGATCGATTGAGACCGCTCGAGCCAGCGGTTGACGGCGCGCCGGCCGCCGAACAACGGCTCGAACGGGCCTGGTCGTGGGGGTTCGGCTTCGGGAGTCTCGATTGGCTCGCCCTCCGGCTCGGAGCTGGCGACGAGCGCCGACGCCGACGCCGCCGTCGCCGACGCCGCCGTCGCGTGGAGCGGGACACCTGGCGCCTGTGCGGGGACCTCTGGCGTCGGGACGGGAGCGGCGTCAGGCCGACTCACCAGCTGCCGGTTCTCGACACCTCGAGCCTCGTACCGATCGGGCACTTCAGCCGCGCCGGGACGCATCTGCCAACCGACGAACGCGAAACCTGCGACATGCAGACCGATGCTGGCCAGGATCCCGGCCGGCTGTCGGAAGAAGTCACCGAGGGGCAGCCGCTCGAGGTTCGGGGTCGCATACAGCTCGATCGTCAGGATGCCGTGGAAGTTGATGAAAGCGGCGGCCGACAGCCCTACTGTGACCCATAGCCAGCGCCGGTCGACGACAGCCAGCAGAGGCAGCAACCCGAAGATCGGGAACATGTACCGCTCGTGGACGCGAGTCGGGAGCATGTAGAACGCCAGTGCCAGGAAGATCGTGACGATAACGATGCTGCGTCGGTCGTCGCGCCAGGCCGCGCGCGCCAGGCCGATCGCGAAGCCGAGTGCCAGCAGGACGCCGCCGATCACCACCCCTGGCAATGGACCGAGCAGGGACAGGGTGTCTTCCGACCAACCGCCGCCGAACGCGAGCGGGTCACGACCGCCGGCAGCGAACAGTGCCCAGGGGTTGTACGCGTTCACGCTGAGGTATGGGTAGCCGCCGGCCGTCTCCTGCATCTGTCCGATGAAACCGAAAATGTTCAACGAAAAGGGCACGAGCATGATCAGCAGCACGGCGAGGCTCAGGACCGCTGACGACACGAGTCGCAACGGGCCCTGCTCGGTTTCCAACCACGCCCGAAGTCGCGCCGGCGCGAAAGGGGCGTTGCGTGGCCCAGAATCCGGCCGCAGCAGGTGTCGGCGGAGCAGGACGATGCCCACCATCGGCAACAGGACGATGCCGAATTGAGGTTTGATCAGCGCGGCGACGACCGCCAGCACCGACGCGCCCTCGGAATTGCCGCGGACCAATGCCGCGACCGTGGCGAGGCAGACCAGGGCGCCGAACGCGTCTGTCTGGCCCCAGATCGCCGAGTCGTACCACGTCACCGGATTGAACAGGTACAGCGCTGCAGCCATCAGGCCCAGGCGGTGGGCATCGAGTCGCGGTGCCCGCCACGAACGGACAACCCGGTAGAGCAGGAAGCCGACCAACAGGTCGGCGAAGATCGCCGGGAGCTTGATGAGTGCGCTCGTCGCGGAAGCCGGGTCCGTGTTGGCCAGCGGCGCAAGGAGGTGGCCCAGTCCACCGACCAGCCACAGTACATATAGGTATCCAGGTGGGTAGTCGGCAAAGGCCGTCGTCGAATAGAAACTTCCCGGACCGTGCTCCGCAAGGCTGAGCGCCCATGCCGTGAACGTCCCGATATCCGACTCGAATCCGGACCTCGGCAAGAGGACATATGCGAGAGTTAGGCGAATGCCTAATCCGACGAGTAGCAGAATGGCAAGCCCGGGTAGGGCCGTGCTCGGCCGGAGCCAACTCTTCGCGGCTCCAGAGATCCGGTCGGCCCCATCCGCCTGGGGCGCTGTCATGACCGACCCAACCTCCAGAGGGTGACGAGGTGCAGCGCAGTATAGCAACGACCCTCCCTCGCTCCCCCAGAGTCGGCCTCGGCGGCCACGGGCCAATCGGTCGCCTTCAGCTTGCTTTGGAACGCGCCGACCCGGCCCACATCGGCCTCTTCTTCGTGACGCTTGCCCTGGGCATCTACGCCTTCTCTAACCCCTCGAGGAGCGGCTTCTACAACCATTTCGTGTGGCAGGCGGACGCGTTCTTGCATGGCCGATTCGTGATCTCCTACCCGGTTACCCAGGGTCTGTTCACCAATAGCTACTTTCAGGACGTTATGGCGCTGCCATCTGTGCCGGGCGCGCGAAGCTACGGCCTCTTGCCGTTCCCGCCGCTGCCCGCCCTGGTGCTGATGCCGTTCGTGGCGATCTTCGGGCTCGCGACCAACTCGCAGCTCGTCGGGGTGGTCATTGGCGCCGTGAACGTGGGGCTTGCATGGCGGATGACGAGTCGTCTCACGGCCAGTCGCGAAGCAGCCTTTCTGGCAACTCTCTTCTTCGCATTTGGCACTGTCCACTGGTACGCGGCCATGCTCTCCACGACCTGGTTCCTCGCCCATGTCCTGGCTCTCACCTTCGTCCTGCTCGGCGTCACTCTCGCCCTCGATGCGGAGCGCCAGGAGCGGGTTCGCACGCGCCTTCACGAGTTGGGCGAAGCCGCGGCAACGCGCCGCGGTGGCCTGGCTGAAACGTTCGAGCAGCGCAGCCTGTTCCTTGCCTGGTATCGACGCCTGCGCGGACAGATCAACCCGCTGCAATTCATGGCCGGCTTCGTCTTCGGCCTGGGCGCCCTGGCTCGACTGCCGGTGATCTTCGGCGCGCCGTTCTTCCTCTTCGTCGGCGGTGGTGGCTCGTTCTCGAAGCGCGGCCTGTCCGCAGGTTTAGGTGCGGCAATCCCGTTGGCGCTTCTGCTCATCTACAACGTCGCCGCCACCGGGCATGTCTTCAACCCAGCGTACGACTACCTCTACCGGACCGAATACCTCGGGTACCTGCCGCCCGACCCGGGCAAACCAATGGCGCTCCACTGCCTCCTCGCGCAGGACTTCTGTGCCGGACTCAAGATCGATCGATCGCTGGGCATTGAGGACATCGGCCACATTCCGATCAACGCCGTGGTCATGCTCGGCTGGCTGCCGATCGTTCAGCCCGAGTGTGGCCCGGCGGTGCTCAACCCCGATTGCGCCCTTATCAAGCCCGACGCCATCGGAATGAGCGTCCTGCTCACCAGCCCGGCCTACCTCCTGGCCATCCCGATCATCGTGCGCGCGTGGCGGCGACGCCTGGTCATCGGCGCATCCCTGGCTGTTCTTGCCATCGCGCTGGTGAACCTCATGCACTTCAGTCAGGGCTGGGTGCAATTCGGCTACCGGTTCAGCAATGACTTCGCGCCCTTTGCACTCATTCTGGTCACGCTCGCGATTGCCTGGTTGGGCGCCCGCAGCAAGCTCCTAATGGCGCTCGCAATCGCACTCGTCGCTGCTTCGATCATCATCAACGCATGGGGCGTGTACTGGGGAGTGACTCAGGGGTGGTAAGCGGCCGCGTCCGATGGGGCGCGGCGACAATCGGCGTGTGGGAGCGCGCCGCGGGCAGACCACTGGTTGCGGCCGCATTTGTGGGAATAACCGCCCTCGCGCTCTACTGGCGCACGCTGATGCCCGACGTCGGCTTCTGGGACACGGCGGAGTTCCAGGCGATAGGCCCGGTGCTCGGTATCGCCCATCCCACGGGGTACCCCGCGTACACGCTGCTTGCCTGGCTCGCCTCGGTGGTGCTCCAGCCATTTGGAAACGAGGCGCTCCGGGCCAACCTTCTCTCGGCCATCATGGTGGCCGCCGCGGTGGGGGTCGTCGCGGCCACGGTGACGAGACTGACCGGCAGGCTGGCCGTGGGTGTTGCGACTGGCGTCGCACTCGCAGTCAGCGCCGAAACCTGGGCAATCGGCCTTCGGGCTGACCCACACGCCCTGCACCTGCTCCTCGCGGCGGTGCTGTTGCACCTGCTGGTCGTGTGGCAGGACCGCGTCAAGGCGGGCGTGCCGGCGGACCGCTGGCTGGTCGCCGCGGCCGTGGCCTTCGGCGTGTCCCTGGGCAACCATGGGCTGACGCTGCTGCTCGCGCCGGGCATCGCCATCTTCGTTCTCGCGGTGGAGCCGGGCATACTGCGCCGCCCGCGCGTCATCGCGGCCTGCGTAGCCGGTCTGGCTGTGACGACGGCGGCGGTGTATGCGTACCTACCCGTCCGCTCGGCAATGAACCCGCCACTGGACTACGGCAACCCGGAGACCTGGGATGGCTTCAGATACCTGGTCTTGGCCGAGCAGTTCCGGGGCACCTTCCGCGCACTCCCGGATCTGCACGACGCCCTTCGGACGATCGGACAGGTGATGTTCGACCAACTCCGAGTGTTCGCGCTGCTGGCGGCGCTCGGCGTCCTCGTGGCCGCCTGGCGACGGCCGGCGCTGATGCTCCTGCTGGCAATGTGGTTCGTCGTCAACTGGTACTTCGCGCTCGGCTACATCAACGCCGATATCGGCCGCTACTACCTGGTGCCACTGCTTGCCGCAGCTGTCTTCGGCGGCCTCGCCGCGGGTGCCTTCCTCGATTGGGTATCCGATCTGTGGCTCGCGCGGCGGCACGCTCGCACCAAGGTGGCAGGCGACGACCACGGCGAACCATCGGCCGGAGCCAGGGAGGCGCCAGTTGAGGCCGCCGAAACCTCCGGCGCACCGTCGCCCACGCCGGTCGCTCCGCGCGCTCGGGCTCACCCTGTCCCCGCCGTTGCGCTGGCCGTGATCGCGGCCGTGGTTCTTATCGCGCCCTCACTCGCATCAGTGCCCAACCGCTTCCGGACCGTCGACGCTTCGCGCGACAAATTCGCCCGAACGTGGCTCGACACCGTCCTTCCCAAGCTGCCAGCGGACGCGGTGGTGGTGTCCTGGTGGAGTTACTCCACGACGCTCTGGTACGCGCTCTACGTCGAGCATCGGCGGCCGGACCTGACGGTGATAGACGATTCGACGATCGTCGAGCAGCGGCTGGGCAGCGCCGCCGCGGCGATCGACTCGTACCTCGGCATACGACCCGTCTACCTGATCCGGCTGTCGTACGATCTGCCCCAGTTCGAGCAGCGGTACGTGCTAACGCCGCTCACCGGCGTAATCGGCGGGCCTGTCTACCGCGTCGACGGCATGCGAGCCCTGGTCGTACCGGTTGCGAACCTTCGGTCCGATGATGCCCCGAAAGCGGCGTTTCTTGCTTCTTACGATCTCCGCGACGCGGATGATCCGCCCAGAAACGTTGCGCCATGGTCGGGAGGCCTTCCCGCGGCGGCCTCTGGCCGACGTCAGTCAGGCCCTTTCGCCATGAGGGCCGAAGCTCAACGCGGCGACGGTGATCGCCGCGCTGCTCGATTGAGACACTTGACCTTCTAGCTGCTAGAAGGTTTACGCTCCGGTCCATGAAGGTATCGGAGCTAGCTGAGCGGACCGGCGTGAAGCCCGGCGCCGTCCGTTTCTATGAGGCTGAGGGCGTCCTGCCCGCGCCGCCACGAGCCGCCAACGGCTACCGCGAATACTCCGAGTCGGATGTCTGCCGACTCCGCATCGTGGTCGCCCTCCGCGGCCTAGGTCTCGATCTGACCGAGAGTGGACGGCTGGCAGCGATGTGCAGCTCGGGCGCGTGCGACGACATGGCTGGAGAGTTGACCGTGCGCCTTGCCGAACGTCGCCGCGAGGTCTCAACCGCCCGCGTCGAGCTTGACCATCTCGACGCCGAGCTAGCCGCGATGGAACGCGCGCTCCTCACGGGTCAGCCGATGGAACTGTTGTGCCCGAGAAAGGAGGACTGCGCATGATCCTGCAGTGTGAATGCCCGCCGACAGAAGATTGTCCGTGCGATAGCTGCTGATGAACTGCTGCGGAGGCCGCTAGCTCAGTAGGAGAGCCGCGCGCATTGCCCGGCTCTCCTTCCACCCGGCGACTAACCATCGGGGACGAGAACCTATAATCCGCCTGTGGCCGCCGTGATGGACCAGCGTGCCGTCCGGTCACCCGTTCGCGAGCTTTCCTTCTTCTTTCCGGTTCACAACGAGGCGGAGAACATAGCCGCGTTCGTCGCCGAGGCCCTCGACGTTCTGCCCACGCTCGCGGACCGGTTCGAGATCATCGCCGTCGACGACGGCAGCGGGGACGACACGCCAACGCTGGCCGACGAGCTGGCTGCGGAGCATCCGCAGGTGAGGGTGGTCCACCACGAAACGAACAGGGGCTATGGAGCTGCGTTACGGAGCGGGTTTCGGGCCGCACGCTATGAGCTCGTGTGCTTCCTGGACGGCGATCGCCAGTTCCGAGTGGAGGACCTCGGCCAACTTCTGGATCGCATTGCGCAGCCCGACAACCCCGACGTCGTCGTCGGCTACCGACTGAAGCGGGCCGACCCGTTCATCCGCCGGGCCTATGCACGGGCCTACCGTCTCGCGCTCAGGGTCTTCTATCGGCTCGGAGTCAGGGACGTGGACTGCGCGTGCAAGCTCTTCCGGCGCGAAGCCCTGGCGGGCATCCGGCTCGAGTCAGGCGGCGCCTTTCTATCGGCCGAACTACTGATCAAGCTCCGCCAGCGCGGCCTGCGCCTGGCCGAGACGGGAGTTCCCCATTACTCGCGCGTCGCCGGTTCAGCGTCGGGCGCCAACCCCAAAGTCATTTTGCGCGCCGTGCGTGACTTCTGGCGGCTTCGAATCGGCCTGTGGATCAATCGCGCCAAGACGCTGGAGTGCGGCGAGCCCGTACTGCGGGAATAGCCTCAGTCGAGGCGGCGCTGCTCCTCGGGGTCCTCGGGCGAGTCCGCGCTGAGCGAGTTCACGAACTCGCGGAACACCGAGAGCTTCTCCTCCTCCGCGCTCTCAGGGATCACGCCGGCCCGATCCAGGACCGAATCAGTGGCGAAGATCGGCACTCCGCAGCGGACGGCGAGCGCGATGGCATCACTCGGCCGCGCGTCCAGGTCGACCTCGCGCCCGTCCATCTGAAGGAGCAGCCGCGCGCGGAACGTGTCGTCGGCGAGATCGGAGACCACGATCTGCTTGACGACGACGCCAAGCTCGGAGAGGGTCTGCCAGTAGAGGTCGTGCGTCATGGGGCGCTCTGGAGTAACGCCCTGAAGACGCATCGCGATGGCGTTCGCCTCCCACGGCCCGATCCATATCGGCAGGTAGCGCTCGCGCACGGTGTCCCGCAGGATCACCACATGCTGGGACGACATCATGTGGACCCGGACGCTCTCGACGACCATTTCGTTGAGGGTGCCGTTGCGATCGCTACCGTTGTGGTCGGCGCCGCCGGACATGCCCGAATTCTAAGACCGAACCTCTGTCCGCGAAATCAAGGCGCGGCGACTGGCCGGGGAGTCCGGCGCGGCCGCTGGGTAGGCTCGGGCGACGGCGTCGCTGGCGTCTCGGTTGCCGTCGGGGGGGTGGGGCTGGCCACTTGCTCGGACTCGAGGGGCGTCGGCGACAACGACGGCGACGGCGCTACCGCTGGTGCCGACAGGATCACCTGGTAGAGGGCGTCGGCCCGCGAGTAGACCAGGATCGGGGCCGTTTCCACACCGCGATCGATGACGTACATGCCGGTCAGGTCCGACAGCGGCGGGGCGCCAGGGGTCGCGACGTACTGCTCGACGAACGTCCCATCGGTCTTGTCGAAGGCCAGGATCCGGGCGTTGGCCGCGTCCCACACGAACAGCTCTCCCACGCCGCGTGTACCCGTCGCGGCCATCAGGCGGTAGTCGTGGCCCGGGCGCAGGTCTCCGGCGTCGGGAGGATCGGCCAGCTCGAAAGCTCCGGATCGGCGCCCGTTGAAGTAGCGCAGGACGTTATCGGCGGTTACCGCATACACGTCGCCGTCCACGAGCAGCTGGCGGAAGGAGGCGGCGTCTTCGCCCTCGCTGACAAAGTACGGGTTGGGCGCGGAGAATCCCCCTCCGTCCGCCGTCGGGTCGTAGCGCAGGATCTGGCCGCTGGGCGGATACGGAACGTACAGGCGATACAGTCCCTGATCTGGGTTGATCAGGAATGTCTCGATGTCGACGACACTGTCCGTCCAGACCTGGTCGCCCGCAACATTGAGCTGGAGGAGCGTCCCGTTCCCCACCGCGTCAGACGGCCGCCAGCGCCACAACGCGCCGCCGGTGTCGAATATCAGCAGGTCGAGCCCGCCCCGGGCCAGGAGCCGGGGCACCGACAGGCCCACGCCGGCGCCATCGCCCTCCTGGGCGATGGTCGCCACCGCTCCGGTGTCGGGATCCACACGGAGGACCGCCGCGCCGGCGATCGCGTAGGCAGCATCATCCGGGCCGCGAACGAGGGTGCCCAGCGGCGCGCCCTGCTCGGTGGAATAGGCGGCCGCTGGCGCAACACCGATCGTTCCGTAGAGCTCGTCAAGCCCCGCCGCGACGCGATCGCGCTGCTGGTCGATCGAGCCCTGGTTCACGGCGCCCGATGACTGGGCACGGCCGAGCGCTGCCCATGCGTCCTGGAGGAGCTCCTCCGCCTGGGCGGGGTCGGAGTGAATGAGGTCGGCCGATCCAAATACACGGTCCGCCTTCTGGCGCGCATCGGCGAACGCGGCCTCGCCCTCCGTCACCTGCGAGATCGGCGCTTCCTCGCGCAGCGGGTTCCAGGCGAATAGCACGACGCCGAGCACGGCGATGACGCCGATGAAGGCGAGCACGGCGATCGCCGCGCGGCGCTGCGTCTCACGCTTGGTCGCAGCGGTGCCGCCGATCCGCCGGTACGAAGTACCCCGCCGAGGCATGAGGTCAAGAACGCCACCGACCGTCCTGGAGATGCCATCGCGAACGGCAAGACGCGCGGCGACGGCGCGGTCCTGGATGGTCGTCGCGGCGCCGGAGATTTGATCGGCGAGCGGAATCGGCGAGCGCAGCGGGGCACCAGCCAGTGGCTCGGACGGGCTGACCGGGACGAGCTTGCGTTCGACGCGGTTAAGCGACACCTCGGTCGCCTCGATGGTCAGCACGGCGTCCGAGCCATCACCGCCCGCCGCCACGAACAGGTGATGCAGATGCTCTACGGCCGATTGGGGATGCAGCGTGACGACGGCATTCTTCAGCTCTTCGGTGCCCACCACCTCGACCAGGTTGCGCGAGCAGAGAACGAGCGAATCACCAACCGAGAAGTCGCCCCGCCAAACCTCGATCTTGACGCTGTCCGGTGCCGGCAGTCCGTCGCCCGAGCTGTGCTCGGGCATCAGGAGGCGAGCGGAGCGAATCAGGTAGCTGTCGGCGTCCCCGCAGGTCGAGACGTACAGCTCGTTGCCGCGGACGACAGTGACCGCAACGCCGAGCGTGCCCTGCGCGAGCCCGCCGCCTTCGCGCGAGTGGCGCAAGCGCCGGTTGGCGGCACGGATCGCCTTCTCGAGGACGATCGCTATCCCCGCGGATTCATCGTAGTAGTACTCGCGCCGGATGGTGTCGGCGACCAGGTGACAGGCGTCGCGGGTACGGCCGCCAAGGGTCCGCGACGTGACGACGAGGTACAGGCTGCCCTTAGTGCGCGCCTTGGAGCCGGTGGTCGGCTCGGTCACCAGGACCGCGTCCGACGAGTTGGAAAGCCTGTCCTCTTCGGACACCAACCCGTACTTGAGCGCGAGGCGGGAGGACATAGGGGCCGAGTCTACGCAAGCGGCGTGCGACATGCCCGAATCGGGCAGGTCGCACGCTTAGCGCGCAGCAGCGCCGAAGGCGACTGCGGAGGAAGGGTCATCGCGGGCCGGCCTGGCCCATGGGGCGCACCACGACGCGTAGCTCGATCATCCTCTCGCCCTCGGGCGACTGCGCGAACGCACCCAGCAGATCGGCCTGGCGCAGTCGCAGCTCCTGCGCAACGATCGGACTCGCCGCGCTGACCACAAGCGCCGGCGGTTGCAGCGATAACAGGCGCGAGGCTCCGCTGGCGGCCGGGACACGCTCTTCCACGATCCGTTGCCAGGCCGCCATCTGCCGGGCGAGACGCAGCTCGCCATCGATGCCCAGCTCGGCGGCCACGGCCGGCAGCACGTCACCGATCCGGCGCATCGGACGGCGCTGGTTCATGCCGACCTGGAGACCCGCTCCAACGAGCCTGGTGTCACCCGCCAGACCGTCGCGGCCGCCACGAGGGCTGGATCGAGATCGTCGGTCGTGGTCGTGGTCACGAACGCCTGGGGCAGCTCCCCGATTCGCCGTACCAGGTGCGCTCGGCGCTGTGGGTCGAGCTCGCTGAAGACGTCGTCGAGCAGGAGCAGCGGCGGCCGCTCGTGGGTGGCGCGCAACACATCGAGCGTGGCCAGCTTGAAGGCCAGGATCGCGGTGCGCTGCTGGCCTCGCGATGCGAACCCGGCCAGGTCGCGGCTGTCGGTCACGAACGAAACGTCGTCGCGATGAGGGCCGACGAGCGTCTGACCGTTCCATTGCTCTTTCTCGGCTGTCTCGCGCAGCCGCCGGCGCAGCGCATCCGCGGTGGATTCGCCCTCGCCGAGCACGACGTTGGACAGATAGGTGAGCTCCAGCGGCCGCTCGTCCGGCGCAATCTCGGCGTGCGCCTCGGCAAGCGGGCCGGCAAGCTGCGCCATCATCTCGCGCCGCCAATCGACGATCTGGCTGCCATCGTCGACGATCACGGTGTCCCAGAACCGGAGTTCGTCCGGCGCGGCAGCACCCTCGCGTATAGCGCGCAGGAGGTTGTTGCGCTGCGTAAGCGCGCGCGAGTAGTTCGCCATGGTGGATGCGGCAGCAGGGGCAGTCTGGGCAACGAGCGTGTCGATCGATCCGCGCCGGCCGCTCGGCGAGCCCACGATCAGGAGCATGTCCTCCGGCGCAAAGAGGACCACCGGCAGTGCCGCAGCAAGGGCACCCGGCCGGCGCGCCACGCCGTTGACCAGTGCCCGCTTCCGCCCTCCACCAGCGGGGGTCCGTGCGATGACGAGCTCGATGCTCGATTGCGTGCCCGTGTCCACGTCGGCCTCGAGTCGCGCGAAATCGGCGCCCCACGCGATCAGCTCGCCATCGAGCGACGCGCGGTGGGAGTGACCTGTTCCGAGGACGACCAGACTCTCGACCAGGTTGGTCTTGCCCGCTGCGTTGGGTCCCACGATGACCTGTGCTCCGCCGGGGAACTCGACCTCGAGCGAAGGGTAGGAGCGGAAGCTCACGAGAGAGAGGCGCCGGACGAGCATCCGATCAGGCGCCCTGGGGCTGCCCGGCGCCGCCTCGGTCAGCGGCTCGAGCACGGTCTGTGACGCTCGGGTCAGGACGGAGTGCGGACGGGCATGATGACGTGGACGTAGTCCTCATCCCCTGTCGGCCGCAGCACGCCGGGCGATAGCGGCCCCGAGAACTCGAGCGCGAGCTGGTCTTGGTCCAGGTTCTGGAGGGCCTCCTGGAGGTACCTCGCGTTGAAAGAGATCTGGACGGTCTCTCCCTCGATCGCCGCCTCGACCTCGGTCTGCGCCTCGCCGACGTCCGCCGCGGCGGCGATCGTGATCGTGCCCGAGCCTTCGTCGCCCATGCGGATCCTGATCACATTTGCAGCCGCACTGGCGATCAACGCCGAGATGCGCACCGCCTTCAAGAGCTCGTCGCGCTCGACAACAGCCCTCGTCGAGTGTGATGTCGGCAGCACCTGCTGGTAGTTCGGGAACTGGCCATCGATCAGGCGGCTCACGATGTCGACACCTTCGACATGGAACAGGATCTGACTCTTCGAGCTGGCGAGCATGATCTCGACGGGGTCGTCGGTATCGGTCAGCACGCGCATGAGCTCGGCATAGGAGCGAGCAGGCACGACGAGGCTAGTGTCTTCGACCGGATCGAGAATGGGCAGGCTGCGCACAGCGATGCGGTAGTTGTCAGCGGCTGCGAGCGTCAACCTGTCGCCCGACATCCGGGTCAGGACGCCGGTGAGGATCGGTCGTGCCTCGTCCGTGGCCGCGGCGAACACGACTTCGGACAGTGCGCGCTTTAGCTCCTTCTGACTGGCGCGAGTGGTGGGCCGTTCGCCCGGCGACGGGATGACCGGGAACTCCTCGGCGTCAATGCCACGCAGTTGTGTCTGATAGCGGCCAGCCTTGATGCGCAGGGATGTTGGTCCGTCCGCTTCCAGATCGATCCTCTCGCCGGAGGGCAGACCCGCCACGAGGTCGTTGAAGAGCCTGGCTGGCACGGTCAGCGTACCCTCACTGTCGATTTTACCCGGCACCCACGCCGTGATGCCGATCTCGAGATTCGTGGCGGTGAGCTTGAGACCAGCGTCCTCGGTCCGAAGCAGGACATTCGCAAGCACCGGGAGGGTGCTTCGACTGCTCACCGCGCGACTGACAACCTGGAGTCCGCGGGCGAGGTTCTCCTGCATGACGGAAAGCTTCACGTCCCTCGAACTCCCTTCAAATCGCAGTGTGGCGTGTGGATCGAACCATGATGGGTGTCTTTTCTTATCTTCTCATTTCATAGTCATCATCATGGTGTTGGCGGCGGGGAAAAGCTCCTTTCCGCGCTCAGAATCGGCTTTTTGAGACCCTCTGGCTGGTGGACGAAACGGTTGGCTTCGTGGACCCATGGTGTTCGGACCGAATAGGCATTCCCACAGTGCGACGCAGAAGTCCACGGAAAACGTCCACTTGTCCACTCGTCCCCGGCCGGCCATCAACCACAGATACGCATTTGTCAGGTCGTGGCGCTCGCTGAAAGTGAGTCAGTCGGAATAGATCAATTCGCGGACGGCGGCCAGATCGCGCCGCAACTCCTCATTTTCCTGGGTCTCGCGGTCGATCTTGTCGCACGCGTGGAGGACGGTCGAGTGGTCACGTCCGCCCAGTTCCTGGCCAATGCGCAGCAATGAGACGTCCGTCTCTGCGCGCATCAGGTACATCGCGATCTGGCGGGGCATCACGATCGCCCGGTCTCGCTTCTGGCCCTTGAGTTGCTCGAGCTCCACGCTGTAGTACTCGGAAACAGCGTGCACGATCCGCTCGGGTGTTACCAGCCGGCGCTTCGGGTTGTAGAGGACGTTGGACAGCACGGCCTGGGCGAGCTCTATGGTGATCGGCATCCCGCCCATGTTCGCGTAGGCGACGATCCGGTTGAGCGCGCCCTCGAGCTCGCGGATATTGCTGATCACCTTGCGGGCGATGAACTCGAGCACGTCCGAGCCGATGTGCACCGACTGTTCTTCGGCCTTGGCCCGCAGGATCGCGATGCGTGTCTCGAGATCCGGCGCCGTCAGGTCGGCGATCAAGCCCCACTCGAACCGACTGCGCAGGCGCTCCTCGAGTGTCACGATCAGCTTTGGCGGTCGGTCCGACGAGAGCACGATCTGCTTGCCGTCCTCGTGGATCGCGTTGAACGTGTGGAAGAACTCTTCCTGCGTCCGTTCCTTGTCGGCGATGAACTGGATGTCGTCGATCAGCAGGAGGTCGATTCGCCGGTAGCGCGATCGGAATTCGTCGATCTTGCCCTGCTGGATGCCGGTGATGAACTCGTTTGTGAACTTCTCGCTCGTCGCGTACACGACACGCTTGCGCGGAAAGCGCGCGAGGACCTGGTTGCCGATGGCGTGCATGAGGTGCGTCTTGCCGAGGCCAACGCCGCCATACAGGAAAAGCGGGTTGTAGGCATGACCGGGCCGCTCGGCGACAGACAGGCTGGCCGCGTGGGCCAGACGGTTGGCGGATCCGACGATGAAATTGCGGAACGTGTAGCGCGGGTTGAGGCTCGCGCTGCCGCTCTCCGTACCTCCGACGCGTCCTGGCTCGAGCCTGACCGAGGAGGGCATCGCTGGCACGGTGTTACCTGCGCCCGTGGCTACTGCCTGGCCGTTTTCATCAGCCGGGGTCGCCGACAGGCCATCCCGTATCTCAAAGTCGACCTGGACGCTGTAGCCCACGATGCGTGCCAGCGTTTGGCTGATCAGTGATCGATAGCGGGTCTCGAGCCAGTCCTTGGCGAAACCGTTCGGCACCGCGACACGGAAGCGGTTGTCATCGACCCCGACTAGGGCCGTCTCCTTGAGCCAGGTCTCGAAGTTGGCAGGCGAAAGCGACACCTGCAACTCGCCTAGCGCCGCGCGCCAGACCTGTTTCGCGTCCATCGATACCGGCCCCGACCTTAAGCTTCAATTGATCGAGGGCAGCCCGATACCGCACACGGCAACGCAAGGCACCCGCCCTCTCGTTGATCTCCCTTTGGCCGCTCTGCACTGGGTTCCCGGACCAGCAGATCGACCCGAAAAGTCCTCTCGTCGGTCACTCCTGGACCTCAGGGCGGGCAACAGTAACACCGGCGTGGGGACCCGGCAACCGGATTCAGCAAATACTCCCAGGGAGTATCGCCCGATTCGGCTCGCTTGGCCGTTTCAGCCTATGCGATCGCCCGGCGCCGCCCCTTCGTCGACGCCCAGAAGTGGGATCAGCCCGCTTGCCGGAAGTGCGCCCAAAACCAGGACCTCGCTCGCAAAGCCGGCGATATTCCGTGGCGCGAAGTTGACGACGACGATGACCAGGCGGCCGACGAGCGCTGTCGAGTCGGGGTACGTGGCGGGCAGTTGCGCAGATGAGCGCCGCGACCCCAACGGTCCAAGGTCAAGCGTCAAGCGATAGGCAGGTTTTCGTGCCGTCGGAAACAGCTCGACGGCGGTTATCCGGGCAACGCGCATGTCGATGCGCGCGAAGTCCTCGATGGTCGCGCTGCCCGGTTGTTGGTACGTCAAGTTCGGAATCTCGGTCATTGAAGTCCTCCTCCGCAGACGCCTGTCGGCGCTGCTGCGCGCGGCTGATTTTCTGTGTAGGTCTTCGCCTGCTGCGGGACTGCGGCGGCTCGCGGCCTCCGAGCCGCGCGTAGTACGTTCGCTTGCGGATGAAGATCTTGCTCCGCAGGCGCCTATTCGGCGCTGCTGCGCGCGAGCCGTCCAACTCGTGGTCTCCGAGTCGCGCGTCGTACGTTCGCTTGCGGGCTATAATCCCGCCCACGTTGGCGCGCCGTGACGCTTGTGTGCCGACCGGAACCAGCAGCGAGAGGGACCGCGGTTCCATCTCTCTTCCAGATCGGTCGTAAGCTCGACCGTCCTGACCGCCTAGCGCCAGGGAGCCTTTGGAGTAATGACCAAGCAGACATT
>Ga0183260_10000897_pt1 | contig 25343 bp, 29 predicted proteins | sample AntDrymUQ4972206_2_FD_129768 | JGI IMG/M metagenome (GOLD analysis project Ga0183260, IMG submission 129768) | Polar desert sand microbial communities from Dry Valleys, Antarctica - metaG UQ497 (22.06) (version 2) (version 2) | ecosystem: Environmental > Terrestrial > Soil > Desert | place... | reverse complement strand
GTGGGCGAGGGGGGATTTGAACCCCCACACGCTTTCGCGCACTGGCTCCTGAAGCCAGCGTGTCTGCCGTTCCACCACTCGCCCATGAGGGATGCGGCCCCACGGGGGGCCGGGTTACGAAGAGGCTAGCAGGGGCAAAAGCCCACCGGCGCGGTCGATTCGGGTGAGGGATGCTAGGGAAGGCATAATCCTGGCCTATGGGAGTCGCGCGCGACGTCGAGAAGCGCCTGGAGGGCATGGTGGAAGGTTTCTTCGCGCGGGTTTTCCGCTCCGGCCTGCAACCCGTCGAGATAGGCAAGCGGATCCTGCGAGAGATGGAGGAGGGCCGAACCGTCTCGGTGAACAAGATCTACGCCCCCAACGAGTTCCGCGTGTCGATGGGAGCCGAGGACTACGTGCGGTTCGGCCCGATGGAAGCGGGCCTGACCAGGGAATTCTCCGAGCTCATCATCGATCAGGCCAAGACGAACCGGTGGAACCTGATGGGCCTTCCGCGCATCTCCTTCCAGGAGGTCGAGAAGATGGGCAAGGGGCAGTTCAACGTTGAGGCGTCGCTGGCAGCGGACTCGAACCAGCAGATGCCTCGTGCCTCTACGCGCGAACCGAACCAGCAGGACCTCTCCGCAACTCGCGCCGTCTCGTCGCTCACCGCCGACCGCCTGGGCATGGCGAACCAACGGAAGGCGGAGCTGGTCGTTCTAGACGACCGCGGCGAGGCGAAGGACCGCATCTCGATCACGAAGGCGCCGGTCAGCGTCGGACGCATGTCGACCAACGACATCGTGCTGTCGGATTCCAACGTGAGCCGTCGTCACGCCGAGCTCAGGAACGACGGGGGCCGGTGGACGGTCGCCGACTTGGGCTCGACCAACGGCACCCTGGTCAACGGGAAGCTGGCCAAGGAACACCAGTTGAACGATGGGGACAAGATCACCTTCGGGACCAGTGAACTGATGTTCAAGTCGTCCGCTTCCGGAGGCGCCTGACATGCCGCAGCTTGTTCTGGAACTGCTCAAGTACGTCTTCCTCGCGATGCTCTACATCTTCATCGCCCGGGCTGTGAAGGCCGTCTACGTCGAGTTGCGTCCGCAGCCCACCGGCAGGCGACCATCCGGGCGTCGGGCACAGGCCCCGGACCCCGCGCGTCCCGCTTCTCGTAAAGGGAAGGCCGCCCGGAAGGTGGCGATCGTTGAGGGAGCGTCGTCGAAGGGCAAGAGCTTCGAGTTGGGCGACGAGCTCATCATCGGACGCGCCGACAAGTGCCACATCGTCCTCGACGACACATACGTCTCGCAGATGCACGCACGCATCTATCCACGTGATGGGACCGTGATGCTCGAGGACCTCGGTTCGACCAATGGCACGTACCTGAACCGGCGGCGTATCACCGGGACGACGGAGCTTCACCGGGGCGATCAGGTCAAGATCGGCAAGACCGTGTTGGAGCTTCGCCGATGAACGTCGTCTACGGAGCCAAGAGCGACGTTGGTCGCGTGCGCGAAGCGAACGAGGACTCTTACCTCATCGCCGATCCTCTCTTCGTGGTTGCCGATGGCATGGGCGGACATATCGCCGGCGACGTCGCTTCTTCCACGGCCGTAAAGGTCATCCAGGATGAATCCGGCGATGCCTCATCCGAGAACCCCGGCACGCTGTCGAAGATCATCTCGGACGCCAACGCGGCGATCTGGGACAAAGCGCAGTCAGACCCGGCGCTTCGAGGGATGGGGACGACGTGCACGCTCGTGCTGGTAGACGAGAGCCGCGTGCACATAGCCCACGTCGGCGATTCGCGCGCGTACCGCCTTCGGGAAGGGCACCTCGAGCAGCTGACGGAGGATCACACCCTGGTTGGACGCATGGTTCAGGAGGGCCGGCTTAGCCCCGAGGAAGCACAACACCATCCGCAACGGAGCATCATCACCCGGGCTCTCGGGGTTGACGAGGACGTGCAGGTCGACCTCGAGACCGTAGAACTCAGCGAGGGAGACCGGCTCCTCATCTGCTCCGACGGTCTTTCGTCCATGGTCGATGACCGTCCGATCGAGAGCGTTCTGGCCTCTGAATCCGATCCCCAGCGCGCCGCCGATCGGCTGATCGACGTGGCGAATGAAGCGGGGGGCGATGACAACATCACCGTCGTCGTCATCGATTTCGAAAAAGCATCCGGAGCCGCTCGTCGCATCGTCCCGGCAGCCGAACCCGCCGAGGACGAGGGCAGCGGCCAACGTGTGAATGACCAGGCTGAGGAGAGCGCCCGCCCGCCGCCGCCGACTCCGATGCGCGAACGAGATGAAGAGCCCGAGCCAGAGCGCCCTCGCCGGCGCTGGGTGGGGAAACTCGTGGTCGCCCTCCTCGTCCTGCTCCTTCTCGCGGGGGGCGCATACGCGGCCGCCCGCTACACGTTGAGCAATTCGTGGTACGTCGGGCTTGCGACGTCGGGCGAGGTCGCCATCTTTAGCGGCATCCCGGACGACATCGCAAGCCTGGAGCTGCGCGAGGTCGAAGAGACGTCATCGATCGCTCTCGAGGATCTGCCGGAGTTCAAGCGGGATGACCTCAGAACCGGGATCAAGACCGCGAGCCTCGAAGAGGCCCAGAGCACGCTGGCGAATCTGGAACAGATGTCGCACGAGTTCGTGGAACAGAACCGCACCAGAGACTCTAAGAAGAACAACAACTGATGCAAGCTACGGCGAGACGCAACATCGAGCTATCCCTATTGATCCTGGCCCTCATAGTGGGGGCGGGAGCGATGGCGCTGGTGGCTCTGGCGCGCGACTCCGAGGATGTGGTCGAGATCGCGCCTTATCTGGTCGTCCTCAGTGTCGTGTACGTAGCGGCTCACATCGCGATGCGCAAGCTGGCGAAGCAAGGGGATCACATGATCCTTCCGCTGACCGCCGTGCTCAACATCCTCGGGTTGTCCGCGGTCTACCGGCTCGACGCGAGTCAGTACGGGCCGAGCCAACTCACGTGGACGATCCTGGGCGTGGCCCTCTTCGTTGGAACGCTCGCCGTAGTGCGCGACTTCAGGATTCTGGCTCGCTTCAAATACATCCTGGGGTTCGTCGGTGTTGGGCTGCTTCTTCTTCCGCTGGCCCCTGGAATAGGAGCCACCATCAACGGAGCGCGCCTGTGGGTTCGAGCCGGGCCTCTCTCGTTCCAACCCGGCGAACTCGCGAAGCTTTGTTTGGTCATCTTTTTCGCCGCGTATCTCGCCGAACGCAAGGAATTGCTGGCGATCGCATCACGACGCGTGGCGGGATTGCACTTCCCCGACATCAAGCACTTCGGGCCGTTGCTCGTGATGTGGGGAATATCGCTGTCCGTCATGTTCTTCGAGAAGGATCTCGGATCCAGTCTTCTGTTCTTCTCGATCTTCATCGTGATGCTCTACATGGCGACGGCCAGGATCGCCTATGTCGTGGTGGGCGGAGGGTTATTCGCCGTCGGGGCGATGATCGGATACACGGTCTTCACGCACGTACAAGATCGGGTATCGGTCTGGTTCAACGTCTTCGACCCCAAGCTGGTCAACGACGAAGGCTTCCAGCTCGCCCAATCGTTGTTCGCCCTCGCGACCGGCGGACTGTTCGGCACCGGTCTGGGCCAGGGGCAGCCGCAACGGATCCCCGAAGCCCACACCGACTTCATCTTCTCCGTCATCGGAGAGGAACTGGGATTGGTCGGAACCACCGCCGTGCTCCTATGCTTCATCTTGCTGATCGCGCGCGGGCTTCGAGCCGCGCTGCAATCGCGCGATGACTTCGGGCAACTGCTCGCTGCGGGCCTCATCTCGATCTTTGCCCTGCAGTCGTTCATCATCCTCGGTGGAGTGACCCGCCTATTGCCACTGACAGGGATCACGCTTCCCTTCATGTCTTACGGCGGCTCCAGCTTGCTATCGAACTACATCCTCATGGCATTGCTCGTGCGGATCTCGGATCAGACGACGAGCGAACCGGATCCGGCGCACACCGCCGAGATCCTCGTCGGAGGCCGGCGCTGATGCAGCCCCAGATCAGACGGGTTGGAGTCCTATTGATCGTGCTGATGCTGCTGGTCTTCGCGAACCTCAACTACGTTCAGATCTTCGCGGCCGAGGGCATCGCAGAGAACCCCGCGAACTACCGGGCCCTCCTCGCTGAGGCCGCGATCAAACGCGGCACGATCGTCACCGCAGATGGTGTGACGCTGGCTCGAAGCGTCGAGACCAACCAGGACCTCAAGTACCGGCGCGTGTACCCGGAAGGGGAGCTCTACGGCCCCATCACGGGCTACTACAACCTCATCAACGGCACCCGGGCAGGGATCGAGAACGCGTACAACGAGCAATTGCTTGGCGACAGCGGCGTGTTGACCATGCAGGACTTCGAGGATCGATTTCTCGAGTCGGGGGCTCAAGGCGACGACGTGCAGCTCACCATCGACTCCCGTCTTCAGGAGCTGGCGAGCTCGTCTCTCGGACAGCAGAACGGTGCGGTGGTCGCGCTAGATCCGAACAGCGGAGACGTCCGCGCGATGTGGGGGTTTCCCTCGTACGACCCGAATCCATTGTCCTCCTACGACAAGAAGGAGGCCCTCGACTACCACGCTACGTTGGAGCCGCGCGCTCCCGACAGCCCTCTGATCGGAAAGGTCGCCCGCCGATTGTATCCGCCCGGCTCGACCTTCAAGGTGATCACGACAGCGGCCGCCCTTGAATCGGGCGAGTACCGGCCCGATTCAACCTTCCCCGACCCCGACTCGATCGACCTCCCGTTGACGGATCAGGGACTGACGAACTTCACGAAGACCTCATGCCAGGGGGGCGGTCAGATCGATCTGTTCACCGCCCTGCAGATCTCGTGTGACACGACCTTTGCTCTGATCGGGCTCCAGATCCCGGGCGAGCTGAAAGACACGGCAGAGGACTTCGGTTTCAACTCGCCGATCCCATTCGACCTGACGACCGACACGAGCACCTTCCCCGACATCCCGGATGACGAGGAGCCGCTGCGCGCCTACGCCGGGATCGGTCAGGGTGACGTGGCGGCCACACCTCTTCAGATGGCCCTCGTAGCGGCAGCGGTCGCCAACGGCGGCCAGGTACCGCGACCTCGCATCGTCAAGGAGGTCATCGATCCTCGGGGCGGCGTCGTGGAACGCTACTCACCGGAAACCATTGGCCGTGTGATGACGTCAGAGCATGCGGAGGACGTCAAAGACATGATGCTCGCCGTGGTCCAGAGCGACAGTGGCACGGGTACAGCGGCCCAGATACCGGGGGTGGAGGTGGCGGGCAAGACCGGAACTGCCCAGTCGGCCGAAGGCGCGGCGCCCCACGCGTGGTTCATCGCGTTCGCTCCGGCGAACGACCCCCAGATCGCGGTGGCGGTGCTCGTCGAGAACGGCGGGAGCGTCGGGTCTGAAGCAACCGGGGGGGCCGTCGCGGCCCCCATAGCGAAAGCGATCATCGAGCGAGACCGGGAGTTGCGCGGATGGTAGAGGCCCGGCTCCTCGATCGTTACCACCTCGAAGAAACCATCGCAGCCGGTGGGATGGGCACCGTATGGGCTGCGAGGGATGAGCGCCTGGGACGTCGTGTCGCCGTAAAGATGCTCAAGGAAGAGTTGGTCGGAGACCCGCGGTTCGTGGAACGCTTCCGGCGCGAGGCCCGAGCCGTCGCCGCCCTCGGCCATCCCAATATCGCGAGCGTCTTCGATTACGGCGAGGACCACGACAAACAATTCATCGTCATGGAGCTGGTTGAGGGTCAAGATCTGGCCCGCTTGTTACAAGAAGAGGGCCCCGTCGACACAGATCGCGCGTTAAGCATCGCAGCTCAAACATGTGATGCACTCGGTCACGCCCACCTTGCGGGTGTGATCCACCGCGATGTGAAGCCGGCGAACATCATCGTCGGCCCCGGAGATCGAGTAAAGGTTACAGACTTCGGGATCGCGCGGGCACAGGGTGACTCCACCCTTACGGCCGCCGGGTCGGTCCTGGGGACGGCGCACTACCTCTCGCCGGAGCAGGCGGCGGGTGGCTCGATCGGTCCACCCTCGGACGTCTACTCGATGGGATGCGTCCTCTACGAGATGTTGACCGGGGCGGTTCCGTTCACCGGCGACTCACCCATCGGCATCGCGATGCGTCACGTCTCGGACGATGTTCCTCCACCGAGCGCCATCGCCGGCGCGGTTCCGCAGGCGGTCGATGAACTCGTGTCGAAGGCCACCGCCAAAGCCCCGGAGGACCGCTTCGCCGACGGGCGAGAGATGGCCGCGGCCCTGGCCGAGCTCGCAGACCCCACCGCGCCCGGGATCCTCGCCGCAGCAGCGCCCACAGCGGCGATGGCCGGCGGAGGCACCGCCGTGATGACGAACGCAGGTGGGACGCAGGAAGCACCCCCAACCGTGTGGCCGATCCCGGGTGACCGCTGGGAGCCACGGCGGGTGGGTCGCTTCGTGCTGCTCGCCTTCGGGATCCTCGCGGCGATCGCGGGCTTGTTGCTGCTGGTCAACCTGCTCGGCGACGACGACCCGCCTCAGCGCGCCGGAGGCGGAGCCCCGGCACAGAACGAGGAGACGGAGCCGGCCGAGCCCGACACCGTGACGGTCGGCGCCTTCGTCGGTCAGCCGTACGACGACGCCGAGCAACAGCTAACCGAGGCAGGGTTGGTGATCGCCCGCGAGGATGTTGACTCGGCCGAAGAGGCGGAGCTGGTCATCGATCAGGACCCCGCCGAGGGCGAGGAACTGGCGGCTGGAGAGACCGTCACCCTCTACGTGAGCAACGGTGCCCTCATCGATGAGGAATCGGGGGACGAGAACGGCAAGAGCGAAGACCCCCCCGGCAAGGGCAAGGGCAAGGGCCACGACAAGGGCAAAGACTGATGGCCGGCGAGCACACCTACGGCGGGCGCTACGAGGTGATCGAGCGCGCCGGGGTGGGAGGCATGGCGGAGGTCTACCGGGCACGAGACGAGCTGCTCGGGCGCGAGGTCGCGGTGAAGGTCTTGAGCGACAAGTTCTCGCGCGACCATTCGTTCGTCGAGCGCTTCCGTAGAGAAGCCCAGTCGGCCGCGAACCTCAACCATCCCAACATCGCCTCGATCTACGACTACGGCGACGACGGCGGCACCTACTTCATCGTTATGGAGTACATCGACGGGAAGCCCCTCAGCGACATCATCGAAGCGGAGGCTCCACTCATGCCGGAGAGGGCGGCGGAGGTCGCTTCAGATGTCGCCAGAGCTCTCGAGCGCGCGCATGCATCCGGTCTCGTGCATCGCGACATCAAACCAGGCAACATCATGATGGAGTCGAACGGCCAAACCAAGGTCACCGACTTCGGCATCGCTCGCGCGCTTACTGCCGATGGTGAAGCGACGATGACCCAGACCGGGATGGTGATCGGCACCGCGTCGTACCTCTCACCCGAGCAGGCGCAGGGCAATCCTGTGGATCCACGGTCCGACGTCTACGCCCTCGGATGCGTTCTGTACGAGATGCTCACGGGCAGCGCACCGTTCACAGGCGACTCGCCGCTGTCCATCGCGTACAAACACGTTCGCGAGAACCCGGAGCCTCCGTCCCATCTGAATCCCGACGTGTCGCAGGAGCTCGATGCGATCGTCCTGAAGGCGATGGCGAAGAATCCCGATAATCGCTTCTCGAGCGCGGCGGAGATGCGCGAGGACCTCGCTCGATTCCTCGCAGGTCAGAAGGTGCAAGCGACCCCGATCCTCGCCGACACGACGATGGTTGCGGCGCCAGGGGGCGGGACACAGGTGCTGCGCCAGTCGGACATGTATGACGACGAACCGCCTCCAGACGATTCGAAGAAGCGCACGGGCTGGTACCTGCTGTTGACCCTGCTGGTGCTTGCGCTACTGGGCCTGCTGGCTTACTTCCTCGCCACCAACCTGCTGGGCGGCGGGGTCGAGGTTCCGGACGTCGTCGGACAACAAGTTGAAGATGCGCGGGCGACGGTCGAGGACGCGGGCTTCGACACCGAGGTGCGCCGGCGCGCCGATCCCGACGCTCCTACAGGTGAGGTCTTCGAGCAGGATCCCGGCGGGGGCGAAGAGGCCGACGAGGGCGCAACGGTGACATTGTTCGTCTCGACGGGTCCCGCCGAGACGCAGGTTCCGGACGTCCTGGGCATCAGCGAGGTCGACGCGCGCCAAGAGCTGAGGGCGGCCGACCTGAGGGTCGGACGTGTCACCAAGGAGGCCAGCACCGAGGTCGAAGACGGTCTCGTCATCAGTTCCGACCCCTCCGAAGGGACGACGGTGGACGAGGACTCCGAGGTGGACCTCGTCATCTCGTCCGGTGCAGCCACGGTCACGGTCCCCGATGTCATCGGGTCTTCGGAGGATGAGGCGATCGCAGCGCTCGACGCCGAGGGTCTGGCCGCGGACTCCATCACCGCGCCGAGCGACGAAGCCGAGGGCACGGTCATCGCGCAGGACCCGGCGGGCGGCTCGGAGGCGGCGGAAGGCGACACGGTCACCATCACAGTGTCCTCCGGTCCGGAAGAGCAAGCCATGCCCGACGTAACCGGCGAGGATGCCGACGATGCGGAGGCGGCCCTCGAGGACAACCTCGGATTGGACGTCACCCAGGAGGAGACTGATGAACCGTGTGCCCAACCGCCCGGGACCGTGTGCAGCCAGGACCCCGAGGAAGGAACGCCGGTCAGCGAAGGCGACTCCGCGACCCTCTTCGTGAATCCCGGGGGCTAGCGGCCCGAGGTCGCCAAGAAGTTCTTCAGGAGCTGAGGACCGTCGGTGGTCAGGATCGATTCCGGATGGAACTGAACGCCCTCGACCGGCAGGCTCTTGTGCTTCACGCCCATTACGACCCCGTCGTCGCTCCTCGCCGTGATGTCCAGCTCTTGCGGCCAGTTCACCTCGGCTATCGACAACGAATGGTACCGGGTCGCGATGAACGGATCGGGCAAACCCGTGAAGACGCCCGTGGACTCGTGATCGATGGACGACGTCTTCCCGTGCACCGGTCCGACGGGGGCGCGCTCGATGGTGCCGCCGAACGCGGTCCCGATGCATTGGTGTCCCAAACACACACCGAGCACCGGTACCCGCCGGCCGAAACTCTTCACCGCGTCCACCGACACGCCCGCCTCCAGCGGAGAGCCCGGCCCGGGCGAGATCACCACCGCGTCGGGCTTCAAGCTCTCGAGCTCCTTCAGGGAAGCATCGTTGCGAACGACGATGGGCTCCACGCCCTCGGCTCCGAATGCCTGCGCGAGGTTGTAGACGAACGAATCGAAATTATCGACGAGGAGTAAGCGCACGCTGTTGTCTTCGGACATACAGGAACGCAGCTATAGCAACGATGATGATCACGGGGCTCATCAGCCCGATCGTTCGCGCAGGACCCGTGGGAGTGGCCGTGAACAGCTCGTGTGCCGCGTCGTTCAACCACTCGCGCGTGGTACCGATCTCGTGATAGCGATCCCACGTGATCCCCAGAACGACCACCTCCATCGCCAGTGTCGCCGCCAGGGCCCCCAACCACATCCGACGTGACCCCGCGCGCAGCGGGATCGCAGCCGCGAATCCAACCACGTAGACGAACAGGTAGCCCACGGGGATCAAAGGGAGAGACCACGCGACGTCATCCGGATCCAGGAAGTACATCCACATCCAGTCCGGAGCCACGAGGTAAGACAGCATCGCCACGAGTGTGAAGACGGCTGCCGTCGCGAAGCCCGCGTAGAACGCGCGCGACCGCCACCAGGCGTCGCGCGTAGCGAACCCGCCGAAAGCGAGCCCGATGAGCGCCAGCACTGGCCAATCGATGATGAAGGTCTCTATCACCCCCTTCTCTTCCTCGGGCCGGAGATCCAGCCATGCTCGAGGTACCACCTGACAGTCTCGCGCAAACCAGGCTCCGGTAGAGGCCTCTCGAACTCGAACCCGGTGCCCTTCAGCTTGTCGTTGGTGTAGATGAAGTCGCGGCCGAAATACTGCACCTGGTCGTACTCCAGGAGCGGGCGTGAGCCCTTGCGGCGAGCTCGCGCCGTGTCGATGCGCGCTACGCCGGACAGGGCCTTGCGAACGGCACCCAACGGGACCGGCGGAAGGATCCGGGCCTTGGCGCCCACCTCTTGAGCGATCAACCGAGTCAGAGATACCGCATTGATCCTGCCGTCATCCGTGACGTTGAAGGACTCGCCGTCCGCGCCTGCGTGACCCGCCAGGTGCAGGGTCGCCCGGCAGAGGTCGCGCACGTGTACGAACGGGATATTGCCCGTGAGGTTCCTGAACGCAACCGGCCGTTCGGCCAGGCCGATCAGAAGCTGTCCGGAGCCATAGATCGCTCTCGGCCCGTAGGGAGTAACCGGGCGGACCGAAGTCACCTCGATGCCCCGGTCTCGGTAGGAATGAGCGAGCACCTCCTGATCCCATTTGGATAGGAGGTATGGATTGAGAGGTCTCTTCGGAGAGTCCTCACTGAAGGGACCCTCCTCGGCCACGGGAAACCCGTAGATCCCTCCGGCGCCGTAGTTGACGACGCGCCTACACGAGCCTTCGGCTAGGAGGGCGTCGAAAAGGTTGCGCGTTCCCTCTACGTTCACAGCGCGCAACAGGCTTTCGGAAGCCATGTAATCGAACACCGCGGCGATGTGCACGACGAGATCCGCGCATTTGACGGCGCGCGACACGCTGGCTGCGTCCGTGACGTCCAGCGGCACCTGTCGCGCTCCCACCCGACCGCTCACACTCGGCCACCGTGAGCGGTCGTCGTCTGATGCTTCGAGGGCTGAAGGAGTGTCGGCGGCGATGACCTCGTGGCCGGCTTCGGCCAGTACCTCGACCATGTGGGACCCGATGAAGCCGCCTGCTCCGGTGACCAAGGTCGACATGGCGGCGCAGCCTATACGCTCGGGCGATGCCGGCGACAGGACTCCTGCGGGACTTGATCCGTGCGAACACCACCAATCCTCCCGGGAACGAGACTCCCGCCGTCGAGTTGCTCCGCGCCGAGCTCGACGGAGCCGGCCTCGAAACCAAGATCCTGGCGAGCGAGGAGGGCCGGCCGAATCTGGTGGCGCGCCTCCCGGGCCCGCGCGACCGGCCGCACTCGTCCTGCTGTCGCATACCGACGTCGTAGGGGTGGAGGCCGACAGCTGGTCGCACGACCCCTTCGGTGGCGAGATCGCCGACGGCGCCCTGTGGGGTCGAGGAGCGCTAGACATGAAAGGGATCGCCGCGATGCACGTGGCGGCCGTCGTGAACCTGGTCCGTACCGCCGACTCCGCGTCACGCGAGGTCATCTTCTGCGCGGTGGCGGACGAGGAGACCGGTGGGGCGCTCGGAGCCGAGTGGCTGCTGGCGGAACACCCGAACGCGGTCGGCTTCGAGGATGGGAGACCGGCTCCGGAGGTCCTCGGCGAGGGGGCTTTCGGGCTCAGCGGCATCCTCGACCGGGACGTGATGCCCATCGTGCTCGGCGAGAAACAGGCCCTGTGGATCGACCTGATCGCCCGCGGCGAACCGGGGCACGGGTCGATGCCCCCAGCGTCCCAGGCGCCGGTGAACCTGGCCGAGGTGCTGGCACGCGTCTCCGGCTTCGGAACACCCCGGGTGCATCCGGTGATGCGGGAGCAGTTCAAATGCCTCGCCTCGGTCGCATCGGGACCCAGGAAGGCGGTTTTCTCCGGACTCGCATCTCGCAGCGCGAGCGTAGTCGCGCGGGCCCTCCACAAACCATTGCGGTCTAGCGCCACCATCGCTGCATTGCTCGCCGACACGATCACCCCCACTACTTTGAGTGCGGGTTACAAGCACAACGTGGTCCCCGGGGAGGCGCGCGCGAGCCTCGACTGCAGACTCTTACCGGACACCGACCCGGAGCGGTTCCTCGCCGGGCTTCGAAAGAAAGCAGCGCGGCGCGGCGTCGACGTACAGAAGCGCGCGCTGCATGACGGGCCCGTAACGGGATCCGGCCCGCTCAACGCTGTCCTGGCGCGGGTTTCGGAAGGCCTCAGCGAGGACCCCGTAATCGTTCCCTCGCTCACCACCGGCATGACGGATCTGCGCTATTTCCGACGCGCAGGAGCCGCCGGGTACGGGTGGGTTCCACTCGTGCTGTCGCCGGAGCTACTCGCCACGATCCATGGACACGACGAGCGCATCCCGATCGATGCCTTCGGGCGCGGCGTCGAGGCGATGTCAGAGGTGGTGCGGAGGGCCGCTTCGTGACCTCAGAAGTTGTTCGGGAGCAGGTTCTCGGACAAGGCGATCAGGATCCCCGCCGTGATGAGAGCGACGACGAGCCAGGCGGCAAGCTCTAACAACCTCGACTTCCACGATCGCCGGGTCTTCATTCCCTCGTTCATACGGACGTCTTCAGCTCGGCGTAGACGACGAGTCGCTCGGCTGCCGAGAACCGTGGGTTGCAAGTCGTCAGAGCCAGCTCTCCCGTGTTGCTCGCGACCGGGTTGGCGATGTCACGCGAGTCGGGTTGCACGATCTCTCTACCGGTTACCTCGTACTCGAAGTCACCCCAACGGGTCTCCGTGAGGATCGAGTCGCCCTTCTGGAGCCGATCCAGATCCCAGAAGGGAGCATCGTAGGTCGTTCGGTGCCCGGAGATGATGGCGCGGCCCTTCTCCCCCGGCCAAACCTCGTCTAGATCGGTACAGAGCGGTCGGGAGAAGCGTTCGTTGCACCCCGGGTAATGTCCCGGCCCCTTCTTCAGCTCCTCGACCCCGACCCCCTGGACCACGATCGTGTCGAGGTCCATCTCGGGGATCCGCAGCCTGAACACCGGGTCGCCGGGCCCCGGCTCGTAGCTCTTGGGGGGGCCGCCGAAGCCCTGATCCTCCTGCCCTTGTGCTTGCAAGGCGGGAAGGTCCGCGAACTCGTCCGCCAGCCGGTCCTGCTGCTGATTCGTGTAGATGCCCGTGCCCCACAGGATCCACGCCACGAATAACAGGACACCGAAGCCGACGGAGATGAGCAGCTTTCCGATGAATCCGAGGATGCGCATGTGAAGCAGAGGATAGCCGCGGCTACTATCTGCCCCTATGCCCAAGAGCAGATCGAAACGTCAGACCCGACATCCGCCGCCGAAGGCCAAGCCGAAACCGTCCCCACCGGCCGTAGCAGCCCTGTTCTTCACCCTGCTGGCCACTGGGGTCATCGTGATCGTCGGCAACTACCTGGGAGCCTTCGGCCCGACCGACAACGCCAACCTCTGGTACGGGCTGGGATTGATGTTGGTTGCGTTCTTGGTCGCCACGCAGTGGCGCTAGCCTCGAGCAGCCGTTAAGATACCCCTGGAGGGTATCTAGATGACCGACACCGAGACGAGCGACACCAAGACGAGCGACACCAAGACGAACAAGGCCACCGGTTCGAGCGACGAACGGACCGGTTCTTACGGCTACCGCAAGGACGAGCTTCGCAAGCGCCTCAGCCGGATCGAGGGGCAGGTGCGCGGTATCGGCCGCATGGTCGAAGACGAGAAGTACTGCGTTGACATCCTCACGCAGATCGCCGCCGTTCGGGCCGCCGTCGACCGGGTGGCCCTCGGGGTCATGGAAGACCACATGAAGGGCTGCATGGCGGAGGCCGCCTCGAGCGACGATGCCGCCGCCCATCTGGGCGAGCTCATGGACGTGCTCGAGCGCTTCGTGGCGCTCCGGAGGTAAATCACAAGGATGTTCTTTATCCACCGCTGTGGATATCGCTGTGGAGAACCAGCGTGAAGGCCTTCTTGGCGCTCTTCGCCCTGGTCGCGACGCTGATCCTGGGCTACTTCTTCGGCTACTTCAGGGCCGGCATCGCGGTCGCACTGTTTCTGGGGATCCTGATCATCGGGGCCAGGTACCTGGAGAGCATCGTTACAGCCCCCCCTGAGCCGGAGGTAGCCGACGTGAGTGGCTACGGGCTCAAGTACGTGTGCACCATCTGCGGACTGGAGTTGAGGGTCGAAAAGGCCGCGAAGGAGACCGCTCCGCGCCATTGCACCGAGCCGATGGAACTGGTGCGGGAAGACGGGAAGCCGCCGCTCCGGCCCGTGTAGGGCTGGGCCTTAGGCCACTCGCTCGATGATCGTTGCGTTCGCGAGTCCGCCACCCTCGCACATGGTCTGGAGCCCATAGCGACCTTCACGCTGCTCGAGCGTGTGAAGGAGAGTTGTCATGAGCCTGGCCCCCGACGCTCCCAGCGGATGCCCGAGAGCTATAGCCCCACCGTGCACATTGACGCGCTCGTCGAACCAGTCGTCTTCCAGTCCAAGTTCCTTCTTCCAGGCGAGCACGACGCTCGCGAACGCTTCGTTGATCTCGACCAGATCGATGTCGCGCAGGTCGAGGCCCGCGCGGTCGAGGGCCTTCTTCGTTGCCGGGATCGGCCCGGTGAGCATCGTCACGGGATCGGTGCCTGCCAGAGCGAACGAGACGAGGCGAGCCCGTGGTGTCAATCCCATCTCGGCCGCCTTCTCGGGAGTCGTGATCAGTAGAGCGGCCGCTCCATCGGAGATCTGCGATGAATTGGCCGCGGTCACAACGCCGTCCGGCTTGAATGCAGGCATGAGCGATGCCATCTTCTCGAGGTTGGGGGTCCGGATGCCTTCATCCGTGTCGAAAAGATCCGTCCCCTCGTCCGTCTCGACCTTCACCGGATGGATCTCGTCCTTGAACGAACCCCAAGCCGTGGCCTGGCCCGCCAACTCGTGCGAACGCGCGCTGAACTCGTCCAATTCGCCGCGCGTGAGGTCCCATCGCTCGGCGATGATCTCGGCAGAGATGCCCTGCGGAACCAGGCCCCCCTCGTATCGCGACATCAGCCGTTCAGTGAACGGCCACCCCTGGCTCTGGGCGCTCGATCCCATCGGAACGCGCGACATGTGCTCGACCCCGCATGCGACGGCAACATCGTACGCGCCGGCGATCACACCCTGCGCCGCGAAGTGAACCGCCTGTTGCGACGAACCGCATTGCCTGTCGACGGTCGTGGCAGGCACCTCCTCGGGCAGCCCCGCGGCGAGCCACGCGTTGCGTCCGACGTTCAGGGATTGCTCGCCCACCTGAGACACGCACCCGCAGATGACATCGTCCACCTTGGTCGCGTCCACTCCCGAACGAGCCACGAGCTCGTTGAGGATCTCGCCGAGAAGATCGACCGGGTGCCATCCGTTCAGGCCACCGTTCCTGCGCCCCACCGGGGTTCGAACCGCCTCCACGATCACCGCTTCACGAGCCACCGAAACCTCCATTGTCAGTTCTTGACCGCCGGGTCAATTATGTCACCCGGCGGCTCGGGGGGGCGCCGCCCCCCGAAGACATCCCGTGCGAGGGCGACGGTGGTCCCATTGGGTCCGGACCTGACCTCGACCGAATCGGTCAGCTGATACATCAGAAAGACTCCCCGGCCGCCCGAGGAGAACCGATCCGGGAGATCCGGACGTCCCACCTCGCTCGCGTCGAACCCGGGGCCGTCGTCCGCCACGACCACGCGCACGATGCCGCCCTCCAGCGCGCACCGGATCCGGAGCTCGCTGCGGGCGCCGGCGTTGCGCCCGTGGCGGCTGGCATTGGCTGCAGCCTCGCTCACTGCCAGCAGCAACTCCTGAGACGTCTCGATCGGCGCCCTCAGGTCGGCGAGGAAGCTCAAGACGAACGCACGTACCTCGGCGACCCGGGCCGGTTCGTTCGGAAGCACCAGCTCACGCGTCGGCTCGCCGATCGTCGCGTCGGGGATGACCTGGCACACGACCAGGGCGATGTCGTCCCTCAACTCTCCGCCGAAGGCCCACGCTTCCACCGACCGGCGGATCGCCTGGACCAACTCTCCGGGGGTTCCGATGCCGTACTCGGCGACGATGTCCGAGAACTTGCTCTGACCGAAGGGACGCCCCGCGCGCGGCGCCTCGGTGACGCCGTCGGTGTACAAGACCAGCATGTCGCCCGGGTGCAGGTCCACGTGTGCAGCCTTGAAGCGGAGGTCCTCCTCGACGCCCAGGGGTAACGCCCCTTCTTCCAGCCATTGCACCTCGCCGGTATCGAACCGGTGAACGACGGGGGGAACGTGGCCCGCGTTCACGTACTCGATGACGGCCCGCTCAGGATCGAGCGCGGCGAACAACATCCGCACGAACCTTTCGCTTCCGATGTGGCCTTGTATGTGCGCGTTGAGCCGGTTCATGAGTTGCGCCGGATCCGGGGTGTCGTTAGCGAGTGAACGCAGCGTGTAGCGAGTAAAGGCCGCATCGCTGGCCGCTCCCGGCCCGATGCCGCACACGTCGCCGAGCACGAGACCCATCCGGCCATCGCTAAGGGGGATGAAGTCGTAGAAGTCTCCACACACGGCTCTGCGCCCACTGGCGGGGACGTAGTGAGAGACGAAGTTCGTGCGCGGAACGCTGGGGACCGAATCGGGCAGCAGACCGCGCTGGTAACTTTCGGCGGTCCTGCGCGCCTCCTCGTAGAGCCTTTCGACCTCGGCCGAGCGAGAGACGCTCTCGGTGATGTCCGTATAAACATCGATGCGACCGACGAGCGCCCCGTTCTCGTCGAAGGTCGGGCCCGAGTAGAGGCGTAGCTGGCGGCGGTGAGGAAGGATCTGATCGACCCACAAGCGCAGCTCCGCTTCGGGGTCGTCGCGCAGCTCCTGGAAGGTCTCCATGAACCCCTCGGGATCCTCGGTCTTGCGTGCGATGCTGCGCAGCAGCTCGTTGGTTGGTTCCCCCAAAAACGAGTCGGGGTCGAGCTCGAAGAGCCGGCCCGCCCGCTGATTGACCACCCGCGTGATCCCGCGCCGGTCCCGGAAGACGATCGCTTCGTCGACGGCGTCGAGAACCGCCAGCAACCTGTGCCGGACCGCCGTGGCGAGGCGATGCTCTTCTTGTTCGGCGCTGTAGTGAGACCGCATCTCGCTGGCGAGCAGGCCGGCGATCGATCCCGAGAGCAGGAACAGCATCGTGTTCACCGTCCCCGCCACGGGGTCCGGCCACCGTCCGGCGATCGCAGCCGTTACCCAGTACCCGACCGAGGCGAGCAGACCCGCCCAGACCCCCTCCGGAAACCCCGCGACGAGGCCGGCGATGACGATCAGAGGGACGAAGACGAGCTGGGCCGAGGGCACCTCCGCGCGCAGGAGTCCGTAGAAGACACACGCAGCCAGCGTTGAGAGCGCCATAGCCGCCCATCCCAGCCACGCGCGCGAACGGGCGCGCGGGAGGATGATCCGGAACAGCACCGGGAGGGCTGCGGCAACGACGATGGTCAGCAGCAGGGCTCGCCGGTAGGTGGTGGACGAGAGGTCCTCGACATGGAGGATCACGAAGATGAGCGCGGTGGCGCCCCAGGCGGTCAGCTCGGCGATATAGAGCGTCCATCGCCAGCTACCCCGGTTCGCGTCTCCAGGCGCCTTCGAGAGCATCGATGTCAGCCCGACCCGGCCGATCCCTTCGTCACGTTGGTCATCCCTCAACGATCCGCCAGACACCTCCATCCTGTTCTACCTCGCCCTTGGATTCCAGGAGCTCGAGATGAGCCAGGGTCGAATGAACGGCGATGCCATGAAGGTAATCGGGAGTATCGCTATAAGCCTGTGACACGATCCGCTCCAGCGTCACCGCGCCATCCCTGATCGCGCCGGCGATCGCCCTTTCTCGGGCGGAGCGATGCTCGAGATATCCATCGATGACCTCGTCACCACCGTCGAGCGGGCGGAAATGGCCCGGGTAGATCCGCTCGAGGTCGAATGCGCGAAGCCGGCGCAGACTCTGGAGGTAGTCGCCCATGTTGCCGTCGGGCGGGACGATGACCGACGTCCCTTCGCCCAGGATGTTGTCGCCTGCAAAGAGGCTCGCCAGGTTCTCGAAGAAGAAGCACAGGTGGTCGGATGCGTGCCCGGGAGTGTGCAATGCCCGCAAAGTCCCAGCACGAGATAGTGGCACGACGTCGCCATCCATCAGGGGGTCCACCTGCGCCCCACCCGCGGAGTCGGATCCGAAGGCCCTTACGGGGGCCCCCGTCCTGGCGGCGAGCGCAGCCGCTCCCCCAACGTGGTCCTCGTGGCGATGCGTGATGAGGATCTCGGACACCCCGCCGGCCGACGCCAAGACCGCGTCGAGGAACTCCTCGCTCTCGACCGCCGGGTCGATGACCACCGACGCGTCCGCCCCCACGATGTACGTGTTCGTTCCCGGCCCCGTCATGAGTCCCGGATTCGGCGCGAGCACGACCTGGACTAGGGGCGAAAGGCGCGCGCTGAGCAACCCACCGGACTCCTGTGCGGTTTCGTTCCTCATCGAGGTCAGCGCCTCCTCTACCGAGGAGTGGCCCTGCAAGCGCTGAAGCATCTCGACGGTCGGAGGCGCCATGATGCTGTCGCCGGCGGCCAGCGACGCCAGAGCCGCTGCGGGCGAGGCCCAGTAGCAGGCCGCGACCTCCTCGGGGTCGGGGTCGGGCTCCCACCCCTCGGGCGCAGCCACCAGGAAGAAGCGGGCGTCGAACCGGACCGGCGAACCGAGCGGGGTAACCCATCTGCCGGCGGGCACGAGGCGGTCCAGGGGAAGCGCCGCACCCGCTTCGAGCGAGCGCTCGAGGAAGGTAATCGGATCATCGGCCGCCGAACGCTCCACCGGGTTGGCGCCCACCGGGAACCCGACCTCCTCACGCGCCTCGCGCAGCGCGCACACGAAGTACCCGAGAGCCTCCGATGGCGACCCCGCGTCGCCCAGCAGGGCGGCGGCGTCCTCGCCGGAGATGGTGGCGGCCCGGTCCCAGCGCGGGTCGCGGTCCGCCTCGGCGACGGCTCCCCCGGGGAAGACGACCGCTCCCCCCATGAACCTCATCCCCTGCGGCCGCACTGTCAGGAGGACCTCGAGGTCGTCTCCCGCGTCCCTGAGGACGACGAGTGTCGCCGCCTGCCTCGGCGCAGGTATCGCCCGATCGGTCAGCCTGGCGCCTCGAGTGCTCGCTCCCCCGAGGCGGTGACGTGGCGGAGCTCGTGCCACGCGCAGGGATCATGCGACGGCACCGGGATCGCCTTGGGCTCACTCTGCGCGAACGCTTTGATCTCCTGGAGCGAGCGCAACGAAGTTTCGTCGTCGGCCGTGAGCATCGGGAGGATCCCCTCCTGGATATTTCGCAGAGTGTACGCGGCGTCGCCGATGACCAGCACCTGGCGTCCCTGCGCCAGGTGCAAGAGCACGGATAGGTGGCCCACCGTGTGGCCCGGCGTGGAGATGACGCGGACGCTCCCGTCGCCGAGCAGGTCGATGGTCCTCGAGACGTCGATGGCCACGCCGGTGCCGGTGGAGTCCTCGGTCACCGTGTCCTCCTAAGCGAGCGGCCGACGGTCAAGGGTGGGCGATCCTCGGCGTCGTCGCCCAGCTCCACCCGCCGAGCCGTCCGAACGATTGGCCGCGCCAACCATTGTGCTCCCGCCGCCCCGCAAGCGAACCCAGGGAGCCGAGACCACGGCTCGCGCGTGGGCGGAGGGCTCGGCTCGGGTACGGTCCGATTAGTCGAATCCATACCTGGAAAGGTATGTTCTCGCACCCAGAGAGATTTCTTCACCCAAGGAGGCCACGTGGCAGTCAAGTTCCTTTCCGAGGAATGGGCCAATGAGATGACGGACAAGCTCAATTCCTCGGATGAGTTCAAGAGCGCAGCCGGCAGCCAGCAGGTCAAGCTCCAGCAGGTGGTAACCGGCTCGCCCGACGGCGGCGAGACGAAGTACTACTTCACGCTGGACGGCGGCCAGGCTCAGGTAGGGCTCGGCGAGGTGTCGGATGCAGATGCGACCCTCACTCAGACGTACGAGACGGCGGCGGCGATCACGAAGTCCGAATTGAACGCGCAGCAGGCTTTCATGCAGGGCAAGTTGAAGATCTCGGGGAACATGATGAAGCTCATGCAGCTTCAGAACGTGTTCAACGCGATGCCGAAGGCGACCGCCGGAGTCGAGGTCGAGTACTGAGATCCCTGTAGGGATACAAAGGCCTCCTCCCGGGGGCCTTGGTCTTTCTCGAAGTCAGTTGTGCAACACGACGGCGCGGACCCGGGCGGTTCCGGCACGGACGAAACGGAGTTTCTTCGCCGCACCGCGAGAGAGGTCCAGGATGAAATCGTCATCTCCGAAAGGCCCGCGATCCTTGACGGTCACGGTCACGCGCCGCCCGTTCCTGACGTTCTTCACACGGAGGCGGGTGCCGCAGGGAAGGGTGCGGTGCGCGGCAACCATCTTGTCGTGCTGGTACCTGCCGCCGCAGGCCATCGTCTGTCCGACGTACTGGCTGGAGTAGTAGTAGGCCCTGCCTCGCAGCACACGGTGATGTGCGAGGGCTGCCGACGCGACGGTGAGCGCGAGGACCAGGCCCATCACGATCCCAATACGCCTGATACGCCACACCTCCAGAGAGTCGCCGCAAACAAAAGGAGCCCCCAGCAGGCTCCGGCTCGTGACCCTAGTTACCCGCCTGGGGATCCGTCAAACGGGACTTTTCGCGCTCTCTGAGGGAGTCATAGAGGGTCGAGCCATGGTCTCGGGCGTCCGGAGGACCAACAGGAGAGCGGCGAGGATCGGAAGCGCCGCGATGGCGAACGAGCCTCTGAACCCGAAGGCATTCGTCGTGATCCCGGCGATGATCGGCCCCAGAGCGAACCCGAGGTCGCCGGAGAACCTGAAGATGCCCACCGCCGTCCCGGAGTTCCCCTCGGGCGTCACGTCCGAGAGCATCGCTCCAGGCGGCACTCCGGCGAAGCCTGAGAAGATCCCCAGAACGGCCATCGCGACCGCCATCGCCCACACGGTAGTGACCCAGCCGGCCACGGCGATCGTGACGGCGAGGCCGACCAATGCGGGCACCATGACCGCTTTCCGGCCCCGGCTATCCGCCAGGCTGCCGGCCGGGTAGAGGACGGCGAACTCCGTGGCGAGCGCGACCCCGAAGACGGCTCCGATCCCCAGGGTGGACATCCCGACCGCGTCCTTGCCGATCAGCGGTACCAGAGTGTCGAAGACCCCGGCCACGAACCACATGTACGCGAAGTTCACGACCATGACCGTCTTGAAGGCGGGCGTCCTGAGCATCTCGACGATGCGCGCCTTGCTCCGCCTGATGGCCGGCACCTCTCGGGCGGCGCGAGCCTCCTCGGCGACCGAAGGTTCGCAGCGTTCCGAATTGACCGGCGCGGGAACGAAGCGCAGGTAGACGGCTACCGCGAGTAGGAGCAACACCGAGTACGCCAGCAGGGGGCTGGCGATCCCGAACCGGTCGGCGATGAACCCGCCGGCGAAGCCCCCCGTGATGATCCCGACGTTGAAGGCCCCGTAGAAGACGCCGAGCGTGCGCGCCATCCGGTCCTTCGGCACGACCTTCAGCAGGTAGCTGTAGTTGGACGCGAAGACGACGGCGGATCCGGCTCCCCCTGCGGCCCAGAAGATCGTCGCCAGCGCGAAGTTGGGAGCGTTGGCGGTAAGCAGGGCGCACAGCGCGAGGAAAGTCATTCCAAGCGTCGCCGCACGGCGCTCGCCGTAGCGATCGATCAGAGGGCCCGCTACCAGATCGAATGCCAGTCGGGCGGCGGCGAAGGCCGAGATCATCCCCCCGGCCGCGGCATAGCCGACCCCGAAGGACCGCGCGAAGAGCGGCAGTATCGGAGCGACGACACCGAAGCCCGCCATCAATACGAAGCAGACGAGCATGACCGTCCCGACGTCCGGCGACCTCAGGATCGAGCGAACGTCGGCGCCTCGCACGTCCTCTTGCTGAACCTCGCCGTTTGAACCCGAAGAACTCACCAGGAGATTATGAGACGTGGATGATCACCCTCGGTGCACCGAAGCCGAGCCGACGCTAGGAGTCCGCATGCTCGAGAACGCGCTCGCCATCGCCACCGGATCGTGGGCCCTGGTCATGGCCGCGTCGCCGGCTCTCCAGATCCGACGGATCGTGCAACGTCGTTCGTCCGACGACGTCTCGATCCCCTACTTCCTCGTTCTTCTGGTGGGATTCACCCTGTGGGCCCTCTACGGCGTCTCGAAGAACGATCCCGTGCTGATCATCCCGAACTCGGTAGCTTTCTGCGTCGCCGTCGCAACGATCGTCATCGCTCGCAAGTACCGTTGAGATTCTCCGGATCGGCGCGGACTCGACTGGACTACGAGGTCAGTAGTCCGATGCCGAGCCCGGCGACACCGAGGGCCAACGAAGCCGCTCCGGCGTAGAGCAGGACGATCCAGCGGTTCGGCTCCGTCGCCCCACGGCCCGCGGACGAGAAGAAGAACCCCACAGGCATGAGGATCGCCGCAAGCGGGATCGCGCTACGGCCTAGCGTGGCAGTCAATCCCGAGAGTCCCGCAGCATCCACGAGCACCAGACACACCAGCGAAAGCGTCACGAGAACGCCGGCGTGCGCATGCCCCGCGCGCGCGAAGGCCAGTTGGAACTCGGTGCGGGGTTCCCGGCCCGTCACGATCTTCAAGACGTACAGACCGCCGAACTCGATGGCGACGATCGATAGCAGCAAGACCCCAGCGGTGGTGCGCCCGTCCGTTGTTAGCAGGGTCGCGTCCATTCGCCTCCCTCTCTCGGTAGCCTTCGGTTCGGTCCTCATCCACAGTGTCGTTCTAAATCGCCGCGGTGTGGGAGAGAAACACCTAGGTCTAGTAGGTCTAGCGCTCAGATGGCCAACCTCCGGCCACTGCCACCCGTGCCTCATGGATCTGCTTGGCTGGTTTAGGAGATCGCCATGGGCCCTGTCGTCCCGGTGATCCTCCATCGACCGTTGGACGATCTGAGAACGTACGTCATCCATTGCCCGCACAGGCCCCCGCACCAAAGTGAGTTCGACACCTCCACCCTCGAGCCTTGGCCATCGATCGAGCCCACCGACAGGATCACCCCCATCCCCTCGATCCCGGCATCCATCCCTTTGTCGCCCATGCGTTGCGCCCTGGCCCCGGAGATGAAGGTGATCGGAGGTAGCGCTCGAAGCTCTTTCCTCAGACCCTTGCGAACCTCCTCACTGAATGGTTGCGCGATCGTCCACATCTTGCGCCAGCGCGCGCCGTTGCGCACGACCCCATCCAGTACATAAACGTGATCGAACGGAGATAGACCGCGCCCGAACGTATGGTCCTTCATGATCAACCGGCGGAGAACCGTTCCGTAGACCTCGATGCTCCGGAGCTCCGCCCGACTGGGTCCGACGTTCGCGGACGGGTCCAGGCTCTCGGCCGGCGCGGGCAAGGTACGAGGTTGATCCGTGCACGCCGACAGCAGCAGTCCGACAAGAAGAAGCGCCGGGATCTTGTTCATGTCCCTGAGACGGTTCGGCTCGGTCTCTTGTTCCGATCGGCTGAAGAATACGCGGCGGCTAACCTAGGCTCCCCCTGAAGCGAGGAAGAGGAGTGAGTCCCATGCGCATCGTGATCATGGAGTTCATGAGCTTGGACGGCGTCGTGCAGGCGCCAGGCGGACCCAACGAAGACACCGACGGTGGCTTCGCCCACGGCGGCTGGTCACACCCATTCTTCGATCCGGAGGTGGTGGGCGGCGCCTACGACGAGGCGATGACCGGGACCAAGGCGCTGCTGTTCGGGCGCCGCACGTGGCAGACGATGGCCGCTGCGTGGCCCGGGCGAGCCGGCGACCCGTTCGCCGACAAGATGAACGCCATCCCGAAGTACGTCGTGTCCGAGACGTTGGGCGACGACGAGCTGACGTGGAACAACACCACGCGCATCCCCGGCAATGAGGCCCTTGCCCGCATCCGGGAGCTGCACGAGTCCGGCGGCGGCGACCTGTTGGTCATGGGGAGTGCATCGCTCGTGCGCACCCTTCTGGGCCAGGGCCTGGTCGACGAGCTCCGGCTCATGATCGAGCCGGTGATCCTCGGCGGCGGCAAGACGATCTTCCCCGACGACGGGGCGCTGCGGACGCTCGAGCTGGTCTCCACGGTCACCAGCGCCACGGGCGTGCACGTGGGCACCTACCGGTCGGTCGCGGAGGGGTAGGTTGGGGCGACGGCGCTCCACACACCTGCGATCAAGCTCGCGGCGGCTGTTCGCCCGGTGCAACGAGCACCGTGCGAGAACTGGATCTCGGCTAATGGGCAGAGTCCCCGGTCGGGCTCTGTCCTGGTTCGGCACCGGAGTGGAGCGGATCGGGATCGAACCGACGACCTCCTGCTTGCAAAGCAGGTGCTCTACCAATTGAGCTACCGCCCCATGAAAAACATGCTGCTACCTGCATCAACGCGGCCGCAGGTCGTTCACCTTCCCAAGCACAGCGTTCCAACAGCACCTAACTGTTCCCATTCTGAACGGGAGGTGCGACAGAAGTTGGTCCGCCCACCCAGGGCTAGCGCCTATCCATGATGGCTTGCCACTTCGCTCGCTGCAACTGTCAAGGGCGCCTACGGCGTCCGCTTCGCGGAGTCCCCCCTTGACAGCGCTCGCTTCGTGGGCATCGGCAGTTAAGGGGGCAAGCCAAAGGATTGCCCCTAGAGAGTGTCTGCGAGCCTCGCTACGCTAACCAGCATGGCGTACGAAATAGGTTCAACCTGGAGAAAGTGGGATCTCCACATCCATACTCCCGAGTCCCACGCGGCTCACTATGGGGCCAATTCGTGGGACAGGTTTATCGAAGATCTCGCGGCCCTACCCCCGGAGCTGTCGGTCCTGGGCATCAACGACTACCTGTGGGTCGAGGGCTACGAAAAGGTCCTCGCGGCCCGAGCCGAAGGACTACTGCCAAAGATCGATGCGGTTTTCCCAGTGATTGAACTACGCCTCGACGACTTCATTGGAACCACATCTCACCTGGCACGCTTGAATGCACACGTCATCTTCGCCCCTGATACTCCGGCCGACCTCATCAGAGTCCAATTCTTGGGGCAACTCGGCGCACGATTTCGACTTAGAGACTCCTACGCTCATTTGCAGAAGACATGGAACGCGCTACCGACTCGCGACTCTCTCGCGCAGCTCGGTGCCCTGATCAAGGAGAGTGTTCCCGAAAAGGAACGCGACAAGTACGGGCCCGACCATATCGAGGGTTTTAACAACTGGGTTATCCCTTTGTTGGATGTTCTCGAAGCCATGAACAACTCGAGTTTTCAAGAAAAGCCATTGCTTGGGTTGGGGAAAACAGAATGGGCGGACATCCCCTGGGGAGATAACACCATCGCAGCAAAGAGAAATCTCGTCAGCGAGGCGGACCTGCTCTTCACGGCTGGACTGCGCCAGACCCTATGACCGGAAACCGCGTTGAAATTCTCTCAGTCATCGGTCCTTCCTGACCCCTCCGTAGGCTTCCATCCTCCGCCGTTTCTTCGCTTCTTGCAGACCGCGCTTT
>Ga0183260_10000896_pt1 | contig 25351 bp, 22 predicted proteins | sample AntDrymUQ4972206_2_FD_129768 | JGI IMG/M metagenome (GOLD analysis project Ga0183260, IMG submission 129768) | Polar desert sand microbial communities from Dry Valleys, Antarctica - metaG UQ497 (22.06) (version 2) (version 2) | ecosystem: Environmental > Terrestrial > Soil > Desert | place... | reverse complement strand
GACGCGGTGCCTACGCGCACCGTCCCACCGGCAGGCACCTCGATCGGCTCGGAAGCCGCGTCCATGACGTCAGCCGCGCGCCGGCCGTAAATCTCGGGGCCTGGATCATGTTCAGTCGCGCCAGCTTGGGATGCGAGGCTGTTCGCGTGGCTCTTGTCTGCTGGGCTCATGGCGCTCAGAACACCTTGCCCGGGTTCAACAGCCCGTTCGGATCCAGCGCACCCTTGATTGAGCGCATCACGTCCACCGCGCGAGTGCCGCGCTGGAGCTCCAGCCAGCGCTTCTTGGCCAGCCCTGTGCCGTGCTCGCCGGTGACGGTTCCGCCCAGCTCAAGCGCGGCACGATAGATCTCGTCGCGTACGGCCTCTATGCGTGCCTCGGCCGAAGGGTCGTCCCTGTCGAGGATGTAGGTCGGATGCAGGTTCCCGTCGCCGGCGTGCCCGAACACTCCCACCCGCAACTTGTGCGCAGCGGCGATGCGCTCGATGTTGGCGAGCATTTCCGGTATCCGGCTGCGTGGCACGCCGACGTCGTCCATGCGGGCAACGCCGGCGCGTTCCAGCGAGCCGTGCGCGGCACGACGGGCCTGGCGCAGCCAATCGGCCTCCTGGGCATCGGCGGCCCGCACGACCGAGCTGGCACCGGCGGCGTTGCAGGCCTCCTCGGCCACAGCGAGCTCTCGTTCGGCCGCTTCGGCGCCCGTGTCGGATTCGACCATCAACATCGCGCCTGCCGCGCGGTCGAGGCCGAGCTGGTGAACGTCGTCAACCGCCGCGATGGTGAATGCATCCATCAGCTCGAGCGTGACCGGCACGATGCCCGCGGCAGTGATGCGCGACACCGCCTCGCCAGCGGCCGCGACCGTCGGAAAGAAGGCGATCATGGTCAGCTTCGCCGGCGGCAGCGGCAGCAGCCGGAGCGTCGCCTCTGTGATCAGCCCAAGCGTGCCTTCCGAGCCCACGAAGATGTTGGTCAGGTCGTAGCCGGCGACGTCCTTGATGTTCTTGCCCCCGGTCCGAATGACCGACCCATCGGCGAGGACGACCTCGAGGCCCAGAACCCAGTCGCGCGTGACGCCGTACTTCACGCAGCGCAGACCGCCCGAGTTCTCGGCGAGATTGCCGCCGATGGTGCACATCTCGAAGCTGGCCGGATCGGGCGGGTAGAAGAGGCCGTGCGCGGCCACGGCCCGGTTCAGCTCGGCGTTGATGATGCCCGGCTGGGTGGTGACAGTGAGGTTCGCTGGGTCTATCTCGAGGATCGCGTTCATGTGCATGAACGAGACCGTGATTGCGCCGTCGATGGCGACTGCACCGCCGGATAGCCCTGTTCCGGCTCCCCTGGCGACGATCGATACCCCCGCCGCCGCGCAAAGGCGAACGATGGCCTCAACGTCCGATGTCTGGCGCGGGAAGCAGACCGCGAGCGGGTGCCCGGCGCTCAGGTATGCGGTCTCGTCGAATCGATAGCTCTCGACGTCCGAGGCATCCTGAAGCAGACGCATGCCGGGCAGCTCACTGGCCAGCGCGCTGAGAAGGCCGCTTGCCTGGTCCGTCGTTGTCGTCATCAAGGCCAGCGTAACGCCAGCGGCAGCGTTACCGGGACGATGCCGCGATCATGCGCTCCGTGCTGAGAATCTCGCTTGCCCTGTTTCTGGTCCAGGCCGGATTTCACGGCTTCACTGCATCGATTCCACTTGCCCTCTCGCGTGCCGGGCGATCTGACGCGGAGATCGGCGCGATCGTGGGTATGGCGCCGCTGATCCAGATCCCCGCTGCGCTCGTGGCAGGTGCACTGGTCGACCGATTTGGGGGAGTGCGGTTGTTCATCGTCGGCGGTCTTTCGTATCTTGGCTCGACGTTCGTTCTGCTCCTCCCTGGGTTGGATCCGGCGACGTCGACCGTGCCTTTCGTCGCGGCTCGTCTGCTCCAGGGCATTGGCTTCGGCATGACCCTGCCGGCAACCCTTTCGGTCATCCCGCGCCTCGTGCCGGCCGCACGGCGAGGGGTGGCGCTGGCCACGGCGGGCGCCTCACACAACCTGACCCTGGTGGTCCTGCCACCCCTCTCCATCGTCGTCCTCGATCGCTTCGGTCTCGAAGGCGTGTGCGTGCTGGTCGCGTCGTTCGTCGCCCTCTCGTTTACCGTCGCCCTGGCGCGCCCGATCCGGCCGCTGCCGGCAACTGACGGAGACCTTGGCGAGGCTCGTCGCAAGTTTGGTTTCGCATATCGTCGTACGTGGATCCCGCCACTGGCGATCGTGACGTTGTTCGTCCTGCATTGGGGAGTCGTAACCGCCTATCTGCCCCAGCGGGCAGATGCCGCGGGCGCCGACATCGGCCTCTTCTTCGCTGCCGACGGCCTGTTCGTGCTACTAACGCGAGTCCCGGCGGGCTGGTTATCGGACCGTGTGCCCGGTGTCTGGCAGGTCCTCGCCGGCCTGGCCTTGACCGCGGTGGCCGTGCTGCTCTTGCTCCTGCCACCCTCGACGCCGCTGCTCGTCGCAGCCGGTGCCCTCACTGGGATCGGGGCCGCCTTCATCGTTGTGCCGCTGATGCTCGCGCTCAGCCATCGCAGCAGCGACGCCGATCGCGGCAGCGCGTTCGCTCTTTTCTCGGCCAGTTTCGCGGCCGCGATCGCGCTCGGTTCGCTCGGCACGGCGCCGCTCATCGACCAGCTCGGCTTCGAGGTTCTGCTCCTCGCGACGATCCTGGCAATCTTCGTCGCTGCGGTCGTCGCGCTCGCCGATCGCGGACTGGGCGCGAGGCCGGTACGCACCCCGCTCGGCGCTGAGACTTAGACGGCACGGGCCACACCGATCGGTTGCCAGAGGTCGGCTATTCTTCGCTGACTTCCCCATCCTCTGCCCAAGGGTTCTCATGAAGATCGGTCTCGTAAAGGAGCGCGCGCCCAATGAGCGGCGCGTCGCGCTCGTGCCGGATGCGCTCAAGCCTCTGCTGGCTGCGGGCGTGGATGTGCTCGTCGAGCGCGGCGCCGGTGACGGCGCAGCGATACCCGACCAGTCCTTCGTCGACGCCGGCGCCACGCTCGCCGCCCGCGACGACGTGTACAAGCAGGCGGACGTCATCGTCCGAGTCCAGAAGCCCGACGCTGAAGACACCGATGCCCTGCGCGAAGGCCAGGCGGTTGTCGGTCTGCTTCAGCCGCTGATCGACCCCCAGCTGATGGCCTCTCTTGCCAAGAAACGGGTAACCGCGATCAGCCTCGATGCCATCCCGCGGATGCTCAGCCGGGCGCAGTCGATGGACGTGCTCTCCTCGCAGGCGAACGTCGGCGGCTACCGCGCGGTACTGCTGGCCGCGGGCGAATACGGTCGCTACTTCCCGCTCCTGACGACGGCTGCGGGAACTGCCCGACCCGCCAACGTGCTGGTGCTTGGTATCGGCGTGGCCGGGCTGCAGGCGATCGCAACGGCACGTCGGCTGGGCGCGATCGTCAAGGCGTACGACGTGCGCTCCGAGACCAAGGAGCAGGCCGAGTCGCTTGGCGCCATGTTCATCGTTCTGAAGTCGGTCGCCGATGCCAGTGGGGCCGGCGGGTATGCACGCGAACTGACCGGCGAGGAGCGCGAGGCGCAGCAGAAGGAGCTCAACGATCACATCGGCGGCATGGACGTGGTGATCACCACCGCCCAAGTGCCCGGCCGCCGGCCGCCGGTGCTGGTGACCGCACAGGCCGTGAAGCAGATGAAGTCGGGTTCGGTGATCGTCGATATGGCCGCGAGCGCGCTGGGCGGCAACGTGGAGCACTCGAAGGCAGACGAGACGGTCGTCACCGACAACGGCGTGACGATCCTGGCGCCAACGAACCTGCCGGCGACGATGCCTGCGGGCGCGAGCCAGTTCTACGCACGCAACCTATCCGCGTTCCTTCTGCACCTACTAAAGGACGGCGAGCTGAACCTCGACATGGCCGACGAGATCACTGCGGCGACGGTGATCACGCACGACGGCGCAGTGGTCCAGGAGCAGACCAGGAAGCTACTCGAGGAGAAGAAATGAGTCCCGAGCTCCTCAACGCGCTCGCCATCTTCGTGCTGGCGATCCTGGTCGGTTTCGAGGTCATTTCGAAGGTTCCGGCCACGCTCCATACCCCGTTGATGTCAGGCGCCAACTCGATCCACGGCATCGTGCTGGTGGGAGCGATGCTCATTGCCGCGACCGCCGACAACCCCCTCAGCTATGTGCTGGCATTCGTGGCTGTGGTGTTCGGTGCCGCGAACGTTGTCGGGGGCTACGTCGTGACTGACCGGATGCTCCAGATGTTCCGCAAGCGCGAGACGCCCCAGAAACCCGCGGACACGCCGGAATGAACCAGGAAACGATCTATGCGCTGGTGTTCCTGGCCTGGCTGGTGGGTGCCGCGTCGTTCGTGCTAGGTCTGCACCAGATGAACTCGCCGGCGACGGCGCGAGGCGGAAACCGACTTTCCGCAGGTGGCATGGCAATCGCCGTCCTCGCGACGCTTGTCTGGCTTGTAGTCCGGCCGGGGGGCCTGGGCAACAGTCCACTGCCCTTGATCATCATCATCGGCGGGTTTGCCATCGGCGGCGGCATCGGGTTCGTGCTCGCGCGCCGAGTCGCCATGACCGCGATGCCCCAGCTCGTCTCCCTGTTCAACGCCGTTGGCGGCGGCGCGGCAGCGCTCATCGCGATCGACGACTACATCCGCGGCCTGTCCATCGGCGAGATGGAGGTCTCGACCGCGATCTTCGTGGTCCTCGGGGCCGTCATCGGTAGCGTGACCTTCTCGGGCTCGCTGATCGCGTCGGGCAAGCTCCAGGGCGTTGTGCCCGGCCGGCCCATCTTCTTTCCGGGCTCACGCCTGCTGACCATCGTCCTCGCCCTCGCGACCGTCGCTGGCTTCGTGCTGCTCGTCCTCGGCGCCGCAGGCGCAGTTGCCCTCACTGCCGAGCTCGGCATCATCGTCCTGGGTCTAATCGTCCTGGCCGCGCTGATCTTCGGCATCACGATGGTCCTGCCCATCGGCGGGGCCGATATGCCCGTCGTCATCTCGCTGCTCAACTCGTTCACCGGCACGGCCGCAGCGATGGCCGGGTTCGTGATCAACAACCCTGTGCTGATCATCGCGGGTGCACTCGTTGGCGCCGCGGGCGCCATCCTCACGAAGCTGATGGCCGACGCGATGAATCGGTCGATCGCCAACATCATGGTCGGCGGCTTTGGCGGCGGCGATTCCGCAGCCGAACAGGCCGGGGCAGGTGCTGACGGCGGCAATGTCCGCGAGGTCGGAATGGATGACGCGGCAATCCAGCTCGCTTATGCCCAGAAGGTGATCATCGTGCCCGGTTACGGCCTCGCCGTCGCGCAGGCACAGCACGCCGTACGCGAGCTTGCCGAGCTGCTCGAGGACCGTGGCGTCGAGGTATCCTACGCCATCCATCCGGTCGCAGGACGTATGCCAGGGCATATGAACGTGCTGCTGGCCGAGGCGAACGTGCCATACCCGCAACTGAGAGAGATGGACGAGATCAACCCCGAGTTCGACCGGGCGGACGTGGCCTTGGTGGTGGGCGCGAACGACGTGACGAACCCAGCGGCGCGGTCGAACCCGGCGAGCCCCATCTACGGCATGCCGATCCTCAACGTCGACCACGCGCGGAGCATCCTTGTGATCAAACGCTCGATGCGACCCGGCTACGCGGGCATCGACAACGAGCTCTACGTCAACCCGAAGACGGGGATGGTCTTCGCCGACGCCAAGGAGGGGCTCATCCAACTGGTCGCCGCGGTCAAGCTCGTCTAGCAAAGGTGAACCGCGCAGCAGCGGCCGGGGGCCGACTGCGGAGTCAAACTCTTGCGCACGTCCGCGTCATATCCTTACGGCGTGACGATGCGTTTCATCGCTTGGGCGGCGCTGCTGTTCGCCATGCTGGCCCTGATCGCCTCGCCCGTGCTGGCGGCTGAGGTTCAGATCACCTCTGCAGGTCCGCTGACACAGATCATCACCTCGGACGATCTGAGCTGTCAGGTTGCCCACCGCGACGACGACCAGTTCGAGTTCTACCCGCCCGGTTCGACGATTGGCTCGTGCGGCACCTTTCTCGCACTCGCCGGCACGGTCTACGGCCCGGGCGCAGGCAATCCCACACAGACTTCGTGGTCGCCGGTCAGCCAGTCAGCCGTCAGCGGGGAGGGCTCGGCGGGGAATCCTTTCAGCATCGTGACCGTCGTCGATGCGCCGGACGCCGCGCTGCAGGTTCAGCAGACCGACACCTATGCGCTCGGCAGCCAGTCGTATCGAACGGACATCCAGATCGCGAACACGTCACCAGAGCCGCGCGTGGGGATCCTCTACAGAGCCGGCGATTGCTACCTGCAGGGCGACGACAGTGGCTTCGCGCTCGCGGACGGCGGATCGCCGGCCTGCATCGTCGACCCTACGGCCGGCCGACGCATCGAGCAGTGGACGCCGATCACTCCGGGCAGCCACTTTTTCGCCGGCCAATACGGCGAGGTTTGGTCGATCATCTCGACGCAGCAGCATTTCCCGGATAGGTGCGAATGCGCCTCCCTGACCACCTTTGACAACGGCGCCGGCCTCAGCTGGTCGGTCGAGGTCGCGCCGGGGCAATCGGTGGTCATCTCGCATGAAACCTTCTTCTCGCCGGTAGGCCGCGGCCCTGTGCAGCAGTCGTTCACTGACTCGGTGCCCGACCCCACGCGCATCACGCTCGATCCAGTCGTCATCGCCCAGAGCGTCGCCATCACCGCTGGCGTGATCCTCCTCGTGCCCTTCCCGTCGGCGCTGTTCAACGCCACCCTTGAGGAGAACTACGACGAGGTTATGGCCGCCGTGGCCAAGCTCCGCGCCCGGCTCGGCGCCCTCGGCGTCACGTTGCTTGCCGCGATACGGCGCCTGATCAACTCACGGCGCGGGCTCGGTGGCCCAGCGCCCCCGGTACCGCCCGAGCAACAGCCGCTGATGGCGCCAGTCGATTTCGTGCAGCCCGTCACGGCTGCTCCCACGCCGCCGGCTTCGCAAGCGCCGCCGGCCGCTCCAACGAGACGGGACCTCTGGGGCACACCCGTTGGCGTCGTCGGGTTTGTCCTGCTCAGTGCGCTGCTCTATGCGTTCCTTGATCCGTCTTTCGGCTTCAGCCTGACCTCGGCCGCGACATTCGTCGGTCTTGCGCTTGGGCTATTCATCGTCCTCGCGGCTTATGGGGTGCCGCTTGCTGTCTTCGCGCGCACCCATCGGATCGCCTTCAGCGTCCGCGCACTTCCGGCCACGCTGTTCGTCGGCGTGCTGTGCGTCCTGGTCAGCCGGCTCTCCGATTTCCAACCGGGATATCTCTACGGCCTGATCATCGGCTTCCTTTTCGCACGTGGCGTCGAGCAGCATGAGGAGGGGCGGGCCGAAGCGATCGCGGCTGGCTCATCGCTCGCCGCGGCTTTCGTGGCCTGGATCGTGCTCGCCCTGCTGCGCGGGGCCGGTGGGGTGGGCGGCGAGCTCGGCACGGCGCTGGTTGAAGCCGCTGCTGTCACCACGGTCGTGGCTGGACTCGAGAACGCCGTCTTCGCGATGTTGCCGCTGCGTTTCCTGCCGGGCGCGGCTGTCTACAAGTGGAACCGGCGGATATGGCTCGTCCTCATCGCCCTCGGAGTCTTCGGCTTCGCCCATGTGCTGCTCAATCCGACGGCGGGCGCGGGCTACTTGGCCGATACTACGCAGACTTCGTTCCTCACACTCGTCGCTCTCCTGGCCGGGTTCGGCATCGCATCGATCGTGTTCTGGGCGTGGTTCCGATTCCGGCCAAAGAAGCAAATTCCCGCTTGAGCGACCGAGTCGAGCTCCAGACCGAGGTGGATGCCCCGCGCATCCTAATTTTCCCGTTACTGGCGACTGCCGAAGGGCTTGCCAAATGGCTCGATGACGCAGAGCTGGACCCGCGAGTCGGCGGACGGCTGCGCCTGCGGCTCCGTGACGCGGTGGCGGTGGGCGAGGTGCTGTCCGTTGGTCCGCCGCAGCACATAAGCTTTTCCTGGGACTGGGAGGCCGAGCCGCTCGGGCGGCTGACGGTCGTGGCGTTCGATGCCATCGATCACGGCGCACGAACTCACGTGACGATCCGCCACGTCGGTCTGTCCACGCCCGCCCAGGTGGAGCTGCACGATGTGATGTGGCGGCACTGGCTCGAGCGCTTCGAGGCCGCCGCCCGGGCACTGCCGCGCAAGGTCGTTACGACCCACTCCTGACTCGCCGGGCCCCGGGCGAGCCGCTTTCAGGCGCCCTGGTATTGCCCGGCGGCGCGCTCGACCTCGGCGGCTATTTCCGAGCGCAGCTCGGATGGCTCGAGCACCTCCGCATCGGAACCCCAGCCGAGAATCCAGATGCGGATCTCGCGCATGCCGGAGACGAGGCCGCGCCAGATAAGGGTCCCGTCCGCCTGCCTCTCCAGCTCCTGGCTCGGATGCCAGCGGGTCTCGGCCGCGCGCTTGGCGACGGCGGTCGAAAAGCGGATCACGACGCTGACGGGGTCCTCATCGGCGATGACATCCCACGCCCGAAGCAGGTCGCGCGCAGTCGTCGCCCCGGCCACGGGCTCGAACGTCTCCGGCGTCAGCGACGCAGACAGGATGCGCTCTACCTTGAACGTGCGGTTCGCCTTGCGTGACTCGTCCCAGCCCATCAGGTACAGGGCGTGCGTCAACGCCGACGGCTCCAGGGCGAGCGGTTGCACGCGGGTCTTGCGCGCCCCCTTGCTCGAGTCGTAAACGCCTGAGTCGTACTCAATCTCAACGACACGCCGCTGTGCCCAGGCCTCGGCAAGTACCCGGAATACGCGGGTGAAGTTCTCGTTGCGCTCGGTCGCGGTGGAAAACGCGTCGACCGTCTCCTGGATGTGCTCGGCGAGCACCGGCGGCAGGATCTGGGCGAGCTTGACGAAGGCGCCGATCAACTCCGTGTCGTGCTCGTCGCTCGCCTTGGCCAGCATCCGGGCGGCCAGGAACAGGGTCGTGGCCTCGTGCAGCGTCAGGGCGAGCGGAGGGAGGAAAGCGCCTGCCTCCAGGCCATACTTGCCGCTGGACTCCCAGATGGGCACTTCTGCATCCATCGTCATCGCGTTGAGGTCGCGATAGACGGTGCGCTTGGAGACGCCGATGAGGTCGGCGATCGATTGAACGGCGATCCCCTGCGGGTGCTCGTGCAGGATCATTGCCACCCTGAGATAACGCGCGGCACGATCCCACTTGGCGCCGCCTCGGTCACGAACGTCGGTCATGCATTGCTCAAGTTAGCGCGCCCGCCGCGCGGAGTGGCCCGAACCAGCATTCGCCTACCATCGGCCGATCATGGCTCGTCATTTCTCCCGCGTCCTCACCACCCCGGCTGCTGCGCGCCTGCCGCACGCGGGCAACCGCCCATTCGTGAGCCTGACGTCCGATTGGGGCATGCGCGACCCGTCAGCGGCTATATGCCGCGGGGTTGTGCTCAACATCGCGCCCGAGGCCCTGATCGTCGACGTCACCCACGAGGTGGACAAATACAACATCCGCCACGGCGCGCTGATGTTGTGGTGCGCGTTGCCCTTCCTGCCGATTGGTGCGCACGTCTGTGTGGTCGATCCTGGGGTGGGAACGGCAAGGCGCCCGATTGCCATCGAAACCGGCCGAGGGGACTATCTGGTCGGGCCGGACAACGGAGTCCTGCTGCCCGGCGCCGAACGACTCGGTGGGATCGTCCGCGTTCATCAGATCGAGAACGCTCAGTACCGGTTGCCCGTCGTCACTTCCACCTTCCATGGCCGTGACCTCTTCACCCCGGCGGCGGCCCACCTATCGCTCGGTGTGCCGCTCGACTCATTCGGCCCGCGGGTCGATCCGGAGAAACTGACGCCGATCGACTGGCCGCCTGTGATCGCGCGCGACAACGAGCTCGAGACGAGCGTCATCTACCGCGACACGTTCGGCAACGTCAAGCTGGCCGGACTCGCCGCGGACTTCGCGGCGGCGCTGCCCGAGATCACCTACGGCGACAAGGTCGAAGTTCGCTTTGGGAAGTCCGGCGCCAAGGCCACCTCAATGACCTGGGCCCAGACATTCGGGCAGGTCTCTGCCGACGACTATCTCGTCTACGAGGACTCGTACGGGCGCCTATGCATCGCGCAGAACCAGGGCGATGCCGCGAAGACATTGGGCCTGGACGAGTTGACGTCAGTCCGGATCACGCGCCGCATGTCTCCGAGCAGGAGCGGGCGGGCGCGTGGGGGTCAGACGGCAGAGTAGGAGGGCGCCCGCTCGGCTGCTTCGGTCGCTTCATCGATTGGCGACCGACGGTCGAGGCTCGGACTCGTGAGCGAATCGACCGGCGTCGGCTCAGTCGGCTGGAACTCCGCGGCGATGGCCAGACCCTCGATTGCCGTAGCGATTCGAGCGCGGCCGGCGCGTTTGCCCGCGTAGCATGCACGGTCGGCGGCCAGGATGATGGACTGGCCGTCCTGGCCGTCCTTCGGGTAGGTCGCAATGCCGATCGAGCACGTGAGCGGAGCCGCTGCCGCATGGCCCGCGTTGCCGGACATGACAGATGCCTGAATCTTCTCGGCCACCGTGCGCGCGCCTGACACGGTCGTATCCGACAGAACCAGGACAAACTCGTCGCCGCCGTAACGGAAGACCTGGTCCGTGTCGCGGCACGACAGCCGCAGCATGGCCGAGATGTGCTTGAGCATGACGTTGCCGGCCTGGTGCCCGAAGCGGTCGTTGTAACGCTTGAAGAAGTCCAGGTCGACCATCAGCATTGCAAAGGGCGTCCGCTCGCCGACGAGCCCGTCGACGTGGGCGATCAGCGCGCCGTGGTTCCACAGCCCGGTCAGCGTGTCTGTCTCGGCGCGCAATTCCACGGCGCGGTGCGTTTCGGCGTTCTGGAGCGCGATGGAAACGTGCGCGGCAAAGAGTTTGACGAGCTCGAATTCCTCCTCGGCGAAGTGCGCTTCGACACCCAGCCGCTCGATCGTCAGGACACCCCGCGTGTGGTCCGCGCCTCGGAGCGGAGCGACGATCATTGCTCCAGGCTCAGGGCACAGATCGACAAATTGGCTGACCCGTTCGTCGCCCAATTGGTCCTGGACCAATAGAGCCTCACCGGTCTTGAGCACGTAGCCGCGGACTCCCTGGTCTACGGCAATCGTTGCGGCGAGGTATTGCTCGGCCTGCGCCCCGCGAGCAAAGATGGGCCGCAGCAGGCCAGTGCGCTGATCGTGAATGTCGACACAGATGTTGTCGACCTGGACGAGCGTCTTCAGACGCTCGGCGATCTCCTCCAGGAGGGCCTGGGTGTCGAGGGTCGAGAGTATCGATTCGGTGACTCGAAGGAGCTCGCGCTGGTTGTTCAGCTGGCGCTCGAGTGCTTCAGACTGAGCCCGCAGACGTTCGGTTGCGTCGGCGTTGGCCATCGCCTGCGCCGCGATCGAAGCGTAAATCTCGAGCAGCCGAAGATCGTCGGCGCTGAATTGGTTCAGCCCGAGCTTGGCCAGCACGATGACTCCGATCACCACGTCCTCGAAGAGCATCGGAGCGAGGAGCAGAGACTCGTCGAGGTCGTCCTCGGTGCCCGGAATTGTCTTGGCACGTCGGTCCCTGGCGGCGTCGACAACGTTCTGTGCGAGGCCGTAGCGCGCAACCCAGCCGGTGATCCCCTCGCCGATCTTCAGCTTGAGTTGCTCCATGTCTTCGCCTTCGTACGCGCCGATCTCGCCGCGCCAGGCGACCGGGACGACGTTCTCACCTTCCAGGCGATAAACGCGGACATTGTGAAAGGCGATCAGCTGATTGAGCTCGGCACAGATGGCGTGGCCGATCTCCTCCACCGTGCGCAGGCGCGTCAGCCGCGAGCCAAGCTGCTGGATCGACTGAAGCTGCGCGGCCCACGTTGCCATCAGCTCGTAGTTCCGGGCGTTGCGCAGGACGGTCGAGGCATGCCGAGCGAGCTGCTCGAACAGCGCCAGATCTTCGGCGCTCCATTCGAAGTGATTGTCGTGATAGAGCGACAGCTCCCCAAGCGGGTTGCCATCCGAAAACAGCGGCGCGATGGTCAGCGTGTTGATCTTCTCGCGCATCAAGGCATCACGCATATCCGTGGCCCGAGGGTCGTCGGGATAGTCCGGGATGGAAATGATGCGCTCCTCTTGGAAAGCCTGGGCTGACACCGGCAGGCTTGTGGCGCGCTCGAGCCGCTCAGTGAACTCTGGCGTCAGGTTGCGCGCTGCCAGCGTGCGCATTGATCCGTTCGGCAGGCGACTGAACACGCCAGCGTGATCCGCGCGGAAGAGTTTCGTTGAACGCTCGAGGAGTTGGCTGAGGATGCTCGCCATGTCGAGCTGCGATCCGATGTCGGCGCTGATCGCCATCAGGAACTCCGTGCGCCGCTGGCCCTCCGAAGCGTCGGCCAAGCGCGCGCGCATGAGCCTGACAATTTCAAGCTGTGCTGCCACCGCCCGCAGGAGGCTGTCCTCTTCTGGCGAGCGCGTCGCGCTCGTACCCGCGACCAGCATCACTGCCCGTGTGCCGGTGCCGCCGGAGACAGGGAGGCCGGCCCGGTATCTGCCGTCCTGACGCCGGGCGCGGCTTACGATGGGACGCCCGCTGACGCTGACCTGTTCGAAGATCCGACGGTCACTGCGCACGCGCCCAACGAGCTGTTCCACTCGTCCGTCCTGTCGGAGGAGCCCCGCCGCCTCATACCCGCCGACCGTGCACAGCACGATCGCAACATCGCTAACCAGCCGGTCGAAGTCTTCGGCGTCGGCCGCCAGCCGGGAGACCTCGTTGAGCACGGCAGTAACGCGACGCGAGTCGTCGCCGGCGTGCGCCACGGCGGGCAGTAGCTCGGCCGTGAACGGGTGGCGAGCCTTCGACGGCGCCGTTTCGTGGCTCGCCTTGAGCAGGAATCGATCGATGTCCTGCCGGCGGTATCGCCGATCCCCGCGACTGTTGACGCGCAGGCACGTCAAGAGTCCCTGATCAGACCAGGCACGGATGGTGTTGGCGTGCACGCCGAGGAGACTGGCGGCGCCGCCGACCGTCAGCAGAGACTGGGACGCGGGTGCGCTCGTCGTGGGCCTCCGGGGGTGGGAATTGGTAGGTTACAGGCTCAGTGCCAGGTGATTGACAGGGTAGATAACCCCACCGGACCTGCCACTCACACAAAGGTCCCAAGGGACTTCGCCGACGTACTGCGCGAGCGCTCAGGTGCGCTTGGGATCGGCTGCGACCAGAGACGGATAGGGATTGAACGCGTCCACGGCGCGATCCTCGCCCAGCGGGGACCAGTCGAGCAGGAATGGCGCGCGCAGCTCGAAATGGAGATGCGGGCGCACGCTTTGCGCTTCGGCATTGCCGGTGCGACCGACCGCGCCAATCACCTGGCCGCGCGTGACGTGCGTGCCCGGATCGACCCACACCTCATCCATATGCGCGAATAGGGCCACGTAGCCCGCGCTGACCGCCTCGTCGCTGACGATCACGACCGTATTGCCGTAACGCGCTGGCTCCCACGGCTGCCAGCGGGTCCGAGCGTCGATGACCATGCCATCGAATGGGGCGATCAGTGGCGCGCCATGACGTGCATAGATGTCGGTGCCGTCGTGCAGTCTCGTGGCTGTGCCGTCCTCGTGGCTCCGGGCATGGTTGTAGTCGTCGGGCGACCCTTCGCGTGCGTCGAGGAAATTGTTTCGGTAGTGGTAGCGGGTGTCGGGGCGAAGCGGGAAACCGATTGAGATCTGCTGTTCCTCCAGGTCGAACTCCGCTGGGCCGGTCGGCGCGCCGCCGCCCAGAGTTGGCGTCGGCTGTGGGCTCGGGCTGTTGGTCGGGCCGATCGGCTCGCGTGTCGGGCTCGGTCCTCTCGACGGCGGCGGTTCCGAGGCTGGCGCGCGGGTGCCACCTTCGGGCGTCCCCCTCGGAGCGGCCTGCGTCGAAGATCTTGGGGAGGGCGCGCTGCCAACGCGCAGATTGCCTGGCGGGGTGGAGGCCGGCCCACCGGCCAGATTTCCCGACACGGCGATCAGTACGACCACGGCCAGCATCGCCACCATACCAACCGCCCCCGCCGCGCGCCATCGTGGTTCTCGCGGCGGCTGGTTCGGCCGCGCCATGACGCGCCGTTTCATTGCGCCCGGGTCAAGCGCACGTACAGGCCGGTCACCAAGGCTGCGGCCGCCCCGATTGCGATGACTGCGATGAGGGCGAGCAGCGGCGCGCCGACGCGATTCGCCCCGGCTCCAGCGCGCGGGTCGAGCGGGTCGATCAGCAAGCCGCTGGCAGCGGGAGTCGGATCGGCGGCGAGGGCAGCGGTGGCGCTCAGCGTCAGGACGAGCACGGCGAGGGCCAGCGCGACACGGAAAGAGAACACCCGCCCGAGCCTAGCACCGGATGACGGCGACGGCCGACCGCTCAGGCGCCCAGCAGGGACGCGGCGGCGCCCGGATTAGCGGTCAGGCGCCAAGCAGGAATGCGCCCGCGGCTCCGGCAAGCAAGCCGAGGCCCAGCGCTAGTACGGCGGTTCCCAAGACGACCCGGCCGCGCCGGCCATGAGCAAGGACGCGCATCGCTGCCGGTTGCTCGAGCGTGGTCACGATCAGTGGCCGGCCGAGCCCCGCCGTCATTATCGCCACACCGCCGCGCCGGATGGGCTGACCGACGATCGTCGCCTGCTCGACCGCCGACAGTTGCTCGATGGTCAGCCGCGCCGGAGCGACCGGGTCGGCGCCCGCTGGCGGGTCGACGCCAAAGTCGGGCGGCAGGTCGCTCACTCGGCCAGCCGACTCGCGCGGGATCACGACCAGGCCCTCGCCGAGGGCCACATCGTCGACGGCGATGTACGACGAACGCGCCTCGACTCCGAAAGGGACGGCTTCGCGCTCATCAAGCACCGTCTCCCAGCGCCCCTCCGCGCCGCGGGCAGCGAGCCGCGTGCGCCGAAACACGAGTGGCCGGTTCTGGTCGTCCGGAAACTCCTCGTCACTGCTGATGCGGCCGGTGACGCGCACGTAGCGCTGCGCGTCCGAGTCAGCAATGGCCAGAGCGTCGTCGATGGAAACCTCGGGCGTCCCGCCCAGCAACCGCCCGATCCGAAAGCCCGAGCCGACCGATCTCAGCACGACTCCGGCGACGATCAGGAGGAAGACGCCGGCAATGGTCAGGATCGTGGCCACGCTCATGGCAACAAGAAACCCGGAGGAACCTTCACGAGGCGTGGACCTTGATGTGATCGCAGTCACTAGCTTCGCTTCTGGCCCCTCCGGGCTGCGACGAACGGTAGTGGCCGCGACGAGACATGGTCAAGCGCAGTTTTCCACAATCTCGTAGGCACTTTGGCTTATGTCCACCATTCCTCCACATAGCAGGGGAGGACGCGAGCCACGCGCCGGCCACGCGCGCCTTTCGCCGACCGCGCAGCAGCGGCTGAAGGCCCACTGCGAAGATCAGACCTCGACTGCCCATTGGCCGCGGTGTCCGATGCGCCCTACGCCGCCTCGCCGCTGCGCGCGTCGAGATACACGTGTTGGCCGCCGTAGGTCGTCAGGTCGAGACGGCCGGCGACAAGCTGAACGCCGGTGATGACGTCCGAGTGGGCCGCTCGCCATGCCACTTCTCCATCAGAGCGCAGCGCGATCGTCTCCAACTCTGTCTGGAGCAAAACGTGGTCCAGCCGCGACGAAGCCAGGATGGCAAGCGCGGGGGTGCCCGAGGCGTACGTCCAGGCCAGCTCCCCGGTGCGGCCTCCGAGCGCGTACAGGCGGAACCCGTACTTCACGAGTAGCAAACCGTGTGTGTCCCAGAGTACGGCCTCCGGCTCATCGAAAATGACGGAAGCGAAACGCGCGGTCCACGACCCGGTCGGGCCTTCGACGCGAAGTTCGGCGCGGCACAGCACATCGGGTGCCTCGGCGACGAGCGAGCCGAGGTCGATCAGAGACCCCTCTGCCTCGGAGATCGCGAAGACCTCGGCCGCCCGGCCGCTTCCGGCCCAGCGAAAGCGTGCGGCCAGACCGCCCGGGTATTGAACGGCAAGACGTCCGATCTCGGTTTTGTTGCCTGTCATCCCGGCACCCGGGGAGCGCGTCACGCGTTGGTCGACGCTCTGGCCTGCTGATCCGGCTCGAGCTGCTCAGATCGAATCTTGGTGATCGCCGTCACGTCTGCGTTGGTCAGCACGCGCAGCGTGTTCGGGGCGACCGGGAAGACGGCGTTCGCCGTTCCGGCCGCGGCCCAGACTGTCTCGTACCTAGTGAGATCAGGATCCATCACCGTGCGGATCTGCTGGCGGTGGCCGAACGGCGGAATTCCGCCGATGGAAAAGCCTGTCAGCTCGTGCGCCTCAACGGCCGTGGCGCGACGGATGCGCGGGACTGTCAGCACCGAGCCGAGCAACGCCAGGTCAACCGTGTTCGCGCCGCTGGCGAGGACGAGGCAGGGCTGGAGACCGTCGACGTCTTCAGAGACGAAGATAAGGCTCTTCACGATCTGGCCTACGTCCGCGCCGACCGCGCGCGCAGCGTCCTCGGCGGTATGGGTCGACTGGTCGAAGAAGACGACCTCGAGCTTGACGCCCTTACGCTCGGCGGCGTCAAGCACTCGTTGCGTGGCAGACGGGACGGCGTCCATGGCGGGCGCGAGGATAGCATCGGCCACGCTCGACTCAGGCTGCCAGGGCGGCTACAATTCCCGACAGATTCATCAGATTCATCACGGGACAGGGGAGCGCCATCGGGCGCTGAGAGTGCGGATACACCGCAGACCCTAGGAACCTGATCTGGTTCGTACCAGCGAAGGGAGTCCACGAGCGACGCGCCTCCGTCCCACACTAATCCGGAGGAACTCGCCCTTGCACGCAATCATCGTGGCCGACGGCGACGTCCAGAGCGGCACCGCCGTGCGGCGTGCACTGCACCCATTCCAAGACGCATCGGCTCTCGTCATCGCGGCCGACGGCGGGGCGCTCAAGGCAGCCCGGCTCGGACTGAAACCATCAGTCGTGGTTGGAGATGGCGATTCGCTTGAGCCCGATAGGGCCGAGGAGCTCCGACGCGATGGGTTGGACGTTATCGTCCATCCGGCGCAGAAGGACGAGAGCGACACGGAGCTTGCCGTGCGCGAGGCGCTGGCTCGCGGTGCCGACAACATCGTCATCGTCGGGGCGTTTGGCGGTGGCCGCCTAGAGCACAGCGTCGCCAACCTGCTGTTGCTGACACTGCCCGAGCTGAGCGGCATGGATGTGGCTCTCGTGGACGGACCGAGCACCGTCCGGGTCATCGGGGGCTCGGGACCTGGCCAGCTGACCATCACGGGCGACGTCGGCGACTACGTCTCGTTGCTCGCACTCAGTGAGCGGGTTGAGGGTGTCACCACCTCTGGGCTGCGGTACCCGCTGACCGAGGACGCGCTCCTCCAGGGCCCGACGCGCGGGCTGTCGAACGAGCTTGCAACGGACCGCGCCGAGGTGCTCACGCAACACGGTCGACTGGCGGTCATCCACAGCCAGCGCAGCCGGGAGTCGTCCGATGTCTAACGGTCGCTTCCGGCTCGCCGCGCTCGTACCCGCTGCCCTGGCGCTCTTCGTGTCATGCGCACCGGTGGCCGGCCCGTCCGCCGCGCCGACCCAGCTTGTGCTGCTGACCCACGACTCCTTTGCCGTTTCCGAGGCCGTGCTCGATGGGTTCGAGGCCGCGCACGCCGTTGATGTCCAGGTCCTGAAGGCCGGCGACGCTGGCTCGATGGTCAACCAGGCAATCCTGACTAAGGACGCTCCGCTGGCCGACGTGCTGTACGGGGTCGATAACACCTTCCTGTCGCGTGCTCTGGATGCCGGGATCTTCGACACCTACAGCCCCGCAGCACTGGCCTCCGTAGACAGCCCGTTGACCGATGGCACACAGGGCGTGGTCACGCCGATCGACTACGGCGACGTGTGCATCAACATCGACAAGGAAGCCTTTACCGGCGACGTGCCTGCTCCAACCCAGCTGATCGACCTGATCGATCCGGCTTACCGGGGCATGTTGGTGGTCGAGAACCCGGCGACCTCGTCACCTGGCCTTGCCTTCCTGTTGGCGACGGTCGGCCGGTTTGGAGAGGCAGGCAACGTAACCTGGCTGGAGTTCTGGCGCGGGTTACGTGACAACGACGTCCTCGTCGTCGACGACTGGGACACGGCCTACCTCACGTCCTTCTCCGGTGGGGCAAGCACGGGCGACCGGCCAATCGTCGTCTCGTATGCCACCAGCCCGGTGGCCGAGGTGGTCTTCGCCGACCCGCCGGTGGACGCGGCCCCGACGGCCGCAATGACCGACGCTTGCTTCCGCCAGGTCGAGTATGCCGGAGTCCTTCACGGGACGAAACGCCCCGAGCTCGCGCGAGCCTTGATCGACTTCATGCTCTCGCCCGAGTTCCAGAGCGACGTCCCGCTGAACATGTTCGTGTTTCCAGCGAGCAACCTGGCAACGATCCCCGAGGTGTTCACGGACAACGCCGCTGCCGTGCCAGACCCTGTCACGCTCGATTCCGCCGACATCGCCGCCAACCGCGAGCGATGGGTCACGGAGTGGACCGACGTCGTCCTTCGCTAGGCCGGGCACGCATGGCAGCCATGGCTTGCTTCTATTGGCCGCGGCGCCGCTCTGTTTCCTACTCCTCTTTTTCGTCTTTCCCATTGCCGCGATCTTGCTGCGAGGCCTTGCGCCAAACGGAGCCTTCGAGCTCGCGCCGGTGCTCGAGATCCTCGGTCGCCCCTTCGTGCGCGACGTCGCCTGGTTCACGCTCTGGCAAGCGTTGGCTTCGACTGTCCTGACCGTCCTTGTTGCGCTCCCCGGCGCGTACGTCTTCGCACGCTTCGACTTTCCCGGGCGGAGGTTGCTGAACGCCGCCACGCTCGTGCCGTTTGTCCTGCCGACAGTGGTCGTCGCGGCCGCGTTCCTGGCGCTGCTCGGTCCGCGCAGCCCATTCGGCCTTCGCCTCGAGCACACGATCTGGGCGATCCTGATCGCGCACGTTTTCTACAACTACGCAGTGGTGCTCCGCGTCGTCGGCGCAGTCTGGGCGCAGATCGACCCTCGCACCGAAGAGGCAGCCCGCGTCCTGGGTGCCACGCGCTGGCAGGCTTTCCGCGAAGTCACGCTCCCGCTCCTGCGGCCCGCCATCGCATCGGCCGCGTCGATCGTGTTTCTCTTCACCTTCACCTCGTTCGGCGTGATCCTGGTCCTTGGCGGGCCGCAGTTCGCAACGCTCGAGGTGGAGATATACCGGCAGGCGGCGCAGCTGCTTGATCTCCGGGTCGCGGCGACGCTGACGCTGGTCCAGCTCGTCGCCCTTGCGGGACTGCTCCTCGTCTACGCTCGCTACCAGGAGAGAGGGTCCGTTCGCTCGCGCTCCGCTTCCCCGCGCGTAGTCCTCCGGCGCCCGCGCACGACCGTCGAACACGCGTTCCTCATCGCCAATCTCGGCGTGCTGGCCGTCCTCCTCGGCTTGCCGCTGGCGGTCCTCGTAGAGCGGTCGCTGGCGGTCGCCGGTGGCTACGGCCTGGACTACTACACGGCGCTCTTCAACCAGGCCGGGGCCCTGTTCGTGCCTCCGGTCGAAGCGATCCGGAACTCGCTCGTATTCGCCGCAACCTCGACGGCGATCAGCGTCTCGCTCGGCCTACTTGCCGCGCAGGTCATCGCATCCGGTCGCGGCATTCTCGCGAAGGCATTCGATGTGCTGCTAACGCTGCCCCTCGGCACCTCGGCGGTCATCCTCGGCTTCGGCTTCCTCGTCGCGTTGGGCACTCTCCCGGTCGACCTCCGGGTGTCACCGCTGCTCATCCCGATTGCCCACGCATTGGTTGCCTTGCCGTTCGTCGTTCGTGCCGTCGTGCCGGTCATGCGTTCAATCGACCAACAGATGCATGAGGCGGCGGCCGTACTCGGTGCCTCGCCCTCCCGCACGTGGCGGCGGATCGATCTGCCGATCATTGCCCGCGCCGCGCTGATCGGGGCCGGCTTCTCCTTCGCCGTGTCCCTCGGCGAGTTTGGGGCAACCCTGTTCATCGTCCGACCCGACACGCCGACGATGCCGATCGCGATTTTCCGCCTGCTCGGCCAGCCGGGCGCGCTTGCCTTCGGGCAGGCCATGGCCATGGCGGCGCTGCTGATGATCGTGACCGCGGTAGCGATCGTGGCAATCGATCGCGTTCGCGTGCCATCCCGGGGCGCGCTATGACCCTGAAGCTCTCGGGCGTGACGGTCCAGTTCGATTCGACCGTGGCGGTTGATCGTGTCGACCTTGAGGTGCGCGATGGCGAGCGGCTCAGCGTCCTCGGGCCAAGCGGCTCGGGCAAGTCCACGCTCCTGCGCGCAATCTGCGGACTGGAGCCGCTAGCCGCAGGCCGCGTCGAATGGGACGATCGCGACCTCGCCGGCGTGCCCGTCCATCGGCGGGGCTTCGGGCTGATGTTCCAGGACTACGCCCTGTTCCCACACCTCGACGTCGAGCACAACGTGCGCTTCGGGCTAGAGAACGGCGACTCGCCGCGGGCCGAGACGGACGACCGCGTGAGCGAGGTCGTCGGGCTGGTGGGCCTGCTCGGCTACGAGAAGCGGCTGCCCGCGCAGTTGTCGGGTGGCGAGCAACAGCGCGTGGCGCTGGCGCGTGCACTGGCGCCGCGGCCACGGCTCCTGATGCTCGACGAACCGCTCGGTGCGCTCGACCGCAGCCTGCGGCGCAGCCTGCTCGATGAGCTCGCGGACACGTTCGAAGGGCTCGGCCTGTCGATCATCTACGTGACCCACGACCACGAGGAGGCACTGGCGATCGGCGATCGAGTCTGCGTCATGCGCGCCGGGCGGATCGAGGCCGTCATGCCGCCGCGCGACCTGTGGCGGACGCCGCCGACGGAGTTCGTGGCGCGCTTCCTGGGCTTCACCAACGTCGTCGACGCGCACGTCGCCGCGGGGCGCGTGGCCACGGCGCTCGGAACATTCGATCTGCATGGCGGCCTCCAGGGCAACTCCGAGACGTTGGCGGAGGGACGCCACAGGCTCCTGATCCGGCCGGACGCCTTCCAGCCACAGCCCGATGGGCCGATCACCGGCGTCGTTCGATCGGCGACTTTCCGGGGCGATCACACGCTGTTGCGCGTGGCCGTCGGAGAGAGGGGCGACGTAGAGACGATGCTCGAAATGCAGGCCGACTGGTCACCTGCACCGGAGGCAGGCGATCGGCTGCGCCTTTGGATCGAGCCCTCGGGTCTGGTTCTGCTGCCGTTGCCTTAGAGTTGGGCCGATTTCGCGGCGGGTGGATCGGACGGTTCAAATTGGAGGACTGGATGGACCAACAAGTCCCGGGCATGCCGCAGCTCGGTGACGAGGCACCGGACATCGTCCTGCCCGATGACACGGGCACGGAGCGACGCCTCGCCGACGAGCGCGGCAAATGGATCGTGCTGTATTTCTATCCAAAGGACGACACGTCCGGCTGTACGACCGAGGCGTGCGAGTTCCGTGACATCAACGCGCACATCGCCGCGCGCGCCGCCGAGGTGTGGGGCGTGAGCATCCTTGGATCTGGCAGCAAGGCCGCCTTCAAACGCAAGTTCGGGCTGCCGTTTGTGCTGCTCGCCGACGAACAACACGCCGTCGCCGAACGCTACGGCACGTGGGTGTTGAAGCAGAACTACGGCAAGTCTTACTGGGGCGTAACGCGGTCGACTTTTCTAGTCGATCCGGAGGGCAAGATCGCTCGCACCTGGCCGACAGTAAAGGCCGAGGGGCACGCCGCGGAAGTGCTTGCCGCGCTCGACGAAGTGCGATCGTCACGCTCCGTGATGGAGACAGGATGAGGCATCGCCCGTGGGGGGAGACGAGCGATGCCCCGGCCGAGAGCATACACATCCGTTAGGTGCATGCAATACGGGATTCGGATCAGTTAAGACCGACGATGCGGGTCGCGGGAAAGGCAAATGACGACTGAAGAGACGACCGGCAAACAGGCTGCGCACGACACCAGACCGGACCGCGCACTGGTAATCGTCGCGCACCCCGATGACGCCGATTTCGGAGTTGCAGCAACCATTGCCAAGTGGGTTCGCGAGGGCACCGTCGCGCGGCTCGTGTGTTGCACCAGCGGCGACGCCGGAGCCGACGATGCGCGCACGGATCCGCTCGAGCTTGCCCGCCGCCGGGAGGAAGAGCAGCGCGCCGCGGCGCGTGTGGTCGGGTATGAGTCAGTCGACTTTCTTCACCGCCCCGATGGCGCGCTGGACAACGACCTCGCCCTGCGTGAACAGCTGGTTCGGATCATCCGCCAGTTCAAACCTGACGCGGTGCTGTCGATGGACCCGACGGTCGTGATCCACGAACGCGGCTTCGTCCAGCACGTCGACCACCGAATGGCGGGGATGGCTGCCGTCGACGCGGTGTACCCCGCGGCGCGCAACGCAATGGCATTTCCGAGCCTTGTCCTCGAGGAGGGCCTCGAGCCCCACACCGTCGGTCGCCTGTACCTGTTCTTCACCGACAGTCCCAATGCCTGGGTGGATGTGACCGACACGATCGACACGAAGATCCATGCGCTGCGTGAGCACGTCAGCCAGCTACGCAAGCCGGAGGAGCTGGAGGGGATGCTGCGTGGCTGGTCCGCTGAGTCGGGCGAAAACATCGGGGCGCAGGCGGCTGAGGGTTTCCGCTACCTCGAGATCGGTTAGAGCGTCCGGCGAGCCGCGGCGTCAGGAACTCGCTGTTCCGCTGCGCGCCTTGCGCGAGCCGTCGCCTGCGGCGACTGCTCGCTTCAGGCTTGCGGTGGTACGATCGTGCTGTCGGCGGACGCGTCGCGCATCGTGTCACGGCTGCCCCAGACCGCGCTGAAATTGCCCCAAACCGCGCCCAGCCTGCCCTGAGAGGTCAGACCACTTGGCCATCGACCCCAACCAGGAATTCCTGGTTCAGCCTGTCGACGCCTCCTGGCTTCAGTGCAACATTGAGTGCCAGGAAGCCTGCCCCGTCGGCACGAACTGCCGCGGCTACCTGAATCTTGCCGCCGAGGGCAGGTTCGAGGAGGGCTACATCCTGTCGCGCGAGCCGAATCCGGTTGCCGCGATGTGCGCCTACGTCTGCTCGGCACCGTGCGAGCGCGCCTGCCGCCGCGGCGATATCGACCGGCCACTCGCCATCCGTGCGATGAAGCGCTTCCTGGTCGAGTGGCACCAGGCGTCGGGCATCCCCGACGACATGCCCCAGATCACGCCACGCGACACGACGGTGGCCGTGGTCGGCGCCGGACCAGCGGGCGTCGCCGTTGCGCGCGAGCTGGCCGTCGCGGGCCACCAGGTGACCGTTTTCGACGAGCTGCCCTACGGCGGCGGCACGATGCTCATCGGCGTGCCTGCCTTTCGGCTGCCGCGTGAGGCAATCGAGATGGACCTGAAGCTGGTCGAGCGGCTGGGCGTCCGTTTCCGCTACGGCGTCCGGATCGGTCGCGACATCACCTTCGAGAAGCTGATGGAGGACTACGACGCCATCGCCATCTGTGCCGGCGCGATGGATCCCGTCGCGCTCGACGTCCCGGGCGGCGATCTCGATGGCATCCAGTACGGCGTCGACTACATGAAGATCGCCAACCTCGGCGAGCCGCTTACCGTCGGCAACGACGTCGTCATCATCGGCGGTGGCTACACCGCCATGGACTGCTCACGCACCAGCCTCCGCTACGGCGCGGAGAACGTCACGATCGCCTACCGCCGGACGCGGTCAGAGCTCGTCGTCGACGAGGAGGAGCTCGGCGAGACCGAGCGCGAAGGCGTGCGCATGGAGTTCCTGGTCAGCCCGATCGAGATCCTGGGTGACGAGGACGGCAAGATCCGCGCCGTCAAGTTCGTGCGCAACCGCCTCGGCGAACCCGATGCGACCGGTCGCCGCGCGCCCGTGCCTATCGAGGGCAGCGAGTTCGAGATCAAGGCGGACACCGTAATCCCGGCCGTCAGCCAGGCCGCCGACAACACGTTCCTGCCGGTCGAGTCGAACTTCGAGATCAACCGCGGCCGCGTCCGCGTGGACCCGGGCACGTATGCCACCAACGTGCGTGGCGTGTTCGCCTGCGGCGACTTCGTGACCGGCCCGACGACCCTGATCGAGGCTGCCGGTCACGGCAAGAAGTGCGCATATGCGATCGATCGCTACCTATCCGGCCGGCGCGAGGTCGACGTCGACGCCAACGTGCGCATCATCAGCTCACGCGCACACGAGATGCCTGAGCTCTACGACGTCCTGCCGCGCGTCCACGTGCCGATGGCGCCGGTCGAGGCACGCATGCCGTCGGCCGACCCGCATGTCAACTTCACCACGCCAGTCGAGAAGGGATACACCGCCCCCCAGGCGGTGACCGAAAGCGTTCGCTGCCTGATGTGCAACTACAACATCTGGTTCGACGGCTTCCGTTGCGTACTGTGCGGGGCTTGCGCGGACGTCTGCCCTGAGGGCGTCATCCACATGATCGACATCAACCAGATGAAGTCAGAGGGCCCATTACCCGAGCTGGTCGACGCCTATGGCTGGTCCGACGGCGCGGCCATGGTGCTCGACGAAGAGCGCTGCATCCGTTGCGCTTTGTGCGTAAAGCGATGCCCATACGACGCCATTACCATGGAGCGGTTCGAGCTCCAGGAGATCAGCAGCGACGGGCGGCTTTACAAGGAGAGCTACCGGGATACCCAGCTGGGGCTGGAGGGAATCGGTAACCGCGCCGACGCGGGAGGATACGTTCGTTGAGCTTCCTCGAGCGGGTAGACACGGCCCTGCGGCGCAGCGCGCTGTTCCGTTCGCTCTTCCGTCAGCCATATCCGGCCGACGAGCGCTCGCGCGCTTACGGGGTAATGAACAACGTCTTCCTGCACCTGCACCCGGTGCGGGTTCGGCAGCACGCGGTCAAGTTCGCCTACACGTTCTGCCTCGGCGGCCTGTCGTTCTTCTTCTTCCTCGTGCTGACGGTCACCGGCGTCTTCCTGATGTTCTTCTACGTGCCGTCCTCGACGTCCGCCTACGACGACATCCTGCGCATCCAGGCCGAGGTTCCGTTCGGACTGCTCACGCGCAACATCCACCGCTGGGGCGCCCACCTGATGGTGTTCTTCGTCTTTCTGCACATGATGCGGGTCTTCTACCACGGGGCGTACAAGCCGCCACGCGAGTTCAACTGGGTGATCGGCACGCTGCTGCTGTTCTTCACCATCGCCCTGTCGTTCACGGGCTACCTCCTGCCGTGGGACCAGATCGCGTTCTGGGCGATCACCATTGGCAACAACATCGCCTCGTACGTGCCGCTCCTGTCGCGCCCCTCCCAGCT
>Ga0183260_10000895_pt1 | contig 25363 bp, 30 predicted proteins | sample AntDrymUQ4972206_2_FD_129768 | JGI IMG/M metagenome (GOLD analysis project Ga0183260, IMG submission 129768) | Polar desert sand microbial communities from Dry Valleys, Antarctica - metaG UQ497 (22.06) (version 2) (version 2) | ecosystem: Environmental > Terrestrial > Soil > Desert | place... | reverse complement strand
GAGGGGACGGGGCTGATGCGCAACCTCGGTGCGAAGGGACGGGCTGACGCGCAACCTCGGTGCGAAGGGGTGCTCAGTGGGTCGGTGAGACGGCGCAGGGAGCGCCGAGCTCGGCGAGCTTCGACTTGCCGCCGTCGAGCGCGGTGAGGACCCAGGGACCGCTCTCGGTCAGCGTGAACGTGTGCTCGAAGTGGGCAGCATACGATCCGTCGGCGGTGACCACGGTCCAGTCGTCGTCGAGCACAGCCGTCTCCATGCTGCCCAGGGTCAGCATCGGCTCGACCGCCAGCGCCAAGCCTTGCACCAGGCGGGGCCCGTGGCCGGGGCGGCCGACGTTCGGCACGTTCGGGGGCTGGTGCATGGCCGAGCCGATCCCGTGTCCCACATAGTCCTCGACGATGCCGTAGCTGCCCCGCGACCTGGCGTGCGCCTCCACCGCAGCGGAGATGTCGGTGACCCGACCGCCGAGCCGGGCAGCTCCGATGCCGCGCCACAGTGCCTGCTCGCAGACGCGCAGCAGTTCTGCGACCTCGGCCGGCACCTGCCCGACCGCGACTGTGAACGCAGCGTCACCGTGCCAGCCGGCGACGATCGCGCCGCAGTCGATCGAGACGACGTCACCGTCACGCAACGTCCGAGATCCCGGGATGCCGTGCACCACCTGCTCGTTCACCGAGGTGCAGATGCTGCCCGGAAAGCCGTGATAGCCCTGGAACGACGGGACAGCTCCGCTGTCGCGGATGTGCTCCTCGGCGAGGACATCGAGTTCCCCCGTCGTCGTGCCGGCACCAGCCGAGGCTCGGAGCAGCTCGAGGGTGCGACCGACGACCAGACCGGCCTCGCGCATCAACGAGATCTGCTCTGGCGTCTTCAGTTCGATGCCACGTGCGCGAAACATCTGCACTCTCCGGCCGGACCTGCTCAGCTGGACTGCACGGACTCTTGCGGCGACCCCTGAGTCGACTCGAGCGCGCGGATCGCGCGCTCGGTGACTTCGTCGACGGCTCCGGACGCCTCGATGGCGACGAGCGCGCCGGCTCTTCTGTAGTGACCCACCAGGGGTGCGGTCTGCTCGGTGTAGACCTCGAGCCGCCGCCGGATCGTGTCTGGCTGATCGTCGTCGCGCTGGAAGAGCTTGCCGCCACAGTTGTCGCAGACACCGTCGATCTCGGGAGCGTCGAACTCCGCGTGCCACACGTGCCCGCAGTCGTGACAGGTGCGGCGTCCGGACAAGCGGCGTACGACCTCGTCGTCGTCGACCCGTAGCTCGAGCACCGCGTCGAGGGGTAAGCCCATCTCGTCCAGCATCTCACCGAGCGCCTCGGCCTGGCCCGCCGTGCGCGGGAAGCCGTCCAGCAAGAAGCCCGTGTGTGCATCGTCCTCGGCGAGGCGGTCGCGCACCATCGCGATCGTCACCGTGTCGGGCACCAGGTCACCTGCGTCCATGAACTTCTTGGCCTCGACCCCGATCGGCGTGCGGTCCGCGACGTTCGTCCTGAAGATGTCGCCGGTGGAGATCTGCGGGATCGAGAAGTGCTTGGCGATGAACTTCGCCTGCGTGCCCTTGCCCGCTCCCGGAGGCCCGACGAGAACGACGCGCATCAGCGGAGGAATCCCTCATAGTTGCGCTGTTGGAGCTGGCTCTCGATCTGCTTCACCGTCTCCAGCCCGACGCCGACCATGATCAGGATCGACGTGCCACCGAACGGGAAGTTCTGGTTGGCGCCGACGGACCCGAGCGCGATCAATGGAATCAGCGAGATGAGGCCGAGATAGAGCGCGCCGGGCAACGTGATCCTGGACAGCACATAGCCGAGATACTCCTCAGTCGGCTTGCCGGCCCGGATGCCGGGGATGAAGCCGCCGTACTTCTTCATGTTGTCGGCGACCTCCTCGGGGTTGAAGGTGATCGAGACGTAGAAGTAGGTGAAGAAGATGATGAGCATGAAGTACGTCAGCATGTAGAAGGGATGCTGCTGGGTGACGAAGTACTCCTGCAGCAGGACCGACCAGCCCGCGTTCTGGTTGAACTGCGTGGCGAGGGCGGGGAGGTAGAGCATGCTGGAGGCGAAGATGACCGGGATGATGCCGGCCTGGTTCACCTTGAGCGGGATGTACGTCGACGAGCCGCCGAACATCTTCCGGCCAACCATCCGCCGGGCGTACTGCACCGGGATGCGGCGTTGCGCCTGTTCGACGAAGACCACACCGGCGATGACGGCCAGTCCGACGAGTACGACGACGAGCAGGGTGCCGAAGCCGCGGGAGTCGTAGACCGACTGCAGACCTGAGGGGAAGGTGGCGATGACCTGGGTGAAGATCAGTATCGACATGCCGTTGCCGACCCCGCGCTCGGAGATCAGCTCGCCGAGCCACATCACGACGCCGGTGCCGGCAGTCATCGTGAGCACGATGAGGCCGGCGGTGGCCACGCTGTCGTTGCGCAGCAGGGGCAACGGGCAGCTGCCGCCGAAGAGCTGTCCGGATCGGGCCAGCGCCACGAAGCTGGTCGCCTGCAGCAGCGCCAGACCGATCGTGAGGTAGCGCGTGTACTGCGTGATCTTGGACTGACCCGCCTGTCCCTCCTTCTTCAGCGACTCCAGCCTCGGGATCACCACGGTGAGCAGCTGCATGATGATGCTGGCGGTGATGTAGGGCATGATCCCGAGCGCGAACACCGCGAGCTGCAGCAGCGCGCCACCGGAGAACAGGTTGAGCAGTCCCAGCACGCCCTGCTGCTCCACCGTCGCCAGGCACTCCTGCACGTTGGAGACATGCACACCAGGCGCAGGCAGCACCGAACCGAGCCTGAACAGCGCGATGATGAACAGGACGAACAACAGCTTGCGCCGAAGGTCCGGCGTCCGGAACGCGTTGACGAAGGCGCCTAGCACCGGTGTCCTCCCACCGTGGCCCTCACCAGGAGGGGCCGGAATGTGGTTGTGCCGTAGTCGGGCTCAGCCTGCGGGCCCGCGCCGCTACGGCCGGTCCGCGCAACCATCGGACCATAACAGTCGGTCGGAAATCACAGCTCGGTCACGCTGCCGCCAGCCGCCTCGATCTTGTCCTTGGCGTTGCGGGAGAACGCGTGCGCGCTGACCTGCAGCGCAGACCCCAGATCTCCCGTGCCGAGGATCTTGACCGGCCGGCCGGAGCGCACCGCGCCACGGGTTGCCAGGTCCTCGGCGGTGACCTCGCCACCGTCAGGGTAGAGCTCGGCGAGGCGGTCCAGGTTGACCACCTGGAACTCCACCCGGAACGGGTTGTTGAAGCCTCTGAGCTTGGGCAGCCGCATGTGCAGCGGCATCTGCCCGCCCTCGAAACCGGCCGGGATCTGGTTGCGGGCCTTGCTGCCCTTGGTGCCGCGGCCTGCGGTCTTGCCCTTGCTGCCCTGGCCGCGACCCACTCGGGTCTTGGCGGTCTTGGCGCCAGGAGCCGGACGCAGGTGATGGATCTTCAACGTCATGTCAGTCGACCTCCTCGACGGCGACCAGGTGGGTGACCGTCGCGACCATGCCGCGGATCTCGGGGCGGTCCTCCTTGACGACGACGTCACCGATGCGCTTCAGTCCCAGCGAGCGCAGCGTGTCGCGCTGGTTCTGCTTGCGTCCGATGCCCGAACGGGTCTGGCGGACCTTCAGCCGTGCCATCACGCCCTCGCCTCCGCCCGGGCCCGCGCCCGCAGCAGTGCCGCCGGCGCGACGTCCTCGACAGGCAGACCACGGCGGGTGGCCACCGCCTCCGGCGTCTCGAGACCCTTCAGGGCCGCGACCGTCGCATGCACGATGTTGATCGCGTTGGACGAGCCGAGCGACTTGCTGAGTACGTCGTGGATGCCCGCGCACTCGAGCACTGCGCGTACCGGCCCACCGGCGATCACCCCGGTACCGGGAGCGGCAGGACGCAGCAGCACCACGCCGGCCGCCTTCTCGCCCTGGATCGGGTGTGGAATGGTGCCCTGCACCCGCGGGACGCGGAAGAACTGCTTCTTCGCCTCCTCGACCGCCTTGGCGATGGCGGCAGGGACCTCCTTGGCCTTCCCGTAGCCGACGCCGACCATGCCGTCTCCGTCACCGACGACCACGAGAGCGGTGAAGCTGAAGCGACGACCGCCCTGCACGACCTTGGCGACCCGGTTGATCGCGACGACCCGCTCGATGTAGGCGGTCTTGTCCGCGGCCGAGCCGCGACGATCGTCGCGACCACGACGCTCGCCACCTGCACCACCACTGCGGCGCTGGGGTCCGCTCATTCGAACTACCTCTTCTCTTCGGCGATCAGAACTCGAGGCCACCGCTGCGGGCGCCATCGGCCAGGGCGGCGATGCGCCCGTGGTACTTGTTACCGGCGCGATCGAAGACCACGCTGTCGACACCGGCCGCCTTGGCCCGCTCGGCGACGATATGGCCGACCATCTTGGCCTTGGCGGTCTTGTCGCCGTCGTGCGTGCGGAGGTCGGCCTCCATTGTGCTGGCCGAGACCACCGTCCGCCCTTTCAGGTCGTCGACGACCTGAGCCAGCACGTGCCGGCTCGATCTGGTCACCACCAAGCGCGGCCGCTGCGTGGTGCCGGCGACCTTCTTGCGGGTACGGACCTGCCGGCGCAGACGCGACTTGGCGCGGGGCGACGTGTGCTTGCCCGCCTTCAGACCGATGCTCATCGTCACTTACCTGCCTTTCCGACCTTACGGCGGACCTGCTCACCCGCATAGCGGATGCCCTTGCCCTTGTAGGGCTCGGGTTTGCGCAGCTTGCGGATGTTGGCGGCGACCTCGCCGACCTGCTGCTTGTCGATACCCTGCACGGCGAGTCGCGTCGGACCGTCGACCGTGAACGTGACGCCGTTCGGGGCGTCGAACGTGATCGAGTGGGAGTAGCCGAGCGAGAACTCCAGCGTGGCCGGACCCTTGGGGAGCACCCGGTAACCGACACCGATGATCTCGAGCTTCTTCTCGTACCCCGCTGTCACTCCGGTCACCATGTTGGCGACCAGCGTGCGGGACAGACCGTGCAGCGCCTTGCTCTGGCGCGCGTCGTCGGGGCGCGACACCGCGAGGGCGCCGTCCTCGGACCGGCCGATCGTGATCGGCTGTGGAACCGTATGAGTGAGCGTCCCCTTGGGACCCTTGACCGTCACCGTGGCGCCTTCAATGCTGACATCCACGCCGGACGGAACCGGGATCGGAAGCTTGCCGATACGCGACATCTGGTTACTCCTTCCCGTCCGTGCTCACCAGACGTAGGCGAGAACTTCCCCGCCTACGCCCTTCTTTTTGGCCTGTCGGTCGGTCAACAGACCCTGGCTGCTCGAGATGATCGCCACGCCCAGCCCACCGAGGACGTTCGGCAGCGCCGTCGACTTGGCATAGACCCGGAGACCGGGCTTGCTTATCCGGCGAACCCCGGCGATCGAACGCTCGCGGCTGGGACCGAACTTCAGCGTCATCTCGAGCGTCCGGCCGACGGCGCCCTCAGCGGGCTCCTCGACCTTCCAGGAGCTGATGTAACCCTCCTGCTGCAGGATCTCCGCGACGCCGGCCTTCACCTTGCTGTACGGCATCGACACCGCCTCGTGGTAGGCCTGGTTGGCATTGCGCAGACGAGTCAGCATGTCTGCGATCGGATCGGTCATCATGGCCTGAGGCCTCTTTCCCGCTGTGGTTTCACGTCGGCTCCGCGAGCCGGGTGACCTGCAACGATTCCAGTGTCGGGTCGTTGTCCAGCCGGTGCGGCGGTGATCACCAGCTGCTCTTCGTCACGCCGGGCAGCTCGCCGCGGTGTGCCATCTCGCGCAGGCACACGCGGCACAGGCCGAACTTGCGGTAGACCGACTTCGGCCGGCCGCAGCGCTGGCATCGGGTGTAGCCGCGCACCTTGAACTTGGGTTTACGGGCGGCCTTGACCACCAGTGCCGTCTTTGCCATCGGTCAGAACTCCTTGAACGGGAAGCCGAGGTGCTTGAGGAGCGCGCGCCCCTCTTCGTCGGAGGTCGCCGTGGTGACGACCGTGATGTCCATGCCCCGCTGCCGATCGACCCGGTCGGGGTCGACCTCGTGGAACATGACCTGCTCGGTGAGACCGAACGTGTAGTTGCCGCTCCCGTCGAACTGCCTGGGCGACAGGCCACGGAAGTCACGGATCCGCGGCAGCGCCAGCGTGAGCAACCGGTCAAGGAACTCCCACATGCGATTGCCCCGCAACGTGACGTGCGCGCCGATCGGCATGCCCTCGCGCAGCTTGAACTGCGCGATCGACTTGCGTGCCCGGGTCACCGACGGCTTCTGAGCGGTGATCAGGGTCAGGTCGCGGACGGCACCATCGATCAGCTTGGAGTCGCGGGCCGCCTCCCCGACGCCCATGTTGACCACGATCTTGGCCAACCCGGGCACCTGCATAACGTTGCGGTAGTGGAACTCCTCCCGCAGCGCGGGAAGGATCTCCTGCTGGTAGCGGGTCTTGAACCGCGGCACGGCTCGGGTCGGTTCCGTGGGCGGAGCCGCGGTCGCTTCGGTGGTCTCGGTCGTCATCAGATCTCCTCCCCGGTGCGCTTGGCGATCCGGACGCTGCGGTGCGCGGTGTAGGTGGACCCGTCCGGGCGGCGCTTGGACACCTCGTCGCGACGGAAGCCGATGCGTGAGGGCACCTTCTTGCCGTCGACCTCGACGAGCAGCGTCACGTTGGAGACGTGGATCGGCGCCTCCTGGGTGACGATGCCGCCGGTGGTGCCACCGCGACCGCCCTGCTGGACGAGCTTGGTGTGCCGCTTGATCCGGTTGACTCCTTCGACGATGACGCGGTCCTGCTCGGGGACCACGGCAATGACCTTGCCCTCGACGCCCTTGTCCTTGCCGGCGACGACGCGCACGACGTCGCCCTTCCTGATGTTCAGGTGGTCTGCCATCTAGAGCACCTCCGGGGCCAGCGAGATGATCCGCATGAACCTCTTGTCGCGCAGCTCGCGGCCGACCGGGCCGAAGATGCGGGTGCCGCGCGGCTCGCCGTCGGTTCGCAGAATCACCGCGGCGTTCTCGTCGAAGCGGATGTAGGAGCCGTCATGGCGGCGCCGCTCCTTGACGGTGCGCACGACGACGGCCTTGACGACGTCACCCTTCTTGACGTTGCCACCGGGGATCGCGTCCTTGACGGTGGCGACGATGACGTCGCCGATTCCGGCGTAGCGCCGACCGGAGCCGCCGAGGACACGGATGCACAAGATCTGCTTGGCTCCCGTGTTGTCGGCGACCTTCAGTCGCGACTCCTGCTGGATCATCGGATTCTCCTGTTTGTCTCGCCGGTTCTCACGGCTGTGAGCCTGGCGGAACGGATGTGTTGACTACTTCGCCTTCTCGAGTACTTCGACTATGCGCCAGCGCTTGGTCGCCGACAGCGGTCGCGTCTCCATGATCAGGACGCGGTCGCCGACGCCGCACTGATTCTGCTCGTCGTGGGCCTTGAGCTTGCTGGTGCGACGCAGAACCTTGCCGTACAGCGCGTGCTTGACCCGGTCCTCGACCGACACGACCACGGTCTTGTCCATCTTGTCGCTGACGACCAGACCCTCACGGGTCTTGCGTCGAGCGCGCTCGACGTCGGAAACATCGGAAACAGCTGCGTCGCCCACGTGGGCCACTTCCCTCTCACTCATGCGGCGCCCTCGGCGGAGCGATCCGCGGCCGCGGTGGACTCGGTGATGCCGAGCTCACGCTCGCGCAGAACCGTATAGATGCGCGCGATCTCCCGCCGCACCGTACGGAGCCGACCGTGGCTCTCCAGCTGCCCGGTGGCCGCCTGGAAGCGCAGGTTGAACAGCTCCTCCTTGCCCTCGACCACCTTGGTGGCCAGCTCCTCGTCACTGAGGTTGCGCAGGTCTGCTGCGGTCATGACCGAGCTCATCAGAACTCACCTGCCTCACGGCTGACGAACCGGCACTTCATCGGGAGCTTGTGCATCGCGCGGCGCAAGGCCTCGCGCGCGATAGGCTCCGACACCCCCGACAGCTCGAACATGACGCGTCCCGGCTTGACGTTCGCGATCCACCACTCCGGCGACCCCTTGCCGGAACCCATCCGGGTCTCGGCGGGCTTCTTGGTCAACGGACGGTCAGGGTAGATGTTGATCCACACCTTGCCCCCACGCTTGATGTGGCGTGTCATCGCGATACGCGCGGACTCGATCTGCCGGTTGGTGACGTAGTGACCCTCGATCGCCTGGATTCCGAAGTCGCCGAAGTCCAGCGTGGTCCCACCCTTGGCGGCACCGCGCCGGGTCGGCCGGTGCTGCTTGCGGTGCTTGACCCTGCGGGGGATGAGCATCGCTCAGCCCTCCTGTGTGGTGGTCGTGCTGGCCGGCGCCTCGACCGGCTCGGGCGAGCTGGTCGAGGCGCTGCCGGGTGCGTCGGAACTGGCAGTGCTGGGAGACCGCCGGTCGCCGCGCTCGGGAGGGCGTTCGGTACGACGACGGCTGGTCGGACGGGCGCGGGCACCTGCGGCTGCACGCGCGGCTGCCTGGGCCTCGCGCTCCGCCCGGGTGCCGGCAACCTCGCCCTTGTAAATCCACACCTTCACGCCGATGCGACCGAACGTGGTGCGGGCCTCGTAGAAGCCGTAGTCGATGTCCGCCCGCAGCGTGTGCAACGGGACGCGCCCCTCGCGGTAGAACTCGGTTCGCGACATCTCCGCGCCGTTGAGCCGACCGGAGCACTGCACTCGGATGCCCTTGGCACCGGAGCGCATGGCGGTCTGGATCGCCTTGCGCATCGCGCGCCGGAAGGCAACCCGGCCCGAGAGCTGGTCGGCAACGCCCTGGGCCACGAGCTGCGCGTCGACCTCGGGGTTCTTCACCTCGAGGATGTTCAGCTGCACCTGCTTGCCGCTGAGCTTCTCCAGACTGCCCCGGATGCGGTCGGCCTCGGTGCCACGGCGACCGATGACGATGCCCGGCCGCGCGGTGTGGATGTCGACCCTGACCCGGTCACGGGTGCGTTCGATCTCGACGCGGGAGATGCCGGCGCGGTCCATGCCCTTGCCGAGGAACCTACGGATCTCCACGTCCTCGCGGACGTAGTCCTTGTAGAGCTTGTCGGCGTACCAGCGGCTCTTGTGGTCGACGGAGATGCCGAGGCGGAACCCGTTCGGGTTGATCTTCTGACCCATCAGCGAGCCCTGCCCTTCCTGTTGCTCCCATTGCCCGGCCGGTTGCCCTGACCCGATCCAGACGGCGACGTCACGTCGCGCGGCTGCACCACGATCGTGATGTGGCTGGTCCGCTTGTTGATCGGCGAAGCGCGACCCTGTGCCCGCGGTCGCCAGCGCTTCATCGTCGGGCCCTCGTCGACAAGGACCTTGGACACGACTAGCGAGTCGCGGTCGAGAGACTCAGTGACCTCGGCGTTCGACACTGCGCTCTGCAGAACCTTCCGGACGGACTCGCTTGCCGCCTGCGGGGCAAAGTGCAGCAGTGCCGACGCCTCATCTACCCCGAGTCCGCGCACGAGGTCGACGACACGACGCGCCTTCATCGGCGTCACCCGGACGAAGCGTCCGACCGCAAAGGCGCCGGGCTCGTCCCCCAACAGGGTCTCGCGACGGGCACTCACGCCCCTACGCTCCATAACGCTCATCTCTTCGAACTCTCTCGTCGATGCCTCGTGCTCGTACAGATCTGTCGGCAGCCGCGCATCCGGTCACCGCCGCCGGCTCTTGCGGTCGTCCTTGTCGTGACCGCGGAAGGTGCGTGTCGGGGCGAACTCGCCGAGCTTGTGCCCGACCATCGCGTCCTGGACGAACACCGGGACGTGCTTGCGCCCGTCGTGCACCGCGATCGTGTGACCGATCATGGACGGCACGATCATCGAACGCCGCGACCAGGTCTTGATGACGTTGTGCGAACCCTTTTCGTTCTGCTCGTCGACCTTCTTCTGCAGGTGACCGTCGACGAACGGGCCCTTCTTCAAGCTTCGTGGCATGTGTCAGGCCCCTTCTCAGCGCTTGCCGGTCTTGCGACGGCGGACTATCAGCTGGTCACTGGCCTTGCGCTTGCGCGTCCGGCCTTCTGGTTGCCCCCACGGCGACACCGGGTGCCGGCCGCCGGACGTCTTGCCCTCGCCACCACCGTGCGGGTGGTCGACCGGGTTCATCGCGACGCCGCGCACGGTCGGACGCTTGCCTTTCCAACGCATCCGACCAGCCTTGCCCCAGTTGATGTTCGACTGCTCGGCGTTGCCGACCTCACCGACGGTGCCGCGGCAGCGGACATCGACGTAACGCATCTCCCCCGACGGCATCCGCAGCTGCGCGCGGCTGCCTTCCTTGGCCACCAGTTGGACGCTGGCACCGGCCGAACGGGCAATCTTCGCGCCGCCACCTGGGCGTAGTTCGATCGCGTGCACCGTAGTGCCGACCGGGATGTTGCGCAGCGGCAGGTTGTTGCCCGGCTTGATGTCGGCACCGACGCCCGCCTCGACCGACATACCCTGCCTGAGGTCCCTCGGCGCGACGATGTAGCGCTTCTCGCCGTCGGCGTAGTGCAGCAGCGCGATCCGAGCGGTGCGGTTCGGGTCGTACTCGATCTCGGCAACCTTGGCCGGGACACCGTCCTTGTCGTAACGACGGAAGTCGATGATGCGGTAGGCGCGCTTGTGGCCGCCCCCCTGGTGGCGGGTGGTGATACGTCCCTGATTGTTGCGACCGCCCTTCTTGGGCAGCGGCTTGACCAGGGATTTCTCCGGAGTGGAACGTGTCACTTCGACGAAGTCGGCGACGCTCGACCCTCGACGGCTCGGCGTGGTCGGCTTGTACTTGCGAATGCCCATTGGGTCTCAGTCCTCGTATCGTCCGGGCTCAGCCGACGCGGCCGGAGAAGATGTCGATCCGCTGGCCCGAGGCGACGCTGACGATGGCACGCTTGGTGTCGGCCCGCTGGCCCGAACCGGTACGCAGCTGTCGGCGCTTGCCCTGGCGGTTGATCGTGTTGACCGCGGTGACCTTGACGTTGAAGATCTTCTCGACCGCGATCTTGATCTCGGTCTTGTTGGCCTGCCGGTGCACCAGAAAGGTGTACTTGTTCTCGTCGAGCAGGCCGTAGCTCTTCTCACTGACGACCGGCGCGAGCAGGATGTCGCGGTGGTCCCGGTGGATCTTGCTGTGCATGGTGCTCACTGGGCATCCTCCTCGTCCTTGCTCATGCTCGGGTCGCGGCGCTGACCGGCAACCAACGCGTCGAATGCCGACCGGGTGAAGATCACGTCGTCACTGACCAGGACGTCGTAGGTGTTGAGCTGGTCGACCGCGAGCAGGTGCACGCCCTCGTGGTTGCGCAGGCTCAGCCAGCTGACTTCGTCGCCCCGTGCCAGCACGACCAGAATCCGCGGCCGCTGGGTCACCCGGGCGAGCATTGTGGCGGCCTGCCTGGTCGAGGGCAGGTCACCCTCGACGAAGGAGTCGAGGACGTGCACCCGGCCACCGCGAGCCCGGTCCGAGAGGGCACCGCGCAGAGCGGCGGCCTTCATCTTCTTGGGGGTGCGCTGGGAGTAGTCGCGTGGGGTCGGGCCGTGCACCACACCACCACCGGAAAACTGAGGCGCCCGGATCGAGCCCTGCCGAGCCCGCCCGGTGCCCTTCTGGCGGTACGGCTTGGCGCCGCCGCCGGACACCTCGCCACGGCTCAAAGTGTTGGCACTGCCCTGCCGGGCCGCAGCCTGCTGGGCGACGACCACCTGGTGGATCAACGCGATGTTGACCTGGGTGTCGAAGATCTCTGCCGGCAGCTCGACGCTGCCGGAGGTGGCGCCACTGGCGTCGAGCACGTCGACGCTGCTTGCGCTGGTCACTGCTGCGCCCCCTTCGCCTTGGCGGCGCTACGGATGATGACGAGGCTGCCGCGTGGTCCGGGGACCGCGCCCTTCACGAGGATCAGGCCGCGCTCGACGTCCACCGCGTGCACGGTGAGGTTCTGTGTGGTGACGTGTTCGCCGCCCATGCGCCCCGCCATCCGGACCCCTTTGAAGACGCGACCAGGCGTGGCGCAGCCACCGATGGAACCCGGCGAGCGGTGCTTGCGGTGCACGCCGTGGCTGGCGCGCAGACCGGAGAAGCCGTGCCGCTTCATGACGCCCGCGAAGCCCTTGCCCTTGCTGGTGCCGGTCACGTCGATCCGTTCTCCGGCGGCGAAGAGGTCTGGTGCCAGCTCCTGACCCAAGTTGTACGACGTGGCGTCTGCGGTGCGGATCTCCACCAGATGACGGCGCGGCGTCACGCCTGCCTTGTCGAAGTGGCCTCGAAGCGGCTTGACCACCTTGCGGCTGTCCACGGCACCGAAGCCGATCTGCACGGCGGCGTAGCCATCGGTCTCGGCAGAGCGGACCTGCGTGACCACGTTGGACCCCGCCTCGATCACGGTGACGGGCACGACGCGATTGTTGGCGTCCCAGGTCTGGGTCATGCCGAGCTTGGCGCCCAGCAACCCGCGTACGTTCTTTGCGCTGCTCATTGGTCCGTATCCCTCAGAGCTTGATCTCGATGTCGACGCCGGCTGGCAGCTCGAGTCGCATCAGCGAGTCGACGGTCTTCGGTGTGGGGTCGATGATGTCGATGAGCCGCTTGTGCGTGCGCATCTCGAAGTGCTCACGGCTGTCCTTGTACTTGTGCGGCGAACGGATGACGCAGTACACGTTCTTCTCGGTCGGCAACGGCACAGGGCCAGCGACCGTGGCGCCGGTGCGGGTGACCGTGTCGACGATCTTGCGCGCCGAGGTGTCAATCACCTCATGGTCGTAGGCCTTGAGCCTGATGCGGATCTTCTGTCCCGCCATAGCTCTCAGTCCATCCTTCTACTCGTACCGCTGCGGTTTCGTCACGCCCCTGGTGGTGCGCGTCGCCTGTTCGTGTCGCCGACCCCCGAGGTCGGGTGTGTCGGACCAGGTCCGGCACAGGCACACTCGACACCATCGTTGGGGGCTGGAGTGACGCACCGGCGCCAGCCGGGGTGGGGATCTCCTGGTTCGGCGGGGACCACAGCAGTTGCCACCGTGTGATCACGATGCACATGCTCTGCACGCCCGCCCCGGCGACCCGCCGGAACAACTGGGCCAGTATGCCAGAGGTGACGCGGGGCTGGCCAATCGAGGGACGTCCCCGCGCCCGCCGGGCGGCGGGCGCGGGAGCGGCCTCTACTTGTTGATCTTGGTGACGCGACCCGCGCCCACGGTGCGGCCACCCTCGCGGATGGCGAAGCGCAGCCCCTCCTCCATCGCGATCGGCTGGATCAGCTCGACCACCATCTCGGTGTTGTCGCCGGGCATCACCATCTCGGTGCCCTCGGGCAACGTAACGACTCCGGTGACGTCGGTGGTACGGAAGTAGAACTGCGGGCGGTAGTTGTTGAAGAACGGGGTGTGCCGGCCACCCTCCTCCTTGGACAGGATGTAGACCTGCGCCTCGAAGTTCGTGTGCGGAGTCGTCGTGCCGGGCTTGATCACGACCATGCCGCGCTCGACGTCCTCACGCTTGGTGCCCCGCAGCAGCAGGCCGACGTTCTCACCGGCCTCGCCGGTGTCGAGCAGCTTGCGGAACATCTCGATGCCGGTGACCGTGGTGGTCTGCTTGGCCTCGCGGATACCGATCAGGTCGACGGTCTCGTTGATCTTCACCACGCCGCGCTCGATCCGCCCGGTGATGACGGTGCCACGACCGGTGATCGTGAACACGTCCTCGACGGGCATCAGGAACGGCTTCTCGGTCTCGCGCACCGGCTGCGGGATGTGCTCGTCCACCGCCGACATCAGCTCGACAATCGACTCGCCCCACTTCTCGTCGCCGTTCAGCGCCGGCGCGGCCGCCACCCGCACGACCGGGGTGTCGTCACCGGGGTACTCGTACTCGCTGAGCAGCTCACGCACCTCGAGCTCGACCAGCTCCAGGATCTCCTCGTCGTCGACCATGTCGCACTTGTTGAGGGCGACCACGATCGCCGGCACACCCACCTGACGCGCCAGCAGCACGTGCTCGCGGGTCTGCGGCATCGGCCCGTCGGTCGCGGCGACGACGAGGATCGCGCCGTCCATCTGCGCGGCGCCGGTGATCATGTTCTTGATGTAGTCGGCGTGCCCGGGGCAGTCGACGTGGGCGTAGTGCCGTGAGTCGGTCTGGTACTCCACGTGCGCGATGGCGATGGTGATCCCGCGCTGACGCTCCTCCGGAGCCTTGTCGATCTCGTCGAACGGCGTGAAGGGATTCAGGGTCGGGAACTTGTCGTGCAGCACCTTGGTGATCGCCGCGGTCAGAGTGGTCTTCCCGTGGTCGATGTGGCCGATGGTGCCGATGTTGACGTGCGGCTTGGTCCGCTCGAACTTGGCCTTCGCCACTTGGACTCCTCCTAGACTGGTCTGGATCGTGGTACGTCGTAACTGGCTGTCGTGCTGTGCCGGTGCGCTTGCGCCGGCGGTGCGGAACCCTACTCCCCCCGGACCTTCGCGATGATCTCGTCGGCGACGCTTCGCGGGACCTCGGCGTAGGAGTCGAACTGCATCGAGTACATGGCGCGCCCCTGGGTCTTCGAGCGCAGGTCTCCGACGTAGCCGAACATCTCCGACAGCGGGACGAGCGCCTTGACCACACGGGTGCCGCCGTGGCCCTCGTCCATGGCCTGGATCTGACCGCGTCGAGAGTTGAGGTCCCCGATGACGTCACCCATGTTGACGTCGGGTGTGGTCACCTCGACGGCCATCATCGGCTCGAGCAGGACCGGGTCGGCGCGCCGCGCCGCCTCCTTGAGGACCATCCGGCCGGCCATCTTGAACGCCATCTCCGAGGAGTCGACCTCGTGGTAGGCGCCGTCTCGCAGGGTGAGCTTGACGTCGACCATGGGGTAGCCGGCGAGTACACCGAACTCCATCGCCTCCTGCACGCCCTCATCGACCGCAGGGATGAACTCACGCGGGATGCGACCACCGGTCACGGCATTGACGAACTCATAGCCGCCGTCGCCCTGGCCACCGGTCGGCTCGATGTCGACGACGACCTTGGCGAACTGCCCAGAACCGCCCGTCTGCTTCTTGTGCACGTAGTCGATCTTCTGCATCGCCCGGCGGATGGTCTCGCGGTAAGCGACCTGGGGCTTGCCGACGTTGGCCTCGACGCGGAACTCGCGCTTCATCCGGTCTACCAGCACCTCCAGGTGCAGCTCACCCATGCCGGCGATGATGGTCTGGCCGGTGTCCTCGTCGGTGCGAACCTGGAACGTCGGGTCCTCCTCGGACAGTCGCTGGATCGCGGTGCCGAGCTTCTCCTGGTCGCCCTTGGACCTGGGCTCGATGGCGACCGAGATCACCGGCGCCGGGAAGGTCATGGACTCGAGCACAACCGGCTGGGCCTGGTCGCACAGCGTCTCACCGGTGGTGGTGTCTTTCAGCCCCATGACCGCGACGATGTGGCCGGCTCCGACGCTGGCGATCTCCTCGCGCTTGTTGGCGTGCATGCGGTAGATCTTGCCGATGCGCTCCTTGCGGCCCTTGGTCGGGTTGAGCACCGCGGTCCCGGAGTCGAGGCGCCCTGAGTAGATCCGCAGATAGGTCAACTTGCCCAGGTGCGGATCGGCCATGATCTTGAACGCCAACGCGGAGAACGGCTCCTCCTCGGTCGGCTGGCGCTTCAGCGAGGCCTCCTCGTCACCGACCTCGTGGCCCTCGATGGCCGCGATGTCGACCGGGGACGGGAGGTAGGCCACGACCGCGTCCAGCAGCGGCTGTACGCCCTTGTTCTTGAATGCGGTCCCGCACAGCACCGGGGTCAGCTTGTCGGCGACGGTCGCACGCCGGATCGCTGCCTGCAGCATCTCCTGCGAGGGCTCCTCGCCCTCGAGGTACAGCTCCATCATCTCGTCGTCGGCCTCGGCGATCGTCTCGAGCAGCCGGTCGCGCCACTCGCGCGCGGCCTCGGTGTGGGTCGCGGGGATGTCCTCGACCGCATACTCCTCGCCCTTGTCGGTCTCACCGCGCCAGGTGAGCGCGCGCATGGTCACCAGGTCGACAACGCCGATGAAGTCGGCCTCGGCGCCGATCGGGATCTGCAGCACCAGGGGCGTGGCGGCGAGTCGGTTCTCGATCATGTCGACACAACGGTGGAACTCGGCACCGGTGCGGTCCAGCTTGTTGACGAAGCACAGTCGCGGCACGCGGTAACGGTCGGCCTGCCGCCACACGGTTTCCGACTGCGGTTCGACCCCCGCCACCCCGTCGAAGATCGCGACAGCGCCGTCGAGCACGCGCAGCGAACGCTCCACCTCGACGGTGAAGTCGACGTGTCCCGGCGTGTCGATGATATTGATCGTGTGGTTCTTCCAGGCACATGTGGTCGCGGCGGAAGTGATCGTGATGCCGCGCTCCTGCTCCTGCTCCATCCAGTCCATCGTGGCAGCGCCCTCGTGGACCTCACCGATCTTGTAGTTGATACCGGTGTAGTAGAGGATTCGTTCGGTCGTGGTGGTCTTGCCCGCGTCGATGTGAGCCATGATCCCGATGTTGCGGACCCGACCCAGATCGGTGCTGATGTCAACTGCCACCTTGGCGATTCCTTCGTTGTCGGAGGTCTGAGGAGGGAGTGCGGAGCGCCCAAATCGATGCCAGAGCCGGCCGGACGGCCGACGGCGTACGACCGCTCACCAGCGGTAGTGGGCGAATGCCTTGTTGGACTCGGCCATCTTGTGGGTGTCCTCGCGTCGCTTCACACTGGCTCCGAGGCCGTTGGAGGCGTCGAGCAGCTCGTTCATCAGCCGCTGTGCCATGGCCTTCTCGCGCCGGGCCTGGGAGTACTGCACCAGCCAGCGCAGCGCCAGCGTCGTGGAGCGCCCGGCGCGCACCTCGATCGGCACCTGGTAGGTCGCGCCACCGACCCGGCGGCTGCGCACCTCCAGCGTCGGCTTGATGTTGTCGAGTGCACGCTTGAGCGTGACCACCGGGTCGGTCCCGGTCTTGTCGCGACATCCCTCGAGCGCGGTGTAGACGATGCGCTCGGCAACCTGCTTCTTGCCGTCGACGAGCACCTTGTTGATCAGCTGCGTGACCAGCGTGTTGCCATAGACGGGGTCGGACTCGACCGGTCGCTTGGTGGCGGGACCCTTGCGCGGCATCAGCTCTTCTCCTTCTTCGCGCCGTAGCGACTGCGCGCCTGCTTGCGGTTCTTGACGCCCTGGGTGTCGAGCGAGCCGCGGATGATCTTGTACCGCACACCCGGCAAGTCCTTCACCCGACCACCGCGCACGAGCACGATCGAGTGCTCCTGCAGGTTGTGGCCGACCCCGGGGATGTAGGCGGTGACCTCGATGCCGCTGGTGAGGCGGACACGGGCCACCTTGCGCAGCGCGGAGTTCGGCTTCTTCGGCGTGGTGGTGTAGACGCGCGTGCAGACCCCGCGCCGCTGAGGCGAACCCTTCAGGGCGGGGGTGTTGTTCTTCGACACCTTGTCCTTGCGGCCCTTGCGGACCAGCTGCTGGATGGTGGGCACCGCGTCGTTCTCTTTTCTGTCCGGGTATGAGTTCCTGTGCGCAGGACGCCGAGGGTCGGGTCACTGCCACGACTCCCTGCGACCCCCGGGGTCGGGTGTGTCGCCCGAACTCGGTCACGTCGCCAGCGTGGTCGGTGGCTCGCTCGGTGGGAGTCCACGTCTGCCGGCCTGCTGGATGCCGGAGGCGATTCGCACACTGCATTGCTGACACACATCACGGCCTGGGCAAGCCAGGCACGCTGACAAAGATTACCGGAGCGCGCTACCAGGGTCAAAACAGCGGAGCGCCCGGCCTGGAGCGGACCGCCGGTCTCCCGGCCAGCCCGCCCCGCCCACGTCGTACCCGCTCGACCTCAGTTGCGGTAGGAACCGAAGTCGAAGTCGTCCAGTGACACCGCCTGGCTCGCCGCCGGGCCGAAGTCGTAGTCGTAGGACTCGTAGCCGCCGATGGCGTAGGCCTGCGCGCGCGCCTCCTCGGTCGGCTCGACCCGGATGTCGCGGTAGCGCTCCAGCCCGGTGCCGGCCGGGATCAGCTTGCCGATGATGACGTTCTCCTTCAAGCCCAGCAGCGCATCCGAGCGACCACCGATGGCGGCGTCGGTGAGCACCTTGGTGGTCTCCTGGAACGATGCCGCCGACAGCCACGACTCGGTGGCCAGCGACGCCTTGGTGATGCCCATGAGGACCGGCCGGCCCGAGGCCGGCGTACCCCCCTCGGAGACGACGCGGCGGTTCTCCTCCTCGAAACGCACCCGGTCGGCGAGCTCGCCAGGAAGCAGCTTGGAGTCACCGGACTCGATCACCGTCACCCGGCGCAGCATCTGCCGGATGATGATCTCGATGTGCTTGTCGTGGATCGCCACGCCCTGCGCGCGGTAGACCTCCTGGACCTCGCTGACGAGGTGCTCCTGAGCCTTGCGGACGCCGAGCACCCGCAGCACGTCCTGCGGGTCGGGAGTGCCGGCAGTCAGCTGCTGGCCCACCTCGACGTGGTCGCCGTCGGACACCAGCAGACGGGAGCGCTTGGAGACCGGGTGTGCCTCCTCCTCCGCGCCGTCATCTGGTACGACGATGATCTTGCGGGTCTTGTCGGTCTCGTCGACCTGCACCCGACCGGTGGACTCGGAGATCGGCGCCTTGCCCTTGGGCTGACGGGCCTCGAAGAGCTCGACCACCCGGGGCAGACCCTGGGTGATGTCATCGGCCGAGGCCACCCCACCGGTGTGGAAGGTGCGCATCGTCAACTGCGTCCCCGGCTCACCGATCGACTGCGCCGCGATGATACCGACCGCCTCGCCGATGTCGACAAGCTTGCCGGTCGCCAGCGAACGGCCGTAGCACTTGGCACATGCGCCGGTCTTGGCATCGCAGGTGAGGACGGAGCGAACCCGGACCTCCTCGACTCCGGCCCGAAGGAGCTCAGCGATCTTGACGTCGCCCAGGTCACCGCCGGCCTCGACCAGGACGGCCCCGGTCTCGGGGTGCGTGACCTCGGTGGCGGCCGCTCGTGCGTAGGCCGCGGTCTCGGCGTTCTCGGACTTGACCACCCGCCCGCTCTCGCCCTTGACGCCGATCCGCTTGATCAGCCCACGCTCGGTGCTGCAGTCGTCCTCACGAATGATGACGTCCTGCGACACGTCGACCAGGCGACGGGTGAGATAGCCGGAGTCGGCGGTACGCAAGGCCGTGTCGGCCAGACCCTTGCGGGCTCCGTGGGTGGAGATGAAGTACTCCAGCACCGACAGGCCCTCGCGGAAGTTGGACTTGATCGGCCGAGGGATGATGTCGCCCCGCGGGTTCGCCACCAGGCCACGCATTCCTGCGATCTGCCGGATCTGCGTCATGTTCCCGCGGGCACCGGAGTGCACCATCATGAAGATCGGGTTGGTCTTGTCGAACGCCGCCTCCATGTCACGTGCTACCTCGTGCGTGGCCTGCGTCCAGATCTCGATGAGCTCCTGACGCCGCTCGTCGTCAGTGATCAGGCCGCGTTCGAACTGCTTCTGGACCTTCTCGGCCTGACCCTCGTAGTTGTCCAGGATCGCCTGCTTGCCGGCGGGGGCGATCACGTCGTCGATCGAGATCGTGATACCCGACCGCGTCGCCCAGCCGTACCCGATGTCCTTGAGCGCGTCGAGCGCGTGCGCGACGTCGACCTTGGCATACCGCTCCGCCAGATCGTTGACGATCTGACCGAGCTGCTTCTTGCCCACCTCGTAGTCGGCGAAGGCGTAGTCGGCCGGTAGCGCCTCGTTGAACAGCGCCCGTCCGAGCGTGGTCTCGAACAGCAGCGGCTGACCTGACTCCCAGCCCTCGGGGACCGCGAAGCCGGGCGGCAGCGCGACATCGCTGAGCCGCAGCTTGATCTTGCTCTGCAGCGCGATCTCGGACCGGTCGAGGGCCATCAGCGCCTCCGCCACCGAGCCGAACGCGCGGCCCTCACCGGGCAGCCCGTCGCGCTCCATGGTCAAGAAGAAGATGCCGATGATCATGTCCTGCGTCGGCATCGTCACCGGACGTCCGTCGGACGGCTTCAAGATGTTGTTGGTCGACAGCATCAGGATCCGCGCCTCGGCCTGAGCCTCCGCGGACAGCGGCAGGTGCACGGCCATCTGGTCGCCGTCGAAGTCGGCGTTGAATGCCGTGCACACCAGCGGGTGGATCTGGATGGCCTTGCCCTCGATCAGCTGCGGCTCGAAGGCCTGGATCCCGAGCCGGTGCAGCGTCGGTGCGCGGTTCAGCAGCACCGGGTGCTCGGTGATCACCTCTTCGAGCACGTCCCACACGACCGGGCGAGCCCGCTCGACCATGCGCTTCGCGCTCTTGATGTTCTGAGCATGGTCGAGGTCGACCAGCCGCTTCATCACGAACGGCTTGAACAGCTCGAGCGCCATCTGCTTGGGCAGGCCGCATTGGTGCAGCTTGAGCTGCGGACCGACGACGATGACCGATCGAGCAGAGTAGTCGACGCGCTTGCCGAGCAGGTTCTGCCGGAAGCGGCCCTGCTTGCCCTTGAGCATGTCCGACAGCGACTTCAGCGGGCGGTTTCCGGGGCCGGTGACTGGACGACCACGACGGCCGTTGTCGAACAGCGAGTCGACCGCCTCCTGCAGCATCCGCTTCTCGTTGTTGACGATGATCTCGGGCGCCCCGAGGTCCAGCAGCCGCTTGAGCCGGTTGTTGCGGTTGATCACCCGGCGGTACAGGTCGTTGAGGTCCGAGGTCGCGAACCGCCCGCCGTCGAGCTGCACCATCGGGCGCAGGTCCGGCGGGATCACCGGGACGCAGTCGAGCACCATGCCCTTCGGGCTGTTGGTGGTGGTGAGGAACGCCGACACGACCTTGAGCCGCTTCAGCGCCCGGGTCTTGCGTTGACCCTTGCCGGTACGAATCGTCTCGCGCAGCGAGGCCGCCTCGGCGTCGAGGTCGAACGTCTCCAAGCGCTTCTGGATCGCGGTCGCGCCCATGAAACCTTGGAAGTACTTGCCGAACCGGAACCGCATGTCGCGGTAGAGGATCTCGTCACCCTCGAGGTCCTGGACCTTGAGGGTGCGGAACCGGGTCCACACCTCCTCGAGCCGGTCGAGCTCGCGCTGCGCGCGATCACGCAACTGCTTCATCTCGCGCTCGGCGGACTCCTTGACCTTGCGCCGGGCGTCGGCCTTGGCGCCCTCGGACTCCAGGATCTGGAGGTCTTGTTCCAACTTCTTGATGCGGGTCTCGACGTCGCCGTCGCGACGCTGCTCGAGCTGTTTGCGCTCGACGTCGATCTTCGCCTCGATCGAGGGCAGGTCGCGGTGACGCGCCTCCTCGTCGACCTCGGTGATCATGTACGCCGCGAAGTAGATGACCTTCTCGAGGTCCTTCGGCGCCAGGTCGAGCAGGTACCCGAGCCGGCTGGGAACACCCTTGAAGTACCAGATGTGGGTGACCGGGGCGGCGAGCTCGATGTGGCCCATCCGCTCACGTCGGACCTTCGACCGGGTCACCTCGACGCCACAGCGCTCACAGATGATCCCCTTGAACCGGACCCGCTTGTACTTGCCGCAGTAGCACTCCCAGTCGCGGGTGGGGCCGAAGATCTTCTCGCAGAAGAGCCCGTCCCGCTCCGGCTTGAGCGTGCGGTAGTTGATGGTCTCCGGCTTCTTCACTTCACCGTGGGACCACTGACGAATGTCATCGGCGGTTGCCAGGCCGATGCGCAGCTCGTCGAAATAGTTCACGTCGAGCACGATGGCTTCCTTCTGCTAGACAGCGGTCGGTCTGAGGGACGTCGTACGGGACTGACCGCTCAGACCTCCTCGACACTGCTGGGCTCGCGGCGGGACAGGTCGATGCCGAGCTCCTCAGCGGCACGGAACACGTCTTCCTCGGTATCGCGCATCTCCACGGGGGTGCCGTCGCTCGAGAGCACCTCGACGTTGAGACACAGAGACTGCATCTCCTTGACCAGGACCTTGAACGACTCCGGGATGCCGGGTTCGGGGATGTTCTCCCCCTTGACGATCGCCTCGTAGACCTTGACCCGACCGAGCACGTCGTCGGACTTGATCGTCAACAGCTCCTGAAGTGCGTATGCGGCGCCGTAGGCCTCGAGTGCCCACACCTCCATCTCACCGAACCGCTGGCCACCGAACTGTGCCTTACCACCGAGCGGCTGCTGGGTGATCATGGAGTAGGGGCCGGTCGAGCGAGCGTGGATCTTGTCGTCCACGAGGTGGTGGAGCTTGAGGATGTACATGTAGCCCACCGACACCGGGTCGGGGAACGGCTCGCCGGAGCGACCGTCGAAGAGCCGGGCCTTGCCGGTGTCGGCGACGAGCCGCTCACCATCACGGGTCGGCAGCGTGCAGCCGAGCAGGCCCTGGATCTCGTCCTCGCGGGCTCCGTCGAAAACCGGTGTCGCGACCTTGGTGTCGGGAACCGCCTGGTCGGCGCCGATCGAGCGCAGTCGTGCCTTCCACGACTCGCCGTCGACGTCGGCGCCCTCGATCCGCCAGCCGTTCTTGGCCAGCCACCCGAGGTGGATCTCCAGCACCTGACCGACGTTCATCCGGCCCGGGACGCCGAGTGGGTTGAGCACGATGTCCACCGGCGTGCCGTCCTCGAGGAACGGCATGTCCTCGATCGGCAGGATCTTCGAGATCACGCCCTTGTTGCCGTGCCGACCGGCCAGCTTGTCGCCGTCGGAGATCTTTCGCTTCTGCGCGACGTGGACGCGCACCAGCTGGTTGACCCCCGGTGGCAGCTCGTCACCCTCGTCACGGTCGAAGACACGGACACCGATCACGGTGCCGCTCTCGCCGTGCGGCACCTTCAGCGAGGTGTCTCGCACCTCGCGTGCCTTCTCGCCGAAGATCGCGCGGAGCAGGCGCTCCTCGGGGGTGAGCTCGGTCTCGCCCTTCGGCGTCACCTTGCCGACGAGGATGTCACCGGTCGTGACCTCGGCGCCCAAGCGGATGATGCCACGGTCGTCGAGGTCGGCGAGCATCTCGTCCGACACGTTGGGGATGTCTCGGGTGATCTCTTCCGCACCCAACTTGGTGTCGCGGGCGTCCACCTCGTGCTCCTCGATGTGGATCGAGGTGAGGACGTCCTCCTGCACCAGCCGCTGGGACAAGATGATCGCGTCTTCGTAGTTGTAGCCCTGCCAAGGCATGAACGCGACGAGCAGGTTGGCGCCCAGCGCCATCTCACCCTCGTCGGTGCACGGTCCGTCGGCGATCGGCGTACCGACCTCGAGCCGCTGGCCTTCCTCCACCAGCGGGCGCTGGTTGATGCAGGTCGTCTGGTTGGAACGACGGAACTTCGCCAGCCGATAGCTCTGGTCGGTGCCGTCGTCGTTCGTCACCTCGACGAGCTCGGCGCTCACCTCGGTGACGACTCCGGCCTTCTCCGCAGTGACGACGTCCCCGGCGTCGACGGCTGCGCGGTACTCCATGCCGGTGCCGACCAACGGTGCGTGACTGCGGATGAGCGGCACCGCCTGTCGCTGCATGTTGGCCCCCATCAGGGCACGGTTGGCGTCGTCGTGCTCGAGGAAGGGGATCATCGAGGTGGCGACGGAGACCATCTGGCGCGGCGAGACGTCCATGTAGTCCACGTCGGCGGCCGGCACGAAGTCGACCTCACCGTGGCGCTGACGCACCAGTACGCGCTCCTCGGCGAAGGTCCCCTTGTCGGTCAGCGCGGCGTTGGCCTGCGCGATGACGAAACGGTCCTCCTCGTCGGCGGTGAGGTAGTCGACCTGGGTGGTGACCCGGCCCTTCTGGACCTTGCGGTACGGAGTCTCGACAAAACCGAACGGGTTGACCCGAGCGTAGGTCGACAGCGACCCCATCAGGCCGATGTTTGGACCTTCGGGCGTCTCGATCGGGCACATGCGGCCGTAGTGCGACGGATGCACGTCGCGGACCTCGAAGCCGGCCCGCTCTCTCGACAAGCCGCCGGGGCCGAGCGCGGAGAGCCGGCGCTTGTGGGTCAGTCCGGCGATCGGATTCGTCTGGTCCATGAACTGGCTGAGCTGGGACGTGCCGAAGAACTCCTTCAGCGCCGCCACGACCGGCCGGATGTTGATCAGCGTCTGCGGCGTGATCGCCTCGACGTCCTGGGTGGTCATCCGCTCACGCACGACCCGCTCCATCCGGGCCAGGCCGGTGCGAAGCTGGTTCTGGATGAGCTCGCCGACGGTTCGCAGCCGGCGGTTGCCGAAGTGGTCGATGTCGTCCGCCTCTACCACCAGGCTGCCGCGCGGCGACTCGAGCTCGGTGCGACCGTCGTGCAGGGCCACCAGGAACCGGATCGCCGCGATGATGTCGACGTCGGTCAGGGTCTTCTGGTTGAAGGCCTGCTCGAGGCCGAGCTTCTTGTTGATCTTGTAGCGACCGACCTTGGCCAGGTCGTAACGCTTGCTGTTGAAGTAGTAGTTGTTCAGCAGCGTCTGCGCGGCCTCTCGGGTCGGCGGCTCACCGGGCCGCAGCTTGCGGTAGATGTCGAGCAGCGCGTCGTCCTGACCGGACGTGTGGTCCTTCTCCAGGGTGAGCCGCATCGACTCGTACTCACCGAACTCCTCGAGGATCTTCGCGTCGGACCAGCCCAGTGCCTTGAGCAGCACGGTGACGTTCTGCTTGCGCTTGCGGTCCAGGCGTACGCCGACGGTGTCGCGCTTGTCGACCTCGAACTCGAGCCAGGCGCCCCGGGACGGAATCATCTTCGCGGTGAAGACGTCCTTGTCACTCGCCTTGTCCGTCGAGCGCTCGAAGTAGACACCAGGGGAGCGTACGAGCTGCGACACGACGACGCGTTCCGTGCCGTTGATGACGAAGGTGCCTTTGCCGGTCATCAACGGGAAGTCGCCCATGAAGACCGTCTGGCTCTTGATCTCGCCGGTCTCGTTGTTCATGAACTCGGCGGTCACGAAGAGCGGTGCGGCGTAGGTGACGTCGCGCTCCTTGCACTCCTCGACGGTGTTCTTCGGAGGCTCGAAACGGTGGTCCCGAAACGACAGCGACATCGTGCCGGAGAAGTCCTCGATCGGAGAGATCTCCTCGAAGATCTCCTCGAGTCCGGACTTGGCCGAGACGCCGTCTCGTCGCTGTGACTCGGCGTCTGCGATCCGGTCCTGCCAGGCTTGGTTGCCAACCAGCCAATCGAAACTTTCGGCTTGGACGGCGAGGAGATCTGGGACCTCGAGCGGCTCGTCGATCTTCGCGAACGAGATCCGACGACGGTGCGTGGTGCTGGGGGTGTTACCAGTGGTGGTGGCGTTGTTCGTGGCGGTGCGCGAGGCGGCCAAGAGGCATCCTTCCAAGGGCTCGCGGGCTCATCCCATCGCATACCTGGACCGTCCTGCAGAGGGCAGGACGGTC
>Ga0183260_10000894_pt1 | contig 25374 bp, 24 predicted proteins | sample AntDrymUQ4972206_2_FD_129768 | JGI IMG/M metagenome (GOLD analysis project Ga0183260, IMG submission 129768) | Polar desert sand microbial communities from Dry Valleys, Antarctica - metaG UQ497 (22.06) (version 2) (version 2) | ecosystem: Environmental > Terrestrial > Soil > Desert | place... | reverse complement strand
GCGCATGGCGCCCTCCTGCGGGTAGTCCGGCATGTGCAACAGCTCGCCAGAGTACTCGCCGGGGCTCCTGACGTCCACCATCGGTCCCCGCGCCTGGAGATGCCTGTCCACATCCTCCTTGAACGCCCGGATCTTCGCGTCGTCCCGCGTGGGCACCGGGTACTCGGCCCGAGCAAAGCTGGGAACGTCCTGGGTCATGGGCCGGTTCTCGGCCTCCCACTTCACGCGCCCGCCGTCCATCACCCGCACGTTATCGTGGCCGAAGAGCCGGAATACCCACAGAGCATACGTCGCCCACCAGTTGTTCTTGTCCCCGTAGAAGACGACGGTGGTGTCTGGTGTAATCCCCTTATCGGCCATCAGGCTGGCGAAGCGCTCGGGGTCGAGGTAGTCGCGCACCAGGGGGTCGTTGAGGTCCTCGACCCAATCTACCTTGACGGCGTTGGGGACGTGGCTGATATCGTAGAGCAACACGTCCTCGTCGGACTCCACGATGCGCACGTTCTCCGTGTCATTCAGGTGCTCCGCGACCCACCCGGTCGTCACCAGCGCCTCCGGGTGCGCGTAGCCCTTCTGCTGTATCTCCTGCTCCATGCGGACTCCTTTCGAAGCTTTCAGCAGCACAAGCGCCCATTCTAAACCATCTCCGATAAAATTTGTCGGGTTTGACGATCTCCGGTAGCCTGCGGGTATACTCCTGCCCATGACAAGACCAGAGGATTACACAGCTTACGGAACACTGGCCGGGAAGGCAGCCGCCGGACGCATCGAGAGGGACGAAGCGCGCGCCCTCGCACGGCTGGCGACCGCCGACCCGGCGCCGGCGATGCGGGCAGCGGCGGAGGTCCGGGACCAGGTCTTCGGGCCGCGAGTCTCGTACTCGCGCAAGGTCTTCATCCCGCTCACCAAGCTCTGCCGGGACAACTGCGGATATTGCACCTTCGCCCACCCGCCGAAGGAGGGTGAACGCGCATACCTGACGACGGAGGAGGTGCTGGAGATAGCGCGGGCCGGCGCGGAGGCCGGGTGCAAGGAGGCGCTCTTCACGCTCGGCGACAAGCCGGAGAAGCGCTACCCGGAGGCCCGGCGGGAGCTGCGAGCGTTGGGTTTCGAGAGCACTATCGAGTATTTGATCCACTGCTGCCGGCTCGTCCTGGATGAGACGAAACTACTGCCACACGCCAACCCCGGTGTGCTCTCCGAGGACGAGGTACGCGCCTTGAGAGAGGTCACGGTCTCGCAGGGGATCATGCTGGAGCAGGCGTCCGAGAGGCTGTTGGGACGCGACCTGGCGCACTGGGCCTCGCCGGACAAGGTGCCCGAGAAGCGGCTCGCCACCATCGAGGCGGCGGGCTGGCACGCCGTGCCGTTCACGACGGGCATCCTCATCGGCATCGGAGAGACCGTCGAGGAACGAGTGGACACCATACTCGCCATCCGGGACGCGCACGAGGAGCACGGCCAGATCCAGGAGTGCATCGTCCAGAACTTCAGGGCAAAGCCGGGCACCCGTATGGCGCTCGCGCCCGAGCCCTCCGAGGTCGAGATGCTCGCCACAATCGCCCTCGCCCGCCTACTCCTGCCCGCTGACGTGACGGTACAGGCTCCTCCGAACCTGGCGGAGCCGGGAGAGAACGGCTCCCCACCGTACACCCGCTACGTTGACGCTGGCATCAACGACTGGGGCGGCGTCTCTCCCGTCACCCCTGACCACGTGAACCCCGAGCGTCCCTGGCCACACCTGGAGGAACTGGAGCGGGCCACGGAGGCGAAGGGATACCTGCTCCTCGAACGCCTGGCGATTCATCCCGCGTACGCGCTCGACGCGGAGCGGTGGGTGGACGAGGGACTCCGCGCTCGCGTGTGGGCCAGCATGGACGCAGAGGGATTCGCGCGAGTCGAGGACTGGGCACCGGGTACGGAGGAAGACATCCCGGCGAGAACCGTCGCGGAAACCCAGGGTAAGCGTCCATCGAAAACGCGCTCCAAGTTCCTGCGGGCGCTCGCGGGAGCCGGGGAGCGGGATCTGACGCAAGAGGAGATCTCCGTTCTCTTCACTGCTCGTGGCACGGAGATGGCGGAGCTATGCCAGGTAGCGGACGATCTGCGGCGCGAGGTCAACGGCGACGAGGTTACCTACGTCATAAACCGGAACATCAACTACACGAACCTCTGCTACTTCCGGTGCCGCTTCTGCGCGTTCTCGAAAGGCCCAAAGTCCCTGAACCTGCGCGGCGACCCGTACCTGCTGGACACCACCGAGGTCGCCCGCCGCGCCCGCGAGGCGTGGGAGAAAGGCGCGACCGAGGTATGCATGGTCGGTGGCATCCACGGCAGCTTCACCGGCGAGAACTACCTGGAGTACCTGCGGGCAGTCAAGGACGAGGTGCCGGAGATGCACGTCCACGCCTTCACGCCGCTTGAGGTCTTCCAGGGCGCGCGGACGCTGGGCATCTCCGTCGAAGAGTTCCTGGTAGAGTTAAAGGATGCGGGTCTCGGGACGCTGCCGGGGACGGCGGCGGAGATCCTGGACGACGAGACACGCGCGATCATCTGTCCGGACAAGATCAACACCCAGCAATGGGCCGACGTGATGCGCGCCGCGCACGCGGTCGGATTGCGAGCGACGACCACCATAATGTTCGGCCACGTAGACGGTCCCGTGAACTGGTCCAGGCACCTTATGGTGCTGCGAGACATCCAGGCGGAGACCGGCGGCTTCACCGAGTTCGTGCCGCTGCCTTTCGTCCACATGGGCGCTCCGCTGTTCTTGCAAGGCCGTTCCCGCAGAGGACCAACCTTCGCCGAGACGATCAAGATGCACGCCGTCGGCCGCATCGCGCTGCACGGCTACATAGACAACGTGCAGGTGAGCTGGGTGAAGCTCGGTGCGGAGGGCGCGAAGCTGGCTCTTCAGGCCGGCTGCAACGACCTGGGCGGCACGCTCATGAACGAGAGCATCTCACGCGCGGCGGGCGCCAGCCACGGACAGGAGATGTTGCCCGAGGACCTGGAGCGCATGATCCGGGAGCAGGGGCGCATCCCCCGCCGCCGCACCACGCTCTACGGCGTGCCGGAGCGCGAGTACTCCGTGGGCTAGAAGCAAACCTGCGCCAGCAGATCTACCGCTGATCGTTGGGCGCATTCGGTTGACTCCGCGGGTAGCCCGCTCTATGCTTGAGTGGGGATCAGGGGCGAAACTTAGGAGAACGCCATGAAGCTCTTCACTATTGGCGACAGTATCTCTCAGGGGTTCATGTCGGGAGCCGCGGCGCGCACGGACCTGGCATACTCGACGCTCATTGCTCAATGCATGGGTATCGAAGAGTACAGGTACCCGGCGTGGGGGGCGGATGGGCTTCCCATAAACATGGAGACCGTCTTGCGCCGCCTGGTCGAAAAGTACGGCACGAACATCAACCTCGTCGAGTGGACTTTCGCTCTGAGAATCGTCAACAGCGTGATCGACGATTCTGAAGATCACTACGAACGCGGCGAGGGGAGCGCGGACAAACCTTACGCTGGGGGTATCGATTCCTTCCACAACGTGGCGTTCCAGGGCTGCGACGTCGAAGATGCGTGGGGGCTGACGGCGACGGTATGCAAGCAGCGGATCCAGGAGATCTCCGAGGAGGAAGGGAGCGGCGACGACGACCTCATCGCTTTCGGCCCCAACGCCAGCTACTACCGAACGGCGCTGAAGGTCCTCAACCCTTCGCTCGAAGATACGTACAACGGATACGCCCAGACCGACTGGCTCGGACACCACGCGGACGCCGAGGGCGTGGAGAACCTCATAGTCTGGCTGGGCGCGAACAACGCCCTGGGCACGGTCATCGGTCTCGACATCAGCCAGACCGACAACGACCCGAATAGACGCCCGTACACGATGGAGCACGCCGAACGCGCCGCCAACGAATGGAACCTCTGGCACCCGGACGACTTCGAGGCCGGATACACTGAACTTCTGAACAAGATCGATGAAGCCCTCGGCCGTCAGCGGGGTAATTGCAACGTCTTCGTCGGCAACGTGCCGCTGGTCACCATAGCGCCGTTGGCCAAAGGTGTCGGCCCGACCACGACGATACGCCGCGACGGGAAGCCGTCCGTCTACTACAAGTACTACACCTACTTCCCCTTCGAGGAAGAAGACGCGCACGGCGGCGACGGCCCGTGTTTGACCATGCAAGAGGCGTTGCACATAGACGATTGCATCAGGGCCTACAACCGTACCATAAAGAGGCTCCTGTCCGAGAAGAACGGCGGCGACGGTCCGATCCGCTACCACCTCGTGGACACGTGCGGGGTGCTCGAAAGCCTGGCGTTCAAACGCAACGCGGGGCAGGTAGAGTATAAATACCCCAGGCACTTCGACTACGTCTACCCCAGGGTGGACACGAAGTACTACCACGCGGACACCAACGGGCGGCTAAGGCAAGGTGGGCTGTTCGGCCTGGACGGGGTACATCCCACGGCCATCGGGCAAGGCATCATCGCGCACGAGTTCATGAAGATCATGAAGCAAGAAGCCGGCGTGGAGATAAAGGGGAATCTCGACTGGCCAAAAATCTTCAAGAGCGACCGACTCTACACCGAGCCTATTCCCATCATGCACGAACTGCACAACAAAGACTGGTTGGCGAAGTACCTGATCGAAAGGTTCGCCAGGGGCACCACGACTCCGAGGAAGTAGGTCGTCCGAGAGTCCCCACCTCTCGGAGCAGCTACCGCAACTTCCTGCGGCGAAGGCTTCTCTCTACTTCCATTTTCCTTCAGCGTACCCGGTGCGTGACCGGGTCGGCGACTATCATCCGCAGCTTGCCGCTCTGGGGACGTGGGAGTCCCGCGCGCCGCTCGACGACGACTTTCGGGTCTTCCACACCAAGCTCCGCGAGCCTCTGCCTCACCTTGGCCTGCAACCTCTCGACGGGGTCGGCGCCCGCACGCGGCACGACCAGGATGCGCAGGCCTTCTCCTTCTTGAAGTACCTGGAACTCGCGCACCTCGCGGTCGCGCGTCAGAAGCGCGAACTGCAGAGGGTGAACCGCCACCACGCCGCCGTCCCGGCCAGGAAGCTCGAGCACGTCGTCGCGCCGGCCCTCGATGGCGCGTGTCCGAACGAGCGTCCGGCCGCACGGGCAGGGTTCGGGGTCGAGCGCGACGACGTCGCTTACCTCCAGGCGAATTACCGGCTGCACCATGTTGTAGAGGCCGGTGATGAGCAACCGCGCGCCCGGCTCGCCGGGTGGCACGGGACGCCCATCTTCATCCACGTTCTCCAGGAGAGCCGCGTCCTCGAACAGGTGTATCCCTTCGTGACGCTCGCACTCCAGGCCCCAGAGCCCTTCCGTATTCGCGTACATGTCGAAGGGCCGCACCCCGAACGCCTCGACGATCCGGTCGGTCATCTCGGGGGTACGCAGCTCGCTAGTCGTGATCATGGATTTTAGCGAGACGCGGAGCCGCCCGGTGAGTTGCTCGTCGGCCAACATGACCGCCAGCGAGGGGAATGCGCTCATGTGATCCGGCCTGAAACGGTTGAGTTCTTCGACGAGCCGCTTGACGGGGAGCGTCCGGACGTTGTGCACGCCCACCGACACGTTGGCCGCGACCTGCCAGCTCATGTGCGTCGGAGCCCCACCGACTATCGCGGCGACCCGCCGCCGCGGCAACCGGGGCGATAAGCCCATCATCGCGCAGTGGCGCAGGAACTGGGCTATTATGGCGCTCCAGCCCGGCTCGTCGTACACGAAGAGTCCCTTGCGCCCCGACGACCCGCTCGTCGTCATGACCCGGTAGTTCCCCAGGTAATACTCGTCGCGCCCGGTTTCTTCGACTCTCTTCAGCAACTCTTCCCGGCGCAGACGACGGTCGGTCACAAGGTCGTCGAAGTTCTCCATCATCCCGACCTTGTCGAGCACCGGCAGACGCCCCAGCGACACGGGCTCATCTTCGACCAGGCCCGCGAATCGCTCCCGGTAGAACGGTGAGTACCGAACGGCGTGGCGGACGACCGTCTCTACCCGCTCCTGCTGATGGCGGCACAACCGCTCCCGAGGCCACCGCTCGGCCTCTCCAAACCTGCGTGCGAGCCGCATCCCGGCTACGAAACCCGCCAACCGGCGACGATGGTACCCCAACCCCATCTTGTCCTCCTTTTCTCTCACAACCCCTCATCGTGCGGCAGTCCGTCGATCACGCATTGGATCATCCGCGCCCCCAACGCCGCGTCCACCACGTCTGGACGCGTCAGCCGCTCCAGCGTGAGCGCGGAGACCATAGCGAACATCGCCGCGTTGAAACCCGGCGCGTCAGCCGGCAGCCGGACGCCCTCCTCCTCCAGCCGCTCGGTCGCGGCCACGAAGGGCGCCAGCGCACGATCGTGTATCTTCGAGAAACGCTCGCGCAACTCCGGGTGACGCACCACGTGCGCCCAGAACTCGAAGAAGACCGCGAGCCAGCCATCGTCCCGATCCCCCCGAAGCGCCGAATCCGACGCCAGCCGCTCCAGGCCAGCCGCCGGCCCCGCCTCGTCGATGATTCGCTCCGCTTCCACCACCGCCCGTTCCGCTCGCCGCTCGTAGACAGCGAAGAACAGATCCTCTTTGGAATCGAAGTTCGAGTAAACCGCGCCCTTGGTGTATCCTGCCTCGGCGGCGATCTCATCCACGGAACTCGCGTGAAAACCCCGCCCAACGAACAAACGCTCGGCCGCGGAGACCAACGCCTCCCGCGTCCGCTCCCGTCGCTCCACTCTGCTCATCCTCGTTCTCATACTGTCAGTATATTAATACCGCTGGTATCTGAATGTCAAGCGGAATCTTTTTCGGGCGTGGGGTGACGAGGAGAGTGTGGCCTAAGCGCGGAGGATTATGAGCTCTTCGAGAGGCTTTCTGGAGCGGCGTTTCGGAGGGTCTCCTTCAGCGTAGCCGAGCGTGAGCAGCGCGTGCGGGACGAGAGTCGGGTCGAGCTCCAGCGCCTCCGTTACTTCTTTGGGGCAGAAGAGCGGGGCGCACATCCAGCCTGCGTCGAGGCCGAGATCGTAGGCGGCGAGGAGTGCGTTCTGGGCAGCCGCACCGAGGGACTGCACGGCCATCGTGATCTCGCTCTCCTGGCGCTCCGCGTCCGGGTATTCGTCGAGGTCTTCGAGGTAGAGGCAGAGCAACACGAGGACCGGCGCGTCGAGCAGACGCCTACGGGAGCCTTCCAGGCGTTTCTCGACGATCTCCGTATCCTGTCCGTCCATCTCCAGGTTCGAGCGCCACTCCTCCCCCATCGCGTCCGCGAGCCGCTCTTTCGTTTGGCGGCCCGTGATCACCGCGAACCGCCACGGCTGACGTCCGTGCGGCGATGGCGCCCAGCGCGCGGCTTCCAGAACCTTGTCCACGAGATCCGGCGAGACTTCCTTGTCTACATATCGCCGAACGGAGCGTCGTCCCCGGACGGTGTCGAGAACCTGTGGCCGCGCATCCGGTTCATCCAGGGCGCCCCAAGATACGACTCGTTCGGGGCGGATAGCGATGACGGGGTTCTCCTCTATCCGCATCCGTTCGTACTGGTGATACTTGCCACGCAGTAGCCTGACGGCGGAGGCGTGCTCTTCGATATCTGGTTCCACCAGCTCCGCCCGGCCCCGGACCATCACGTAGGCCAGCAGACTCCAGTCCTCATCGTATCGGTCGGCAATGAGGGCGACACCGGGGTTCTCCACGATGTTGCGGACGCGCTTCAGCTGCGTTGGCGGAACGCCTTTCGGCTTCTCGTCGAGGGCGATGTAGACGGCGCCCGGCGTGTACGCGAAGCATACGGGAATAGCGTGCGGGTTCCCTCCCGCGTCCGCTGTGGCGAGGCGGGCGACGCGTTGGCGGACGAGGAAAGAAGTCTCATCGGGACTCAGGATCTCGGGCTCCGTTCTCAAGCCGCTCCTACGGTCTCCGGAGTTGCCTGATGTCGTACCAGAGGCCGAATGTGGGGGCGGCGTTCGTCACGGGTTCTCCTCGGTTCTAGTGCGTTCCGCCCGTCATATTACGCCAACGGGAAGAATATTGGTGGGGCTACCGACCTGTGGGCAGGGGATTGAAGCTGGTATCGCGGTCGTAGACATCGACGCCCTCGGCACGCTTGAGACGGCCGACGACCAGGTATGTGAACGGTGTGGCTAGGGCTTCATAGGCGGACTTGAGAATCCACTGGGTGAGGATCACGGAGACGAGCGCCGAAGTCGGGATGGTGCCGGTGAAGGCGATCAGGACGAACACCAGCGAGTCGAAGCCCTGTCCCACGACGGTCGAGCCGATGGTGCGGCTCCAGAGCCAGCGCCCTTCCGTGGCGACCTTCATCCGGGCGAGCACGAAGGAGTTGGCGAGCTCGCCGATCAGGTACGCCGCGAATGAGGCGGCGAGGAGGCGGGGCGCGTAGCCCAGGATCTGCTCGTAGGCCGCCTGCCCTTCCCAGAAAGACGCCGAGGGCAGGACTCCCCCGAGCGAGATCGCCCCGACGGCCAGCAGGTTGCACAGGAAGCCGAGCCATATCACCTGGCGCGCCCGCCTGAAGCCGTAGACTTCCGTGAGCACGTCGCCGAAGATGTAGCTGATAGGGAAGATAATGGTCCCGGCGTCGAAGACCAGGCCGAAAACCCCGATCAGCTTCACCGCCGTGATGTTCGCAACGATCAAACAGGTCACGAAGATCGCCACGATTATTACGTACCGGTGCGAGTACCCGGTGCTTGCCTCGCTCATCTACCGTCCCAACACTCTACGTCCCATGCGCAAGTACTAACACGGATCTGCTGACGAGCTAGGGGAAGAAAAGCAACTTGCCGCCGACGAAGATGAGCATGACGGCGAGGATAGTCTTGAGCGGCTTGCCCGGCAGCTTGGGCGCGATGCGGCTCCCTATCAGCACGCCGGGAATGCTTCCCAGAAGGAGTGTGCCAGCCAGCCCGAAGTTCACGTTGCCCTGGGTCATGTGGGCGATGCCGACGACGAAGGAGAGCACGGTGGCGTGGGCGATGTCGGTGCCCACGATCACGGCCGGCGCTATCGGATACAGCAGAAGCAGGATCACGGCCATCACGCTGCCGGAGCCGATGGAGGTGAGGCCCACGAGGTATCCACCCGTCGCCCCGAAGAGGATGGTGTAGGCGCGGCGTCGGCGGCTCATCGGGGATTTGCCGTCCCACACGCCGGGCTTCGGGGTATCGTCTCTCGCCGGCATCAGGTATTCGCGGTAGAGAAGGGACCCGCCCACCAACACGAGGGTGAGGGCGATGATGGTGATCATCACCGACTTGAGCATCTCGGCGCCGAAGGCCCGCTCCATCCACTCAAGCGTGGCGACGCCGAGCAGCCCGGCGGGGATGCTCCCGATACCCAGGAAAATGGCGATCTCCAAGTTCACCGACCGCTGGCGGTAGTGTTGCACCGATCCGGTGAGCTTGGTGAAGGTCGCGTAGACCATGTCCGTCCCGACGGCGGTGGCGGGCGGAACTCCCATAACCGCCACCAGGAACGGCGTCATAAGAGAACCGCCCCCGACCCCCGTGAGGCCGACCAGAAAACCAACCAGCAGGCCAAAGAGGGCGGGGGCGGGATCTATCATGTCAACGAGCCGGAGCTAGCCGAAGCTAGGCCCGGTTGTATTCCTCAACCCGCGCCAGGTAGCCGAGCTCCTCCAGCTTCCCGATTACGCGGCGGGCGCTCTCGTGCGGCTCCTCCTCGTCGGTGTGGATGTGGATATCCGGGGCGGCTGGCAGCTCGTACGGATCGCTCACGCCCGTGAACTGGGGGATCTCACCGGAGAACGCCTTCTTGTAGAGGCCCTTCACGTCCCGCTCCGCGCACACTTCAAGCGGCGCGTCCACGAACACTTCTATGAAGTCCTCGCCGATCTGGCGCCGCACCTGATCTCGGGCCTCCTTGAAGGGGGAGATGGCCGAGACGATGACACCGACCCCGTTTCTGGTGAGGAGATCCGCCACGAACCCGATCCTCAGCACGTTGGTGTCCCGGTCCTCGCGGGAGAAGGTAAGGCCCTTCGAGAGGTTGGTGCGCACGATGTCGCCATCGAGCACCTCGATCTTGCCGAACTTCTCGCGCAGCTCACGCTCGACGATCTCGGAGATCGTGGTCTTCCCGGCGCCCGAGAGCCCCGTGAACCACAGCGTGAACCCGCGTCCGTATTTCTTGTTCATGTCGTCCATTTCTCTTTCCTCCCTTTGTCTTCCAACTACTCTGGGCTACTTCTGAGCTACTTGTTGTTTATGCGTTCTTGTCCTTCAGACCATCTATGAGGACGCTCACGACCTCGGGACGGCTGAACTCCGGCGGCGGATACTCGCCCTTCGCGAGCATCTCACGGACCCTGGTTCCAGAAACGAAGACGTGGTTCTCCTTGTTGTGCGGGCAGGTCTTGGTGGTGCCCATGCCCTGGCAGGTCAGGCAGAAGAAGGCGTGCTCGAAGAAGAGGGGCGTCAGCCCGATCTCACCCTCTTCGAACTCGTCGAAGATGTGCTGGGCGTCGTAGTCACCGTAGAACGGGTTGCCGTTGGAATCCTTGCCCGGGCCTGCGTGGTCGCGGCCCACGATGAAGTGGGTGCAGCCGTAGTTCTTGCGGCAGACGGCGTGGAAGATCGCCTCGCGCGGACCGCCGTAGCGCATGGCCGCCGGGAAGACGCCGAGGAGCGTCCTGTCCTTCGGATAGTACCTCTCCAGGATAACCTCGTAGCTCTTCATCCTGACGTCGGCCGGGATGTCAGCCGAGCGGGTCTCGCCCACTAGGGGGTTCAAGAGCAATCCGTCCACGATCTCCAGCGCGCTCTTCTGGATGTACTCGTGGGAGCGGTGGACGGGGTTGCGGGTCTGGAACCCGACGACCCGCTTCCAGCCTTTCTCCGCGAAGACCCGGCGCAACTCGGCCGGCGTGTAATGATACTGGGGGAAAGGCTTGGGGTTCGGGTCATCCACCAGCAGGGTGATCTCGCCCCCGATCAAAATGTCCTTCTGGCGATAGACGGCGGCCACGCCAGGATGCTCGTCGGTGGTGTGGCCGAAGACCTCGCGGGCCTCCCGCTCCTTGTCGTACGTGTATTTGTCCTCGACGAGCATCGTGGCGAGGATGCGGCCATCGCCGTTCGTCAGCGCGACCTCGTCGCCCTCGGAGATGGAGTTCGCCTCGGCGTCGTCCACGGAAAGTGTGATCGGCAGGCTCCAGACCAGGCCGTTCCTTAGATGCATCGTCTCGACGACGGCGTCGTAGTCTCCCTTCACCATGAAGCCCGTCAGGGGCGAGAAGACACCCGTCGCGATCATCTCCAGGTCGGAGATGGCCCGCGCACCGAGCGTTACCCGGTTCAGGCTCTCCGCCCTGCGGAGCAGGTCGTCACGCTCCTCTTCGGGCGCGAGGCGGTCAACCAACTCTCCGCCGTGGGGTGAGATCATCTCCTGCTGTATGGTGCTTACGGTCAAGTTCTTATACCTCCGCTTGGATGGCTTTCCTAGCCGGTAGCCTGCGCCGAACCCTCCCGGCGAGCCCGGCAACGCAATGGTCCCACGGACGCTCCCCGACGACCCAGAGCCTCAGCTCGCCGGAATATCCGCAGGAGATCTCGACGAAACGCTCACGGTCCATGCCGTCCGCTTCCAGGATCTCATCCCACTCGTCCCAGAGAAGATCGGCGACGAAGCCTGCCTCGCCCACGAGCCTGGCGCCCTCTTCAGGAGAGTCCTCCAGCAGGGTCCGGGTCTCGTCCCGCAATTCCACGGGCTCTTCAGGCACAGGTAGGCCTTTTCGCGCTGCTCCCAATCAGTACCTCACCGCTTCGTGCTCGACCGGGGCTCGGTCGCTCCCAGTGTAGTTTTCCAGGTGCTCTTCGTAGTCTATGAACAACGGGGCTTCCGGATCGAAGGCCCGCTTCAGGCTCTTGAAGGCCACCCTTTTGTCCAAAGCGTCTAGCTTATACAGGGAATCCGGCTTGTCAAGTGAACGAGTGTGCAATTTTTCGCGCACCGCATCGAAGGCCGCTTTCCCTTCCTCCGTCCGTACCAGCACGCTGGAGTAGCCGTCCGCGCTCCCAACGCTTCCGACCGAGATGTCCGCCGCGTGCCCCAGGAAATCCGCGCACTCGTCGCAACCCTTCAGGGCCGCGCCGTGGAAGTCCTTGATCGGCTCCTCGAAAATCGTCTCTCCTTCGAGGTCCTGGACGATGAGCTTGCCCTTCATCACGTCCACCCGAGCCACGTTATCCAGGTCAACGCCGCGCTTGTCGCGAACCTCTTCCAGCATCAGTTTCTCGTAGTTGAAGCTCTTGGTGCAGAGGAGGGCGATGGTCAGCGTGATCGCCTCGACCTGCGAAGACCCCCACGTCCACGGACGCGCCTGCATCGCCTTGATGCCTTCGATCTCGCACGGCGTACCGACCACGGCGATGCGCGGGTTCGGCGGCAGATCGTAGTCCTTGAAGTCGGTATGCGCCAACGCGAGCGTCTGGTTGTAGAAGCTGCCGGCGCACTCCCGGATCTCCTCCGGCGTCGTCGCCACGAAAGCCTCGCCCTTCCACCGCTCCGTCTCACTCTCGCGAGCGACGAGGGCGCCGTCTATCTCGTCGGCTTCGAGGAGTGAGATCAGGAGCTGGCTCACGAACCCGCCGTCCTGCACCCCCTCGATATCATCCCTGACCCGCGCCGTATACGTCTCGTATACGCGCCCGAGGCCATTCTCCGTGTATCCGGCGTCGTTACCCGTTATCTTGAAACCGGACTCCTCATCTGGATAGCCGTACTCCTGCTGCCCCACCGGGTCCATCTTCCAGGTTGACTCGTACTGGAGGCCGCCACGCGGGCAGAAGTCCCAGCACAGCGAGCAGCCGGTGCACATCTTGACGAGCGTCGGGAGATCATCATCCCCGATCCCGATGGAGTCGGTCGGGCAGGCGGCCACGCACACGCCGCACTGCACGCAGCGGTCAGCGTCTATGACGGCCTGCTCCAGATCCCAAAACCAGACCTTGCCGGGGGCCTCGTCGATGTCGTTCATCATCTCCCTGATGTCGAAACCGGCCACGCTACTTCCTCCCGACGGAGACAGCCTGCCGGTCCCTCAGGGTGTTGCGCAGTTCCCGGTTGTGCGTGCGGCGGGCCCACTCGTGGAATCGCTCACCCTCTCGACCTTCGTCCCGGAAACGCTCGAAGATGCTCACCAGTGCGTCCGGCACCTCCTCGGCGGGCTTCGCGCCCTCGACCCAGTCTATGAACGCGGCGTCCATGCCGAGCGAACCCCCGAGGCCGATGTCCACGCCCTCGACGATAGCGCCCTGGGTCTTGGCCGTCTCGCCCCGGAAGCCGATGTCCCCGATCTGGGGCTGCGCGCACGACGCCGAGCAGCCGGAGAAGTGCATCCTGACCGCCTCCTGCCCGATGTCCCCCACGCGCTGGTCCATCTCGCGGGCCCACTCCAGAGCCCGGATCTTGGTCTCCACGATGGCGAACCGGCAGAACTCGCTGCCCGTGCAGGCCACGATCCCACGCTCGAACGCCCCAGGATTCGGTGAGTATTGTTCGAGCAACGGCTCCGTCAGCAGATCTTCCAGCCGCTCCTCGGGGACGCCGGTGATGATGAGATTCTGGTCTGTGGCGAGCCGAACCTCGCTCCCGTACTCTTCGGCGAGTCGCCCGATCTCCTCGAACTGCTCCCCGCTCATCCGGCCAACAGGCACGTTCAGCCCGACGTAGAAGAGGCCGTCCTCCTTCTGTGGATGAACGCCGACGTGATCCCCCCGGTAACGCTTCGTCAGATCCTCTCCGGCGGGCTCTAGCTCCACGGAGACGCGCTTCTGCAATTCCTCGCGGAACTGCTCAGGCCCGATCTCCTGCACCAGATACCGCATCCTAGCCAGCCAGCGGTTCTCCCGGTTACCCAGTTCCCCGAAGACCTGGGCGATGCCTCGCGTCACCTCCACGGCGTCATCCGGCCGCACGAACACGTCTATGTCCGAAGCCATACGCGGCCCGTCAGAGAGCCCGCCCCCGACGCGCAGGTTGAAGCCGATGGTCCCATCCTCGTGGCGGGCGGGGAGCATGCCGATGTCGTTGATCTCAGCCTGCGCGCAGTCCTCCAGGCAACCCGTCACGCTCATCTTGAACTTGCGCGGCAAGTTGGCGTACTCGCGATTGCCGGTGAAGTAGTCAGAGATCGCCTGTGCCACGGGGTACGCGTCAACGACCTCATCGTGCCCGATCCCAGAGACGGGACAACAGAGCACGTTGCGGGCCGAATCGCCGCACGCCTGCACGGTGGTGATGCCCGCCTCCTCCAGCCGACGCCAGATCTCGGGTATGTCCCCCATCTTCAGCCAGTGCATCTGCACGTCCTGGCGGGTGGTGAGGTCCAGAAAGTTGTTGCCGAAGTGCGGGTTTTCGACAGGCCCGTGGGCGAAGTCCGCCGCTATCTTGCCGATGACCCGCGTCTGCTCCGGCGACAGAACGCCGCCGGGCACCTTGATGCGCATCATGAACGCGTCGCCGCCCTGCTTCTGAGGGTAGATGCCGACCCACTTCAACCGCTCGACCTCGCCGGGCACATCGTCCATCTTCGAGAGGTCTTCGGAGTAGGTGTCTATGACCGCCTGGCGCACCTCGAGCGGATGCCGCTCCAGCTTGATCTTCTCGACGTTGTTGAGCTTCTGCTCCCTGAGACTACGCACGTGACACCTTTCCGTTTGCTACGTGAATCCCGCACTCGGTCTTCTCCATGCCGTCCCAGCGACCGGCTCGTGCGTCCTCGCCTTCCTGCACCGGACGGGTCTGCGGAGCGCACCCGATGCTGCGGTATCCCATCTTGAGGAGCGGGTTCATCGGGACGTTATGTTCCCGCGCATATCCTTCGACCTGCTCGGAGGTCCAGGAGACGAGCGGGGAGATCTTGGCTACCTCGAAGAACTCGTCCCAGCCGACGACCGGCGTGTCCGCCCGGTCCGCCGTCTGGCCGCGACGGATGCCGGTCATCCACGCCTCGTAGGCTTCGAGGAACTTCTTCTGCGGCTCGACCTTGCGCACCTGGCAGCAGATATCCGGGCTACAGGTCCGCATCCCCGGCCCGTACATCTCGACCTGCTCCTCGATGGAGAGCCTCGTCCCAACGACCTCGAGCGGCAGACGATAGAGATCCATCGCCTCCTCCCGGAAACGCACCGTCTCGTCGAAAAGGAAGCCAGTGTCGATGGTGAAGACCTGTACTCGATCCGTGATCCGAGAAAGCATGTCCAGAAGGACCATCCCCTCCGGGTTACCGAAAGACCCGGAGAGGGTGAGGTCTTCACCGTAAACGTCTATCGCCCAGAGCAGGATCTCCCGCGGATCGCTGTCTTCGAGGGTCTCTGCCACACGCGAAATCTCGTCCCTGCCTGGTAAAATTCGTTCGCTCTCAGACCACAGAGCTTCGCACATGTTGCCCCTTCCTGGGAAAGAGAAAATTCTTTGAATGTCGGGCAAAAACGTTAGTTGCAGCAGCAAACGCTACATCGAACGCAGCCGGAGTCGGCGCGCGGGAGCGGGAACAAAGAGTCGACGCGTGTGATCTCTATCCTCATGGCACCCGATGGTAAGCACCACATCCCGTCCCGTCAATGGAAAACCCGATAAATTTTGTCGGATTTAGAAAAATTCCATCAGATCGGCCGCCGGGCAGTGGTGTTTTTCGCCTATTCGGCGCCTTTACTTCCGGGTGGATTCGCACCTTCGGAGTCGCGGTGCCGGATGGCGCGGACGTAGAGCAGCAGGGCCGGGGAGAGAATTATCGCGGCGACGGTGAGGGCGGCGCGGACGCCGGCGAGGTTGCCAACGGCCCCGATCACGGGTCCAGCCGAAGCTTCGCCCAGCGCGCCCGACTGGCTACCCATCGAGATTACGGTCGCCCGTACGCTCGGGTCGAGTCCCTCGTTGAGCCACGTCAGGTACAGCGGCTCGGAGAGCGTCCGGGTGAGGCTCGCCGCCCAGAACGCCGCGAGCGCGAGCGCGAAGCTCCCGGCCAGCGCGAAAGCCAGCATCCCGACGATTGTCAAGGCGTTGAGGACGAGGAGCAGCCGCGCGGCCACGGCGGTGTCGCCGACGTTCAGCCTCCGACCCACCACCTCGGCGGCCAGGTAGCTCAGGATCAGGGTTCCGGCGTTGATGATCCCGAACCAGACCACGGGTTCGAGCGTCCCGAGCGAAGGCAGCCCCAGCCCGTCGAGGAAGTGCTTGGCGTACAGCCGGTCGAAACCTTCATCGGACATGCCGGAGAACACGGCGACGGCCAGCAGGATCAGAAGCACCGGACGGGAGCGGACGAGGCGAACGCCGCCGCGGGCCGTCTCCCTCACCTGTTGCAGGGAGGAACGTCCCTGGCGTGGAGATGGCCGGAAGCGGCGCTCCGGCATCACGACGAACAATGCGGCGCCGAGCGCGATGGTGAGGAGGCCGCCAGTCAGGAGCGGCACGTTCAGGAAGAAAAACTGGGCGAGGAGCACGCTGCCGAACACGCCGATCAGGGAGCCTATGTAGTCCGCCTGCTCGCCGCGAAGGTAGACGCGGCCCAGGTCACGTTCAGGGGCTTCGTCAGCGATCCAGGCTTCAAGCGCGCCGCTGATGAACGTGTAGCCCACGCCCCAGATCGCCTGGGCGGCCAGTACCGCCGCAAAGGTGGGGATCGCACCCTCCAACGCGAACCCCGATCCCATGAGCAGAAAGCCGGTAATGACCGAGCGTCGCCGGCCGTAGGTATCGGCCAGCACGCCGGTCGGCACCTCGAAGATGAGGACCGCCACCTCCAGCGCCGTTCCGAGCAGCACGAGGCGGAGCGGATCCAGCTCCACCACCTCGATCCTGTAAACCGAAGCGACGGTCGCCCACAGCATGAAGAACAGCGCGAACGCGCCCTTGATGCCGAGGTACACCGGATAAGGTCTCAAGTTGTTCACGAGCGAATCGCCTTCCTTGAACGCACACCGCCCCTTGCGATGTCATGGTCGCAGGAGGGTGTAGTCATAACGGTAAGCAGTATGCGGAGATCCAGGCGTGCCGCTGGCCGCGATGACCGGCTGCTGGGATCCGACGTTACCGGGGTACGGCGAGACGCACAGGAACCGAGATCCTCAAGTTCCCTATCTTCAGCGTCCGCCGCTCAGGAAGGAATTATCATGGCGAATATCGTACCCCGGCCACGAAATCAGCGTCAAGGAAGATAGTCAGCCGGTATCGGGTCATCGTCCCGTGCTCCTACCAGGAAGCTGAAACCGGACACCTGAAGCCTGATACCTCTACCGGAACATGTCCCGCTCCGGCGGCATGAGAAGATCCCGGCCAGATCCACGGTCATCTTGCCGGTAGCCGTAGCCTCGCACGATGGCCACCGGCACGCCGTCGGTCTTGCCCATCACGAGCTCGGCGGCGGCGGTGATCTCGTCGGCTACGGCGAGGACGCTGGCTTCCAGCGGATTGCCGTGGGGATCCTCTCCACCCCGATAGTCAGCGAGTGGTTCCATACCGGAGACGCCGACGGCCACGTCCGTGATCCCGAACCGCCACGCCCGCCCGAAAGAATCGGAGACGATGACCGGGAGATCGAGGTCCGTGAGTTGTGCGATGCGCTCACGGAGCCTCCGGGCCGATGCGTCGGGGTCCACGGGAAGAAGGCAAACGCTCTCTGCTCCAGGGACGTTGGAGGCGTCCACACCGGCGTTCGCGCACACGAAGCCGTGGTGGGTCTCCGAGATGATGACGCCGCGGCCCATCCGTACGATCCGACGGCTCTCCCGCAGCACGACCTCTATCTGCCGGGCGTCTTTGTCATACTCGGCGGCGAAACGTTTGGCGAGCGCAGAGGGTTCGACCCCACGCAGATCCACCAGACGGCCCTCCGCCTTGCTGACGATCTTGTGCGTTACGACCAGGATGTCTCCGGCGCGCAGCCCATTCCCGGCCGCACGGACGATGATGTCGGCGAGGTCGTCGCCGGGACGTATCTCCGGGACGCCCCTGACGGGCAGGATCTCGATGCCGCGGCTCGTGGTCTCCATGCAGCGGAGACGTTACCACAGGTCCGTCTCGGATCTCCGATCCGGCTTCTAGCCTATCGCTCGCCCAGGTTCGCCAGCAGGACGCCGCCAAAGCAGATCAGTAGTCCAACCAGGGCCAGAAGTCCGGCGCGCTCGCCGAACATCAGGTAGGCCCAGATCATGGTGGTTGGTGGCGTGAGGTAGATGAGGCTGCTGACCCGCGCGACCCCGCTCGACTTCAGGTTTAGCCAGTAGAAGCCGTACCCGCCGAACGTGGAGAAGACGACGAACCACGCGACCGCGGCCCAGAATCGGGTTCCGCCCTCCGGCTCAAATCCGCCCCAGAACGGTGTCAGCGCCGCGAACAACAGCGCGCTGGCGGTACATTGGATCGCGAGCGCTACATCCAGCGATACCCCGGTCCCAGCTTTTCCGGCGCCCACCTCGAAAGCGTCCTCCCGCAGATTGTCTCTGCGCTCTACCAGCGTCGCCGCCACCAGGCCAGCCATACCGAAGAAAGGCATTGCGTATGCCCACAGCGGCGCCCCACCACCTGCCCAGGCATCACCACCGACCACCAGGGTGACCCCGACGAACCCCACAGCGAGGCCTACCCATTGTCTTCTACCCACCATTTCGCCCAGTACAGGACCAGCAAGGGCCGCGGCGAGTAGGGGTTGGAAGGCCGCAACCAGGGCCGAGGTGCCGGCGGTGACCCCGAACTCGATTGCTCCGACGACGCCCGTCAGGTACACGCCCTGGGCGAGCAATCCCACCAAGCCCTGAACCGCCATCTCCCTGCGGGTGGGCAATCGCCGCCGGAGCAAGAGAACGCCCGCCATTAGAAGGCCGGCCGCGATGAGGAACCTCCAGAACATGAGCGTCGGTGTACCGGCCTCCGGTGTACCGAGCCTCGCGCCGATAAACCCCGAGCTCCACATCACCACGAAGCCAGCCTCAGCGAAACCTCGGCCCTTGTTGATCCCACCTCTCATAAAGTCGATACGGAATTCATTGCGTTCCCTTCACATCGCCACGGCGATTCCGTGATCTATATTCTCCGCGAACCCCCTTTAGTAAACATACCGGTCGGTATAATAACAGCGCAAACTGCTATGTCAACATACCGGTTGGTATACTTTCGATGAATGGCTACGAGATATGGAAGGAGACGGGCGCATGGGGAGTACGAGGAAAGCGGGGCGTCCGAAGGTTCCGGCGGCGGATCGCATCCTCCGGGCCGCGTCGGAGATGTTCTACCGGGAGGGCATAAGGGCGGTCGGGGTTGACGCCATAGCCGCAAAGGCCGACGTCACCAAGAAGTCACTCTACGACAACTTCGGGTCGAAGGACGCGCTGATAGCAGCTTATCTGCGCGCGCGGGACGAGCGCTGGCGGACGTGGTTGCTGGATACCGTGGACCGTCAGGGAGGGACCGCGAAGGAGCGGTTGCTCTCGACGTTCGACGCCCTCGCGGAATGGATGAAGCATGAGAATCCGAGGGGCTGTGGTTTCGTCAATGCTGCGGCGGAGCTTCCGCACGACGGGCATCCCGCGCGGGCGGTGGTTATGGATCAGAAGCAGTGGCTGCGCGGTTACCTGGCAGAACTCGCCGCCGAAGGTGGGGCCGCTGACCCGGAGAGCCTGGCCGAACAACTCATGATCCTGCACGAAGGAGCCAATGTCGCCAACTCGCTGGATATATCCGCGAATGCCGCGCAGAGAGCCAGGGAGATCGCCTCGTTCCTGGTCACGGACCTCCGGTAAAAGACTATCGCGCTCTCACTTCACGATCACCGTACCAAGCCGGGTTCCGGTTCTGCCTTCCACGATTGCAAAGCAGCCTGGGTCGTCTGACCCCACGAAAATCACTGGAGCGTGATCTGGCTCGTGGACTTCACCTATGTGAGTGGAGCCGATACCGAGGCCGGGGATTGGAATCTCTACCGAAGCGTCAGTCACAACCCGGACCTGTGCGGGTTCTCCAACGCCAATCTCTATCTGCTGAGGATGCATATTGCCGTTCTGAATCCTTACCTCAATTCTGTGGGCGAAAGGATTAAAGACAAGGAACACCACACGCGCTGCTGTCAGTAGCATCAAACTGACGACGACAACCACGATCAACCCGCTTGCAATCACAAGTGGTCTACGCTTACGTCCCCCTCGGGGAGACTATGCGCCCAGACGCGCCAGGTCTCCGGCCGTATCGAGGTCGAAGGCGATGCCCGGCCGCTCGACGATCCGTACCCCGAGACCACGCTCCCGTGCGGCACGCAGATGCTTCTCGAAGCTTCCGGGACCGAAGTGAAAGGTCAGCGCGTCCGGCGGACGCAGGAGAAAGGCATTTGTCCCGGAACGCGCATCGTCGGGAGAGATGCTAATGGCCGAGTAATCCTCTATCTCCAACAATGCGCGTACATCTTCCGGTTCAAGCAGCGGTAGATCCGCCGGGAGAACGAGTAGTTCTGAAGCACCGTGCTCCATCGCCCACCGACGTCCCAGTTCCAACGCGCGGTTCAGACCCCGGCTTTCCTGGACCAGCGGCGTCGCTCCAGATTTCGAGGCGAAGTTCAGGACCGTCTCGTCCGGGCTTACGACGCACACGTTCTCCACGTTCGCCTCACGGAGCGCCGAGAGAACATGCTCCATCATGCGGAGCGCCAGATCCGCGCGGGCTTCGGGGTCGAGAGCGGAGCGCAGACGGCTCTTCGCCTCCCGTAAATCCTTGACCGGCACGATGGCGTAGACTCTCATCGTCCCGCCACGGAGCCGGTGAAATAGACCACTTCCCGCGCCAGACGTTCCCGGTCGGGCCCATCGCGCATCACCGCGTCCGTGACGAGTACATCCATTCCGAGAGCGGATATCTCTTCGCGCTCGTCCTCATCCGCGTGATCTATAACCATCCCGTCCACGACATCTTCATACATCCGAGCGACACCGGCGGACGACACCTCGTGGCCGAGCGAGGCGAGCATCCGGTCGGCTGGTCCCTTCAAAGCCCGACCCCCGATTATCGGGCTGACGGCGACCTTCGGGGCTGACGAGGCGACTATCGCCTCGCGCATGCCGGGGACGGCGAGGATCGGGCCGATGCTCACCACCGGGTTGGACGGGCAGAACACGACGGCCTCAGCCCCGGCAAACGCATCGAGGACAACATCGGACGGCCTTGCTTCTTCGATACCGCGCAGCTTGATCCCCCGCACCTCGTCCCGCTGGGCACGACGCACGAAATACTCCTGAAACTCCAGCGTTCCAGCGGATGTGTCGAGCACGGTCGAGACGAGATCGTCGCACATCGGCAGGATACGAGACGGGATGCCGAGCGCATCCGTAAGAGTGAAGGTGACCTGTGTGAGCGGCATGCCGGAGCGCAGCCGCTCGGAGCGCAGCACGTGGGTCGCCATGTCCCGGTCCCCGAGCTTGAACCAGGTATCTTCGCCGTAGCGGGCGAGCATACCGAGGGTATCGAAGGTCTCACCGGCTATGCCCCATCCGGTTTCGGGGTTGGCGATGCCGGCCAGGGTGTACATGACCGTGTCGAGGTCGGGGCAGATGCGGAGGTCCCAGAGATCGAAGTCGTCCGCAGTGTTGACGACGACCGTGAGGTCTCCCGGCGGGAGCGCGGCCTGCAAGCCAGCCGCCAACCTGGCCCCGCCAACCCCTCCCGCCAGGGCGACGACCTTCATCGGTGTTCGAGGGCGTAGCTCATCAGGGCGACCTGGCTGAGAACGTCCGTGATCCTACCGTCCATGGCCATCTCCAACGCCTCCTCGAGTGGCACGCGCCGGACTTCGAGAACCTCACCGCCTTCCGGCCGCCGCTCGCCGGGCGTGAGGTCCGTGGCCAGGAACCATACCGCATATTCGTCCGCGACCGAGTTGGAGAGATATGCTTCGCCAAGCATCCGCCAGTTCTCAGCCTCGAATCCGGTCTCTTCCTTCAGTTCGCGCCGGGCCGCCTGCAGGGGTTCCTCGCCCTCGGGACATCCGCCCTCCGGTATCTCCCACGAGTATTGCTCCAGCGGGTACCGGTACTGTCCCACCAGATAGGTGTGCCCGTCTTCGACCGGCAGCACGCCGACGGCTGTGTTCTTGTAGTGGACCACGCCGTAGATGCCGGGCTCGCCGTCAGGGCGCGTGACCTGGTCTTCGCGGACCCGGATCCAGGGGTTCTCGTACATCCGCTCCGAGGAGAGCGTCCGCCACGGGTTGGCGAACCTGTCCCGCGCAGTGGATGGCGTGCTTCTCCCATCACGAATATCGATAGAAAACCTCTTCCGTATTCTCCGGCATCCGGCTCGGGCTGCTATCTTAGCATCGTGGAGAAGCAGTACCGGAACGCCTCGAACCTGAACGCCCGCATCGCGCTGCACGAGCGTTTCAGTACCAACAGCTACGGTTGGACGCGATGGGTCTTCGACCAGTTGGAGTTGTCCTCTAACGCCCACGTCCTGGAGATCGGCTGCGGGACAGGCAAGCTCTGGGCCGAGAACCTCGAACGTATCCCCGAAGGCTGGAGCGCCACGCTCACGAACGCCTCGCCGGGCATGCTGGGCGAGGCGGAGAGAAGCCTCGCCGATTCGAGGCGCTTCCGCTTCCGGGTGGCGGACGCCAGGAAGCTCCCCTTCGACGACGGGGCGCTCGACGCGGTGGTCTCCAACCACGTACTGCACCACGTCCCCGAACGCCTGCGTGCGATTTCGGAGATCTCGCGCGTCCTGGATCACAACGGAACCTTCTACGCTGCAACCGGCGGCGGCAGCCACCTGCGCGAGATGGACTGGATGATGCAGATCCTGAACTCGGCCCATCCAGACGACGGCCTCGCACAGCGCATCGGAGCCTTTAGCCTGGAGAACGGAGCAGATCAACTCTCGCCTCACTTCTCCGATATCTCCCTCCGGCTCTACGAAGACGCGCTGATCGTCACCGAGGCGCGGCCTTTGGTGGACTACGTGCTCTCCACAATGACCGTCCATGAAGCGGTCGCCAGTCTGTCAGAAGACGAGATCCGAACCAGAGTATCCCGGCTCACCGAAAGCCTGGAGCGAGAGTTGGCCGACCGAGGGGCCATCCGCGTCACCAAAGACACCGGGCTCTTCGTAGCCCGCCGCTAGCAAGATGGAGATCCTGGTCGCCGAACATCTGGAGCGCCCGGAGGACGGCTTCGGCCTGCAACAGGTGGTGCTCGAAGAGGTGGCGGCGAGGGACCGCGGTCCGACGGCCCTGGTGTGGACCTCCTCGCGCTACGTCGGCGCGACCCGCCTCGAAACGCGCCTGCTGGGTTTTGGTGAGGCTAGACGACGCGCCGAAAGTCTCGGATTCCCGGTTCTGGTCCGCAACTCGGGCGGCGGGGCGGTGGCGGCGAACGGGGGTTCGATCTCTTTCTCACTCACACTTCCGGTTACGGACCTCAGGCATGGCCTCTACGAGAGGTACGCGGAAGGCGTGGACCTCGTGTCTTCAGCGTTGCGGCGTATTGGAGTCGAGGCCGAGGGTGGCGAGGTGGCGGGAGAGTTCTGTCCCGGCGCCTACTCCGTCCGCTCCGGCGGGCAGCAGGGGATCAAACACGCGGGTCTCGCCCAGCGGGTGACCCGGCGGGCAGCGCGGATGGAAGCTCTGATCCTGGTCCAGCGAACTGGAGAACTCATCCCCGTCCTCGAAGCTTTCCACTGCGCCCTCGGTCTACCGTTCAGGTCAGGCAGCATCGCCGACATACCCGCGAGCGTGCAGGAGATGTTCGAGGCCCTGGAAGCGGAAGTCCGCGAACGCTACGGTAGCGAACGAGGCAGCATAGAGGAAGGCACACTCGTCAGAGCGCGAGCCCTGTGCGAGAGCTGGAGGACGAAGCCCGGTCCGTCCGGTCCGGTCTCCAGCAACCTTTGAGGGATCGGCATCCCGACTCTCATACGAAGCCCGGTCTAGATCAAGCAAAGGCTGCCTAACGGAGGCTCCTCCAGAAAGGCGCCAGTTCCTCGCGACTCTGCTCGATCTGCTTCACGCCCCCGGGGTAACCCCACCTAGGAGGCGCGCTGCGCTCGACGCCGATGATGGTGGCGGCAACGGAGTCCGTGAGCGCGCCCAGGTCGTAGCCGCCCTCCATGACGAACGCCGGGGGCGGAGCCCCGATCTCCTTCACCAGCGCTACGAGCGCTGCGGCGAAACGTCCGAAGCTCTCCGTTTCCAGGCGCATGCCACCCAGTAGATCGTCGGCGTGGGCGTCGAAGCCGGCAGAGACGATCAGACAGTCCGGCCGGTACTCTCGCAGCACGGGCTCGAATACGCCGGTGAAGGCCGCCGCGTACACGTCTTCGCCCGAACCGGCGGGCAGCGGGGCATTGGCGGTGAAGCCCCGTCCGTCGCCCTCCCCCACCTCCCAGATCGCGCCGGTGCCAGGGTAGAAAGGACTCTGGTGGACGGAGAGATAGAGCGTCATCGGGTCGGCGTAGAAGATGTCCTGGGTTCCGTTGCCGTGATGCACGTCCCAGTCGAGGATGGCCACCCTTTCCGCGCCTAGAGACCGGGCGTTGGCGGCAGCCACCGCCACGTGGTTCAGGAGACAGAAGCCCATCCCGTAGTCCCGGCCCGCGTGGTGGCCCGGCGGACGGGCTATGGCGAAGGCCGACTCACCCGAGAGGGCGCTCTCGACGGCGGAGCAGGCGGCGCCACTCGCCAGCATAGCAACCTCGAACGAGCCGGCCCCGAACGCGGTATCCAGGCTGAGGTATCCGCCGTCCGCCGCGGACATCTCCCTGAGCTTCTCCACATAGCCCTGGTCGTGGACCGCAAGCACCGCGTTTTCGGGTGCGAGCTTACAAGAGCGCCGCTCCACCGGCAGGCCGGCTTTCTCCGCCGCGTCTACGCCCGCGAGGGCCGCCGGGAAACGTTCCGGAGCTTCGACGCGGGCCAGTTCGTTGAAGTGGCGTTCGGAGGCGGGGTCGCTGTAGACGCGCAATTTCTAGTCCTCTAGTCCTCGTCCTCGCCAACGTCCTCGGTGACCCTCTCGCCCTCTTCCACGGTCTCATCGGGGTAGACACCGACGCCGGAGGTGACGGTCGCGTCCGCTTCTACCTCTGCCCCGTCCCCGAGGGCGCTGCCCTCCAGGAGCCGGGCTCGCGGCCCGACAATGCAGTCTTTCATGATCAGGGTCCCGTCCAACTCAGCCTCTTCTCCTATCGTCGTGCGCTCGTCCACGGTGCTGCGCGCCACCGAAGCCCCGGCGCCTATCCGCACGTTCGATGCTATGACCGAATGCGGCCCCACGCGGGCGCCGGAGGCCACTTCGACGTTCTCGCCGAGAACCACCGGAGACTCCACCTGATCCCCGTCCACCCG
>Ga0183260_10000893_pt1 | contig 25381 bp, 21 predicted proteins | sample AntDrymUQ4972206_2_FD_129768 | JGI IMG/M metagenome (GOLD analysis project Ga0183260, IMG submission 129768) | Polar desert sand microbial communities from Dry Valleys, Antarctica - metaG UQ497 (22.06) (version 2) (version 2) | ecosystem: Environmental > Terrestrial > Soil > Desert | place... | reverse complement strand
GTCGCCGGGGAGGAGGGTTGCACGTGGAACGGCGGGCGTCGCCGGGGAGGAGGGTTGCACGTGGAACGGCGGGCGTCGCCGGGGAGGAGGGTTGCACGTGGAACGGCGGGCGTCGCCGGGGAGCTAGAACAACGGTCGCTTCATCGGCTGACCGGTCCGCCGCGGGAACCGCTCCGGACAGTATGTCTCCTGGCGAACAACGACGAAGTGCGCGCCGGACCTACTCTCGACCCAGGATGCTTCGCCCATTCCCAGGGCGCCCAGGCCCGAGGAACTCCAGCGTCCGTAGTCTTCCGCCGGCGGCTCGCTTACGACCAACCGCCCTCCAACCCTCAAGAAGCCGGCCGCACACTCAGCGGTAGCTCCCGGACAACCCATTCCTCGGGCCACCACCAGATCCAGCCTGCCTCGCAGCGGCGTACGGGCCATGTCCTCGGCGCGACCCTCGAGTACCCGCACCCGCCCCACCAGTCCGAGGCGGGATATCGCCTCCGTGAGAAAGACGGCGCTGCGGCGGCGACCGTCAAGAAGCAACCACCCACTGGAGGGGCACGCGAAAGCCAGGGTGAGGCCCGGAACGCCGGCCCCGCTTCCGAGGTCGAGGGCACGGCCGCCCGGGTCTCCTACGATGTCGGCAAACCCGAGTGCATGGTCCACATGGGTTTCCACCGGGCCCGGCCCCAGGAGGCCTTCGAAGCGGGCGGTTCGCAGTACGTCGAGAAGCACCGCACGCTGGCTCTCCTCGAGCTCCACCCGCCCGGGAGGCACCTGGCGCCCAGCCCCCGTCCTAACTCGAGGCCACGTCGGGGAGAATGACCACGTGGCGGTGGGGCTCCTCACCCTCGGAGGTCGTTGATACGCCTTCGATAGTGTTGATGGTGTCGTGTATCACCTTGCGATCTGCAGCGGGCATGGGCTCGAGCACCTTGGCCACGCTGTCGGTCACTACCCGTTCGGCGACCTGGCGGGTGAAACGCTCCAGGGCATCGCGTCTCGCCCGCCGGTAGCCGGCGATATCGATCATCAGCCGTCCGTGATGGCCAGGGGCCTTGCGTTGCACCACCGTGCGCGCCAACTCCTGCACTGCAGAGAGGGTCTGCCCTCGCTGGCCGATGAGTAGCCCGAGGTCATCGCCCTCGACAGCCACCTCGGTCACGTCCTCATCGAGATCTCGCCGCTCGATCGTGTACGTGCGCCCGAAAACATCAACCAGTCCGCCCAGGAAGGTCTCGGCTACCTCTGTGCCGTCCACGGTCGAGACCTCACCGGTCGTCATGTTCGCTCCTTCCGACCGGGTCGCAGCCGGTCTCGCGGGGCGAGGTGCCCCCCTTCCAGTCCGTTCGTCCTGCCGTGCGCCTTGCCTTTGACCTTGCCGTTCGCCCTGCTGTGCACCTTGCCCTTCGCCCAGCCGGGCACTTTGCCGCCCGTTTCCGCGTTCCCGCTGGCCCCCCTGCCGTCGTCGCTCTCTTCGCTCGACCTTCGGTCGCGGCACGGTGGGCAGCACCCGGGCGCGCACCCGGGCCTCCGAACGCAGCCGGCCGAACAGCCCCCCCTTGGGCACCTCGAGAACCTCGAACTCGGCGTCGGTCTGGTCGACACCCAGACGGTCGAGAGCGGTCTCTTTCGCTTCCTCGACCGTCTTTCCTGTCACCTCTACCCACTCCACTACTCGTCGCCCTTCTGTGTTTCGTCGACGGATCCGGTGCTAGCTCCGCTGTCGCCGGCGGCAGCTTCAGGCGTCGAGTCGCCAGACGTTGGACCGGAATTGTCACTCTTCGTGCGATCGTCACCACTTCCATTGGTCGCTAGAGGGGAGCCGGTCACCAGCGGCGACGTAGCGTCGGCCTTCCCTGAGGAACCGTGCGCTTGGCCGTTCTCGAAACCCCCGCTCGGTGCACTGTCGCCGGTCGTCCCCCGGCTGGGTGAGACATCTTGAGGTGCCGTGGCGGCGCCTGGCCGAGCCCCGTCCCCCGGGCCGCTCCCGGTCGGACCGACCTCGCGCCCGGGTCGGGTCGCCTTGGGCTGATTCGTCCTCGTCGGCGTCTGCTTGGCCTTACCGGTGTTGGGTTGGGGGCGAGCGCCCCTCGCCCCTCCACCCTTCGGTCCCATGGCCCCCGTCGCCGGCTTGGTCCGGCCACTCGTCGACGGGTTCGGGGTCGCGGACGCAGCCGGCCGCAACCTCTGCCACCAACGTTGCTTCTCGCCGGCGCTCTCGGTGTCATCGCCCCCTGCTCGGGCTGACCCTCGGGGGGCACCCGACGCCGCACCCTTGGCCGTAGGCGTGGTCTTTCCCCCGGACGGCCTCTGTTTGGGCGACGTCACCCGGCCCGAAGGCCGGTTTCCGGGTGTTCCCTTGCCTGAACCTTTCCCGCTGCTGCTTCTGGCTGGTGTCCCGCCTTTGGCCGGGCCTCTCGCGGCCCCGCCCTTGGCCCCGCCCTTGGCCCCGCCCTTGGCCCCAGTGGTCTTGGCTTTGGTCGGAGGACCGGCGGCCAGCTTCCCCTTGGACCCGGCGACCGGTTTGCCGTCTTTGGCCGTTCGGTCCTTGTCTTTGGCCGTTCGGTCCTTGTCTTTGGCCGTTCGGTCCTTGCCTTTGGCCGTTCGGTCCTTGCCTTTGGCCGTTCCGGTGGTCTCGGGCGCGGGCTGGTTCCGGAACAGGAAGGCCTGCTGACCGATCTGCCAGATATTGGAAACAAGGAAGTAGACGACCACGCCGGCGGGGGTGACGAACGAAAAGAACCCGAACATCACCGGGAAGACCTTGGTCATCATCGCCATCTGTGGGTTGATGTTCTCCCGGGACACCCGGGCTGTCAGCTGGCGCTGCTGGTAGTACCCCGTGGCCACCACCAGTGCGACGAGAACCAGGTAAGGAAACTTCTCTGCACCCACCACCTTGGCCGGCGCCTGAGCCAGGTCGATGCCCCACGAGAGCATCGTGCCACCCGACTCTTTGAGCGCCGCGAACATGGCAGTCGACTCCGGGATGTGCTTCGGCTCGGGTCTTGCCGACAGCCCCAGGATCAGCCGGTACAGCACGATGAGCACAGGCGCTTGGACGAGAACCGGGAGGCAACCCCCGAAGGGGTTGGCGTGGTTCTCCTTGTAGAACTTCATCATCTCTTCATTGAGCTTCTGCTTGTCGTGCTTGTACTTGGCCTGCAGGCGCTTCAGCTCCGGGGCCAACCGCTGCATCTGTTGCTGGGAGCGGGCCTGCTTGGCGGTGAGGGGAAGTGTGATGATCCGCACGGCCAGCGTCAGCAGCGCGATGGCCACGCCGTAGGACGGCACCACACTGTAGAACCAGGCCACCAACGTGCCGAGGGCCTGGTAGAGCGGATCGAGGATCCAGAACTTCTCGGCGGCGAGCACCGTGACGGCGGTCATCTCGGGCCGCTCTCGGGAACCGGATCAGCGCCGCCGCCGCCCCAGGGATGACAGCGGGCCAGGCGGCGCACGGCCAGCCATCCACCCCGGGCCAGGCCATGCGTTTCGAGGGCCTCGTGGGCGTAGGACGAACAACTCGGCCAATACCGGCATGGCGACGGGCGCCCACCGAAGACCCGCTGGTAGAGCCGCACGAGGCCCATCGCCGTTCGCGCGCCGAGACCCGGGCTGGTGACAGTTGTGGGTGGTCGGGACTTCCCCGGTGCGAACCCGCCTGGTGCGGCATCGGAGGCGACCTGGGCACTCATGGCCGGCTCCGGCTCGTAGGGTCCTCGGCGTCACCGAGGCTTCTCAACGCTTCGCTCACTGCTGCTCTCAGCTCTCCATAAGGGGTCGACGCGGCCTGCGGCGAGGCTCCGATCAGATAGGCCCCTGGTCGCAGGTAGGGCCATAGCTCCCCGACGACCGCACGAAGCCGGCGGCGGACCCGGTTGCGCACCACTGCGCCCCCTACCGCCCGACCGACGGCATACGCGACCCTGACCTGTACAGCCGGGTCATCGCGGACCCACGTTACTGTCACCGGCCCCCGTCGGGCCCGGCACCCCGCTCGACCAAGACGGGCGAACGTGGCCTGGTCGCGGATGGGCCCGATCAGGCCGACAGACGATGACGGCCTTTCCGGCGGCGGGCGGCGACGATCGCGCTGCCGGCGCGGGTCGACATGCGATGGCGGAACCCGTGCTTCTTGGCCCGGCGGCGGGTGTTCGGCTGGTACGGGCGCTTCACCCATTGCCTCCTCGAAAATTTTCGGCGGCGGTGCCGACATGGCACCGAAAAGCGTGTCGTGGGCGCGAACCACCAAGCGCCTCTCGCACGACCCAGGGTAGCCGGGGCGACGACCGGCGACGACCGGCGACGCTCCCACGTCTCGCCTCCGGGGCTTGTATCGCCGGGGGGCGGCGGTGCTACCGTTCGGACACGCCCGAGAGCGGCACTCGGGCTCGGGGGTGTTCTGTAGCCACTTCCCTGGCCCCGCATCCTTGCAACTTGCCGCAACACAGGGATGCAGGCCGTTATCCCCAGGTGTGGACACCTGTGTGGATAACACGACTGGAGAGGGAGGGAATGGCGGGTGCTCGGCACCGAAGACCTCTGGGCCGCTGTGTCCAAGTTGTTGCACGACCGGATTCCCCCGGGAATCTGGAACACCACGTTTGGATCGGCCGCCCTCCTCGGGGGTGACGACCGGTTCCTCGTCCTGGCGGTGCCTAGCGCGCTCGTCAAGGACCGCATCGAGAACCGCTATCTCAGCGTCATCGAGGACGCCTGCGCCGAGGTCGGCCATCCGCGCCGAGTGGTGCTCGAGGTCCACACTGATGCCGGTTCGGCCGATGGCCCAGCCGTCGGCCAGGACGCCGTGACCGGAACCGACGGCGCTGTGCCCGGCAGTGTCGACGGTGCCGGGCCGTCGTCGACCATCGCTGTCACATCCCCCACGGGGACGGGCACCGACGGCGCTGCGCCCGCCCCCCGACACCCCGCCCCGGTAACCGCATCATCCAGTCCGCCACCGGGTACCAGTGGGCGGGCCGAGGTGTCACTGAACCACAAGTACACGTTCGAGGCCTTCGTCAGTGGTGCGTCCAACCGTTTCGCCCTCGCCGCGGCCCAGGGCGTGGCCGAGAAGCCGGCGAGGTCGTTCAACCCCCTCTTCATCTACGGGACGGTTGGGCTCGGCAAGACCCACCTGCTCCACGCCATCGGTAACTACGTGGGCAAGCACTACCCGCACCTCAACGTCGTCTACGTGTCGGCAGAAAACTTCACCAACGATTTCATCGAGTCGATCCGCACGAACACCCAGTTCTCCTTCAAGCAGCGGTACCGCACTTGCGACGTCCTCCTCGTCGACGACATCCAGTTCTTGGAGAAGAAGGACGGCACCCGCGAGGAGTTCTTTCACACGTTCAACGCCCTTCATGACGGCAATCGCCAGATCGTGATCACCTCCGACCGGCCTCCCAAATCGTTGGCCGCCTTCGAGGACCGGCTCAAGACCCGCTTCGACTGGGGCCTCACCACCGACGTGCGCCCACCTGAGCTGGAGACGCGTCTCGCCATCCTCCGCCACAAAGCCGAGAGGGGGAACCTCGACACCCCCGACGACGTCCTCGAGTACATCGCCACCTACATCACTGACAACATCCGCGAGCTCGAAGGGGCCCTCATCCGGGTTGCCGCATTCGCGAGCATCCACGAGAGGCCGGTGACCCTCACCCTGGCCGAAGACCAGTTGCGGCACCTGATCTCGGTGGAGAACCGCCAACTCACCCCCCGCACCATCCTCGACACCACCGCCGAGATGTTCGGCATCACCGTCGCCGACCTGGTGGGCAAGAGTCGCAGCCGGCCTCTGGTCACCGCCCGCCAGATCTCCATGTACGTCTTCCGCCAGATGACCGAGTTCAGCTACCCGGCCATCGGACGCGAGTTCGGGGGTCGCGACCACACAACGGTGATCCACGCCGTCGAGAAAATCTCCACCCTCATGCAACAGCGGCGCGCCATCTTCGACCAGGTCACCGAGCTCACCCGTCGTCTCGGAGGTGGGGTGTGACTCGTGAACTACCGGTGAACAGGTTGTGGACAGAACGTGTCGGCCGCGCGCCGTTCTCTGCAGAGTGTCCTACCCCTGTGGGATCGTGGGGATGAAGCGCGCGTCCTCATACACACCCCAACCTGGGTGGATGCTCCGCCATCCCCAGTCCACAGGCCCTACTCCCCCCACTTCCTCTTCTATGAAGTACAAAGAACCAGAGGTGGCCGGTTGAAGTTCCGTTCCGAGCGCGACGTTCTGGTCGAGGCCCTTGGTACCGCCTCACGCGGGGCGGCCACGCGGGGCGGCGCCCTGCCCGTTCTTTCAGGGGTACGCATGGAGGCCACCGAGGGCACGCTCCACCTCGCCGGGAGCGACCTCGACCTGACGATGCAGGTCGACATCTCTGTGGCGACCCTTGAGCCGGGGGTGTGTGTGATTCCCGCCCGTCTGGCCACCGACATCGTTCGGGCGGTGGAGCCCGGGGCCGTCACAGTGGCCGCCGTTGGGGCTGAAGCGATCATCTCCGCTGGCCGGTCCCAGTTCGCAGTCCGGGTGCTACCGGCCGAGGAGTTCCTGCGCCTCCCTGAACCGTCGGCCGAGAGCGTCACCCTCGAGGCCGGGAAGTTGGCCCGGGCCCTGCAACAGGTCATCCGCGCGGCCAGCCACGACGAAGCACGCCCGATACTCACGGGCGTGCTGTTGGCTGCCGAAGGCCAAGATCTGCGGTTGGTTGCCACCGATTCCTACCGCCTAGCCATGTGCGACCTTCCGGGAACAAGCCTGCTCGGTGAAGGCCAACATGTGCTGGTGCCGTCCCGGGCCCTGGGCGAGCTCATTCGGGTGCTGTCGGGAGCCGAACAGGTGCAGTTGCGCCTGGGTACCGACGAGGCCAGCTTCGAGGTCGGCAGCGCGCGGGTAACCACCCGGCTGATCGAGGGCGAGTTCCCGAACTACCGCCAGCTCATCCCTTCGAGTTATCCCAACCGGTTGGTCGTCGGCAAGGAACCCCTGCTCGATGCCGCCCGGCGGGTGAAACTCCTTGCTCGTGAGGCCACGCCGGTGCGTCTGGCCCTGCGACCCGACGGCCTCGAGCTCACCGCCATCACCCAGGATGTGGGCCAGGCTAGGGAAGACGTCGACGCCAAGTTCGAGGGCACCGAGATGGTGGTGGCGTTCAACCCCGAGTTTCTCATCGACGGCGTCGAGGCCATCGCCGGCGACCAGATCGTTCTCGAGACCCTCGACGCGCTCAAGCCGGCCACCCTGCGTTCCCCGGAGAACCCCGACTTCCTCTACCTGCTGATGCCGGTCCGGGTCTCCTGACCCGGCAGAGCTCCACCACCAGCGGCTTCTCGTGCAACTCGACCACCTGTGGATCACCGACTTCCGCAGCTGGGCCACGGCCGAGCTGACGCTTGCCGGCGGCATCACCGTGGTGCGCGGCCGCAACGGCGCGGGCAAGACCAACCTCTTGGAAGCGATCGGTTACCTGTCCACGCTGTCGTCGTTCCGGGGCGCCGCCACCGATGCCCTGGTACGGCAGGGCTGTGCCCAAGCCGTCGTGCGCGGTGAGGGCCGTCGCGGTGGACGCGAGCTCCTGGTGGAGGCCGAGATCCGCCAGAGCGGCCGGGGACGGGTATCCCTCAACCGCCAGCCCGTCCGACGGGCCGCCGCCCTCCTGGGAGCCCTGCAGGTCAGCGTCTTCTCGCCGGACGACCTAGGGCTCGTCAAGGGACCACCGGCCGGCCGGCGCCGTTGGCTCGACGACGCCCTCGTGGCCCTCCACCCCCGCAACGACGCCCTGCGGCGCGACGTCGAACGAATCGTCCGTCAACGCACCACCCTGCTCGGCCAGGCCGGCGGTCGCCCGAGCCCCGAGGTGGCCTCCACCCTCGATGTCTGGGACGCCAAGCTCGCTGAGTCGGGTGAGGCCTTGGTGGCCGCCCGGGTCGAGTTCCTGGGCAGAGTCGAGCCTCTCGTGGCCAAGGCCTACGAGGAGCTGGCGGCCGCCGGCGACGACGGGCTCGGCCCGCCACACTCGGCGTCACCGACGGGGAGCAGCGCCTCAGTCGGGTTGGCCTACGAGGCGCCGTGGCGGGAGCAGGGCCTGGCTGAGGCGCTGGCCGCCGCCCGGCCCAACGAGCTGCGGCGGGGAGTCAGCCTGGTCGGCCCCCACCGCGACGACGTCGGTTTCTCCGTCGGTGGGCTCCCGGCCCGGACCCACGCGTCCCAAGGAGAACAACGGTCGTTGGCCCTCGCCATGCGCCTCGGGGCCCACCAGGTGGCTACCGACGACCTGGGCGAGCCGCCACTGCTGCTGCTCGACGACGTGTTCTCCGAGCTCGACGATGACCGCAGCCGATCCCTGCTCCAACACCTACCTCCCGGCCAAGCCCTGCTCACCACCACCGGGTCCGTCCCGCCGGGTGCCGTTCCCGAGCAAGTGCTCGAGGTCGTCGACGGCCGGATCGTCTTCGACGGCCTGTGACGTGGCGGCCTCTCCCTGGCCCCTCGCGGGAGCCTCGTCCGGTGGGCGAGTCCCTCGACCGGCTGTCGCGCCATCTGGGCACCCCTCCTCCCGTCGCCCTCACCCGCTTGTTCAAGGGTTGGGAGGAGCTGGTCGGCCCGGCAGTGGCCACTCACTCCCGGCCCCTCTCGCTGGCCCGGGGGGTGCTCGTCGTCGCCGTTGACCAGCCTGCCTGGGCGGCCCAGCTGGGATGGCTCGAAGCCGACCTCCTGAGGCGGTTCGAGAGGTCGCTCGGAGCCAAGGTGGTGACGTCGATCGTGGTGCGGGTCCGCCCCAGTTGAGGGCGCGTTCTGGTACCCTGGGGCGAGTGCGATGCAGCCCGCTGACCTGCAGTTTCTCGGGTTGAGCTCGGGTTGATCGCCTCTTCTGCGGCCTCCGCGTCGCACCGTTCATCGGTATCCTGAAAGGCCGCGCCCAGCTTGGCCCAGACAGCGTCCTACGGGGCCCAGGACATCACCGTCCTCGAGGGTCTCGAACCGGTCCGAAAACGGCCCGGGATGTTCATCGGCTCCACCGGCCTCAACGGTCTCCACCACCTCGTCTACGAGGTCGTCGACAACTCCGTCGACGAGGCCATGGCCGGGTACTGCACGCGCATCGACGTCACCTTGCTGGCCGACGGTGGCTGTCGGGTGGCCGACAACGGCCGCGGCATCCCCGTCGAGCCCAGCCCCAACCCGCGCTACCGCTCCAAGTCGTCGGCCGAAGTGGTACTCACCACCCTCCATGCCGGGGGCAAGTTCGGGGGCAGCGCCTACCAGGTGTCGGGCGGGCTCCACGGCGTCGGCGTGTCGGTCGTCAACGCGCTTTCCCGGCGGCTCGAGCTCGAGATCGACCAGCAGGGCAGGCACCACCAGATGGCCTTCGTCAACGGAGGCAAGCCCACCGGGCGTCTCGAGGCCACCGGCAAGGCCCCGCGGGGCCGCACCGGCACGACAGTTGCGTTCTGGCCCGACCCCAAGATCTTCGAGTCCGAGGGCACCGAGTTCCGGGCCCAGACGATCGTCGAGCGTCTCCAGATCATGGCGTTCCTCAACCGCGGCCTCGAGATCCGCTTCCGTGACGAGCGCCCGGACCATTCCCAGGAGCAGACGTTTCACTACACGGGTGGCATCGTCGACTTCGTCCGCCACCTGAACCGGGCCAAGGAGCCGTTGTTCAAGCGGGTCATCCACGTGGAAGCCAAGGAGGCCGCCCAGGAGGTCGAGGTCGCCCTTCAGTGGAGCACCGCCTACCACGAAGGCATCCACAGCTTCGCCAACGGCATCGCCACCATCGAGGGGGGTATGCACGAGGAGGGCCTCAAGAAGGCCCTCACCAACGTGGTCAACAAGTACGCCCGGGCCAAGACCCTGCTCAAGGAGAAGGAGGACAACCTCCAGGGCGAAGACATCCGCGAGGGACTCACCGCCATCGTCAGCGTAAAGCTGCGCGAGCCCCAGTTCGAGGGCCAGACCAAGGCCAAGTTGGGCAACGTTTCGATCCGGTCGCTGGTCGAGCGCATCACCCACGAGAAGTTGGGCGACTGGCTGGAGGAGCACCCGACCGAGGCCCGCCAGGTGGTGAACAAGGCCATCCAGGCGGCCCGGGCCCGGGTGGCCGCCCGCCAGGCCCGTGAAGTCATCCGCCGCAAGTCGGCGCTCGACGGCGCCGGGCTGCCGGGCAAGCTGGCCGACTGCTCGTCGCGCAACCCCGAGGAGTCGGAGCTGTTCATCGTCGAGGGCCAGTCCGCCGGCGGATCAGCCAAGGACGCCCGCGATCCCCGCACCCAGGCCATCCTGCCGATCAGGGGTAAGATCCTCAACGTCGAGCGGGCGCGCGCCGATCGGGCGCTGAAGAACACCGAGATCCAGGCCCTCATCGCCGCCATCGGCGCCGGCGTCGACGAGGATTTCGACGTCTCCAAGATCCGCTATCGCAAGGTCATCCTCCTGTGTGACGCCGACGTCGACGGTGCCCACATCCGCACCCTCCTGCACACCTTCTTCTTCCGGCAGATGAGCGCTCTGGTCGAGGAAGGCCACGTGTACATCGCCCAGCCGCCGCTCTACTCCACCGAGGTGGGCAAGGAGAAGGTGTACATCGCCGACGACGCAACCAAGGCCAGGTTCCTCGCCGACCACCCCGGCCACAAAGCCGACTTCCAGCGGTTCAAGGGCCTGGCCGAGATGGACCACAACGAGTTGCGCGACACGACCATGGGCTCGGACCGGACGCTGCTCCAGGTCTCGGTGGAGGAGGCCGCCCTGGCCGACCAGGTCTTCAGTGTCTTGATGGGTGAGGACGTGGAGATGCGCAAGCAGTTCATCCAGAACAACGCCTCCGACGTCCGGTTCCTCGACATCTGATGAGCGAGCAGCCGCCGCTGGAGTTCGGCTCCGTCGAGCCGATCGAGATCCAGGAGGAGATGGAGCGCTCCTTCCTCGATTACGCCATGTCGGTCATCGTCTCGCGGGCGCTTCCCGATGCGCGCGACGGCCTCAAGCCCGTCCACCGCCGGATCCTGTTCAGCATGTACTCGGAGGGCATCCGCCCCGATCGCAGCCCGGTGAAGTGCTCCCGCGTGGTCGGCGACGTGGTCGGCAAGTACCACCCCCACTCCCCGGAGGCGGTGTACGACGCCCTGGCCCGCATGGCCCAGGACTTCAGCCTCCGCCACCCCCTCGTCGACGGCCACGGCAACTTCGGCTCCCCCCACGACCCCCCAGGCGCGATGCGCTACACCGAGTGCCGATTGGCGCCCCTGGCGATGCAGTTGCTGACCGGCCTCGACGAGGACACGGTCGACCTCGCCCCCAACTACGACGGCAAGGAGCGCGAGCCCGTCGTCCTGCCCTCCCGGTTTCCCAACCTGCTGCTCAACGGCAGCCAGGGAATCGCAGTGGGGATGGCCACCAACATCCCTCCCCACAACCTGGGCGAGCTCATCGACGCCACCGTCCACCTGATCGACAATCCCGGCGCCACTCCCGACGACCTGATGCAATTCGTCAAGGGCCCCGACTTCCCCACCGGGGCGTACATCCTAGGCCGTGCCGGGATCATGGACGCCTACCGCACCGGCCGTGGCTCGATCCGCATGCGGGCACGGGCCGAGATCACCGAGGGCAAGCGCGGCGAGCAGATCGTCGTCACCGACATCCCGTACCAGACCTCCATCGAGTCGATCGCCGAGAAGTCGGCTGACCTGGTGAACAGCCGGGTCATCGAGGGCATCCGCGAGATCCGCAACGAGCGGGCGAACCGCCGGAACCGACTCGTCTACGAGCTCAAGCGCGACGCCAATGCCCACGTCATCCTGAACAACCTCTACAAGCACACACCCCTGCAGACCAACTTCGGCGTGAACATGGTCGCCCTAGTCGACGGTATTCCTCGCACCCTCAACCTGGCTGATGCCCTCCAGGCCTACGTCGACCACCAGGTCGAGGTCGTCACCCGCCGCTCCGAGTACCGGCTGGGTCGGGCGCGCGATCGGCTGCACATCGTCGAGGGCCTCATCAAGGCCCTCGATCTCATCGATCACATCATCGAGCTCATTCGCGCCTCGGCCGACAAAGCCGAGGCCAAGGCGGGCCTGATGGCGGCCCCGTTCGAGTTCAGCGAGGTGCAGGCCGAGCACATCCTCGAGATGACCCTCGCCCGCCTCACCCGCCTCGGCCGCTCCAACCTGGTGGACGAGCAGGCCCAGCTTCGCGAGACGATCGCCGAGCTCGAGGCGATCCTGGGCGACCCTGGCCGGCTGCGCAGCGTCATCAAGACCGAGCTGGGCGACATCCGCCAGAAGTTCGCCAACCCCCGCCGGGCCGAGATCACCTTCGACCCGGGCGACATCGACATCCTCGACCTGATCGACGACGAAGAGTTCGTCTTCACGATGACCAAGGCGGGCTACGTGAAGACGGTGCAGTTCGATGCCTTCCGGTCCCAGGGGCGAGGCGGGCGGGGCGTACAGGGCGCCAAACTGCGCGACAACGACTTCGTCACCCGCATCCTCACCACCACCGCGCACTCGTTCCTGCTGTTCTTCTCGAACCGGGGCCGGGTCTACCGGCTCAAGGCCCACGAGATCCCCCAGAAGGAGCGCACGGCGCGCGGCACCGCCATCGTGAACCTCCTACCGCTGGCACCCGACGAGCGGATCCAGGCCGTCATCGACACCCGCGACTACGAGACCAGCCGCTACCTGTTCTTCGCCACCAAACGGGGTCAGGTGAAAAAGACGCGCTTCACCGAGTACGACTCGTCGCTGCGGGCCGGGCTCATTGCCATCAACCTCAAGGACGGCGACGAACTGGTGCGGGTCATCCAGACGTCTGGCGAGGACGACATCTTCATGGTCAGCCGGGCGGGCATGACGATCCGCTTTTCCGAGGACGAGGTACGGGCCACCGGTCGGGCGGCCCAGGGCGTCATCGGCATGCGCCTGCGAGACGGCGACGAGCTGGTGTCGTGCGACGTCCCGCGTTCCGACGCCGACATCGTCCTGTTCACCGATGCCGGCTACGCCAAGCGCACCAAGATCGAGCGCTTCCCCCGCAAGGGCCGGGGCACGATGGGCGTCAAGGGCATCAAGCTCACCGCCCGCCGCGGCTCGATCGTGGGTGCTTTCATGGCCGGGCTCGACGACGAGGTTTTCCTCATCTCCTCGGGCGGCACCACCATCCGCCTGGCCGTGCGGGAGATCTCGTCTCAGGGGCGCGACGCCACCGGTGTGAAGGCGATGAACCTCGATGCGGGACAGGTCGTCGCCGGCGTCGCCCCCGTCCTCGCCAACGGCGACTAGTTCCTCCCAGCCTCCTCGTTTCTTCCCCCTCGTCCCTTCCCCCCGTGAGCGACGCGCGCCCACCTGGAGGCGACGATGGAACAGACGGAACGGGGGTCGGCACTTCCGCTGCTGGTGCTGGCCGTGGTGCTGGGCGGGGCCCTTGCCCTGCAGATGGGACGCCTCGGTGGGGCGGCCGGAGCGAGAGCCCAGGCCCAGACGGCCGCTGACGCTGCCGCGCTTGCGGGCGCGGCCGATGGTGCGCCTGCAGCTCAGGCCCTGGCCAAGGCCAACGGGGCCCGGTTGGTCGGCTTCGAGGAACGGGGCCTCAACACCCGGGTGGTCGTCGAGGTGGCGTCGGCCCGCGCCAGTGGAAAGGCTCGACGGGAGGGTGCCCGGCAGGGCCCGGGGGGGGACGAAATCTCAGATCCGGGCGGTATGGCGCCGGCTCTGAAGGCTGCTCTCGCCCGGGCCGAGCAGCTCCTGGGGCAGCGGGTGCCCATTACGTCTGGCTACCGGTCACCCGAGAAGCAACGGGCGCTATGGGCGCGGCGGGCGACGAACCCGTACCCGGTCGCCGCCCCCGGGACGTCGATGCACGAGCGGGGTCTGGCCGTCGACGTCCCTTTGGGATTCGTCCCTCGTCTCGCCGCGGTGGCGTCGCAGGCGGGCCTCTGCCATCCGTATCCTCAGAGGGATCCCGTGCATTTCGAGGTGTGCCGATAACCTGTGGGGGTGAGCAGTACCGACGACCCGCTCGAAAGCGCGCGCTGGCGGCAGGACCCCGAAGGACATGATCCTGCGCGGCGGCTCTCCCGGCGCGCCCGCCGGAAAGCGTCACCACCACCCCGACAGTCGCGCCAAGTTGTGCGCCGGATCGACCCGTGGTCGGTGTTGCGGGTGTCGGTCCTGCTCTACGTCGCCCTCTATTGCGTCGTGATCGTGGCCGGCGTCATCCTGTGGACGGCATTCACGGCCACCGGGCTGCGGGGCAACATCGAAGGGTTCATCGCCGGCATCATCGAATCAGGACAGTTCAAGTTCGTGGCCGAGGAGCTGTTGCGGGCGTCGGTCGTCATCGGGGCGATCCTCGTCGTGATGGGTACGGCGGCCAACACGTTCTTTGCCGTGGTCTACAACCTCATCAGCGATCTGGTCGGGGGCGTGACCATGGTGGTCGAGGACCGCCCCTCACGCCGGGCGGCCCGGGCCGAAGCCCGACGTGCGGCTGCCGCGGCTGCCGCGCCAGCGGCCCCGGCGGCGGAGGGGCCTCCTGAGCCGGAGCAAAGGACCCCTCTCGTTCCGGCACCGACGTCGGCAACGCCTGCCGGAGCCCGCACCCAACCCGTAGCGATCTCGCCGGCCGCCGCTCTCGGCGCCGGGACCGCCCCTGTGTCACCGGACCGGTGGACGACGCCCGCCGGCGGGGAGCCGGTGCCAGCACCTCCGCCACCGGTCGCGCACCCGACCACGGTGTCCGAGGCGACGGCGAAGACCGTGCCCGGCTCGACGACCACATTCGTCCCCGACAGCCATGAGAACGTGCTCCTTCGTCGCCGGCCCACCCCGGATGCAGTCGTTCCAGGGCCCAACTCCGACAACGGCCCGGAACCGCCGATCGGGACCGACAACGGCCCGGTCGATACCGCCACCGAGCCAACCGATCCCACAGACGACGATCACAAGCGCTCTCGGCCCGATCCCAACCCCGATCCGGGTGCCCGCCCTGCGCCCGCGGGTCTCGGGGGCCCACCCGACTGAGCGTCGCCCGAGCCACGAGGCGCCGAAGCGAACATCACACGACACGAGGGATCGAGAGCAACGCTGCCCCAGTCAGCAGGCACCCACTCTCGCCGCCGGCCCGGTTCGTGTCTGTTGCGGGTGCCCTACACTCGCGCCGACCTGCACGAACGCCGGGGCTATAGCTCAGTCGGTTAGAGCGCATCCCTGATAAGGATGAGGTCGCTGGTTCGATTCCAGCTAGCCCCACGTGATCTGCCAGTGAAGACCATCCGACGTACCGTGCTCGCCCTGACTCTCGCCGGCATCGCCTCGGCGGCGATCAAGCTGCGGGGTTGCGGTGAGGTGCCCACCCAGGTCGGCGGCTGGCGGGAGCTGTCCAGCGCCGACTTCAAGTAGCTGGTGTCCGGTCCCGTCCGCCGGCCGGAAGGCGGCGTCCGATGCGCGTGATCATGGTGGGCGCCGGCGCCTGCGGGGCCCGGGCCGGTCGCCAGCTGGTCGCCCTGGAGCCGCTCGACGACCTGGTACTGGTCGACCCTGATCGGCCACGGGCCGAGGTCGTGGCCGAGTCGCTGGGAGATCCGGCCCGGGTGGCCGACGAAGTTCCCTCAGCCGAGCCCGGTGACGTCGTCCTCCTCGCCGCACCGGCCGGTCAGCGAGACCTCGCCTTTGCTGCGCTCGTGCGGGGGGCCCACGTGGTCTCGACCGCCGACGCCGTTGCCGAAGTACGGGCCCTGCTCGAACTCGATGCCACGGCCCGGGCCAACGATGCTCATCTCGTGGTGGGCGCCGGCTTCGCCCCTGGCCTCTCGTGTGTGCTGGTTGCCCTCGCGGCTCGCTCCCTGGAAAAGGTCGACGAGGTCCACGTGGCCAAGATGGGCACGGCCGGGCCCGCGTGTGCCCGCCAGCACCACCGAGCCCTGGGCGGCCAGGCCTGCGACTGGCGCGACGGCGAGTGGGCGTTTCGTAGCGGTGGGTCGGGGCGTGAGCTCTGCTGGTTCCCCGAGCCGGTCGGGGCGGCGGACTGTTACCGCGCCGCCTTGCCCGACGCACTGCTGCTGGCCCCCGCCCTCCCCGGCGTTCGGCGGGTGACCGCCCGCCTGGCCGCCAACCGCCGCGACCGGCTCACCGCCCGGCTACCCATGATGCGCCGACCGCATGCTGAAGGCGACCTCGGTGCCATCCGGGTCGAGGTGCGGGGAACGCAGGGGTCGTCTCTCGACGAGCGGGTGCTCGGGGCCGTCGACCGTCCGGCGGTGGCGACCGGAGCGGTCGCTGCCCTCGCGTGCCGCTGGGCGGCCGAGGGCCGTCTTGCCCGCACCGGTGCCGCCGGACTGGCGTCGCTGGTGGAACCAGGCTCGTTCCTTGCCGCCCTGGCCGAACGTGGGGTGAAGGTCGCCGTCTTCGAGGGCGGCCGGCACGGCGAGCCGTCGGTGCCCCCGGGATGAGCCGGCGCCGTCTCAGGACGGCGATCGGTCGAAAGGGGCGGCCACCCACCGGGTGACGGGGCTACGACACCTCGATGTTGATGGGGACGATGGCGGCGCTCTGGCCGGGTTCGGTGACGATGGCGTTGCCCCGCCAAGGCCCCGACATCACCAGCCTGACCGCCAGCTCGTAGCGCCCGGGCGACACCTCGCGGGCCACGTTGCTAGCGGCCATGCCCGACATGTTTCCCCGACCACCCATGTCCACCCTCATGCAGACCAGCGCGCCCTCCACCGGGCGGTCGTCGCGGGTGACAACGAGGTGGTATCTGGTGAGATTGACCGCGGCCTCCTCCTCCAGCTTGACCTCGTACGACGGGTTGCTGGCCGCGTCCATCTGGCACTCGCTGGCGGGTGGCTCCCGGAACGAGATCAACGCCGCCACGAACGCAGCGATGGCCGCTCCCGAGAGGAAGACGAGTCGACCGAGGCCTCTCATCGCCGTCACGCTACCAACCCGGCGACCGCAGCGAACCTATGACCGCCTCGAGCATATTGGCGGACGGAGAGGAGAGATCGAGGGCGGGACGGCCCACCGTGGACGGAGCGGGAACTGTGGAACGACCACCGCTAACATGACGATTCCGAAGGAGAGTGATGTCGCACCAGTCCGACGCGCCATCGTTACGCTCACCGGGCGGCGGCGAGGTGATACGCACCGACGGCCTGACCAAGGTGTACCGGTCGGGGGAGCGTGATCGCGGACGCGAGGTGACGGCAGTGGACGAGCTCGACTTGTCGGTGGGCAAGGGCGAGATCTTCGGGCTTCTGGGCCCGAACGGGGCGGGCAAGACGACCACGGTCGGCATGCTGACCACGAGGATCGTCCCCACAACCGGGAGCGCCTACGTCAACGGCGTCGATGTCGTGGCCGACCCCGCCGGGGCCAAGCGCGCCATCGGCGTGGTCCACCAGGTCAACACGCTCGACCGCAGCCTGAACGTCCTGCAGAACCTGTACTTCCACGGGCGCTACTACGCCATGAGCCATCAAGCCGCCAGTGATCGGGCTGAGGCCCTGCTGGAGCGGTTCCGTCTCGCCCACCGGGCCCAGTCCGACGTCCGGGCGTTGTCGGGCGGCATGGCACAACGGCTGATGGTGGCCCGAGCCGTCATGCACCGCCCGGCTGTGCTCTTCCTCGACGAGCCGACCGCCGGGCTCGACCCCCAGAGCCGGCTAGCGCTCTGGGAGATGGTGGGTGAACTGCACGACTCGGGGCAGACGATCCTGCTCACGACGCACTACATGGAGGAGGCCGAGGAGTTCTGCGACCGGGTGGCGATCATGGATCATGGCAACATCTTGGCCCTGGATACGCCCGCCGCTCTCAAGCGCTCCGCAGCGGCCAACGGGGGGCCGGCCATCGACGCCAAGGCGTGGCTGGCCCAGCTGCGTGCCCGGGAGCGCACGGACGGGTCGATCCCGGCCAATGGCGAGCCAGCCGACCGGACCGGCGTCGAGGCCGCCCTCATCGAGCTGATCACCGCGGCCGAGCGCCACGACCTGAGCCTCGACGACCTGCGGGGCCATGTCACCCTGGAGACGGTGTTCATCAACCTCACCGGTAGGGATCTGCGCGAGTGACCACCACCGACGCCGGCGTCTCCGGTGACGACCCTGCCGCTGACGCCCCCGACGACCCCGACGACGCTGCCCTCGCCCTCGCCGAGGAACCGGATCTGTCGCCGAGGAAGCGCGCCCGGGCCGCGTTCAGGGCCCTCCTCCTTCGTGACCTCACCGTGCTCGATCGCGACCTGAAGGAGTTCATCCCGAACACCCTGATGCAGCCGGCGATGCTCGTGTTCGTCTTCACCTACCTGTTTCCCCGGATCGGCCAGGGCATCGGCGGAAGCGGCAACGAGGCTCGGTTCTCCACGCTGCTTCTCGGCGGGATGATCGCCCAGTCGATCATCTTCCAGGGCCTGTTCCGGGTGGCGCTCCCCCTGGCCCGGGAGCTCGACGTGACCAACGAGCTCGAGGACCGCGTGCTGGCGCCGGTCTCGATCAGAACCATCGCCTTCGAGAAGATCGTGGCCGGCGCCCTTCAGGGACTCTTCGCCGCCCTCGTCGTGTTCCCGGTGGCCGCCTTCCTGCCGGCGACGCCCATCTACCTGCAGGCCAACTGGCTGGTGTTGGCCACCATCGTGCCCCTGGCCTGTTACACCTCGGCCGCGCTGGGCCTCACGATCGGCACCCGGTTGGAGCCTCGGGTCGTGCCGTTGCTGGCCGGTTTCATCGCCCTGCCCCTGGGCTTCTTCGGGGCCATCTTCTACACCTGGGACGCCCTGGCGTCCATCCCCTGGCTCCAGTACCTCGTGCTGCTGAACCCGCTGGTGTACATGAGCGAGGGTCTCAGGGCCGGACTGACGATCGGGGTCGTCCACATGCCTCTGGGGGCCGTTTACGGGGCGCTCCTGGCCTTTGCCGCGCTGTTCACCGTCTCCGGTGTCACGGGGTTCAAGAAGCGGGTGCTGAGCTAGAGAAGACCACTCGGCCTCGTCCGCAGGGACGAGGCCGAGTGGTCAGGAGCTCTGGGTTGGTCAGCCGTTGCGCTCGCAACCCTGGAACACTGTGCCGAAGGAGTTGCTCCGCCACAGGTTGTTGTCACAGGCGGGGTTGGCGTCGTGGCCGTCGTGCTCGGAGTTGCCGCTGCCGACGTTGCCGGTCAGCGTGTTGTTGATGGCCCCGGGGCAGGGCGTCGTGAGGGGCTCGCCGCAGCGCGACGTGGCATTTCCGGGTCCCCCGACGCGGATCCCGTCACCGGGCACGGCCGCGCCGTTGTTGCGTACGACGTTCCCGCTGATGTTGTTGCTGTGCGTCCCGCGATTGCCCAGCGCGATCCCGTGGCGGGCGTTGCCCGTGACGACGTTCTGCAGGACCGAGTTCGTGTGGGACGTGCACACTATGGCGTCCGGTCCCTGGGCAGGAATGGCGATCCCGTCACCGTTGGTGGGCGCACCACCGAGCTGTGCTCGGAAGCCGTTGGAGGTCACGTTGTTGCGGACGACGACGTTGTTCCCGTTGTTGACCTGGTCTGGTTGCCCGGGCCCGGGGTTGCAGACGTAGCCGTGGAGCAGGATGCCGAACGCGTCGTTCTGGCTCACCTGGTTGCCCTCGACGCGGTTGTTGTCGGCCCCAGGCCCCTCGACCCGGATCCCGACTCCCTGTCGTATCGCCCCCACGGTCCCTATCCCGGTGACGAACGGGCCGCAGGGGCCGTTGCCGTTGGGCCGCCCTTCCGTAACGAAGTTGGGGTGGCTGTTGTCGACGTCGTGCAGGCTGGCCACGTTGCTCTGCACCAGGTTGCCGTCGGAGTCACCGACCAGGGTGATTCCCCCGTACGGGCCGTTGTGCTCGGCGACGTTGTTCCGGATGACGTTGTTGTCGGAGTCGAGGGTGACGATCCCGTCGCCGATGTCGCACGGGGTGACGATGCCCGTCAAGGTCGAGTGGTTGATGTTGCTGAGGACCTGGAGGTTGGTGAGGGTGTTCCCCGAGCCGCGCCCGACGACCACCCCGCCATCGAAGTTGGTGATCGTGCCGTTCCTCACGGTGACCCCGGTCACGTTCATGAGGCGGACGCCCGCCTGCTCCTGGGTGGTGGTGTTGGTTGTGGCTATGCCGGAGATGGTGCGCCCGCCGAGGTCGAGGACGATGTTGCTGCCCTGGACCCGGAGCCCGTCGCCCGGGCAGTTGACGAGATTGCTGTCGAGCGTGGTGCTCTGGGTGATCACCGCCCCGCAGCTGACGTGAACCGCCCCGGCTGGCTCGCCGAGGGCGACCATGCCCGCCAGCGTCACCATCCCCGTTGCCAATGCGGCCACTGTGCGACGAATCCGCTTCATCGAGTACCCCTCCGGTCTTCCGGAGTGCCCCGCCGACGCACCGCTCCTTACCCTGCTGCCTACTTGCAGCTCACACCTAGATGCGTTCTGCAACTACGACAACGGGCTGACGGCGGGAGCGTACATGTCACCGGGCGTGGCGACAAGGGTGGCTGTCGAGAAGCGCGGGCGGTTACGGCATGACCCGTCAGCCGTTGCGTTCGCATCCCCGGAACGGTCCCGAAGGAGTTGCTCCGCCACAGATTGTTGTCACAGTTGAGGTTGACGTCGTGGGCGTCGTTGCCGGCGTTGCCGCTCCCGACGTTGCTCGTAGCGTGTCGTTGATCGCCCGTGGGCAGGGAGTCGTGAGGACCTTGGCGTTGTCCTGGGCAAGCACGTGAGGTGCTCCGCGTCGCCCCCGCGCCGCCACCGCGAGTCCCCGGTGGTGGCGGCGAAACGTGCACATTGAGCTGTCCTCTAGAGTCCGTCGATGGCTATCGCGCGAACACGGAGGCGAACATGAAACATCGGCTAGTGATGGCGTGCGCCCTGTTGCTGGTTGTCGGCGCGTGCGGCGGGGACAGTAAGGATGTGGGCAAGGCGGCCGACGCGGCGAAGGCGAGTCGCACGATCGAGATCCGCGCCCTCGACAACAAGTTCGAGCCGACCGACATCAAGGTCAAGCCGGACGAGACGGTGACCCTGAGCGTGACGAACGCCGGGACCGAGCTCCACGAGCTGCTGCTGGGCGACAAGAAGACGCAGGACGATCACGACAAGGAGATGGCGGAGATGGGCGACGCCGAGATGAAGATGTCCGACGAGGGCAACCGCATCTTCGTGGAGCCCGGCGAGACCAAGCAGCTCACCTGGACCTTTCCCTCCAAGGGAAGTGTGATCTTCGGGTGCCACATGCCCGGCGACTACGCCGCCGGGATGAAGGGCACCGTTTCCGTCTCCGCCTAGGAACTTCCCCGGGGGTCAGCGCACCAGGCGCGACAGGCGGCGGTCGGCCAGCACCTTGCCGTCGGTCTGGCAGACCGGGCAGTACGTCACCTCGTGTGACTCGTAGGAGACTCGGCGGAGGTCGGCGCCACAGGTGGGGCAGGGCGTGCCGTGGCGGCCGTGCACGGTGAAGTGGTCGCCGATCCTGGTCGGCAGCCCGCCCGTGCGCTTCCGCTCGTGCTCCAGCGCTTCGGTGAGCACCTCGTGGGTGGCTTGGAGAAGTCGCGGCCGGGCGCCGTCGGCCAGCCCCCGGAGGGTGGCGTACGGCGAGATCCGCGCCCGATGGAGGATGTCGTCGGAGTACCCCCGCCCGATACCGGCGACCGTCCGCTGGTCGCGGAGCAAGGTGTGCACCCGGCGTTGGTCGGAGCCCGAGAGGATCAGTTCGCGGTACCCGTCGGAGAACGGGTCGACGCCCAGGACGGCCAGCGGCCCGTCGTCGCCGTCGGCCACCACCCACCACCCGGACTTGCGCTCGGTGCCGTACTCCTTGAACAGCACCGACGGCCGGTCGTCGAAGCGCAACCGCACCACCGACCCCTTCGGCTTGGTCTGCTTGGGAGGGTCCTCCACGTCGACCCGCCCGCCCTGGGACAGGTGGGCGAGCAGGCGTGGGCCGTCGAACTCGAAGATCACGTACTTTCCCCGGCGGGTGACCTTGGCCAGGGGCCGGCCCACGAGGGTATCGGGCCCCGGAACCACGGTCTTCAGGGCCGAGAACTGATGGGCCGTTGCCCCGGCGAAGGTCGCGCCGGCCACCGCCGCGTCGAGTCGCTCGGCCAGCGCCTGCATCTCGGGAAGCTCGGGCACCCCTCCAGGGTAAGGGGTGTACGCCGAGGTCGGTCGACGGAACGTGGCGGTTACGATCGCCCGCGATCCTGGCTGCCGCCGCCCTGTTCGCCGTCGGTGCCGGGATCAGCCTGGTCACCAATCGCCGCGCCGGCCGCTCCGGTCTCCGCCAGCTGGTGGTGGGGGCGATGGCTGCGGCCGGCAATGCCTGACCGGGACTACAGCGCCGGGAGCTCCTGCTGGTGCCCGATCAGCGGGGCGAGGGGATCGCCGGCCTCCTGAACACGGTCGACAACGGTCGAGACCGTCCAGCGGTCGGGCCGGAGGTCGGCGTCGTCGAGCTCGTCGCAGTGGATGGGAACCGACACCGGCGCCCCCGGCGCCGGCCGGGCGCTGAACGGGGCGACGAGTGTCTTGTTGATCGCGTTCTGGGTGTAGTCGAGGCGGGCCAGACCCTCCCTGCGGTCCTTGCTCCACTCCCAGCTGACCAGCTCGGGCACGGTGTGGCCGACGGCCCGGGAGACCTTCTCGACCCAGGCCCTGGTGTCGTCGAATGTGTAGCCCGCACGGATGGGGACCCAGATCTGCACGCCCCGCTGGCCGGTGACCTTGGGCACCCCGATCACTCCGAGGTGGTCGAGCGCAGTTCGGTAAAGACGTGCCAGCACCACGACGTCGTCGAAGGTGCTGCGGGGACCGGGGTCGATGTCGATGAGCGCCCACGTCGGTCGGCGCACATCGGGGATCCGCGACGTCCATGCGTGCAGCTCGAGGGCGGCGTGGTTGGCCATCCACACGAGGGAGGCAACGCTGTCGACGACGGCGTACCACTCGGTCTCGCCCGGGCCGGCCCACGGGTTGCGCCAGCGCGTCAGCCACTCCGGCGCGTAGGTCGGTACCTCCTTGTGCCAGAAGCCCGGGCGCTCGATGCCATCGGGGTAGCGCTGGAGGTTCACCGGCCGGTCGGCGAGGTAGGGGAGCATGAGCGGCGCGATCACGGCATGGTGGCGAACGAGGTCGCGCTTGGTGACCGGCCGCCCCCCGTCCCGAGCCGGGAAGAGCACCTTGTCGAGATTCGTCAGCTTCACCTCCCGGCCCTGCACCGCCCACCGCCCGCCCGCCCCCATCGCGTCGAGCGCCGAGAGCTCGTCGTCGGTCGGGGCGTCCCAGGTCGGCCGTTGTGGGCCCACGGAGACGGTTGCTTCGCTCGCCGGCAGGTCGCTCCTCCAGAGCGCCTCGGGAGCCGACGCCACTTCGTCGTTCGTGCGGCCGGTCTTGACCGACCGGAGGTGGTGCTCGGGGTCCCAGCCGGGCTGAGCCTGGTCGTCGTTCTTGTGCAGCAGGAGCCACTGCTCCTTGCTCCCCGGCCCGGCATCGTCCCGGCGAACGAGCACGAAGCGACCCGCGAGCTTCTGGCCCTGGAGGTCGAAGTGCAGCTCTCCCCGCTCGACCGACCGCGCCGGGTCGTCGCTGCGGACCGGCTGCCACGTTCCCCAGTCCCAGACAATGACGTCGCCCCCTCCGTACTCGCCTCTGGGGATGACGCCCTCGAAGTCGAAGTACTCGATGGGATGGTCTTCGACGTGGACCGCCAACTGCCGGGCCTTGGGGTCGAGCGTCGGCCCCTTGGGCACCGCCCAGCTGACCAGCACTCCGTCCACCTCCAGGCGGAGGTCGTAGTGGAGGCGCCGGGCCCGGTGCCGTTGGACGACGAACCTCCCGGACCCCTCGGCCGGCGGAGAGCCCGCAGGCTCGGCCGTCACCGAGAAGTCGCGCTTGGCCCGGTAGGTCTCCAGCCGGTCCTGCGGGTCGCTCATGGCCCGGGTATACCCACAGCCGGTCGGCCGTCAGGCGTCGGGGGCAGTGGGGTGGTCAGCCCCACAGCGGCGGCGGTGAGCAGGAGCAGGCCGCCGGCGACATAGACGAGGCGCACGTCGGCGAGCTCGGCCATGACTCCACCCGCGGCGAGGGACAGGAGCCGGGCGGCGTTCCACAGCACGTCGTAGAAGGCGAACGCCCGCCCCCGGGCTTCGCGCGGGACGATCGTCTGCAGGGTCGACTGGTACGCGACCATGCCCGTCGAGGTGGACATCCCGTAGACGACAAGAGCCGACCCGGCCACGAGAGGATTGCCCACGGCGGCGAGCGTCAGGTCGACGGCGCCACGGGCGGCGAACGGCCCGAACAGCCAGCGCCGGTCACCGACCCGCACGAAGCGTCGCAACAACGTAGGCCCCAGGATCGCCCCGACCCCGATGGCGGCCAGGAGGATGCCGAACCCGCCGGGGCCCACGCCGATCCACCGCTCGGCCAGAACGACGAGCAGGCCCCCCGTCGCCCCTGCCGACGCCGAGGCCAGGATCTGCACGATGGCGAGGCGGACCAGCAGCGGATCGGCCCGCACCGCGCCCAGCCCGCTCATCACGCCGCTCCACCCTCGCACGACGACGTCAGCCGGCGACCGACCGGCGCGCAGGCCGGCGAGCGTGAGCGCCGAGACCACGAACGTGGCCGCGTTCACCGCGAAGGCGACCTCTACGCCGAACGCAGCGATGAGCACGCCCGCCGTCGGAGCGAGCACCACCTGGGCGACCACGGCCGCCGTCCACAGGGCGCTGTTGGCCGTGACGACCTCGTTGTCACCAACCACCTCCGGCACCAACGACGAGGCGGCGGGGTTGAAGACGACGGTGCCCGCCGAAAGGCCGAAGGCCACGGCGAATGCTATGCCGACCGAGCCGTTCGACATCACCAGCACGGTTGCGAGGATTGCCCTCCCGAGGTCGGCACCCACCATCAGCTTGCGGCGGGACAGGCGATCTGCCGCCAGTCCCGCTACCGGCCCGAACAGCAGCACCGGCAGGACTTCGAACGCAACCGCTCCGGCTACGCCGATGCCCGAGTCGGTCAGTTCGAAGACGAGCACGACCAGGGCGACGGTGTTGAACGCATCGCCCGCCCGTGACACCGAGTGGGCGAGGAACAGACGCCGGAACTCCGGGTGGCGCCGCAGCAGGCGGATCACCCACTCAGTATCCAGGACCGCCGGCCTTCGGGTGCGGCCTGGAGCCTGGCGGTTCTCGCCGAACGGGTCTCCGCTTCGTCGTCCTCGAAGAACGCGGTGGGCCCCGGCGGCTGAGGTGTGAATAACCCTTGCGCTCGCCGCGACGGCCGCGGTGAAGCAACCCCGGGTCGGGGCGGAGCCCCGAAACCTGTGTCGTTGATCAGGCTGCGGGTTCGAGGGTGACCTTGTGACCC
>Ga0183260_10000892_pt1 | contig 25398 bp, 19 predicted proteins | sample AntDrymUQ4972206_2_FD_129768 | JGI IMG/M metagenome (GOLD analysis project Ga0183260, IMG submission 129768) | Polar desert sand microbial communities from Dry Valleys, Antarctica - metaG UQ497 (22.06) (version 2) (version 2) | ecosystem: Environmental > Terrestrial > Soil > Desert | place... | reverse complement strand
TGGCGGGGCCGAGCACTGCCTGCTTACAGACCGGTCGGAGGGGCGTTGCGCCCGACATCCTGACCCGCGTCCGCCGAGCGGCCTGGGCCTCCGGTACGGCCCTTCGCCTCACCGGAGCCGCCGGGGCCGACGACGCACGGCTGGTTGACGGTGCCGAACATGTTGGCCCGCCACTTGTTGTTGTCGCACGGGGGCTCGAAGTTGCCGTCATAGCCATCGACTTCCCCGTTGCCAAAGCCCCGGTTGGCGAACAGCGTGTTGTTGTACGGCGCCGGTGCGACGAGCACACGCTCGTTGGTCGTGTTCGTGACCACGTGGATCGTCACGGGGCCGGCCAGGGTGAGGTTGTACAGCTCCTGTCCGACGGCATACGTCGTTGACAGCACCGGGATGCCCACGGGCCCGACCGCGCCGAAATTGGCGGTCGTGCGGTCGGGGTTGGTACCGGGGTTGGCGGCCTGGCCCTCGTTGAACATGACCACGGCGCTGGCCCCGTTTGCGATCGCGAGGTTGACCTTCGACACGAAGGTGCAGGTGCCGCGCTGGATCAGCGCCACGTCACCCGCTTGGAAGCCGGCCGCGTCGTAGTCGGCCTGCTCGCAGCCGCTGGTGGAGGTGTCTACCGGCTTCGTGTTGGTGGGCAAGGGGTTGGCCGGAACGTTGATGTCGATGGCCACCACCCTGGCCGTCACGTCGCCGCTGCCGGAGCCGGACATGACCCGGTAGTCCGTGCCCTGGACATAGGGCGGCCGGTCGGGGTTCACCAGGTCGAGCAGCGTCGGGCCGACGTTCGTGAATTCGTTGTTGTACACAGGATCGTTGAGGAAGATGCCGGAGAGGTCGTTGGCATCCACCCTGTTGCGGTTGATCACGTTGTCGTGGGAGTTGGCGGCCACGAAGATCCCATCCGCCTGGTTGCCGGTCGAGCTGTTCCTGTCGACCGTGTTGCCGAACGCAGGACACACGATTCCGGCGGGGCCCTGCTCGAGGAAGTTGATCCCCGCCGCGATCGGCGTGCCCTTGGTGTCCGTGACGGCGTTCCCCTTGATGACGGTGCCCGAGTTGGGATCGGTCCGGTCAGCGGGGTTACCGCCGCAGACGTAGCCGTGCAGCCCGATGCCGGCGAGGAGGTTGCGCTCCGCGCGGTTGTTCTCGACGCGGTTGCCGTTGGCCCCGGGGCCCTCGATGCGGACGCCCTCGTCCTGGCGTGAGTTGCCGCAGCGGACGCCGAGGATTTTGTTGTCCGAGGCGACGTTGTCACGGATCACGTTGGCGTCGGCATCACCGACGACGGAGATCCCCCCGAACGGGCCGTTGCGGAGCGCCTTGTTGCCCACGATCGTGTTGTTGGAGGAGTCGAGGATGGCGATGCCATCGCCCAGCTCGCACCCCGCCGAGCCCGGGATCGCCGGGTCGGTACGGAGGAAGTCGTTGACGTTGTCACTGGCGGTCACGCCCTGGACGGTGTTCCCCGAGCCGCCCCCGATCACGACGCCGGCGTCGAACTTCTCGACGGTGCCGCCCGTCACCGTCACCCCCTTCACGCCCATCAGGCGGATGCCGGCGTTGTCGCCCTGGCCGTTGGCGGCAAACACCCGCTTGCCGTTGAGGTTGAGGGTGATGCCGTCGGTGTTGACGCGAAGCCCGTCACCCGGGCATGGCCCGACGTCGCTGTCGAGCGTGGTGCTCGACGAGAGGGTCTGCCCGCAGCTGACATGAGCCGCCTCGCCCGTGCCGACGAAGCCAACGCCCAGCATCAAGAGGGCGAGGGATGAAACGACGGTCGCGCGGCGGAGCTTCCGGTGCAGGGCCACGGGGCCCTCGCCCACATTCGGGTCTTCTTGCGTCAGTCGTAGCTTCACGAAATCCTCCCTTGGTTTCCCTGTCCTTTGGTGCCCCTGCCAGAGCGGTGAGGCCGAGCCGCGGGCCACTGTAGCCCAGGTAAGGACATTGGTGCAATAGATGCGTTAGACATACACCGGGCAGACGCTCAGGCCCCCCCCGGCGGCCGCAATGCGGGCGCGGGGGCTCTCGACGTAGCTGATGGCTATCGCGTGCCGCGCTGGATGAGCGCCATGTCGCCCGCCTACGGCGCGGCCGGTGCGGCCCGGGTGATCGGCGCAGGACCGCCGGCGCTTCCCCCGATGGCGAGGAGATCAAGCGGTCATGAGGGGCGCGAACCGGTCCAGGTAGGCGGCGCACGCGGCCCTCACCCGGTCGGCGGGAACGCCGAAGGCCTGCGGGTCGTAGCGGTGGATCCCGTGGAGGTCGCGGGGGTGGGCGGCCAGCCAGCGACGCATCGATGTCTCGGCGGTCCGGTCGAGCGCCACCCCCAGCCACTCGTAGACCCGCGCGGCGGTGTGGATCGGGTCGGCCGCGAGGGCCGGGAACGACACGTCGAAGAAGCGATCCTCGACGGCCGCGGCGCGGGCCCGCAGCGCTCGGGTCAAGGTTGCGGCGCACCGCTGCAGCGCCTGCTCGCCGACGCGCTCCAGCGACAGCTCGTCGCTGTTGGGCCGGCGCACGGTGCCGATCAGGCTGGCGTAGGACGAGACGGCCTCCGCAGGGTCGCGGTGGCAGTGGAGGACCCGCGCGCCGGGCAGCGCGCGCAGCAGCGAGTCGAGGTGACCGGCGTGCCCGGGGGACTTCAGGACCCACGTCTTGTCCGCCTCCCGGTCCCGGGTCAGTACGCGCAGCTGCAGCGCGTAGTAGGCGTACTCCCGGTCGAGGCGGGCGCCGTAGAACCACCGGGAGTAAGCCTCGGCGTCGAACATGTCGTCGAGGTGCTGACTGGCGAAGGCGTTGCGCAGCAGCGCATCGCACTCCTCGGGACCGCGGGGCGTCAGCGGATGCACGGTGCGGAACCCGGGAGCCATGGCGTAGAACCGCTCCAGCCACGCTTCCGCCTGCGCCACGAGCGCGGCCTCGCCCGGTCCGTGGCCGTCCTCGGGGGGGACAGGGTGCAGAGCCTCCCACAGGCGGAGGAACCGGTGGCGCGGATCCTGGGCCAGCAGGTTGTGCAGCAGGCTGGTGCCGGTGCGCGGCAGGCCGGTGATGACGATGGGGCTGCCGAGGGGAGTCTCCGCGGCTCCGGGTCGGCGGGCGAGGTGAGCCTGGACGCACAGGCGGTTGCGCAGGTGACGCAGCAGCACGCTGCGCAGCACCCGCCACCCCGTCGCGTTGAGGCGTCCGGTGGCTGCGCAGGACTCGACGAGCAGGCTCAGCGGCTCCGTGAAGGCCCGGTCGCCCCAGTCGTCGTGGCCCGCCCGTTCGACCGCCTCCCTCATCAGCGTCCACGGGGACAGCTCGGCGGCGACCGCCTGCGGCGCCTGTCCGCTCGGGTCCGACGCGGTCAGGTCACGAGTCTTTCTCGAGCTTCACGACCGCTCCCCGAATTGCCGTCTCGTGGCGCCGGGAAGAAGAAAGGCGGGAAGTACTCGGTGATCAGCATGGCCGGCTGCCCACCCGAGATGACGCGGTAGGTGCGGAACAGCAGCTCCTCGCCGCTCTCCAGGTCGAGCCGGTCCGCGAGCGGTCCGGCCGGCGTCCGTCCCGCGCGAACCAGCTCCCTGAAGGTCTCGACGCGGTTGGCGACCAGCAGGTGGCCGATCGGCTCCGACGTCGACAGCAGGGCCTCCCGCAGGCCGGGCTCGAGCCTGTCGAGGACTAGCGAGGCCTCGGCGTAGACGTAGTTGCGCCCGGTGCGGCTCCCCTGGAGGAGCGTCTCCCGGCGCAGGATCGTCTCGTCGCCGGTCAGCTCGAGCTCGGCGTCCGCCGGCAGGGCTGCAGTGCTCTTCTGCACGAGCCCGGCGGTGCGGATCGGCTCGTCGAAGCAGCCCTCGAGGAGTCGCACCACGGTGGCGTCGGTGCTCAGGAAGACGCGCTGCGCCACACCGAGCGCGAGCGACTCCTCGTCGAGGATCGTCACGCCCATCACGGGCTCGACCGGGTCGTCGCTGGGTCCAGCTCCTGCTGTCGGCCTGCTGAATCGCCTCATCTCTTACCCCCTTCCCGAGCCAAACGGGGACCCCCGGTCGCGGTCCCGAATCAGGAACGTATCAGTGGTTGTGACCACAACTAAATGCGAAATGCATACAGTGATCTAGTAGGGCTTTGGTAGGTTTGGGGAGGGTGGTGTGGCCGGGCGGTCCTGGTGAAGGCTTCCGGCTTCCCTCACCGCTCGACGCCAGCGGCCGTCACCGGCAGCTCCGACAACCGCAGCGCGGGATTCCCCATCACCGCCGCCAGCAGGCTCTCGAGGCCATCGGCGAGACGCTCGATCGTCTCGCCGTCGTAGAAGTCGACCTTGTAGCTGAGCTCGCCCCAGAGCTGCGTCCCGTCGTCGAGGAAGGTGACGTTGAGCGGGTGCAGGTGGCCGCGGAAGAACAGCTCGTCGGGCCCCTTGTCTGCCCCGGGCCGCTCGACCACGCCGGCTCCCGGCGTCCACTGGTCGTGGGCGGTGTGGAAGTACTGGAGCTCGATCGGGACGGCCGCGAGCAGCGCGGGCCCGCCCCTTGGGAGGTCGGGGAGCACGGCCTGGCGCACGCGCATGAAGGGGATGTCCTGGTGCTCGAACAGGCCGAGGACCGTGTCGCGCGCCCGGTCGACGACGGTCTCAAAGCCAGGATCGCCTGAGAGGTCCGTGCGGATCCGGCCGACGCCGTGGAAGCAACCGATGATGCCTTCGAGCTGGGTTCGCTGGCGTCCGCTCAGAGTCGTGCTCAGCACGATGTCGGTAAGCCCGCCAACGCAGCTGAAGAGCGCTTCGACGGCGGCCACGGTGACGACGAAGACCGTGCTTCCTGTCGCTCTCGCCAGCCGGCGCAGTCCTTCGTAGGCCTCGCCGGTCACCGCGACCGGGCGGGAGACGATCTGCCTGGTCGGTTGCTCGGGAACGCGGTCGAACGGCACCGCCGGGCCGAGCGGCATTCCGGCCAGCCTCCGCTTCCAGTACTCGAGCTGAGCCGTGAGCCGCTCGTCGGTGTACCAGCTCCGCTGCCACAGGGCGAAGTCGGAGTACTGCACGCCGAGCGGGCGCAGCCCCGGCTGCCGCTCGGCGGCGAATGCCTCGTAGGTGGCCGCCAGCTCGCTTAGGAAGATGTAGGCGGAGGTCCCATCGCAGACGAGGTGATCGAATGTGACGGCCACGACGCTGCGGTCGGCGCCGAGCCGGTAGAGGCGGGAGCGCAACAGCGGGGCGCGGACCAGGTCGAAGGCGCCGGCGTCCTGCGCGGCGAGCCGGCGGCGAAGCTCTGCTTCGCGCTCGCCGGAGGGCACGGCCGCGAGGTCGCAGACCGCGAGCTCCACCGGCACGGAGGGCGCGATCGACTGGTGGGGCTGGCCGGAGCCGGCCTGGAAGCTCGTGCGCAGGGTCTCGTGGCGATCCGCCACGATCCGCCACGATCCGCCACGATCCGCCAGGTACTCGAGCGCGCGCTGTAGGGCGCCCGCGTCGACCGGCTCCGAGAACCAATGCTGCGCCGTGACGTTGAAGAGGCCGGGAGGGTCGGCCGTCGTCTCGAGCGCCCACATCTGCTCCTGCGAGAGCGTGAGCGGGATGCGCGTGCCCGGCGGACGCGGCTGGCGCTCGAGCGGCGGGGGCTGACCGTGCTCACTGCGGGCGCCCTCCGCCAGACAGGCGGGCGATCGTCGGCGCCTCGAACAGCGCGCGTACGCCCACTCCGGCGCCGAGCGCCTGCCGCACCTCCGCGATCACCTGGATGGCCTGGAGTGAATGCCCGCCGAGCTCGAAGAAGTCGTCGTCCACGCCGATCGCGTCGACACCCAGGACGCGGCGCCAGATCGAGGCGAGCGTCAGCTCGACATCGGTGCGGGGAGCCACCCAGTCCGTCGCGAGCTCCCGACGGGGATCGCCGGGGGGCGGCAGCGCATCGCGGTTCACCTTGCCGTTGGGCGTGAGCGGGAGGGCGTCGAGGCGAACGAAGCAGCTCGGGACCATGTACGGGGGCAGCCGCTCTGACAGGAAGCGGCGCAGCTCGACCTGCGTGGGCACTGCGCCGCTCGCCGCACCGACGTAGGCGACCAGCCGCCGGTCGCCGGGCTCGTCCTCCCTCGCCACCACCGCCGACTCGGCGACGCCCGGGTGCCGGGCGAGCGCGCTCTCGACCTCCTGGAGCTCGATGCGGAAGCCGCGGATCTTGACCTGCTCGTCCGCGCGACCGATGAACTCGAGGTTGCCGTCGTCGAGCATGCGGACTAGGTCACCGGTGCGGTAGAGGCGCTCCCCCGGCCGGTCGGGATCGGAGACGAAGCGCTCGGCGGTCAGCTCCGGGCGGCCCAGGTAGCCGCGGGCCAGGCCCACGCCGCCGATGTGGAGATCGCCCACGCCGCCGGCCGGCACGGGCTGCCCACGCTCGTCGAGGATCCGGACCGTCGTGCCCGCGATCGGCCGGCCGATGGGGGGGTCTCGATCCACCGGCCAGGGGCGATCCCGCGGCGGCTCGTAGACCGTCGCCATGACGCTCGCCTCGGCCGGACCGTAGGCGTTGAGCCAGCGGACGCGGTCTCCGCCCAGCTCGAGCCACGCCCGATACGCCGAGCCCAGGGCCTTCTCACCCCCCGCCACGACGAGGCGGAGGTGGTCCGGGACCCGCTCGCCGAGGGCCTTGAGGTCGCGCACCCACTCGTGCCAGTACGCGGTCGGCAGGTTGAGCAGCGTGATCCCGGCTCGGCGGAGCCATCGCAGCCACTCCCTGCCGAGGATCGGGACATCATCGGGTCGGAGGACGACGGTGCCTCCGCTCGCCCACGTCGGAAACAGCTCCTCGACGCTCACGTCGAAGCCGATCGAGCAGAACTGCACGACCCGGTCACCCGGCCCGAGCCCGTACAGACGCGACACGGCGACGTTGTGGCTCACAAGCCCGCGGTGGGTCAGCATCACGCCCTTCGGCTCACCGGTCGACCCGGACGTGTAGATCAGGTAAGCGAGCTGCTCCGGGCCGATCTCGCGCGCAGGCGGCGTCGGAGGATGGCGGGCGATGTCGGCTGCGTCGGCGTCTAGCGATACGACCCGGCCGTCGTAGGCGGGGAGCCGGCCGGCCAGCTCCCCGCTGGTCACGAGCACCGGAGGGGCGGCGTCGGCCAACATCATGGCCAGCCGCCGCGGGGGGTAGGAGGGGTCGAGGGGCAGGCACGCGCCACCCGCCTGGAGGGTGCCGAGCAGCCCCACCGTCAGCGCGCTCGAGCGCTCGAGGTAGATCGCGACGGGCACGTCCGGCCCCACTCCGAGACCGTGGAGGTGGCGAGCCAGCCGCCACGCCCGCGCCTGAAGCTCGCCGTAGCTGAGCTGCTCGTCCCGGTCGATGACGGCCACGGCGTCGGGGCTCGCCAGCGCCTGCGCCTCGACGAGCTCGGCCAGGGTCCCGCTCACGGTCGGAGCTCCAGCAGATCCCCGCCCACGATCACCTCTCCGTCAAAGCTGCCCGCGACGCCCCGGATCCAGTGCTCGTCGGGAAGGGCGTCGTCGCCCGGGATGAAGTGGGTCATCACCAGACGGCGTGCCCCGGCCGCCGCGGCCAGCTTGCCGACCTCGCTCAGGGGAGTGTGGGCGGTGACGAGGTGGCGCTCGCGCAGCCTGGCCTCCCAGCCGTCGTCGTCCTCCTGCGCCAAGACGTCGTCGCTGAAGACCTCGTGCACGAGGATGTCGGCGCCCCTCGCCAGCGCGACGAGATTGGCGCACGGCGCCGTGTCACCGGAGATCACGACCGAACCGTCGTCGCTGTCGAACCGGTAGGCGAATGAGGGAAACACCGGGGCATGCTCCACGAGCACGGCGGTGACCCTCACGCGCTCGTCCTCGCTCACGACGATCGGCTCCATCGTGGGGGCGACTCGCCCCTGACCCGCGCCCAATGCGGGCGGCACAGGGATCTCGCGGGGCTCCACGAGCGCTGTCAGGTCGGCTCGGCCCGCCTCGCGCATCCGGATGTTCAAGTCGTAGGCGTGCGCTTCGATCTCCGCGCGCGTGAGGTCGACCAGGCCGGGGGTGGGGTTCTCCGGGTTGACGACGGGGATGCGGCGGCCGGCCGGAGGATCCACCGCGGGTTGGGGCAGAGAGCCGGCGGGGCCCGGACCGTAGACCTTCACCGCGGGGTTCCACTGGAGGATCGGCCAGCCGAGCAGGAAGAGGTTGAAGTAGTCACAGTCGTGGTCGGAGTGGAGGTGGGTGAGGAAGACCTGATGCAGATCCTTCAGCAATCGCGCTCGCCGCAGCTGCCGCGTGACTCCGCTGCCGCAGTCGACCAGGTACACGCGCTCGTCCACCACGACGGCCTGGGAGATCCCCGACCGCAGCGGCGAGGGCAGCGGTCCTCCCGCCGTCCCCAGCAGCACGAGCCTGGTGCCGGCGCTCACTGCCCGGGCGGCGGCTGCAGGAGCTCGATCGTGACGCCGTCGGGATCCCGGACGTAGGCCACGCGCGTCCCCGCACTCGGACCGCGCGCGATCTCGATCGGGGCTTCGCCGACGGGGCTCGCGCCGCAGGCCACGGCGTTCGCATGCGCGGCCGCCATGTCCCCGACCCGCAGGCAGACGTGCACGTTGCCGGGGTGCGCCGTCCCTGGCTCGTAAGGCGCCTCGGACCGGTCGAGGTACTCGAGCAGCTCAAGGGCGACACCGCCGGGCAGGTCGAACCAGCAGGAGTCGATCCGAACCCCCGGATAGCCGACGAGGTCGCCCAGACGCGGGCCCTGAAGGACGCGCCGGTCGCGTCCGGGAGACCCCAGCATCCCCTCCCAGAAGGCGATCGAGCGCTCGAGATCGCCCACGGAGACACCGATGTGCTGGATCGCGTCGAGGTGGAGGCGCACCACGTTCAGGATACGAGCCCGCGCTCGACCTCCGTCAGCGCGTCGTCCAGGAGCTCGACGCCCCGCAGGGCGAGCTCCTCGCCGATCACGAGCGGCGGCGCGATGCGCAGGAGGTGGCCTCCCGCCGCGGCGAGGATCCCGCGCCGGGCGAGGGCAACGAGCAGCTCGCGCGCCAGCGCCGGCGCGACGGGCTCCTTGGTCTCGCGGTCCCGCACGAGCTCCAGCGCCAGCAGCATTCCCTGCCCCCTGACCTCGCCGACGACCGGGTGCCGGTCTTGCACGTCGCGCAGGGCGGCGAGCAGCGACGCGCCGACGCGCCTGGCGTTCTCGAGCACCTTGCCGTCCTCGAGCAGAGCGAGCGTCGCCGCGCCCGCGGCACAGGCCATGTTCCCGCTGGCGAAGGTGGACGCTCCGGCGCCCGGCAGTCCGAAGGGCGGGGCGTCGAGGACCTCACGGCGCGAGGCGATGACCGAGATGGGATACCCCGAGGCGAGGCCCTTGCCGGCGATGAGGACGTCGGGCAGGACGCCGGAATGCTCGAAGGCCCACATCTCACCGGTGCGGCCGACTCCCGAGAGGATCTCGTCGAAGATCAGCAGGGCGCCGGTGCGGTCGCAGAACTCGCGCAGGTGCGACAGGAACTCCTCGGGCGCGACGATGGCGCCGCCCACGCCCTGGACGGGCTCGACGATCACCGCTGCGAGCCGCCGCTCGCTCGACTGCTCGTAGAGGCGGTCGATGAAGCGGGCGCACGCGACCGCGCAGCTCTCGCGCTCGAGCTCCAGCGGGCAGCGGTAGCAGTAGGCGTTCGGGCTGTGCATGACGCCGGGGGCGAAGGGCCCGTAGCCGTGCTTGAGCGGGAAGCCCCCCATCAGCGACATCGCCCCGAGCGTGCGCCCGTGCCAGGCGCTGAAGAAGGAGATGAGCTCGTAGTTGCCGGTGTAGGCCTTGGCGAGCCGCACGGCGGCCTCGACGGCCTCGGCGCCGGTCGTGTACATCTGGAGGGTCTGCAGGCTGGGCGGCAGGGTCCGGGCCAGCGCCTCGAAGAACTCCGCCCGCGGTGGAGTGGCGAAGTCGAAGAAGTGCAGCAGCCGTCCGGCCTCGGCGCGCAGGGCGTCCACGACGGCCGGCGGTGCGTGGCCGAGGTTCGCGACGACGATGCCCGAGCAGAAGTCGAGGTACACGTTGCCGTCGACGTCGCGCACGAGCGCGCCAGCGGCATCGTCGACGACGATGCGCAGCGTCTGCGCCGGCATCGAGGAGTTTCGTGCGTGGTGGCGGGCGTCGCGCTCCCACAGCTGCGCCGACCGCGGGCCCGGGATCTCGGTGCGGACAAGCGGAACCTGGTCCTCGCCGAGCTCGGCGAGCTCGGTCTGAGCGAACCGGGCGGTCACAGAGGTGGGCTTTCAGAGGGTGTGGTCAAAACCACAACCACGGGTCGGGCGGTCACCGTTGGAGGGCGGGACGGGTCAGCGGCCGCCGCTCGCGCGCGAGGCGCTCCACCAGCGCGACGCCCTGCTCGGGACCGGGCATCTCCTCGGTCTCGCGCGCGACGTCGCGGGCGCGCTCACGGTAAACGGGCTCCTCCAGCAGAGCCCGGAGCGACGTGCGCACGGACTCGGGGCTGACCTCGGCCGGCAGGAGGCAGCGCGCCACCCCCGCGGCCACGCACGCCTCGGCGTTGTAGAACTGGTTCGCCCCCTGGGGGAGCATCAGCAGGGGGAGGCCGTGGGCGAGGATCTCGAGGATGGCCGTGCCGCCCTGGTTGACGACGGCGTCGCAGTGGGGCAGCAGCGCGGACTGGGCGATGAACCGCTCGACGTGGATGTGCTCTGGCTGGGGCCCCAGGGCGGTGGGATCCTGATCGGTCCCGATCGTGACGATCACGTTGAGGTCCTCGTCGTGCAGGCCCGCGAGGATCGTGGCGAACACCTCCGGGTGGCGGTTGAAGACCGTGCCGAGGCTGATGTACACGGTCGGGACGGGGCGGAGATCGGCGATCCAGCCCGGCAGCGGCTGGTCGCCGGTCTCGCCATGGGCGTTTTGCATCGGATAGGCGACGTCGATCTGGTCGATCTCCCGTGACTGCAGGCTCGGCGGGCAGACATCCAGATACAGGTAGCGGAACATCCCCGCGAAGGGGCCGAGGTCGACGTTCCAGGCCTCCCACAGAGGGGCGATGGTCGCCCGGGCCAGGCGCGCCATCTCGAGCGGGCGGAAGATCGCCACGCTGTGGTCGGCGTAGGGCACGCCGGCCACAGCGGCGGCCACGGGGCCCCCGAGCTCGGTCTCGTCGTGGACGAGCACGTCCGGGCGCCACTCGTGGACGATCGGTACGAGGTCGTTCGCCCGGGCGGGCGCGGCCGCCCCGGCCAGCATGCGGGGCACGAACGAGAAGAAGCGCTCCTTGCTGGGAGCCATGGCGTGCTGCTCGGGGAAGCGCCGAGCCGCCTCCTCCAGCTGCTCCGGGAGGCTCAGGCCCGCCGGGAAGGCGGCGAAGCCCATCTTCTCGATGTGGGGCAGGAAGTCCTCGGCCGTCGCGAAGGCGACGTCATGACCGGCGCCGGCGAGGCCCCGAGCCAGCGGAACCATCGGCAGGAAGTGCCCGAGCCCGGGAAGGCAGGTGCAGAGGACTCTCCCCGGGCCTTCCACTGTCATCCAGGTGAAACCCTACTGGCCGCCGCTCGCGGGTGTCAAACCTGGCAGCCGGGTGCATCGTGGTAGCGTCGCCGCCCAGATGCCTGAGGCGACGCGTGTACCGGATCTTCTCCGTTCGCGGGCCGCCACGGGCACCGATGACGTCGCGCTGGTGGTGGAGGGCGGCGAGCTCTTGACCTACGGCGCCTGGCACCGGCGCTCGAGCGCCCTGGCGCGCGGGCTGGCCTGCGCGGGGGTGCGGCCGGGCGACCGCGTCGGCCTCTTCTTCGACAACGCATGGTGGACCGACTACGCGAGCTGCTACCTCGCGGCGCACAAGGCGGGCGCCGTGGCCGTCCCGCTCTCGCCGCGCTTCTCGGAGCCCGAGCTCGTGCAGGTGCTCGACCACGCCGGGGTCGCGCTGCTCGTCTGTCCCCCAGAGCTCGCCAGCCTCTTGCCGCCGGGCGAGCTCGCCAGTCCTCGCGACCTGGAGGCCGGGCAGAGCGACGACGACTTGCAGGACCCCGCCGGCGCGGACGACCTGGCCGAGATCATCTACACGTCGGGGACGACCGGGAGCGCCAAGGGCGTGGCGTGCTCGCACGCGAGCATCCTGGTTCACGACCTCCCAGGCAAGCGACACGGCGCGGCGTCGTTCCTGCACGCCTTTCCGATCGGCACCAACGCCGGCCAGGAGTGCGTGCGCATGCCTCTGCGGCGGCCGGCGACGGCCGTGGTCCTGCCGTCGTTCGACCCCGAGATGCTGTGCGCGGCGGTCGCCCGAAGGCGGATCCGCGGCCTCCAGCTCGTGCCGGCGATGGCCCAGCTGGTCGTGACCTCGGGGGCGGCGGAGCGCTACGACCTCTCGTCGGTGGAGCGGCTCACGCTCTCGTCGGCTCCGGCGCCGCCGGCGCTGTGGCCGCGGCTGGCGGCGGCGTTCCCCGGCGCCTCGCTGTTCAACGCCTACGCGCTCACCGAATCCGGCAGTGCGCGGACGGTCATGCGCTACGACCCGGCCCGGCCGGAGGCGGTAGGGCGCCCGGTCGGCCGCGGCGAGGTGCGCGTGGCCGACGAGGCAGGGGCCGAGCTCCGGGCCGGCGAGACGGGGGAGGTCCTGCTGCGGCACGGAGGCGGCCAGAGGCGGGAGTACTACCGCGATCCCGCCGCCACCGCCGCCGCGTTCGTGGGCGATTGGCTGCGGACCGGGGATCTCGGCTACCTCGACGACGAGGGCTGTCTGCACCTCGTCGACCGCAAGAAGGACGTGATCATCAGCGGCGGGCTCAACATCGCCTCGGTCGAGGTGGAGAACAGCCTCTACGAGCACCCCGCGGTGGAGGAGGCTGCCGTGTTCGGCGTGCCCCACGACGTGCTCGGCCAGGACGTGGCCGCCGCCGTCGCCGTGCGCGCGCCCACCGAGGCGCGCGAGCTTCAGGCCTTCGTCCGGGAGCGGTTGGGCGAGCACAAGGTTCCGCGACGGATGTTCTTCGTGGAGGGCCTGCCGCGCAACCAGTCGGGCAAGGTCGTCAAGCGCGAGCTGCGCGAGCGCTTCGCCGAGCAGCCGGCGGCGAGTGCGCCGACGCCCCCGCGCAGCGATCTCGAGGCTGCCGTCGCCGCCGCCTGGCAGGACGTCCTGGGGCTCGCCGACGTCGGCGTCCACGACGACTTCTTCGAGCTCGGGGGGCACTCGCTCGCGGCGGCACAGGTCGTGGCCAGGCTTCAGGACGCCTTCGACGTCGAGCTGTCCCCGACCGCCGTCTTCGAGCGCCCGACCGTGGCGGAGCTCGCGACGACGGTCTCGGACGCGGTCACCGCCGTCCGCGCGCGTTGACCGGCTTAGACCTCCCCCGCACGCTCGTCGCCGGCGTCGGGGACAGCCCCGGGGCGCGCGTGCGGCTGTGCGGCTGGGTCGAGGCGATCCGTGCCTCGGCGGAGGGCTCTATCGTCGAGCTGCGCGACCACACCGGGCTCGCACATCTGGCGTGCGGGCGCGGCGGGCTGGTGGGAGAGGTCGTCGGCAGCCTTCTCCCGGGCTCGGCGATCGACACCCTCGGCACGCTCGAGGCGGCGCCGGGCGACGCCGTGCGGGTCGCCCTCGAGCGCCTCGAGGTGGCGGGGCCCGCGCGCGGCGCGCTGCCGATCACGGAGGACTCGCCGCGCGAGCAGCGCCTGGACTGGCGCTACCTCGACCTGCGCCACCCGCGGAACCGACTGATCTTCGAGGTCCAGACCACCGCCGAGCGAGCCATGCGAGCCTTCTGGCACCGGGAGGGCTTCATGGAGCTGCACTCCCCGAAGCTGCGGCCGATCCCCAACAAGTCCGGGGCCCAGCTGTTCACCGTCCCCTATTTCGAACGGCGGGCCTACCTGGCGCAGTCGCCCCAGTTCGAGAAGCAGATGGCCATGGCTGCAGGCTTCGACCGGGTGGCGGAGATCGGGCCGGTCTTCCGCCCCCAGCCCGATCCGACCAGCCGCCACGACACGGAGTTCACGAGCGTCGACGTCGAGATGTCGTGGATCGACTCCCACGAGGACCTGCTGGCCTTCGAGGAGGAGATGCTGAGCCGGGTCATCGGCGCCACGCGGGCTGAGCACGGGCGCGAGGTGGAGCGCTGGTTCGGCGTCGAGCTCCGCGTCCCCTCGAGGCCCTTCCCGCGCGTGACGCTCGCGCAGGCCAAGGAGATCGTCGAGGCGAGCGGCTGGGAGGCGGGACCGCCCGACGAGGACCTGGATGCCGAAGGGGAGCGCCGGCTGGCCGAGCACGTGGCCCGCGAGCACGGCCACGAGCTCGTCTTCGTCACCGACTACCCGGAGCCGAGCCGGCCCTTCTACCACATGCGCTGCGAGCCCGACTCCGTGGAGACGAGAAGCTTCGACCTGCTGTGGAAGGGGTTGGAGATCACCAGCGGCGCGCAGCGCGAGCACCGCTACGACCAGCTGGTGGCGCAGGCGAGGGCGCGCGGCGTGCCCGTCGACCTGATCCGCTACTACCTGGAGTTCTTCAAGTTCGGCTGTCCGCCCCACGGGGGCTTCGGCCTCGGGCTCACCCGCATGTTGATGAGCATGCTCGAGGTGGCAGACGTCCGCGAGGTGACCTACCTCTTCCGCGGGCCCGACCGGCTGATGCCGTGAGCGGCGAGCGCTCGCCCGCGCCGCTCGACGACCGGTCCTTCCGGGCCGATCCAGAGCCCCACGAGCACGTAGCCTCCCACCGTCGCGAAGCGCCCGTCCAGCGTCGGCAGCGGGTCGCCCTCAAGCCGGAAGCGCTTGGCGACCTGCGCGCGGTAGCGACAGCGGTCGGGATCGATCTCGACGGCGAGGTCCTGGAACTCGAGCGGCCAGCGGGTGGGCGGGTACAGGCACTTGTACACGCACTCCTTGGCGGCGAAGGCGATCTTGGCGCACTCAGGACCGAGATCGCGCGTGCAGGCCGGTCCCGTCAGCTCGCCCGGGCGCAGTACCAGCCGCTGCACCGCGGCGTCGAGCGGCGGCTCGAGCAACTCGATGTCGAGGCCGACGCCCCACGCCTCGGCGGCGGAGGCGACGACGGCGCCGGCGAGGTCTTGAGCGTGGGAGATGCTCCCGACCACCCCCGCGGGCCACAGCGGCTCGCGCATGGCGCCCCGGCCGACCGGGAGGCCGTCGCGATCGATGGCTCGCAGCGCGGCGTGGGCGCAGGCCCGCCCGGCGAGGAACTCGCGCCGTCTGCGCTCCGACGCGCCGGCGACCGCGGCCCGCTCCGAGAGGTAGGGGCAGTGCGGCTGCTCGTCGCCGAGTCTCGCCAGGGCCGCCCCCGCCGCCGGGGAGAAGAGCTGCGCCAGGACGTCGGACCATCCTTCCGGTCCAGGCACCGGCGCCGCCGGCGGCTGCGGCCGTTGATGCTCGTCAGAACGCACTCCTGCGATCCTACGACGGTGGATGGGAGCAGCCATTCTCGCCTTCGCAGCGGGCGCGCTGGCGTGGCTTCATGACCGTCTCACTGAGGGGTCCGGCGCTCTCGCTCCAGACGTGCGCCCGACGGCTGGCCCCGCTTGGCGCGCGACCCTCGGGGGGGCGGCAGGGCGACTCCGGGGAGAGCGCCGAGCTGCTGCTGGAATGGGATGCCGGCGCCCGGGACGGCGGCTCGGCGCTCGAGGTCGACCTCTCCTGGTACTGGCCCGCCGGCGTCGGCAGCCGCATGGGCAGCGAGGCGGCGATCCAGGCGATGTCGGGGCTCATGCTCGTGCACGGCCGGGACTACGGGCGGCCGCGCCGGATCGGGCTCGAGGTCGCCTCGGTGGCCGCGGGCATCCTCGCCGGGCAGTGCGTGCTCGCCGCCATGGTCGGCCGGGCCCGGGGCGTGCCCGTCGGCCGTGTGGAGAGCTCCGTGCTGCAGGCGGGGCTCCTGCTGGTCTCCCACCGGGTGGCGGCCGCGACCGCGGGGAGCGAGTGGGTGCCAGCCCCGCCCAGCCCCGCCCCCGGGCCGCCGTTTCGCAGCGCGGAGGGCCGGTGGTTCGAGATCGAGACGCTGGACCCCTCGGCCTGGCGGGCGTTCTGGGAGCGCCTCGGCGCCGGCGACGTCGACCTGGCCCGGGCGTGGGGGCTCTTCCGGCCGCGCTACTTCCGGGGCACATGCACGCTGCCCGCGGGCCTGCACGAGGCCACCGCGGCTCACCCCTTCAGCGACATCGCCGCGGCTGCGCAGGCAACCGGCACGAGCCTCAGCCCGGTTCGCACCTACGGCGAGGTTCTGGAGCAGCCGGGCTTCTCGGAAGGCCACCCGCGGACGCGGCCCCTGTCCGGGACGCCGGGCGCCTGGGATGCGGCGGGCGCGCCGGGCGCGGGGGGCGCCTGGGACCCGCCGAGCGCGGCGGGCGCGCCGGGCGCCTGGGACCCGGCGAGCGCGGCGGGCGCGGCCGGCGCGGCGGATCCCGCGGGCGCGGCTACGCCGGCGGCCGGCGGGCTGCCTCTGGCCGGCCTGCGGGTCGTCGAGGCGACGAGCCGGCTCCAGGGCCCCCTGGCCGGGCTGCTCCTCCAGGCGCTGGGCGCGCAAGTGGTGCGCGTCGAGCCCCCGGGGGGCGATCTGTCGCGCAGCATCCCGCCGCTGGCGGGCGACACGGGCACCTTCTTCCTCTGCTTCAACCGCGGCAAGGAGCAGGTCGAGCTCGACCTCGGCCGCCCGCAGGCTCGCGCGGAGCTCGCCGACCTGATCGCCGGCGCCGACGTCTTCCTGCAGAACTGGCGGCCGGGAAAGGCGGCCGAGTGGGGGCTAGAGGCCGACGATCTCGCCGGTGCGAATCCGGGGCTGGTCTTCGCACACGGATCGGGGTGGGGCGACCTTCCAGGGGTCTCTCACCTGGTGGGCACCGACTACCTCGTGCAGGCCTACGCGGGCATCGGGGCCGGCATCACCCCGGAGGGCCAGCCGCCGTTTCCCTCCCGGGCGCTCTTGACCGACTACATGGGCGCGCTGGTGACCTGCGAGGCAGTTCTGCAGGGCCTCTACCTGCGCGAGCGCACCGGCCGCGGGCAGCGCGTCGAGGCCTCGCTCTTCGCCGGCGCGATGGCCCTCCAGGCCCATGTTCTCGAGGCGCTGGCGGCGGGGCGAGAGAACGGACGGCGCGCCGGACGCCCGGTCTGGGGCCTGCTCGACCACCCTTTGGACGCCGCCGACGGCGTCCTGGTCCTCAGCGCCGGGGGCGAGGAGGGCCTCGACCGCCTGTGCCGCGCTTGCGAGGTCGACCGCGGCCGGGAGGCCCCGGAGCGCATGGAGGCGCTGCTGGCCGAGCGGATCGCGGGCGCTCCCTGCGCGGAATGGGAGGAGCGGCTGACCGCTGCCGGGATCCCCTGCGCCCGGGTGTGCACCGACCTGTCCGTCCTGCCCCACGACCCCCGGCTCGCAGGACTCTTCGAGCCCCTCCCGGGGGGTGCCTGGACCCCCCGGGCTCCCTGGCGGCTCGTGTCGTGACCGGTGAGCATCGCCGACTGGTGCTCTCCTTGCTGGAGGCGCTTTCCTCGCGCCGGCGAGGCGGGGGCGCCCACCCCAGTGAGCACGTCACCGCGAACCGGATGTCCGGGGCGTAACCGGCAATCCCTTTTACCGGTGACCTGACGGGTAAGTGCGACAAACACTTACCCGGGCGGCTCAGTCGCTGCTAGGCTCGCCCCACTGGGCTTGGGCTCGTTTGCGCGTTTGCGGGGGTGCAGTGAACATGAACCGCCCCTGAGGTACGCGCGCGTCGGTGAACGGCGCGTTGGCGAACGGCGCAACGACCAACCGAGAGATCCCCGAAAGGAAGGCCAAAGGCCGCATGACATCAGAGAGAACCAGCCTTACGAGAATTCGACGGGCAGGCGGAGCTTCGGCTCTCGCACTCGCCATCCTGGGAGTCGGGTCCGCCGGCACGGCCCAGGCAGCGCCGGTCGGCTGCGGCTCGGTCGTCACGCAATCGACGACGCTCACGGCTGATGTCGGACCCTGCAACCAGGGTGGCCTCGTCATCGGGGCCGACAACATCACCCTGGATCTCGGTGGCCACACCGTGTTCGGAAAGACGCGTAGCGGCGACGGAATCGGCATCGCCATCCCCGATCACACCGGGGTCACCGTCAAGAACGGCACCGTTCGACTCTTCGACGCCGGCGTGGGGATCCTCCGGGGCGGCCGCAACACCGTCACCGCCATAACGGCGCGCGACAACGTTGGTGCGACCAAGTTCAACAGCAAGTTTGGCGCCGGCACCGGTATCGGGATCACCCTCTCGAGCAACAACACCATCTCCGCCAACACGGTCGTCCAGAACGGCCCGTTCTCGGGCATCGAAGTGCTTGGCGACACGGCCAGTGCGGCCACGCCGTCGTCGGGCAACACCATCACCGGCAACCAAGTCGTAAACAACAACGTCGCGCACGGCGGTGTGAACGAGGACGACGGCATCCGCATCGAAGGGCCCAACGCCACCGGCAACACCATTCAGGGCAACACCGTGCGCGGGAACGGGCTCGACGGCATCGCCTTGTTCGCCGACCAGGGCACGGGCTTCCCCAACAGCGGAAACACCGTCGCGTCCAACAACGTGCAGGGGAACGGCTTCCATGACAAGGGTCACCGCAAGGGTGACGGCATCGTGCTGTTCGGGGCGCCGGGCAGCGTCACCGTCAAGGGCGCCGACTCCACCAACGTCTCCGCCAACACGGTCCAGGGCAACGCCGCCAACGGCATCCGCGTCGCGTCGATGCAGAACACGATCACCTCGAACAACGCGACCGGGAACGTGGCCTTTCCAGGGCTCATCAAGACGTTCGACCTGAACGACCGGAACCTGACCCCGCCTTGTGACGCCAACACCTGGTCGGGCAACACCTACGGCACCCGCAACCTGACCTGCATCAACTAGAGCTGCAGCCCTAGCAAGCTGCTTGCCGCGGTAAATTCGCAGTGAAGTGAAACGGCCGCGCCGCTGATGGTGGCGCGGCCGTTTCTGTCATCGAGCGGGCGCTCCGTGGGCGCGGATGGTCAAATCGTCCGTGTGCCCGGGGCTAGGCCCGGGCTCTGACCTTCAGGCCGGTCTTCGATCCGGTGACGAAGACCTGCTTGTTGAAGACGCCCGTGAGGCCGCCCGCGAAACCGCCCCGGGTGTAGTACCACTGGTCGAAGGCCTCCTTGCGGAAGACGGTGAAGAGCGTCGGGTAATAGAGCGGCAGCGCCGGCAGATCGCGCGCGACGATTCGTTGCAGGTCGGCGACGATCCGCATGCGCTCGGGCCTGTCGGCGGTCACGAGCTGGCGCTCGGCGAGGCGGTCGAGCTCGGGATCGACATATCCCTGGGCCCCCTGCAGGCGCCCCCGTAGCTTTGACGAGTAGAAGGTCCGCAGGGTGTCGGGGTCGGCGTTCGGAGCGGTGCCGCCCGGGCCCGGGTAGAGCGTCAGCGCGATGTCGTCGTTGCCCTGTTGCGTGAGCCCGAAGAGGGTGGGCAGGTCCACGGCCTGGGGCTTGAGCTCGATCCCCACGGCCTTCAGCCCACCCAAGAGGAGGTCGAGGACCGGCGGAACCGGGGAGTTGCCGGTGAGTACGCGGAAGCTGAGAGGCTCGCCGCCGGCAATGCGGCGGATGCCCGCGCTTCCCGAGCGCTCGTATCCGGCCTCGTCAAGCATGCGGTTGGCGGCTGCGGGGTCGAAGCGGTATTGCTCCACCTCCACGCGGAAGGGGTGGTCGGGCGGCAGGAAGCCCGGGTTGCCCGGCCGGCCGTTGCCTCCCAGCAGGCGCTCGACGATCGCCTCGCGGTCGATCGCCAGGGCACACGCCCGGCGGAAGCGCACGTCGTCGAGCGCCCCGCCCCGGCCGAGGTTGAAGATCAGCGGAAAGCTGAAGCTGCCGGTGTCCTGCGCGATCCCGAGGGAATCATCCGAGCGGAAGCCGGCAAGCGCGTCCTCGCCCACCCCTTCCACGCGCGTGTCGGCGACGTCGATCTGGCCCGCCCGCAACGCGGTCAGCTCGTCGTCGACGGGTCGCAGCTCGATGCGGCGGATGAAGGGCTTGCCGAGGAAGTAGCCGTCGTTGGCCAGGTAGAGCGAGGCGCCCTCACCCGGCGAGAACGACTTCAGGCGATAGGGGCCGGAGCCGACCAGGACTTCGGAGTCCTGGGCCTTGGGCGCATCGTCGATCGACGACCAGATGTGCTTGGGAACGATCGGGACAGCGCCGGCGACCGAGCCGAGGAACGTCACCGCCGGGAGCTCGAGCCCGACCTCTACTGTCCGCGGGCCGGTCGCGCGCGCGTCCTTCACGCCGAACGGCTGGGCCACGATCAGCGGACCCAGCGTCTGCTTCGCGAAGTACTGGAACGTGAACGCCACGTCCTCGGCGGTTAGCGGCCGCCCGTCGTGCCACTTGACTCCCTCGCGCAGCTCGAAGGTGTAGGTGAGCCCGTCGCGCGAGCGCTGGACGCGCTGGGCGAGCCAGGGAAGCATCCGGCCGGTGGAGTCCTTCCACAAGAGGGTGTCGTAGAGGTAGCTCGTCTGCACGTAGCCGAAGCTGGCGATGTAGGCGAAGGGAGAGGGAAAGCCGAAGGACCCGCCGGCGAGGCGCACGGTCCCGCTCCGGCGCGGTGGCGACGCGCCCTCGCACGCGCCCAGGTAGAGGGCCGCCGCGGCCCCGGCCGAGGCGCGTACAAAGGTCCGTCTGCTCATCCGGAGGTCCATCAGCTCCTCGCTTGCACCGCTGCGATCTCCATGTCCTCGCCGCCCGGCGCGAAGGCCGGGGAGGCCTCGATCAGCCGGCGGGCGGTGGGACTCTGCGGGTCGGAGGATACCGTCTCCGACCTGCCCTCCTCCACCACGCGACCTTCGTCAAGGACCACGATGCGGTCGGTCACCTTGCGCACTACCGCCACGTCGTGTGAGACGAGGACGAGGCCGAGCCCCATCTCGACTTGGAGCTCGCGCAGGATGACGAGCAGCCGGGCCTGCTCGGAGGCATCGAGCATGCTCGTCGGCTCGTCGGCCACCAGCAGCTTCGGCCGCGCGGCCAACGCGCGAGCCAGCGCGATGCGCTGCAGCTGGCCCCCCGACAGCTCGTGGGGCAGGGCCCTGAGGAACTTCCCGGAGCTGGGGAGCCCCACGGCCGAGAGGGCCTCGCCAACCGCCGTCTCGCTCTCCTTCCCGTCGGCGCTCCCGCCGATGTCCAGCGGCTCGCGCACCAGCTCCTCCACCGCAAGGCGAGGAGAGAGCGCGTCCCAGGGATCCTGCATGACGAGCTGGATCCGCCGGCGCGCGGCACGCGCGTCGCGGCGCCAGGACCTCGAGAGCCTCTCGCCCTCGAGGGCGAGCTCCCCAGAGTCCGGCTCCAGATGACCGCAGAGGATGCGCGCGAGGGTCGTCTTGCCGCTGCCCGACGGGCCGATGATCCCCACAGACTCGCCCTCGCTGACGGTGAGCGAGACCCCGTTCACCGCCTGGACGTCGCCGAAGGCCTTGTCGATGCCTGCGGCCGAGAGGAGCGTCTTCAGCCCGCCGAAGTGGCAGGCGACCAAACGGCCGCGCGATGGCTCGAGCGCGGGGTGCTCGAGGCAGATTGCCTCGGCCTGGGTGCAGCGGGGGTGAAACGGGCAGCCCGGCGGCACCGATCGGGGATCCGGGGGACGGCCTCGAATCGGCCGCAGGTCCTTGGTGGTGGTCATCACGGGGTAGGCGTGCAGGAGGGCCCAGCTGTAGGGATGGGCCGGCCGCTCGATCACCCGGCTCGTCTCGCCCTCCTCCATCGCCTCCCCGGCGTACATCACCATCGATCGGGCCGCCAGCCGGGTCGCCGCCGGCAGGTCGTGGGAGATCACGACGAGCGCGAATCCGCGCGCGCGGGCCAGCTCGTCCACCCGCTGGAGCAGCTTGCGCCTCGTGATCGGATCGAGCCCGGCCGCGGGCTCGTCGAGGACCACCAGCTCGGGGTCGAGCGCAAGCACCATCGCCAGCGTCGCAAGGCGCCGCTGGCCTCCCGAGAGCTGATGCGCAAAGCGCTCGAGCAGCGCCGGGTCGAGCAGCACCTCCTCCGCCAGCTCAGCCGCCCGCCGCCGTGCCTGCGAGCGCGTCAGTCCGGCGCGCTCATGCAGCGGCTCGGCCACCTGCGCCCCGACCGAGACGACGGGGTTGAACGGGGCGCCCTGCAGGGCGATGGCCACCGTCGACCAGCGAAGCGAGCGCAGCACGTCCGCCGATGCGCCCACCAGCTCCTGGCCGTCGAGGCGAACGCTGCCCGTAACCTCCGGCGGCTGGACGAGCCCCACGAGGCAGTGGGCGAGGGTCGACTTGCCGGCGCCGCTCTCGCCGACGATGGCCAGCGACTCCCCGCGGTCGAGCGAGAAGCTCACCCCCCTCAGCGCATCGACCTCGTCGGCGAAGCGCACGCGCAGGTCGGACACCTCGAGCAGCGCCGACATCAGGCCCGCCTCCAACGGGGGTTGGACCTCGGCTCGAGCGCCATGGCGAGGAACGCGAGCCCGACCGCGGCGACGGTGATCACGAGCCCGGCGGGAAGCACCCACCACAGCCACTCCGACGTGAAGTACACGCCCTCGTGGCCCAGCGCGCGGTTGAGCACGCCGCCCCAGCTCACCTCGGTCGGATCGCTCAGCCCGAGGAAGGCGAGCCCCGCCTGCAGCACGACGGCGGTGCCGGCCCAGTAGACGAAGGTGGCGGCGATGATCGGCGCGAGGGCGGGAACCAGGTGGCGCCTGAGCGGGTAGAGCGGCCCCGCCCCGAAGCCGCGCGCCGCCTCCACGTATCCGCGCTGGCCGAGGCTCAGCGTCTGGCTGCGCACGATCCGGGCCACCTGCGGCCACGCGCCCAGGCCGATGGCGAAGATGACGGTGGCCCGGGTGGGACGCGCCAGCGCGGCGATGAGGATGATCAGAGGGAGCGGGGGGATCGCGAGGAAGACGTCGACGATGCGCATCGCCACGACGTCGACCCATCCCCTGAGCAGCCCGGCGCCGGCGCCGACCAGCACGCCCCCCGCCACGGCGAGCGCCGGCGCCACTGCGGCCACGAGCGCCGAGGAGCGGGCGCCCCAGATGAGCTGGGACAGGATGTCCTGCCCGGCGTCGTTGGTCCCGAGCAGATGGGACCCCGAGGGGGAGGCGAGCGACGGACCCGCCACGGCGTGCGGGTCGTAGGGGGCGAGCACGGGAGCGAGGACGGCGACGAGCGCGACGAGCGCGACGATGCCTGCACCGATCCACAGGAACGGTGAGCGCCGCTCGGTCACCGCGACGTCCTCGGGTCGAGCCGGCGGTAGGCCACGTCGGCCAGGAAGTTGGCGCTGACGACGAGCACGGTGATGACGAGGAAGCAGCCCTGCATGGTGGGATAGTCGCGCTCCCCAACCGCGTCGAACATGAGGCGCCCGACGCCCGGGTAGGCGAAGATGGCCTCGATGAAGATGGAGGCGGTCACGGCGAAGCCGATCTGCAGCCCGGCGACCGTCACGGCGGGAAGGAGCGCGTTGCGAGCCGCGTAGCGGTACTTCAGAGCGCGCTCCCCGAGGCCCTTGGCCCTCCCCAGCACGAGGTAATCCGACCCCAGCTCGCCGACCATGGCGGCGCGCATGACGAGGTACTGAAAGGTGGCGAACTGCAGCGCAAGAGCTGTTGCGGGGAGCACGAGGTGGTGGGCGATGTCGAGCGCCCCGGACAGGCCGGAGTAGCCCGAGAAGGGCGTCCTCGCTCCCGAGAGCGGGAACCAGCCGAGCTTGACCGCGAAGAGGTAGGCCGCCAACGAGCCGAGGAAGAAGATCGGGACGTTGTCGATGGCCAGGAACCCGGCGAGGAGCCGCCTGTCGGCGGCCCGGCCCCGCCGCCATCCGGAGTGGACTCCCGCCAGGACGCCCACCCCGGTGGCGAGCGCCAGCGCCGTGCCGACGAGCAGCAGCGTCCACGGAAGCCGTTCCCCCACGAGCTTGGCTACCGGGGCGTTGTAGCGGATGGACGTGCCCAGATCGCCCTGGACGAGACCGCCCAGGTAGCTGCCGTACTGCTTGAGGAGAGGCCGGTCGAGCCTGTAGTAGCGCTCTACCTTGGCCCTCGTCGCCTGCTCACCGACGTAGGTCTCCGACCTCGGATCGCTCAGCGCGGCGATCGGATCGCCCGGCAAGGCGCGAGGCAGGAAGAAGTTCAGCGTGACGAGGAAGAAGACAACCAACACGTAGGAGCCCACAAGCCCCCGGCGGGTGCGGCGCCTGGCCGCGGCCGCCTCATCTCGGGCCTCGAGGACCTCGCCCCTGTCCTCCTGGGCTACGGCCGGGCCCACTAAGTGGTGGGTGACCTAGAGGTCCGGTCCGACGTGGCAGGCCTTGGAGAAGCCCAGCTCGTCGGACTTGCGATTGACGCCCTTGAAGCTGTTCGGGTTCGTGATCAGCGACGGGTCCTTTGCGATCATTGCCCGCGTCGACCGCGACTCGTCGAGCCAGCTGCGATAGGCACCCGCTACCTCGTCCGGAGGCTTCAACCGGCTCAACTCCTGGACCTGGGCGCTGTACTCGGGGACGATCGTTCCCATCGCCAGCTTGCCGAACTGCTTGGGAGTCGGCAGGCGGCCACCCGCGAGCACCTTGCTGGAGGCCGCCGCAATCTTGTCGTTATGCCGCTTGCATATCGCGTTCGCCTTCTGGACGAGCTGGGCCTTGGTCGGACCGGCCTGCCCGCCGTCGTCATCGTCGCCGCAGCTCGCTACGAGGAATACGCTCGAGGCCACGACCAGCAACGTCAGTCCGGTCCTCCCCAAGGGGAAGCTAGGTTCGAATCGTCGCAACTGGAGCTCCTCCGGTCGTTCGCTGGTCGGCCCTGCGGGGTAGCCTACAGTTCGCTGGTAGGTCCTGGGATCGACTTCGATGCGCGTTGGCGGATCGGCGCGAGGCGCGGGGCCCGCGGCCGGACCCGATCAACGCCTCGATCGTGTCGGGTCAGCCGCACGCGACCTACAGCGTGACGGCGCGCCCGTCGACGAAGCCCTCGGAGGCGACGATCTCCTCGACCACGTCGCGGGGGACGGGCCCGTCGGTGGTGATGGCCATCGTCGCCAGGCGACCCTCCCGATGAGCCTGGTCGTCGGGCTCGCGGCCGACCGCCGCCGAGACCACGTTGACCCCCCGAGCGCCGAGGATCGTGCCCACCCTCCCGATCATGCCCGGCTGGTCGGTGTAGCGGACGAGCGTCACGTGGGGGTCGATCTGGAGGTTGAAGCGCTGGCCCCACGCCTCGAGCAGATGCGGGCGGTTGCGGCGCCCCAGGCACGTGCCGACGACGCGAACGCGCTCGTCGCCGGAGACGACGGCCACCCCCACGAGGTCGGTGAAGTCGCGGGCGACGGGCTCCCTGGTCTCTGACACCGTGATCCCGCGCTCCTCCGCGAGCGAGGGGGCGTTGACGAGGTTGACCTCCTCCTCGGTGTGCCCGGCCAGGAT
>Ga0183260_10000891_pt1 | contig 25421 bp, 21 predicted proteins | sample AntDrymUQ4972206_2_FD_129768 | JGI IMG/M metagenome (GOLD analysis project Ga0183260, IMG submission 129768) | Polar desert sand microbial communities from Dry Valleys, Antarctica - metaG UQ497 (22.06) (version 2) (version 2) | ecosystem: Environmental > Terrestrial > Soil > Desert | place... | reverse complement strand
GCTTCCGCAACCGTCACGGCGTCCTTTGCCCGAGCGTCCCGCGCTCGCCGCCGCGCGGGAGTCCGGACGCTCTCGCCGCGCGGAGCCGGCGAGCGGGGCTCACGATCGGCCCGAGGACGAACCAAAATGAACTCGGCGACCGCCTCGATCTCTCGCTCGCGGTGGCGGCGATCGATCGCGGCTTCGGCTAGGTGGAGCTCGCCGCCTTGAGTTCCGCATACGCCTCGGCGAAGCCGTGCCGCCAGCTCGGGTAGCGAAGCGTCCAGCCGAGCTCGCGCTTCGCTTTTGCGTTCGACGCGCCGCGAGCCTCGGTTCCCATCATGACCGCGGGTCCTCCGGCGAACAGCCGAGCGAGCCAGACGGGGAAGCGTCGCGGCGGCTCGGCGCCGAGCGCCTTCGCGAGTACGGGCAGCCACTCGCGGACCGGGGCGGGGTCGTCGTCGACGACGTTGTAGAGCGCCGGGCCATCGTGATCGAGCGCGAGCACGGTCGCGGCCGCGGCGTCGTCGAGATGAACCCACGAGGAGACCCCTTCGCCCGCGCCGACGATCGGGAACTGCCGCTTGCGGACGGGTTCGACCAAGCCGTCGTTCGCGGCGCCGTAGAAGACGCCGTATCGCAGCGCGATCCCACCCGCGGCTGCGACAGCGTCGTCGAGATACGCCATCGCGGCCGAGGTCTCCCGCATTCCCGCTATCGGGTTCGGGTCGAGCGGATCGTCCTCGCTCTTGATCCAGGCGCCTGTCCGAGCATGGCGCAAGCTGGCGAAGCTCTGGGCCAGAAACCGGCGAACGCCGGCCTCCTTTGCGGCGGCGATGAGTGCGTCGGTGCCCTCGGTCCGAAGCCGGTTGGTCTGCTCGAAGCTCTCGTCGAGATTCCTCGTGAACCGCGCATTCGCCAGCGCGGTCGCCTGATGCACGATCGCGTCGGGATCCGCTCTGAGGACCGCTTCGCGTACGGCGCGCGGATCGAGCAGATCGAGCACGATGGGGGTCGCCGAGAGCGCCCGCACGCGCTCGGCGCCCGCTGGCGAGGTCGACGTGCCCGTCACCTCGTGGCCGGCTGCGATCAGCTGCGGCACGAGCCGGGTGCCGATGGCACCGCTCGCGCCTGCAACGAAGACTCGCATGATTCTCCTTCCGTCGGTCACATCCGCGGGGTCCCGCGGGTCTACGTGTATGACCCGACACGAGAGAGGAACGTGACGATCGACGAGCGAGACTGGCTGGCGGAACGATTCGAAGAGCACCGAGTCCGCCTGCGCGCGGTGGCCTACCGGATGCTCGGCTCGGTGACCGAGGCCGACGACGCGGTTCAGGAGGCCTGGCTGCGGCTCAGCCGGACGGATGCGTCCGAGGTCGAGAACCTCGGCGGCTGGTTGACGACTGTCGTCGCGCGGATCTCGCTGAACACGCTCCGCGCACGCAAGGTGCGGCGCGAGGAGCCGCTCGGCGTGCGCGTCCCCGAGCCGATCGTCGATCCCATCGGGGGGATGGATCCCGAGCACGAGGCGCTCCTTGCCGACTCGGTCGGCCTGGCGCTGCTCGTCGTGCTCGAGACGCTGTCGCCCTCCGAGCGCATTGCCTTCGTGCTGCACGACATGTTCGCCGTGCCCTTCGACGACATCGCCACGATCGTCGAGCGCTCGCCCGAGGCTGCCCGGCAGCTCGCGAGCCGCGCGCGGCGTCGCGTGCAGGGCGAAAGCACCGTGCCCGACCCGGATTTGGCCACGCAGCGCCGGGTCGCCGACGCCTTCCTGGCGGCTGCGCGCGAAGGCGACTTCGAGGCGTTGCTCGAGGTGCTCGATCCCGACGTCATAGTGCGTGCGGACTTCGGTCCGCAGGCAGGCGGCTCCAGAGAGGTTCGCGGGGCGAGGGCCGTGGCCGGACAGGCGCTCTTCTACTCGCGCGGGCTCGTCATGCGGCCCGCGCTCGTCAACGGCGTCGTGGGTGCGGTCGGCATCCGCGACGGCGTGCCGTTCTCGATCGGAGCTTTCACCGTCAGCGGCGGGAAGATCGTCGCCCTCGACATGCTCGTCAACCCGGAGCGGATTCGCCGCTTCGACCTGACGATCCTCGACTAACTCAAGCCGACCGGTGCGAGAGCACGTTCACGGTCGTACCGCTCGGCTCGCGAAGCATGGAGCGTCGCACGCCCCAGTCCTCGTCGCGTAGGGGGCAGACGATCTCGAGGCCGCGCTCCACCGCCCTGGCGTGGACGGCATCGACGTCGGCCACCTCGACCGAGATGCCGGGCGCCGCCGGGTCGTCGTTGCCGATGATCGTCACTTGAGCGGTTTGGTGGTCGAGGCGACGGTCACCACCCAGCCCCTGTCCATCACCACCTCGAAGCCGAGCAGCTCCGCGAAGAAGTCCCGGGTCTCGGCGGGGCGATCGGAGCTGATGTTCGGGACCGCTCTCGTGACCGTCATCCGGCATCTCTATCAGGCCGACCGCTGCACTGCGAGCTTCAGCGTTCAGGCCAGGCTGGTCTCCGTCTGGTGCCGGTAGAAGTCCACGCGCTCCGGGGCCAGCGGCTTCGTCCCGCGAATAAGGTCGGCGGCCTTCTCCGCGAGCATCATCACCGGCGCGTAGATGTTTGCGTTCGTCACGTACGGCATCACCGAGGCGTCGACGACACGGAGCCCCTCGACGCCGTGCACGCGCAGTGTCGACGGGTCGACGACCGACAGCTCGTCGACCCCCATCCGGCAGGAGCACGAGGGATGCAGCGCGGTCTCCGCGTCGCGGGCGACCCAGTCGAGGATCTGCTCGTCTGTCTGGACGTCGGGCCCCGGTGAGATCTCGCCCGCGTCGAACTCCGCAAACGCCGGCTGGCCGAGGATGTGACGTGCGCAGCGGATCGCCTCGACCCACTCGCGGCGATCCTGCTCGGTCGAGAGGTAGTTGAAGCGGAGCGCGGGATGGATGTGCGCGTTCGGCGACGTGATCTTGACCGAGCCTCGCGCGTCCGAGTTCATCGGGCCGACGTGCACCTGGTAGCCGTGGCCGCCGGCGGGCTGCGTCCCGTCGTAGCGGATCGCGAGCGGGAGGAAGTGGAACATGAGGTTCGGGTAGCGGACGTCGTCGTTCGAGCGGACGAAGCCGCCCGCCTCGAAGTGGTTCGTCGCGCCCGGCCCGCGCCGGAAGAAGAGCCACTGGAACCCCACCCAGGGGCGGTTCCGCCATTTCATTGCCGGCGCGACCGAGATCGGCTTCGTGCAGGCGTGCTGGACGTAGACCTCGAGGTGGTCCTGCAGGTTCTCGCCGACGCCGGGGAGCTCGTGGACGACCTCGACTCCGACGGAGAGGAGATGCTCCGGGTCGCCGACCCCCGAGAGCTGCAGAAGCTGCGGCGAGTTGATCGCGCCCCCGCAGAGGATCACCTCCTCGGCGTACGCCCGCTCGAACCCTCCGCCCTTGAGGTACTCGACTCCGACTGCCCGCTTTCCCTCGAAGAGGATGCGCGTGACGAGCGCGCGAGAAGTCACCTCGAGATTCCTGCGCCTACGCACCGGATGCAGATACGCGCGCGCCGCGCTCAGGCGCCGCGCGCGGCTGACGTTGCGGTCGAAGCGCGCGAACCCCTCTTGCCGCTCGCCGTTCACGTCGTCGGTCAGCGAGTAGCCGGCCTGCTGCACCGACTCGAAGAACGCCGAGAAGAGCGGATTCGTCGCTGGGCCGCGCTCGACGACGAGCGGCCCCTTGCCTCCCCGGTACTCGTCGGCGCCCTCGACGCACGTCTCCATACGCTTGAAGTAGGGGATGCTGTGCGCGTAGTCCCAGTGCTCGAGCCCCGGCTCGGCCGCCCACTTCTCGAAGTCGAGCGGATTCCCGCGCTGGAAGATCATCCCGTTGATCGAGCTCGACCCGCCGAGGACCTTCCCGCGCGCATGCGCGACGCGACGGCCGCCCATGAAGGGCTCGGGCTCCGACTCGTAGCGCCAGTCATAGCGGGGCGAGCCGATGGGGAAGGAGAGCGCCGCCGGCATGTGGATGTAGACGTCCCAGAGCGAGTCGACGCGACCCGCCTCGAGCACGAGCACGCGCGCCTTCGGGTCGGCCGAGAGGCGGTTCGCGAGAACGCAGCCCGCCGACCCGCCGCCGACGATCACGTAGTCGTACCGCCGCTCGTCGATCATTCGCGCTCGAGCGCCTCGACGAGCAGCGTCGAGACGTCGGCCACGCGCAGCTCGCGCCCGGTCTGACGCACGCCGTCGTCGAGCATGATCGTGCAGAAGGGGCACGCGACCGCGAGCGTCTTCGCGCCGGTCTCGGCGGCCTCGCGCACGCGCTCCTCGTTGATCGCGGAGCCTCGCTCCTCCATCCACATGTGCGACCCACCCGCGCCGCAGCAGAACGTGCGCGTGCCGCTTCGCTCCATCTCGATCGGCTGACCGACCGCGGCGACGAGCTCCCGAGGCGCCTCCAGCACGTCGTTGTGCCGAGCGAGGTAGCAGGAGTCGTGGTACGTGATCGCCTGGTCCGACGCGACCGGCCTGAGCCGGCGCTGGCTGACGAGGTCGGCGAGGAGCTCGGTGTGGTGGACGACCTCATAGCGGCCGCCGAAGTCCGGGTACTCGTTGGCCAGCGTGTTGAAGCAGTGCGGGCAGCTCGCGACGATCTTCGTCACGCCCGCCTCGTCGAGCGTCGCGACATTCTGCTTCGCGAACTCCTGGAACACGTACTCGTTGCCCATCCTGCGGGCCGGGTCGCCGGTGCACGACTCGCGCGGGCCGAGGATCGCGACGTCAACGTTCGCGGCGAGCAGGAGCTTCACCGTCGACTCGGCGGATTTTCGGGCCCGCTCGTCGAAGGACGCGGCGCAGCCGACCCAGTAGAGGACCTCCGGAGGCCGGCTTCCTGGCTTGAGCACTCGCACCCCGAGCCCGTCCGCCCAGGCCGCGCGCTCGTCCTGCGGCTTTCCCCAAGGGTTGCCGCTTCGCTCGACGTCGCGAAGCATCGGCTCGGCCTCCGCCGGGAACCTGGACTCGACCATGACGAGATGGCGTCGCAGGTCGACGATGTGGTCGACGTGCTCGATCGAGACCGGGCACTCCTGGACGCAGGCGCCGCAGGTCACGCAGTCCCAGACGACGTCGTCGGTGACAGCGTTCGGGACGAGAGCTGTCGGCTCGAAGCCCGCGTCCGCGAGCACCTTCGGGCCCTCTGCGAAGACATGGTCGCGGAGGTTCATGATCAGAAGCTTGGGGGAGAGCTCCTTTCCGGTCGCCCACGCCGGGCACACGTCCTGGCAGCGCCCGCACTCGGTGCAGGACATCGTGTCGAGGATCCCCTTCCACGTGAGATCCGGGACCGTTCCGGCGCCGAAGCGGAGCTCGTCGTCAGGGCCTTCGAAGTCGAGGGGTTCGAGACGGCCTTTGGCGCGCGTCCGTCCGAAGAACACATTCGGGGCGGCGGTCGCGATGTGCAGGTGCTTCGAGTACGGCAGGTAGACGAGGAAGCTCAGGATGATGAGAACGTGCGACCAGACGAGCACGCGCTCGAAGGCCTCCGTCGCCGTGCCCTCGCCGAAGAGACCCGAGAGAGCGTTCGAGAGCGGCGACCAGCCGGCGCCCCACTCGTTCAGACCGAGCGCGATCTGGCTCGCATGCCAGAGGAGCAGTGTGGTCACGATTCCGGCGATCAGCGCGAGGATGAGGTCGGCCTCGCCGAGATGGCTCCCCTGGAACCGATTCGGCCGCTGCACTTTGCGGATCCAGAAAGCGGCCGCGATGCCGACGAGCACGAGCGCGCAGAAGAGGTCGACGAGCAGGGAGAACCAGCCCTGGCTCTCGAGCCAGGCGAGCGGCGAGCCATCGGGGAGGCCCGGCTCCCGGTCGACGACGTAGACGAGCGCGAGCAGGATCGTCGGGAAGAGGACGACGAAGCCCCAGAAGATGAAGGCGTGCATCAGGCCCGGAATGACGCGGTAGAGCAGCTTCTTCTGGCCGAGCACGAGTGCCGTCTCGTTCTCGACCCGTTTCGGGAGGTCGTCGAAGCGTGGGAGCGGCGCACCCATCCGAACGAGCCGGACGAGGAGGAGCGCGCGCCGTAGGAATAGCGTCAGCGCCACGGCCGCGATCACCACGAGGACGAGCGCGGAGAGCTCGCTCGGGCTCGCCATCGGCTGGTAGGGCGAGGCAAGCCTCGCCTCTACGGCCCCCATAGCTTCTTGAGCTCGGCGCTGATCGCCGGAACCACTTCGTGCAGGTCGCCGATCACCGCGTAGTCGGCGCTGGCCAAGATGGGCGCGTCGGGGTCGGTGTTGACCGCGAGGATCGTCTTCGCGCCCTTGCAGCCGGCCATGTGCTGCGTCGCGCCCGAGATGCCGCAGGCGATGTAGATGTCGGGCGCGATCTTCGTCCCCGTCTGGCCGACCTGGTCGGTGTGCGGCCGCCAGCCGGCCATGGTCACGGCCCTGGAGCAGCCGACGGCGCCTCCGAGCAGACTCGCGAGCTCTTCGATGATCATGAACCCTTCCGGCGAGCCCGCGCCACGGCCCGAAGACACGACCACCTTCGCGTCCGCGAGCGAGACGCCGCCGCTCGACGCCTGGGTGTGCTCGGTGACGCGAACCAGCAGATCGGTGTCGGAAAGCGCCGGCGCGAACCGCTCCACGGCAGGCTCTCCCGCTGGCGCGTGATCGGCGACGACGACGTGGGGCGCAACCGTGAGGAGGGCGGGGGCTCCGTGCACGTCGGCTTCCTCGAGCAGGCTGCCGCCCCAGCGCAGACGCGTGACGCGCGCGGGATCGCCGGCCGCGGTGGCGATGCAGTTCGCCGCGAAGGGAAGGTCGAGCCGTGCTGCGACATGTGCGACGACCTCGTTCCCGCGCTCGCTCCCCGCCGCCACGACCGCGGCCGGTTGCAGCCGTTCGGCCAGCTCCACGGCGGCCTGTGCGACCGCCGACGGCGCGTAGGAGCTGAACACGTCGTGCTCGGCGACGTGCAGCGTCGAGACGCCGTGTTCGCCGAGCGTCGCGACGACTCCTTGTGACACTGTGTCACTAGGAGTCGTTACGGCGAGCGCGTGAACCGGTAGGTCCTCGGCGAGGGTGCGGGCGAGAGTGAGCGCCTGCAGCGACAGCTCGTCCACGCCTTCTGGCTGGCGTTCGATCACGACAAGGACGCTCACGCGACTCCGATCCGCTGCAGCACCTCGACGACACGGGGCGCGGCGCCGGCGCCGTGGCCGAGGATCTCGGCCTCCTTGCGCTCGCCGGGCGGGGAAACAAGCCGGACCTTCGCGAGGCGGGCCGGCTTGGGAGACGGCGAGCTCGACGCGACCGGCTTCCTCTGGGCTCGCATGCGGCCGGGGACCGAGGGATAACGCGGGAAGTTCAGGCCCTCCTTCACTGACACCAGCGCAGGCAGCGGCAGGTCGAAGACATCGCGGCCGCTCGCGACCTCTTGCTCGCAACGGACGCGCCCGCCCTCGACGAGAACACCCTTGAGACCGGTCGCGATCGGCCGGCCGAGCGCGTGCGCGACGCGGATGCCCACCTGGTAGCCGCCCGAGTCGGCGGACTCGTTTCCGAAGAAGATCAGGTCGAAGTCGACCCCAGACGCGCGTTCGGCCTCGATCGCGTCGACGATCGCCTTCGTCGTAGCCTGCGGATCCCACTCCTCGCTTCCCGTCAGGAGATGGATCGCGCGGTCGATGCCTAGCGCCATCGCATCGCGCAGCTGCTCCTCGGCCTCGGGCGGTCCGAGGGTCAAGACGACCGACTCGCCGCCCTCCTTCTCGACGATGCGCACGGCTTCCTCGACTCCGCACTCCTCGTGCGGGCTGATCGTGAATCCCAGGTGCTGGGTGGCGATCGCCTGCTCGTCGGAAGTGAGCACGATCTTCCCGCCCGTCATAGGCACCCGTTTTACGCACACCAAGACATTCACGACCGGATCCTCGCGTTCTCGGGATCGAAGACCGGGGTCGCGTCGGCGACCTCGACCGTGACTGGGTAGCGATCGCCCATGTACTCGACCGTCAGCTCTCCGCCCTCGACTGCGTGCTCCGGGGGAAGATAGGCCATGAGAATGTGCTTGCCGAGCGACGGGCCGGCACCGGCGCTCGTGACGTACGAGCCGCGGCCCTTGCCGTCCACGAGCCGTCCGCCGTCTCGCATGACCACGGGCTCGCGGCCCATCGGATACCGATCGACCCCGTTCGACGATGCATGGTCGTCTACCGTGAGTGTGCACAGGATGGTCACCGGCTCCTCGTCGCGCGCCCGAAGGTACGCATCCTTGCCGACGAAGTCCTGCTCTTTCACTTTCGGAGTCGCCATGCCGGCTTCGACCACCGTGTACTCGCTCTCGAGCTCCGTGCCGTACGCGCGATAGGACTTCTCGAGCCGGCCGGTCGTCCCGTAGACGCCGATCCCCGCGGGCACGGCGCCATGGGCCTGGCCGGCTTCCCAGACGATTTCCCAGAGCCGCGCGCCCTGCTCGATCGGGACGTAGAGCTCCCAGCCGAGATCGCCGACGTAGGAGATGCGGGAGGCGAGCACGCGCAGCGGCCCGATCTCGATCGTGCGGCAGGTGGCGAACGAAAACCCTTCGTGAGACACGTCGTCGCTCGTGACACTCGCGAGAATGTCTCGCGCGCGCGGGCCCCAGATGCCGAGCGTGCACCAGGCCGAGGTGAGATCGGCGAGCTGGGCCGAGCCGTCCTGCGGCAGGTGGTCACGCAGCCATTTACGGTCGGCCATCCCGTGCGCGCCGCCGGTGACGACGCGGAACTCCTCATCGCCGAGGCGCATGATCGTGAGGTCGGACTTGAAGCCGGCGCTCTGCGAGAGCCACGGCGTGTAGACGACGCGCCCGATCGCCACGTCGACTTGACGCATCGAGACACCCTGTAGCGCATCGAGCGCGCCCGGGCCGGTGACGTCGAAGATCGCGAACGCGGACAGGTCGAAAATGCCTGCGCGATCGCGCATCGCGAGATGCTCGGCGTTGATCAGAGGCGACCACCAGCGCGCTTCCCATTCGGACTTCCGGCGGCCCACCCGGTCCCCGTACTCCTCGAGCAGCGGTGCGTTCGACTCGTACCACTGCGGCCGCTCCCAGCCGGCAGCCTCGAAAAAGACCGCGCCGAGCTCCTGCTCTCGCGAGTGGAAAGGAGAGAGGCGGACGCCGCGGTTCGACTCCCACTGCTCGAGCGGGTGGACGATCCCGTACATCTTGTTGAAGCCCTCCGCGGTGCGTGCCTTCACGTGCGCGCTCGTCTTGTGGTGCTCGTGGAAGCGGGCGATGTCGGACGAGTGGAGGTCGATCTCGGACTCGCCGTGCACCATCCACTCCGCGAGCGCCTTGCCGACGCCGGGCCCCTCTTTCACCCAGACCGCGGCCGCCGACCAGAGCCCCTTGACCTCGGGCGTCTCACCGAGGATCGGCATGCCGTCGGGGGTCAGGGAGAGGATCCCGTTGATCGCGTACTTGATGCCGACGGACTCGTCGCCGACGATCTCCGGCATCAGCTCGAGCGCCTGCTCGAGCTGCGGGGCGAAGTCCTCTTGCGTGAAGGGAAACTCGGTCGGGGAGAGCGAGGCCTCCTCGACCGAGGGCAGGTCCTCGGGGTCGTACAGGATCGGGCGATGCGCGTATGAGCCGATCTCGAGCGAGGTGCCGTCCTGTCGCTCGTACATGTTCGTGTCCATGTCGCGAACGATGGGGAAGTCGATCGCCCGCTTCGTCTTCTCGAAGCGGGGCACCGGGCCGATGTCGATCATCTGGTGCACCGCGGGCGTGAGCGGGATGCAGGCGCCAGCCATCCGCGCGAGCTTGGGGCTCCAGACCCCGCAGGCGATGACGACGACTTCCGTCTCGATGTACCCCTCGGTCGTCTTGACGCCGGTGATGCGTCCGCCAGAGGTCTCGATGTCGAGCACCTCGGTCTGAGCCGACACGGTCAGCGCGCCGAGCTCGACCGCCTGCTCGCGCATCAGCGTGCCGGCGCGGAGCGAGTCGGCGACGCCCACGCCCGGGGTGTAGAAGCCGCCGAGGATCACCGTCTCGTCGATGAATGGGACGAGCTCCTTCACATCGGCGGGAGTCAGCATCGAGACCGGCTCGATTCCCCACGCCTTCGCGGAGACCATGCGCCGGTGTAGCTCCTGCATCCGCTCCTCGCTGCGGGCGACCTCGATGCCGCCGGATTCCGTGTAGACGCCGAGCTCCTCGTACTGGCGCACGCTGTCGAGCGTGAGCGCGGTCATCTCCTTCGAGTGGTCGACCAGGTAGATGAAGTTCGACGCATGACCGGTGGAGCCGCCTGGGTTCGGGAGCGGCCCTTTCTCGACGAGGACGAGATCGCGCCAGCCGAGGCGGGCTAGGTGGTGGGCGAGGCTCGAGCCGACGATTCCGGCTCCGATGATGACTGCTCTGGCGGCTGAGGGAAGTGGGCTCATCTAATTCACATATATCAGGTTGCGATCAGAAGAGGGTAATTAGAGCACCCGCCTGATCGCCTGCTCGAAGTTCTCGACGTGCCGCTGCATCGCCGCTTCGGCCCGCTCGGGATCGCCGTCGCGGATCGCCTCCAGCAGGGCGAGATGCTCCTTCACTGCTTCCTCGAGCCGCGCGACCCGGTTGAGCACGAGGAACCAGATCCGGAGCGTCAGCATGTAGTAGCCGTCGAGCGTCGTCTCCAGGAACGCGTTGTGCGTGCAGTGGTAGATGTGGCGGTGGATCCGTTGGTCGAGGTCGATCAGCAGCCGCTCGTCAGCCGACGCCGTCAGGTCGTGCAGATCGGCGATCAAGGCCACCGTCGTCTCCCGGTCAGCGGCCGTCGCTCTCTCCGCGGCGAGCCTCGCGCCGAAGCTCTCGAGCACCCCCCGGACTTCGGAGAGCACGGCGAGATCGAGGACGTTGACGTTCGAGACGAAGATACCGCGGCGCGGGTAGACCTCGACGAGTCGCTCGCCCTCGAGCCGCTGGAGTGCCTCTCGCACGGGCGTGCGACCGACCCCGAGCCGGTCCTGCAGCTCCCGCTCGCTGACGATCGATCCCGGGGCGAGCTCGAGCGTCACGATCAGCTCGCGGATCGCGTAGTAGGCGCGGTCGGAGAGCGACTGCGCCTCGGCAGCCTCCGGCTGGTGGACTCTGAGGGGAGATGTGCTCATCCGGATGGGGTCAGGTCTCGCGTGTGGGAATGCAAGACCTGACCCGTTTCGCCTACTTCAGCCAGGCGTTGACCTTCGCCGCGTTCGCCTTGACCCACTGCTCCGCCGCCTTCTCCGGCTTCAACTTCTTGCCGGCGATCAGATTGGCGACGACGTTCTGGTCAGCCGAGGTCCACTTGAACTTCTTGACGAACTTCAGAGCCGGGGAGCCGCTCGTCGCGAACTTGCCGCTCACCAGCTTGTCGAGACCGTAGGACGGGTACTCGCACGCGTGCTTCCCGCTCAGCTTCTCGTCGTCGACGCAGCCCGCGAAGCGCTTCGGCAGCTGCACGCGCACGAGGTCGTACTGCGCGTTCAGGTACTGCGGGTCGTACCAGTAGAAGAGCACGGGCTTCTTCTGCTTGTACAGCTGGCTCCAGCGCGCCACCTGCGCCGGCTCGGCCCCGGCGACCACGTGCTTCAGGTTCAGGCCGAGCTCCTTGATGAGCGCGCGATCCTTCTGGACGTACGAGGGGTCGCCGCCGAGGAACATGCCCTGCGAGCCCGACTCCGGCGACTTGAACACCGTCTCCTTGCCCTTCAAGCCCCTCCACGTCTTGAACTGCGGATACTGCTTCAGCAGGTAGCGCGGGATGTACCAGCCGATGACGCCGGTGATCCCGTTCGAGCCGACGACGCGGACCGACTTGTCCTTGATGTACGTCTGCCCTGCGGTGGTCAGCGTGTTGTCCCAGTCCTCCAGGGCGGCATCGACCTTGCCGTCCCGCATGGCCTGGAAGTACGGTGGCCCCTCGGTCACCTGGGTCAGCTTCACCTTGCAGTTGAGCCGCTTCTCTAGCACGTACTTGGCCACGTAGGTGTTCGCCGTGGAGCCCGCCCACGACTGCTCGTTGATGACGACGGTCCCGCAGCTCTGCGCGCCTCCTCCGAATGCGCTTCCAGTTGTGAGAAGCGCGAGCGCTGTCAGCGCTGCGACCGCTACGAGACCGATCGGCCGGCGAAAGCGCCTGCCTCCACGATCCGACATTCGACCCTCCTTGTGGTTGAGAACTGCGCTGGGGTCAGGCTTCAGCCTGACCCCAGCTCCGTCACTGTTCACGTCAGAACTTCCCTTCTCGCACTCCGCGTTCCTTGCGTGACGCGGTCGAGTGCGATGCCCAGGGCGAGGATCGCCAGGGACGCGATCACGCCCTGCCCGAACTGCCCGCGAACGAGGCCCTGCGCGACCTCGTAGCCGAGCCCCCCCGACCCGACGAGCCCTCCGATCACCACCACCGCGAGCACCATGACGATCGCCTGGTTGACGCCGAGCATCACGGCGTCGCCCGCGAGCGGGAGCTTCACCTTCACGAGCGTCTGCAGCCGCGAGGCTCCGAACGCGCTCGCTGCCTCGACCGAGCTCGGCGAGACGTCGCGCACACCTCGCTCCACGAGCCGCAGCGTGACGGGGAACGCATAGAGGGCGCCCGCCACAATCCCGGGCACGACCGAGACTTGCACCAGATAGATGAACGGAATGAGGTAGACGAGCTGCGGCAGCGTCTGCAGCAGGTCGTTCACGGGCCGCATGGCCTTCGAGAAGGCGCCGCTCTCCGCGGCGAGCACGCCGAGCGTGACGCCGATGACTGCCGCAATCGCGGTGGCGACCAGCACTTGCGAGAGCGTGTCCATCGCGAGCGCCCACACGCCGGTGAAGCCGATCAGCGCGAGCATCAGGAGCGCCGTCAATGCAGGCCGGAGACCGCTGATGACGAACGCGATCGCCGTAAGGCCGGCGACCGTCACGAACCAGGGCATCTCGACGAGAAACTCCTGGAGCGGCTGAAGCAGCTGCTGGAAAACGAACGTTCCAGTCGGCTGGGTGATCGAGAAGGCGAACGAGAACGGGTCCTGTATGTAGTCGAGGACCACCTGGAACTTCGCCAGGAGCCACTCTTCGATCGTGACCGTGCGGCCGCGAGCCTCGTCGGGGTAGACAGAAGCAGCGCCGAAGATCTTGGCGAGGACGATCGCAACGACGACTGCTGTTCCCGCCGCGGCAGCCTGGAGCCGAATCCTCCGCCGGCGCGAGTCGTCGAGATGCTGCTTTGCCGGGTCGGTTCGGTCGGCCATCGCCTCGGTCACGCGATCGAGCGTCATCGCCATGACCACGATCACGAGACCGGCGAGAATGGCGAGAGCGGGGTTCGAGTAGAGGCCGCTGGTGACGACCGCGCCGAGGCCGCCCCCTCCGATCAACCCCGCGATGACGACCATCGAGAGCGCGAACAGGATCGTCTGGTTCACGCCGAGGAGGATCATCCGCCGCGCCAGCGGGAGCTGCACCTTGCGTAGGAGCTGGCCCCTCGTCGAGCCCAGCGACGTGGCCGCTTCGACGGTGTTGACGGGGACGCCCCGGATCCCCAACGCCGTGATGCGGATCGCCGGTGGGATCGCGTAGATCATCGTCGACACCACCGCGGCCGCCGGCCCGATCGAGAAGAGGATCACGACCGGCAGCAGATAGGCGAACGCGGGGACGATCTGCATGGCGTCGAGGACGGGCGTGATGGCGCGACTCACCCTTTGCGAGCGTCCCGCCGCGATGCCGAGCGGAATTCCGACCAGGAGCGACAGGGAGACGGCGAGGAGCATCAGCGCCAGCGTTTGCATGCTCTCCTCCCAGAGGCCGACGAGCGCGAATGACGCGAAGGCGAAGAGTGTGAGCAGGGCGACGCGAAGGCCGCCGAAGCGCAGGACGAGCGCCACGCCTGCGACGGTCGTGCCTGCCCACGTCATCCACAGGAGCAGGCGGGTGAACCAGTCGACGAGGCGGTCGATCGACGTCGAGAAGCCCTCGAAGACCGTGAAGACGAGTCCCTGGTCCTCCTTCCCGCGCTCTGTGAGGAGCCAGATCTGGAAGTCGTCGAGGTGCAGCGAGAGCGTGTTCCAGACGAGATCGTTCGGCCAGGGATACTCGAGCGCCCAGATCCGGTACGCGACGTACATGAGCGCCACGATGCTGGCGACCTGCACGAGCTTCCCGCGCCACCAGGGGCGATGCGTGACGACCGGCGCCACGACGACCCTTTCCGCGGCGGCGACCGATGCCATCAGTCGTCCCTCTCCCCGGCGATCGTCGTCAACACGGCGTCGCGGTCGACGATGCCGACGACGCTCCCGTTCTCGACGCAGCAGACGGGCTTCTCGCTCGCGGCGAGCACGGCAACGGCTCGGCGCACCGTGGTCGCGACGTCGAGCCTGGGGCCGTCGGTGGCCTCGCCCGGCGCCGGATCTCGCATGATCCAGCGCAGCGTCAGGACATGGCTGCGGGGGATGTCGCGAGTGAAGTTCTCGACGTACTCGTCGGCGGGCGAGCCGACGAGCTCCTCTGGCGTGCCGAGCTGCACGATCGCGCCGTCCCGCATGATCGCGATCCGGTCGCCGAGCCGCAGCGCCTCCGGCAGGTCGTGCGTGATGAACATCGTCGTCTTCCCCGTCTCGGCCTGCAGCCGGATCACCTCGTCCTGCATGTCGCGGCGGATGAGCGGATCGAGGGCGCTGAACGGCTCGTCGTAGAGCATCACCTCGGGGTCGACCGCGAAGGCGCGCGCCACGCCTACGCGCTGCTGCATACCGCCCGAGAGCTGGTCCGGGAACTGATTCGCGACGTCCTCCAGGCCGACCAGCTTCAAAACCTCGTGGGCGCGCGCGTGACGCTCCGCCTTCCCGACGCCCTGCACCTCGAGCCCGAACGCGACGTTCTCGAGCACGCGCCGGTGCGCGAGCAGGCCGAAGTGCTGGAAGATCATCGAGACCTTGTGGCGGCGCAGCGCTCGGAGCTCGGCCTTGCTCGCGGCCATGACGTCGATGCCGACGATCTCGATCGAGCCTGCGGTCGGCTCGATCAGCCGGATCAGCGTGCGAACGAGCGTCGACTTGCCAGAGCCCGAGAGGCCCATGACGACGAACACCTCGCCGGGGAAGACCTCGATCGAGACATCACGGACGGCGGCGACACAGCCGGTCTTCTCGCGGAGCTCGCGGCGCGGGAGCTCTGCGTCGGGTGTGCCGAGGATGCGCTCGGCGCGCGGGCCGAAGATCTTCCAGACACCGTGAGCGCGGATGAGAGGCGCGCCCCGCGGCGCTCCGCCGTTCACGGTGATCTCAGCGCTGCTCAGATTCGGCTCCAGATCACTGGTATACGGGGAATATACTACGACCGCTTCGGAGTCAAGCGGCGCGGGGAGGGTGGGAATCGACGTCTCGATGCTGATCGGCGGCGCCTGGGTGGAGAGCGAGTCGGGCGCTCGTTTCGACGCCGAGAGCCCCGCGAGCGGAGAGACGATCGGCACCGTTCCGGAGGGGACGCGGGAGGACGCGCAGCGTGCGATCGGCGCGGCGAACGACGCTTGGCGGGGTTGGGCTGCGCTTTCAGCGTTCGAACGGGCGGCCGCGCTCGAGCGAGTAGCGGCTGTGATCGTCGAGCGGCGGGTGCCGCTGGCCCGCACGCTCACGCTCGATCAGGGCAAGCCGCTGGTCGCCGAGTCCTACGACGAGGTCGACGAGCTGGCCTCGTACTTCCGGCAGGCCGCGGCTGACGCGACACGGCTCGAAGGCGCCATGCCGCCGTCGATCGACGCCTCCAAGCGGGTGCTCGTCTATCGCGTTCCGCGCGGCGTCGTCGGCGTCATCACGCCCTGGAACTGGCCGTACACGATGCCGGCCGAGGTGATCGCCCCGGCGCTCGCGGCGGGCAACGCCGTCGTCTGGGCGGCGGCGCCTTCGACATCGGTCTGCGCCGTCGCGCTCGCCGAGTGCATCTCGGACGCGGGGATCCCGACCGGCGTCCTCAACCTCGTGACCGGACCGGGCGCGGTCGTCGGAGACGAGATCGCGGCGAGCCCGGGCACGAGCGCGATCGCGTTCATCGGCTCGATCGAGACCGGACACCGCGTCGCGGAGCGTGCCGCCGGCAAGGCGCTGTTGCTCGAGATGGGCGGCAACGGGCCTTTGGTCGTTCTCGGCGACGCCGACGTCGAGGCGGCAGCACGCGCAAGCTTGTCCGCTGCATTTCTTTGCGCGGGACAGAGTTGCACCGCCGGCGAGCGCTTCCTCGTGCACGAGCGCGTACATGACGAGTTCGTGGAGGCGCTCTCCGCGGCCATCGTTCGCGAGATCCGCCTCGGCGATCCCTTCGACGAGCAGACGACGATGGGGCCGCTGAACAACGAGGCCGGCGCCGGCAAGGTCGACCGGCACGTCGCGGACGCCGTCGAGCGCGGCGCGGAGGTTCTACTCGGAGGCGCGCGGGCGAACGGCTTCCCGACCGAGCTGTACTACCCGGCGACGGTGCTGACCGAGGTCACCGACTCGATGGCGATCGCCCGGGAGGAGACCTTTGGCCCGGTCGTCCCGATCACGCGGATCGGCTCTGACGAGGAGGCGCTGGCGATCGCCAACGGGTCCCCGTACGGCCTGCTGGCCGCCGTCTGGACCCGCGATCTCGCCCGCGGCCTCCGCTTCGCCGAGGGCATCCGCGCGGGCTGGGTGAACGTCAACGAGTCCACGAACTACTGGGAGAGCCACCTCCCCTTCGGCGGCCGGGCGGGCTCGCGCTCGGGCGTCGGCCGGGTCGGAGGACGTCATCCGCTCGACGTCTTCACGGAGCCGAAGACCGTCGTCGTCTCGCTCGGCTAGCAGCGGTCGCCGTCGCATACAGTGGCCGCGTGCTCGAGGCGCGCTCGGATGTCGTCGGCAGCCTGCTCAGGCCGCCGGAGCTGCTCGCTGCGCGCGAGCGGTTCGGGCGAGGAGAGCTCGACGCGACGGGCCTGAAGCGGGCGGAGGATGCCGCCGTCGACGAGGTTCTCAGGCTCCAGGAAGACGCCGGGATGGCCGTCGTCACAGACGGGGAGATGCGGCGCCTCTCGTTCCAGAGCCAGATGACCGAGGCGGTGGACGGGTTCGGGGAGTGGGACCTGGACGCGTTCCTGTGGGGCGAGTGGCAGAGCGGGGAGCTCGGGGAGATGAAGGTCGAGCGGCCGCCGATCGCGGTTCAGGGAAAGCTGCGCCGAAGGCGATTTCTGTCGGCCGACGAGTTCGCCTATGCGGCTCCCAAGACCGACCGGATCCTCAAGGTGACGCTGCCGAGCCCGAGCCTGTTCGCCAACTTCTGGGATCCCGAGCGCTCGAGCGGCGCCTACTCGAGCCTCGAGGAGTTCCTCGGCGACGTCGCCGAGATCCTGCGCGAGGAGGTCGACGAGCTCGTACGCCTCGGCGCGACCTACATCCAGCTCGATGCGCCGCACTATCCGCTGCTTCTCGACCCGACCTACCGCGACTTCTACGCGAGCCGCGGTTGGCCGGCGGACCGCTGGCTCGAGCTCGGGATCGAGCTCGACAACCATGTCTACTCAGAGCGCGACGGCGTGACCTTCTCGATGCATCTCTGTCGCGGGAACCAAGCCTCGCGCTGGCTGGTCGAAGGCGGGTACGACTGGCTGGCCGAGCGCCTCTTCTCACGCGTGAACGCGGAGCGGCTCATGCTCGAGTACGACGACGCGCGCTCGGGCTCGTTCGAGCCATTGCGTGCGGTTCCCGAGGGGAAGACTGCGGTGCTCGGCCTCGTCACCACGAAGAGCGGCCGGCGCGAGACGGTCGACGAGCTCGCCGGGAGGATCGAGGAGGCGAGCGCGTTCTGTCCGCTCGAGCGGCTAGCTCTGTCGCCGCAGTGCGGCTTCGCGACCTCGATCCTCGGCAACGACCTCACGGTAGAGGATGAGCGCGCGAAGCTCGAGACGATCGCCAAGACCGCTTCGCTGGTCTGGGGTTGACGAACGCTCGCTCTCAGCTCGCGTTCGCGGGGGAAACCATGTTTCCCCCGCGTCCCCCCTTCTTCCCGAGAGCACGGGGAACCTCCCGGTTCCCCACACCCCTCCACGCTCATGGGCCAAGAGCTCGCCCATGAGCGTCGTCCTCACCGGCGTCGACCTGACCGTCGAGGAGGTCGTCCGAGTCGCGCGGGGCGGCGAACAGGTGGAACTGGCGCCTGTCGCGGTCGAGACGATGCGCGCCTCGCGAGCCGTTGTCGAGGAAGCGCTCGCGTCAGGCCAGCAGGTCTACGGGTTCTCGACCGGGGTCGGGATGCGGAAGCGCTTCGCGATCGAGGAGGATCAGGCGCGCTTCAACCGGCGGCTGATTCGGGGTCATCTCGTCGCGCAGGGGCCGAATGCGCCGGAGGACGTCGTTCGGGCGACGACGGTGAAGCTCGCCAACGGGCTCGCGCAGGGGTATCCGGGCGTTCGGCCCGAGCTCGCGCAGCTCCTCGTCGACCGGCTCAACGAGGGCGCCTCCACGCCCGTGCGGATGCTCGGCTCGGTCGGACAGGCCGATCTCGCCGCGAACGCCGATCTCGTCGAAGGGCTGCTCGGCGACTTCGAGCTCGCTGCCGGCGAAGCGCTGGTGCTGGTCGACAACAACGCGTTCTCGACTGGGCTGGCCGCGCTGGCCGTCTCGGACTGCGAGACATTGCTCGACACGCTCGACGTCGCCGGCGCGCTCGACCTCGAGGCGTTTGCAGCCAATCCGGGTCTGATCGACGAAGCGGTGTCGGAGGCGCGCCCGTACCCTGGCCTCGAGCTGACGATTCGGCGTCTGCGCCGGTTCCTGGAAGGCAGCTATCTCTGGAGCGCGGAGCCACGCAATCTCCAGGATCCGCTCACGTTTCGGACGCTGCCGCAGGTGCACGGCGCCGCACGCGACGCTCTCGGCTATGTGCAGGGCGTCCTTGCCGTCGAGCTGAACGCGCATCAGGGGAACCCGGTCGTCGCGAGCTCATCAGGGCGGGTCATCGCGGCCGGGAATTTCGACATCGTGCCCCTCGCAGCGGCGCTCGACTTTCTCCGCATCGCGTTGGCGCCGGCGTTGACGAGCGCCGCCGAGCGGGCGCTCAAGCTGTTGCAGGCCCCGCTCACCGGCCTTCCGGAGGGGCTCGCTGCGCGTCTCCATCTCGCCGAGCCTGGGCTCAGCGAGCTCGGCGCCACGGTGCAAGGGATCGTCGCTGAAGCGCGTCTCCTGGCCCAACCCGTGTCTTTCGAGCTCGCGTCGACGACGCAGCACGAGGGCATCGAGGACCGGACGACGATGGCGCCGCTCGGCGCCCGGCGGCTCGCGGAGATGGTGAGTCTCGGCGCGCGCGTCGTCGCCATCGAGTTGACGATCGCCGCCCAGGCCGTCGACCTGCGCGGATCTCCTGCCCTCGGGGTCGGAACGGCTCGCGCCTACGAGCTCGTCCGCGAGCGCGTTCCTTTCACGGACGCGGGGGAGACGGTCCCGCCCGACCTCGAGCCGATAGTCGAGCTGATTCGTTCTGACATGATGGGCGCGTGAGCCAAGGTCTCCTGGAGCGGCTCGACGAGGGGCCGGTTATCTGCGCCGAGGGTTACCTCTTCGAGCTCGAGCGGCGCGGCTATCTGCAGGCCGGCGCGTTCGTGCCCGAGGTCGTGCTCGACCACCCCGAGGTCGTCGCCCAGCTGCACCGCGACTTCGTGCATGCGGGCTCCGACGTCGTGGAGGCGTTCACGTACTACGCGCACCGGGAGAAGATGCGGATCGTCGGCAAGGAGCATCTTCTCGAGGAGCTCAATCGACGGGCGCTCGCCATCGCCAAGGAGGTCGCGTCCGAGAGCGACGCGCTCCTCGCCGGGGACATCTGTAACACGAATGTCTACGCCGACGATGCCGAGTCGAAGAAGAGCGTGCGGGCGATGTTCGAGGAGCAGGTCGGTTGGGCAGCCGACGCGGGAGTCGATTTCATCATCGCCGAGACCTTCTCGCACGTGGACGAGGCGCTGCTCGCGCTCGAGGTGATCAAGGAGGCGGGCTACCCGGCCGTCGTCACGATGATCGCGCACCAGGCCGACACGACACGGGACGGGCTCGGGTTCGGAGAGGCGTGCAAGCGGCTGGAGGACGCAGGCGCCGACGTGGTCGGCCTCAACTGCGGGCGCGGGCCCGAGACGCTGCTGCCGCTTCTCCAGGAGATCCGCGAGGCGGTGTCGGGACACGTCGCCGCGCTGCCGGTTCCATATCGCACACATGAGCACGAGCCGACGTTCCAGTCGCTTCGTGAGGCGAACGGCAAGGAGATTCCGGGTGAGATGCCGTTCCCGACCGCGCTCGATCCCTTTACGTGCAACCGCTACGAGATCGCGGAGTTCGCTCGGGATGCCAAGGAGCTCGGCATCCGCTACATCGGCCTTTGCTGCGGCGCCGCGCCTCATCATGTGCGCAGCCTGGCCGAAGCGCTCGGCCGGACGCCTCCCGGCAGCCGCTACTCGCCCGACATGTCAAAGCACGCGTACTTCGGGACTGACAAGAGCCTCAAGGACGAGAACCGCGAGTTCGCCGAAGAGTTGTAGTGCGGAAACGTCCTACGGTGTGACGGCGGGGTCGGCGAGCGAGAGTCAAGACGTGCCGACAATCGACTTCCATCAGCATCTGTGGCCGGAGCCTTTCGTCCGGCTCCTCGCTCGTCGGGAGCGCCCGCCGCGGCTCCGCGGCTCCATGCTCGAGCTCGCTGGCGAAGGCGAGAGTGAGATCGACCCGGGGGCTCACGATCTCGACCAGCGGATTGCGCTCCTCGATCGCTGGGAGCTCGACGTCGCCGTGGTGTCGCTGCAGCCGACGCTGGGCATCGCCCAGCTACCGGCTGACGATGCCGCTGAGCTCGTCTCCACCTACGAGCGAGGGATTCTCGAGCTCGCGTCGGCTTCCGGGGGGAGGCTCATGCCCCTAGCCGCGGGTGCCGACGTCGACGGCTTCGCCGGAGCGTGCATCGGGGCGCCGGAGCTCGCCGACCTGGATCTGCTCGGGCCCAAGCTCGACGAGCTCGTGCGCCGGGATGCCGTGCTCTTCGTTCATCCCGGCCCGGCCGGCGCGCCGCCTGCGGGAGCTCCGGCGTGGTGGGCGGCCGTCGTCGACTACACGGCCCAGATGCAGGCCGGGTATGCAGCCTGGCTCGCTGCCGGCGCCTCGCGCTGGCCCACCCTCGACGTCGTGTTCGCGATGCTGGCAGGCGGCGCGCCGATCCAGCTCGAGCGACTGCGCTCGAAAGGCGTGTCGGGCCGTGACGTGCTCCACGACACCATCTTCTTCGAGATCTCGTCGTACGGAAATCGCGCGCTCGAGCTGTGCATGGCCACCTTCGGCGTGAGTCAGCTCGTCTTCGGCACCGACGTGCCGGTTCTCGATCCCGAGCCTGCCCTGGACGCCGTCCGCGGCTTCGGCGATGCTGTGACAGACGCTCTTTGCAACCAGAACCCAGCACGTCTATTCGCCTCAAGGGACTAACCCGCTGGCTCCACGAGCGGGTCCCCGAAGATGTGGACCTCGATCGGCCCGAGCTCGCACAGCTCGCGGTCGACCTCGCGGCTGAGCCGCGTTTCTGGAAGCGCTTCGTCCGCCACGATCCGAACACGCGCCACTTCATCCAGCTATACCGCGATCCGCATCTGGATGTCTGGCTGATCTGCTGGCTCGACGCGCAGGATACGGGCTACCACGACCACGACGTGTCCTCGGGCGCGGTGCACGTCTGCGAGGGGATCCTCCACGAGGATCACTTCGAGCGAAACGCCGACGGCTGGATCCGGGAGGTGACCCGCCAGCATCATCCCGGGGGCGTCTTCGACTTCGATGCGTCGTACATCCACGGTGTGCGCCACGCAGGCGGCCCTCCGGCCACGTCGCTGCATGTCTATTCGCCCGCGCTCTGGCGGATGGGCCACTACGAGCTCGGCTCGATGACGGGCGCGCTCGGCCGGGTCGCGATCACCTACGCCGACGAGCTCGCCTCCGCCGTATAGCCCCTACGGTTGGGCGAGCGCCGCCGCGAGACCTGGGCTCGGCGGAGAGCCCTCGTCCGGCGGTCCGGGCTGCCTGCGCAGCTCGCCATTGACGACGTCGTAGTGTCCGATCGCGTTATCGGCGGCGAGTACACGTGAATCGTCACCGCGCCGCGATCGTGCTCCATGCGGTGGATGCCCGTCCCCGGGAACGAGAACGAGTCGCCGGCGCCGTACTCACGGATGGGGCGCTCGCCGCCGATCACGAGCGCCTCGTTGCGAGCGGACCCCTCGAGCACATGCACGCCCACACACGAGCCAGAGTGGTCATGGAAACCGGTGTCGCGGAGCGCCCACCACTGGTTGAGCCAGGCTTCAGAGTGGGAGTTTTCGCCAGAGGAGGTCGAACGAGCCTTCGCCGGCTCGGTCGAGCGCGGTCAGGTCGACGAGCGCGGCCACCTCGCGGGCGAGGGCGGCGCACTCGTCGGGCGCAAGGTCGTGCTCATGCGCTGCGAGCGCCTCGAGCCGGGTGGCATCGATCACCGTGTCATTCTCGCCGATCGTGCAGGATGGCGCGGTGAGCCGAATCGCCAGCGTCGAGGCCTGGCCGGTGAATGTTCCGCTCGAGGCGACGTACCTGATGTCTTCTGGCGTCGTTCCGGGCATCAGCCGTACCGTCGTCAGGATTACGACAGAAGACGGCATCGTCGGGCTCGGGGAGGCCGCCTCGCCGTCTGACGCCGATCCGCTTCGCGGGGAGCTCGGGCAACGGCTCGTCGGTCGCGAGACCAGCGTGGTGCTCACCGAGCTGGGTCGATTCGAGCCGGCGCCGGTGGAGCACCGCGGCGATGCGCGGGTGCTCATTCGCAATCCGCTCGCCGGAGTCGAGATCGCGCTCTGGGACGTCGTTGCGCGCGAGGCCGAGGTCCCGCTGCACGAGCTGCTCGGAGGAGCGGTCCGTACGCAGATCGAGTTCAGCGAGTACTTCGCCTACAGGCCCGGGCTCGAGGAGGCTCCGGCCGACGTCGCGGCCTTCTGCGCGCGGATGGTGGAGGAGCACGACTCACCCGTGTTCGAGGGCAAGGTCGCCGTCCGTCCTGTCGAGGAAGACGTGCAGCTCGTGCGGGAGGTGAGAGCCGCGATCGGGCCCGCGCGCACGCTGCGCCTGGACGCGAACATGGGCTGGCGCCGCGACACGGCCCAGCGCGCGCTCTCACTTCTCGAGCCGTTCGACATCGCGAACGTCGAGGAGCCGGTCGGCTCGTTCGCGGAGATGGCGGAGCTGCGGCGCGACACGGCTATCCCGTTCTCCGCCCACACGCCGGATGTGGCGCTGGCGGCGGAGCTGGGGCGCCGGAGACCATCGTGCTCGGGCTGGGCTTCTGCGGGGGGATCGCGGGGACGCTTCGGCTCATCGCCGCGTGCGAGCAGGCCAGCGTGGGTTTCTGGTTCTACAGCGGCGATCTCGGCATCGCCACCGCCGCGTATCTTCACCTCGCGGCCGCCACGGCATACCTCGACCGCCCGAGCCAGTCGCTCCTTCGCTGGACGACCGACGACGTGATCGCGAGCGGTCCGTTCTCACCCGAGCATGGCGTTCTCGAGGTTCCGATCGAGCCAGGACTCGGCGTGGAGCTCGACGAGCCGGCGCTCGTCCGCTGCGCCGAGCGTTTCGCGCGCGAAGGCGAGTACGAGCTCTACACCGGCGGCTCGCTACCGAGATTCTGAGCAGAAGCGCATCGCCGCGACTGCGATCGCCTGCGCACACGAGACCAGGCTGTCCACGGGGACGTGCTCGTCGACCGTGTGCGCTCGATCGATCCCGCTCGGGCCGAACGCGACGCATGGCGTCCCCCCGAGACGGGTGAACGTGGCCCCGTCGTGCCAGTTGTCGAACCCGGCCACCCGCGGCTCGAGGCCGGCGTCGCTCGCGGCTGCGAGCAGGGTCGAGACGATCGGGGCTTCCGGGTCCACCTCCGCGGATGGGACCTCGGGCGCCCACTCGATCGTCGGGGGATTCTCGGCGAGCCAGGGATCTGCTTCGGCCGCGCGCCGCACGCATTCTGTCACCTCGCGCTCGATTCGGCCGCCCCAGCCCTCTGCGTCGGCGAAGGCCGGAAGGTAGCCGATGTGGTACGTGATGCTGCACGAGGACGGGTAGCTCACCGCCCACTCGCCGCCCGAGATGACGCACGGGACGATGTCTCCCGGGGACAGGAGCGGATGACGCTGGTCGGGCCGGCTCCGCCAGTCCTCTTGGAGACCACGCATCGCGTGGAGCACGAGCTCGGCCTTCTCGATCGCGTTCACCGCGCCGCCCTCCCGCCAGTCGGCCTGGGGGATGCCGGAATGGCCCGGCCGCCCTGGGACCGTGATCGTCGGCAGAACGCTGCCGCGGCAGGCGATGCAGATCTCGTAGCTGGACGGCTCGAGCACGATGCCCGCGTCCGCGCGCACGCCATGCACGACCGCAGCCAGGCCGCCTGCGCCGGTCGACTCCTCCTCGGTCACCGTGCAGACGACCAGGTCCCCGGCGAGCCGTACTCCAAGCTGAGAAAGCGTCTCCGCCGCGAAGACCATGCAGCCGATGCCGCCCTTCATGTCGCAGGCGCCGCGGCCGTACAGCCTGCCGTCGCGGAGGCTTGCCCGGAACGGATCGGTCGTCCAACGCTCGCTCGGCTCGGGCGAGACGACGTCGACGTGCCCGTTCAAGAGGAGGCTCCGGCCGCCTCCCGACCCTGCGAACGTCGCCGCCAGCTGCGGTCGGTCTACGAAGTCGAGCCCCATCGGAGCGAGCTTCGTGCCCGCGACGTCCTCGGATCGCGGTTCCCAGAGGTCGCAGTGCGCTCCCGCTGACGCCAGGCGGCCGGCGAGATACTCCTGCAGTGGGCGCTCGTCGCGAGCAGGATCGTCGGGAGCGGCGCGAGCCGTAGTGTCGAAGGCGATCAAGTTCGAGACAAGAGCCACCAGATCGTCCTCGCGTTGGGCGATGTGCCAGACGACGGCTCGCTCGCTCTCAGTGAGGCTCATCGCGCCTCCGTGGTAGCCCCTCCTGCGAGGAGGGTGGTCACGCGGGCCGTAGTTTCCTCATCCGCGAGACCGCGATAGAAGCACGTCGTCCGCCTTCGCAGGACGTCCTCGGCGGTGCGCGCCCACTCGTGCGTGCGGGCGTAGAGAACCTGCGCCGCGATGTCGGGGCCTCGAGGATGCATTCGCTCGAGCAGCGAAGGGTCGTCGGCCACAGGGGCGAGAACATCCGGCGCCAGGCTTCCGTACAGATGGAGCAGGTGCGCTCGGGTATCGGGCTCGATGTACTCTGGAAACGAGACCCGCTCGAGGCCGGTGGCACCCGGGAGCGGCCACGGATGTCCGTCCACCCGCCGCAGGCCGAGCTCCGAGCGCAGCCGCGTCAGCGTCTCGAGAGCGATCCGGCGATAGGTGGTGAGCTTGCCGCCGGCGACGGTGAGCATC
>Ga0183260_10000889_pt1 | contig 25469 bp, 24 predicted proteins | sample AntDrymUQ4972206_2_FD_129768 | JGI IMG/M metagenome (GOLD analysis project Ga0183260, IMG submission 129768) | Polar desert sand microbial communities from Dry Valleys, Antarctica - metaG UQ497 (22.06) (version 2) (version 2) | ecosystem: Environmental > Terrestrial > Soil > Desert | place... | reverse complement strand
GGCTAATCAGGTCGGCGGGGTGATCATCGAGTCGACGTTCACGTCAATCCCGGCCGTCCTGCGCGGAATGAAATATGGATGGGTGCCCGGAATTGGTCTGGCGGTCACGCAACCGTTTGACTCCGCCACCAAGATTGGCAAGGTCGACGTGCCACTGTTGATCATTCACGGAACCGCCGATGGGATCGTGCCGCACGCAATGGCTGACGAGCTGTTCGCGGCGGCATCGAGCAAGGTGAAGAAAGTCATCAAGATCGAGGGTGGCACTCATTCGAGTGCGAGCCGTGCAGGCGGGGTCGCCTATCGCAACGCCGTTCTCGACTTCGTGCGCCGCGGCACGGGTGGTTCAGTCAGCGATGCTGCTGTAAGTTCGCAGTAGAGTTAGACCTTCGATTGGCGCAGGCGTAAGGCATTGCCGATCACCGACACTGACGACAACGCCATCGCTGCGGATGCAATGATCGGGCTTAACAACCAGCCGGTCAGCGGAAAAAAACACCGGCAGCGAGCGGTACGCCGGCCGCGTTGTAGACGAACGCGAAGCCGAGTTGCCAGACGACTGCAAAATAGGCAACCAACGTACTGCACGCGTTTTCCCCCTAGCCCGTGCGGCAAACTGCCTGCGCGTGTCTCATCCCGCGAAACCACATTAAGTTAACTCCGGCTTGCACGTGACTCGGTTTCATTTCGCCGCTCTTTCGTTAAGACTGCTCTGCCGCGCCCGAATCTTCTCGGGCCAACGGCTTTTGATAAATGCGAGGACAGCCCAGATCTGTTCGTCGGTCAGGACGGTGCCAAACGCAGGCATATCGCTTTGATAGCCGGCGGGGGCCAGCGGAGGTTTCAATCCCGATTTGGTAAGGCCGAACAGAACGTCGTCAGGGTGATGCCAGGTGTGGCCCGACTCATCATGCGGCGGCGCCGGAAAACGCCCATCGGGCTTGCGTGTCGTCCAGTTTGGCTGCCCTTCCAGATTTGCGCCGTGGCAAATGGCGCAGTTCTCGCGGTAAACCTGCGTACCCAACGCAACCTGACGCGGGTCGGCGGCATCAGCGCGTCCGGTCACAGCCGATGGCCAGAACATCCAGCCGGCGGCTAGGGCTGCGGCGACGGTGGACGCAACAACCAACAAGGCGGTTGACTTCAGAACACTCCCCCAGGACGTTGCACTCAGCCGCCGGTATCACTCAAAGCGACGTCCAAAGCGATGGGAACGGCCGAACGGTTTATCCACATCCAACAGTAACCCTGGTCGCTGCCGACTACGAGGCGACCGCTCGCGTTGCTGACTCCTTCGCGCCGCTCCGGATATTCGACCTGCTTACCTACGTGATAGTGAATGTTGAAATCGGTCGAAGCGGCTGCATTGAACCTCCAGGCAACTGTTTGTCCGGATTTCAGATCCGCGCACAGTTCCGCAAACTTTCCGGGCTGCAGGATGAGCCGCTTCTCCAAAGTTACTCCCGGACCGAGTTTCACTTCGATCACCTCGGCGACTGCCGGAATCGCCATACCCAGGCATGCAATAGCGACGATCGAGTTCCGCATAGAAAGGTGGCAAAGGGTGCGTCTAAAAGTCCGCATCACTTGGCGGGTGCAATTTCCGTGACCATCAATGCTCCGCCCTTGCCCTCAATCTTGAACTTCACTTTGTCGCCGGGCTTAACCGCTTCCAGCATCGCCGGGTTCTTGACCCTAAACACCATCGTCATAGGCGGCATATCGAGCTGCTTGATCTCGCCATGACGCAACGTGATCTTGCCAGCGTCCTTGTCGATCTTGCGCACCTCGCCCGCAATCGTGTCGTTCATCGAAGAGGCTGCCTCGGCCGCCGCGCCTTGCGGAGGAGCAACGGTTTGAGCAAACGACGCTGACGCTGGTATCAGCAGGACGAATAAAAATGCGGACAGAGCCTCCTTCATTGTGACCCCACATTTTGGATGGTTCGTTCAATGAAATCGATGCGGACCCTCGCCATGATTTTTACGCGAGATGACGCAGTTCTCGCAGCGCCACCGACAGCATCGCCAGGTCTGCGGACTTGGTTTCGGCGAGTTCACTCAACATGCGCTGCGCGCGCTCGATCGCAGGCCGCTGCGCGGTCTCCCACGCGGCGTGCCCACCCGCCTGCATTGCATCGGCGGCGAGTTCGCGCTGCAAGGCTGACAGGTCGTCGGCCAACGAATTCTTTGCCATGCCTTGCCAGTAACCCTCTGACGAGAGAGCAGTAATTTGCGCGCGAAGGCGCGCAAGCCCAAGTAGCACGGCGATTGCAAAATACGTCGCCGCCACCGCCGCTACAGATTGACCCGACGATTCTGCAACCTCTGCGATATCGAGCGCAGCAACCGATACGTCTGACGCCGCCACGGTGAAGGCCAGCTTCGGCGGTACTCCCTGTAGCACCAAAGCCTGTTCACGTTCAGTGATTGAGGCACGCCATGGCGTCTCAAGCGGCGCCGTTGCGATGAATTCGTATAGGGCCGAGACGACCGGTGCAAGGCGAGCAATCGTTGGGTCAATCGGATCGGATAGACGTTGCGAGCGCAGGAACCACGTGGTTGACCGCACTGTGCGTTGCCCCAATGCGATCAGCATTTGCGACTGCACTTCGTCTGGCACGATATTGTCAAGGGCTTCGATCGCCTGCCAGACCGGCACCAGGCCGAAGACCTCGCGCGTAATGAGGTAAGCGCGCACAACCTGCGGCGGCGTAACACCCGTGGTTTCCATCAGCCGGTGAACGAAGGTTGCGCCCACCCGATTGATCATGCTGTTCAACACATGCGTCGAAACAATTTCGCGTCTCAGCGGATGGCGCGGGATGTAGCCCGCGTACTTCTCCTTTAGCGCCGAAGGAAAATATCGAGCGATAGCAGTGGACACCCACGGGTCCTCGGGCAGATCGGAAGCGAGCATTTCGTCGAACAGCCACATCTTGGAATACGCAAGCAGGACCGCACGTTCCGGGCTCGTAAGTGGGATCGCCTTCAGACGCCTCTCGGCAAGCTCATCGTCACTTGGCAAAAACTCAATCAAACGATTAAGGCGGCCCTCGCGCTCGAGAAATCGAATGAAGCGGTGCTGCTGATCGAGCAGCCGGACACCCATACGGCCGCTTACGGACAATGATTGCCCCTGGAAATAATTGTCACGCAGTACGAGCTGAGCGACGTCGTCGGTCATCGACATCAGCAAAGCGTTGCGCTGTTTCTCGGTCAGGTCACCGTCGACGATCGGCAACGACAGCAGTATCTTGATATTGACTTCGTGGTCCGACGTGTCAACGCCGGCAGAGTTATCGATCGCATCGGTGTAAAGCTTCACTCCACCCAGCGCAGCCTCGATGCGCCCGCGTTGCGTGAAACCAAGATTGCCGCCTTCGCCGACCACCTTGCAGCGCAGTTCGGCACCGTTGACGCGCAGCACATCGTTGGCGCGATCGCCAACTTCTGCGTGCGACTCGCCGGTCGCCTTGACGTAAGTGCCAATTCCGCCGTTGTACAAAAGATCGACGGGGGCGCGCAGGATTGCCGCGATCAGTTCCGCGGGGGTCAACTTTTCCGCCGAAATGCCCAGCGCTGCCTGCGCCTGCGGTGAAATGGGAACGGCTTTTTCGGAACGCGCCCAGATACCACCGCCGGCAGAGATCAGGCTTTGGTTGTAATCCGCCCATGACGACCGCGGCATCGCAAAAAGGCGCTCACGCTCAGCGAAGCTGGCAACGACATCGGGGGTGGGGTCGATGAATACGTGCCGATGGTCGAATGCAGCGATCAGTCGAATATGCCGAGACTGCAGCATGCCGTTGCCGAAGACGTCGCCTGACATATCGCCGATACCTACACACGAGAAATCCGTGGCTTGAGTGTTGGCGCCGAGTTCGCGAAAGTGGCGCTTGACGCTTTCCCAGGTACCGCGCGCCGTGATGCCCATTTCCTTGTGGTCGTAGCCGGCGCTACCGCCCGATGCAAAAGCGTCGCCGAGCCAGAACCCGTACTCCTGGCTGATTGCGTTGGCGTAGTCGGAAAATGTGGCGGTGCCTTTGTCGGCAGCGACCACAAGGTAGGGATCGTCGCCATCGTGCCGCATGACTTGCGGGGGAGGAACAATCGCATTGCCAACTCGGTTGTCCGTGATGTCGAGCAGGCCGCGCAAGTACTCCTGATAACACGCGACGCCTTCCTTTAATAAAGCTTCACGATCGGTGCCCGGGGGCGGCCTCTTCAAGACAAAACCACCCTTACTGCCAACCGGCACGATGACCGTGTTCTTCACCATTTGCGCTTTTACCAATCCAAGCACCTCGGTGCGAAAATCCTCGGGCCGGTCGGACCAGCGCAATCCTCCGCGCGCCACTTTGCCGCCGCGCAAGTGCACGCCTTCAAAGCGCGGCGAGTACACAAAGATCTCCACCATCGGTCGCGGTTCCGGCAATCCTGGAATCTTGGCCGACTCGAGCTTCAGCGATAAAAATGGGCGGCGCGGCCCCGCAGCTCCGCTCGCACCAACCCCGGTGCGCCAATAATTGGTGCGCAATGTTGCGACGATCAAGGCAAGGTACTGGCGCAGCACGCGGTCTTCGCTCAGGTTCGACACTTTCTCGAGCGCCTGTTCGATGGCGTTGATCTGGCTCGTCGCTGCTACGCCGTCGCTGCTCGACGCCGCACCCTGCATCGGATCAAACCGCAGCTTGAATAGCGCCACCAGCATGCGGGCGATGCGAGGATGAGTCGACAGCGTTGTTTCGATGAACGTCTGCGAAAGCGCAAACCCGGTTTGCCGCATGACTTTCGCATAGGCGCGCAAGACAACGATCTCGTCAGCCGATAGGCCGGCACGCAACACCAGACGGTTAAAGTCGTCGTTCTCGACAGCTCCTTCAAACACGCGCGCAAACGATTCTTCGAAAAGTGGCGCGATCGCTTCGGCATCGATGTCATCGGTGCCCGCCAGTTGCAGCGAAAAATCGTGCACCCACAACGGCTCTTCGCCTTCGGGCATTACCCGATAGCCGCGCTCCGACAACACACGCACACCCATTCGTTCGAGCATCGGCAATGAATCCGACAACGCGATCGGTGCGCCTTTACGATACAACTTGAACCCCAGTCGGCCATGACCCGCGTGGCCTTCGAGCGGCCGATAGAGATTCAGCGCAAGTCCTGCCGGCGCAGAATCCGTTCCGCCAAGCGTGTCCAGGCGCCGAATATCGGCGACCGCCTGTCGCGGCGTAATGGCTTCTTCGTATGCAGCCGAAAACGCTGAATGAAAACGCTTGTACAAAGGCGCCGCGCGCGCTTCGCCTTCTTCATCGTTGAGCGCCTGCCGAAGCTCATCCTCCCAACGTCGAGCTGCGTCAGCGAGCAGAACTTCAACTGCACGGCGATCGACATCTCGCACCTTGCCCGGCGTTGTGCGCACAGTGATATGAATACGCGCGAGGGCGGCGTCTGTGAGCAGCACGTCGAAATCGGCCGTCGAACCGTCAAATGCAGCGATCAGGATTTTCTGAAACCGGCGCCGCAGCTCGGTGGTGTAATTCTCGCGCGGCACGAAGATCAGGCACGAGACAAAGCGCTCGAACGGATCGCGCCGTACAAACAGGCGAAATCGCTGACGCTCGCCGAGGTGCACGATGCCCGTAGCTGTTTCGTACAACTCGTCTGCGGTGATCTGAAAGAGCTCGTCGCGCGGGTACGTTTCAAGCACATGCGCCATCGCCTTTCCAAGATGACTACCAGACGCAAGGCCGGAGCGCGCCATGACTTCACTGATCTTGCCGCGCACCAGCGGCACTTCAGCAACGCGGTTGCTGTAGGCAGACGAGGTGAACAGTCCAACGAAACGATGTTCGCCGGTCACCGCGCCGGCAGCGTCGTAGCGCTTGACGCCGATGTAGTCGATGTAACCCGGACGATGCACCGTTGAGCGCGCGTTGGCCTTGGTCACCACGACCATCGGCGACGCCGCGCGCGCCGTCGCGCGTGCTTGCGGCGGTAACACGGAAAAGCTGGTCGATAACGCCGCGTCGGTTTCAGATTCACGCAAGATGCCCAAGCCGCTTCCAGGCACGAGTCGCAATGCGTCTTCACCGCTCACTGACGCAAGATCATGCTGCCGATAACCGAGCAGCAGCAGGTAATCCGAGGCAAGCCATTGCAGGAACGCGCGGTTTTCGGCGACCTCTGGGTCTGGCAGCGGCGGCGCCTTCCGATCCATCTCTTCGATGACGCCGCGCAGCTGCGCGACCATTGATTTCCAGTCGCTCGTTGCGGCACGCACGTCGCCCAGCACTCGCTGTATGCCATCGGCCAGATCGTTGCGCGCTACGGGATCAGCCACACGGTCCACCTCGATGTGCATGAACGATTCGCGCGGAGCATCGGGGTTTTTCTCGCGCAGGTCGATCGACTTCAGGGCACCGGCGGCGTCACGCTCGACGGCAAAGATCGGATGCACGATCAGGTGCAGCGTCAGGCCTTGGCGGTTAACCTCCATCGACGCCGAGTCCACCAGAAACGGCATGTCGTCATTGACGATTTCAACCACTGTATGGCGCGACGACCAGCCCGTTTCGCCTGCGCCGGGGTTGAATACACGAATCTTGGTCGTGCCCGGATCGCGCTTGCGCGCGAATTGCCAGTGAGAAAGCAACGCGCCGTATAAATCCTCGACGCTGCGCGACACAATGTCTTCTGGGTCCACGCGTTCGAAATAGCTGCGCGCGAACGTTGACAACTGCGCTCGTTCCTCGCCTTGATGGCGCTCGTGGATCAGCGCAACGACTGCATCCAAGCGCGCATCCCTGTCCTCTTGCAGCGATGACATCAATTCTCCAGCCTTGGCGTTTTTCGCAGTATGCACGTGGCGAGTGAACGATAATTGCCGTGATGTTTGACCCCGCAATTGCTGCACGCCTTGCCTTTATCGATGTCGAGACGACCGGCTCGAGCCCAACGCGCGAACGCATCACAGAAATCGGCGTGGTGCGCGTCGATTTCGATGGCGACTCGGTGCGCGTCGACGAGTGGTGCACGTTGATCAACCCCGGAATTCCGATCCCGTCCGAGATTCAGTGGCTGACGGGCATCACAAACGACATGGTCAGATCAGCGCCGTCATTTGTCGACGTTGCGCAGCCGTTGTTCGATCTGCTCGAGGGCGCTGTGTTCGTTGCTCACAACGCGCGCTTCGACTACGGATTTATCCGCGCGTCGTTTTGCCGCGCAGGGTTGGCGTACACCGCCAGGACGCTATGTACGGTGCGCCTGAGCCGTTATCTGTACCCGGATCGGACGCCGCACACGCTGGATGCACTGATAGAGCGCTTCGAAATTTCCGGTGAACAGCGGCATCGCGCTCTGGGTGATGCGCGTGTGCTGTGGCGGTGGGTGCAAAAACTGCGCAACCGCCACCAACCTTCTGAACTGAGCGATGCGGTGCGCACCTTGCTGCGGCGGCCGGCGCTGCCGTCGAACCTGCCGCCAGATGCGATCGACGCGCTACCGCACGCGCCCGGCGTCTATATCTTCTATGGCTTGAACCAACATCCGATTTACATCGGCAAAAGCATCGATCTGCGCTCACGCGTCGCAGCACACTTCAACGCAGAACATCGCGCAGCGCGCGAACTCCGGTTGTCGCAAGAAGTGCACCGCGTCGATTACGAAGAGACCGCGGGCGAACTCGGAGCGTTGTTGCGTGAATCGGAACTGATCAAGACCCGGCTGCCTGCGCACAACGTCGCATCGCGCCGCAAGTTGAATCAGGTATTACTCAGCTTTGCCAATGACGGACGCGCCGCCACAGTTCTGTCCAGCGCATTCGATCTTGCGCAGCTCGGGAACTGCTACGGTCCATTTTCGTCGCGTGCGTCATTGCGGCGCACGTTGGTTGAACTCGCATCCGAGCATCATCTTTGTTTGAAGACGCTGGGACTCGAAGGCCGCAGCAAGGCCGCCGACGATTCACCCTGCTTCAATCACCAACTGCGACGCTGTCGCGGCGCCTGCGTCGGGTCCGAAGGGCGTGATGAACACAGCGCCCGTCTTGCGGAGCTGATAGCGCAGTGGTTGTTGCCCGCCTGGCCCTACGCCCATGCAGTCGCGCTGGTGGAGGAAAACGCCGATCGATTTCAGCAACAGTGGCATGTGTTCGATCAATGGTGCTGGCTCGGATCTGTGAAATCGCTCGATGCTGCAGCCAAACTTGCACGCCGCGCGCCGCGCGTATTCGAGGCGGACGCCGCGCGTTTATCGGTGCAGGCAATGTCTGACCGTTCGCGCTGGAAGCTAGCTCGGGTGGAGCTACCCCGAGCGGACACACAGGCAACCATCGCCGCCGTATCCGCGGATTGCTTGAGCGAGCAAGCGATAACTGAGTGTTGAGGCGGGACTTTTTCGCAGACTAACGATTGGTTGTCCCGCTTATCGCGAGCGCCTCAGCGGGTGGCTGGACCTGCGGGTGGCGTTCCCGAAAGCGTTTTAGCTCAGCATCGGCCTCTACATGCCGTCCCTCGCGCCGCAATCGGATGATTCGCTCGAGCCACGGACCTGCGGGCTCGCTCGCTTCGGCGCGCTCCCTTGCGGGCGCAACAGACGGCTGCGCTGCATCGCTGTTGCCGGCGTCGCGCCGGCCGTCCTGTGCTGCTTGATCGATTGAGCGCGCTTCGGATGGCGCCGCGGAGCCGGCTTGTGCGCTGCGCACCTTTGCGTTTGCTGGCCCGGCCTCCGGTGCCGGTGTCGACGGCGAAGGCTGCGCCGCGTCCGCAACCGCGCCCCTGGGGGCCGAACTTGCGGGCGCTGTCACGGACGATGGACGAGGCGTCTGCTGTTGACGCTCGCCGGATGTAGTTGCAGCGACATCGCCTTCAATGCGCGGCCGCGCGCGCGGAATTTCCGTGCGCGGCATCGATTCCCGAGTCAATGTCGGTGCAGCTTGCGATTGCTTTTCGCGCTTCGCATTTTCTTCGATCACTGCGGTCGCGGGCGGTGACGCAGGCGCAACTTTTTGCGCGGCTTCGTTTGTGCGCGGCTGCTCCGGACTGAACTGCGGCATCTCTTCGTTGGTACGAATCGCCAGCATGACCGCAAGCGTCGACAACATCACCGCCGCAGCGGCGGCCAAAGGCCAGCGGGCGCGCCTGCGAGTCACGACAGCAGCGTCGGTTGGTTTCGCTCCGACTTCACGCGCCGCGGCGGCAAGAATTGACGCGCGCACGGACGCCGAGGGACGCTCATCGACTGCCGCATTGGCTTCCCGATATCGACGGATCAGATCGTGGTCGACCGAATCATCGTTGCCGCCGTCTCCGCGCTCTGTGTTCATTGCCATGCCTCCATTGCGGCGCGCAATTTGTTCATCGCGTATCGCAAACGACTCTTGACCGTCTCGCGCTCGGCGCCGGTGGCCGCAGCAATTTCGTCGAGCGACAGTCCCCCCTCAGCCTGCAGCAGAAATGCTTCCCGCTGCGCGGCCGGCAACGCTTCAACGGCGGCCACGAACGCGCGGGCCTCAGCCCGTGCAATGGCCTGATGATCGGGCCGATCGGCATCACCGGCCGGCACGTCGATCATCGGTTCGTCCGAATCATTAGCTGCTTCGTCGCCGCCGCTCACCGATGTCAGCGACAGTGCGGTGTCGCGGGCGCGCCACTGATCAATCATCTTGTTGCGCGCTACCGTGAACAGCCAGGTGGTGAACCTGGCGCGCGGCTCGAAGTTTGCAGCGTTGCGAACCACAGCGAGCCATGTTTCCTGCATCAAATCATCCGCCTGCGCACTGTTAGCACCCTGGCGCCGAAAGAAGCGATAGGTCGCGCGCTCGTGTCGGTCGTAGAGTTCGCCAAAAGCGCGCGCGTCCCCCGCCGCATAGGATGCCAACAGATCTTCGTCGCTTGCCGCACCGGTCATCGCGCGGCATTGTGCCTCCTGTGCGTTGGCGTGCGACGCAGTTCGCTACCAGCGACGTGGCGGATCCGGAACAAAGCCGACCTGACCCGGGAATGGCTCCGGCATGCGATGCGAGCGATGCGGCTGCGGAATCGCACCCAGCGCAATCAGATTATCGCGGCTGTCGTAATGGATCATGATCATTTCGTCGGGCGTCGACTGCGCTCTTTCAAAGGCCACGTGCTGCGTGGGCGCGTGTTCGCTACGGCCATGACCGGTTCCAAGTCGCTGCTCACTGCGTTGCCGACTGGCGCTGTCGGCCGCTTGCTCGTTCGAAGCGCTTGGCTTCGGCGCCTCCGCGGCACCTGCATTCCGAGAGGCCTCCTGCGGTGCGTCTGATCGCGCATCGGAGCGTGACCGTGCTGACGGCTGCGTGATAGCAGGCGCAGGCGGTGGCACGAATCGAAGTTTCTCGCGGAACACAGCAATGCCGATCACGCCACCATTGTCGGGCCGGCCTGTGCGTGCGGCGTAGGAATTGGGTAGCGCGGTGAACTCGAATGCCGCTACCCGCGCCAGATTCTTGCGCCAGCCGGTAATCTGCGCATATTGCCCTTGACCCAGGACGTAGCCAGACTGGTCGTGCGCCGCTGTTTCACCCGAAATTACGTTAACGCCGTCGATTGAAATTACAGTCATCGTCCGCACACCGCTGCGGTTGGTCAATGAAACGGCATAACGATTGCCCGGTTTGCCCGGAACCCACCAGCGGCCGTCGTGCCAGTACATCGGCAACGTTTCGCCGGAAATTCGATCGACAATATTGACATCGACAGTGGAACCGAGCGCATTGGCCGGCAATGAAATCGTGCTCAAGGCCAGCGCGGTCGCGGCGGCCAGCGTTCTGATCAACATCGGATTCTCCGTTGGGTGGTGAAGACGATGAAACGCTGGCGCGCAGGAAATGGGGTTAAACGCAAGTAATGGGGTTAACGCAAGAACTGGGTTAAACAATGAGGAGGCGGAATCCAACGTGCGCTTTGAACATCTGATACAGATCAACGACCCACTGATGCCATTGCTCGACACATTGACGCGCGACCAGCTATGGCGCGGCCTCGTATTGCGCGCCGAGCAGCCCACACAATTCATTCTCGGGCTCGAAATTGCGACAATTCATTCGCGACGCCAATGTGGCGCCGAAATTGAACTGATCCGCACGCTCGACTTCGGCTCCTTTAAAGTCAACGACCGGGTTCTGCTGTTACCTCTGCAGCGCACCCAGATCGAAACGAGCGCGGGACCGACCTGGCCCGCCAGCCGCATGACAATCGAAATCGAAGAACCGCAACCGGAGCTGCTGTTTCTGCGTTTTGTTTACGACGGGGATGATCCCGGGGCTGACCAGGTCGACCGGGTTACGACCACGCTGCGCAACCAGGCGTATCAACTGGCCGATCGCGACACGGTCACCCGGATTCGTCTGCTCGCCGAAGAGGGCTGGCTTGACGAGCTGGCGGAGCAACGTCTCGCATGCGTCCCCCGGCACTAGTCCTCTTTTCGGGCGGCCAGGATTCGACGACTTGCCTGGCATGGGCGCTGGAGCGCTATCAGCGCGTTGAGACAATCGGCTTCGACTACGGCCAACGCCATGTGATCGAACTGTCGGTGCGCCCGAAAATCCTCGATCTGATTCGAACCCGATTTCCAAAGTGGGGCAGCCGGCTTGGGGACGATCGCGTTGTGGCGATGCGCGAGCTTGCCCAGCTTTTCGGACACCGCGCTGACGCAAGCCGCAGAAATTCGAATGACCGCGCAGGGGCTGCCAAATACCTTCGTACCCGGACGTAACCTGCTGTTTTTTATATACGCAGCGGCCGTGGCGTACCGGCGTGACCTACGGGTTCTGGTGGGCGGCATGTGCGAAACCGATTACTCCGGTTACCCGGATTGTCGAGACGACACACTGAAGGCCCTGCAAATGAGCCTATCGCTGGGAATGGACCAGCGTTTCGCGATCGAAACGCCGTTAATGTGGCTCGACAAAGCAGAGACCTGGAATTTGTCACACCAGCTCGGCGGTGATCCCCTCGTCGAACTGATCCGCGACGAAACTCATACCTGCTATCTCGGCGACCGGGTGAACCGGCATGACTGGGGACTGGGCTGCGGAGATTGTCCGGCCTGCGGCCTGCGCGCGGCGGGTTGGGCGCGGTGGCGCCGGATCGAAAACTAGCTCTTACGACTCGCGAGGCTTCGGCAAAGTGCGCCGAATCAAACGCCGCTCGCTGGCTGGAGGCGGCTGATGTGCATCGAATCCCTTGATCGGTTTGGCAAGAGACTCCGCAATCTTCTGCCGTGCGACATTAAGCGCCGTCTCGCGGGCCGCAGCGCCGAGGAAGTGATCCAGATCATCGTACTGAGCGCGCAAATTTATAACCATCGGCACGAACACATCGACCAAAGCGGGGTCGAACTGCAGCTCGCGCTGCCTAAGGATCTCCCCGATTGCCTCGTCGCTCGAGAACGCCCTGCGATAGGCCTTCTCATGGGTTAAAGCGTCGTAGCTATCGCAGAGGCCCACGATGCGCGCCGCCAAGGGGATCGCCGAGCCCGAAATTCCTTCCGGGTAGCCATTCCCGTCCCATCGTTCATGATGGTGCCGGGCAATATCAGATGCAAGTTCGCTATACGAGACCTTTGTTTTGGACAGAAGATCGGCGCCGGTTGCAGCATGGGTCTGCAGTATTTGACGTTCACCGGCAGACAAAGGTTGCGGCTTCTGCATCAATGAATCGGGAATGCCAACCTTGCCGATGTCGTGCAAACGGGCAGCGAGGTCGATCGTCTCGCACGCGTCATCCGTTTGGCCGTGCGCTTTTGCGAGCAGCGACGCAAGCTTTGCAACACGATAACAGTGCTCGCCAGTCGGGTCGTCTCGCATCTCAGCGGTGAAGGCGATCTGCTCAAGCAGATCGCCCTGCTTAGTACCGGCTGTTTGCGCAGCGATCTTGTCGCTAAGTTCCGCTTCCTTGTCCGTTAACAGGTGTTCTGGAAACTGCTGGGCGGCTTCAATTTGCTGCAAGTGCAATTCTTGATGGCGAACAATACTGTCGTGTTGAGCTTTGCGAATGTGCAACGTCAATTCTCGGTGCAGTGCCAACGCGCGCTCTGGTCGCCCCGCTTTCTCATGCGCTTGAACTAACGCCAACAGTGTTTCGCGCAACGAAGGCTTAACGGCGCGCGCCTTTTCGAGAGCAGCCATTCCCCGCGATAAGCCAACATCACTCAACCCTGAGTAAACCTCGACTAGCCCTTCAGAACACGCGGCCGAAATATCGGCCCGCACTGACTTGGCCCGCGTCGCCAACTCCCTGGCGATTTGCGCACGTTCGGATGCTTCCGCAACGCGACCCGTAGCCAGCAGGAGTCGTGTGTACGTGCCTTCCGCGAAAACACGGTTAAGCATTTCAGCGGGTGTTTCTGGCGCATGTTTAAGGCCCACCGCATCACGAATGCTGTCAAGGCCGGCCTCGTACTCTTGCATATGTAAGCAGCAATGCGCGACGTTAGCTAATGCCATTGCTTTGGCTGATCGAAGTTGAGGTGACCCGGTAGCTAAACGGGTGGCTCGCTCACTGCAATCTTTTGCGTCCGCATAAAGCGCGGCTTCGTAAAAGGCCGTTCCAAGATTGATCCAGACGGCTACCTTGCCTAGTTGGTCATCGCTCGCTTCAGCAACTTCGAGCGCTTCTGAAAGCGCGGTTAATGCATCGCCAGGATTGTTGGTAGATAAGAGCACGACTGCTTGCACAGTGAGCGCTTTCCTGAGGAGAGCGCGCTCGCTGGTATCGCGAGCCAGCATTACAGCCAACGCCGCTGGCTCAACGCCGTCAAACGTGCTCTGGCCTTGGTGATAGAACTGCGAGGCAATATCGATAAGACAGCTGATCCTTCGTTCGGGGTCAATGCTGAATGGAATAAAGCGCAGCCGCTTCAGCGCGTCCTTCAGAAACGCAACCGTTTCAGCGCTCGGCGACACAAGGTTCGCCTTGATTTCGCGCTCCAATACTCCTAAGTCTTCGTGAACGTGCTCAGCCATCCGCGTTGGGTAAAAATGGATCGCGGGAGTGTGACCGCCACCGTACGTCCTGGCTACGGACAAAGCCTCCAAATGCGGGGGATTTCCGGCGTTTCTCTTGCGATCGAGAATGCACCGGCATGCCGAGCCCGGCTTGACAAGCACCGACCAAACTACTCGTAGAGGCTTAAATGAACAAATTCGAACCGGCGACCGCTGAAGAAAACATTGTTGAAACCATCGAAGAGGAAGCTTTGGAACTGTCCCTGCCGGAACTTGAGATGGTGGGCGGCGGCGGCATGTGCGTTGCGCTCTTCTGAGAACCGAAAAGTCCAAGTAACTCAATTTTTTTGCTCTACGAGCTTAACCGGACGCCCCGACGGGGGTGTCCGGTTATTTTTGCTCAGGCTGCCAGCTGGTTCGAGACGGTTTCGGCCCCACCCAACCGAACAATCCTATCCACAGCTCCGACAGTCTCCGGGCGGTGGCTCACGATCACCAGGCCGATTCCGGTTTTGCGTAGACCATCGGTAATGGTTCGTTCTTTCGCCAGATCGAGCTGATCGAACGTTTCGTCCAGAAACAGTATTTGAGGCTGGCGGTACAGCGCGCGGGCCAGCAACACGCGGCTCCTTTGGCCGCCCGATAGCGCCATACCCAGGCTGCCGACGATAGTGTTGAACTGCATCGGCATCGCATTGATCTCCTCGTGGACCATGGCCAGCCGGGCGCAATCCAGGACGCGCTGAGCATCGTGCTGCGGGTCAAAAAAGCTGATGTTGTCTTCGATGGTCCCTACAAACAGGTGATCGTCCTGCATCACGACGCCGATCCGGCTGCGGTAGGCGGCTTTCTCCCAGTCACGGACGTCGCGACCGGCAGCGGTTAGCGCACCTTCGGTCCTATCAAGCAGGCCCGCCAATACTTTGACCAAGGTGGTCTTGCCGGCGCCGCTGGCCCCGACAATCGCGACCATCTCGCCCGGCTTTGCGGCAAAGTCGACGCCGCGGAATACAAAGCCCTCGATTCCGTACGCAAACCCGATGTCTCGTCCCTGGACCACGAAAGGGGCCGAGGGTGCGTCCGCGCGCGCCACCGCCGAATACTCGGCAGCACCTTCGGGCTGCGCCAGCGCAATATCGGCCACCCGGTCCGCGTGCAGATCCAGCATCCGGAACTCAATCGTCTTGTCGACGAGGTTGTTAACGCGCGTGATGAACAGCAGCTTGAACAGCAGGAACGCGAACAACATTCCGACCGACAACTGGTTGTCGAGCACGGCGTAGGCGCCGAGCCAGATCACCAGCACATTTTCGAGCCCGAACACCAGGACGTTGCCGGCGCGCTGAAGCAGCGCCAGGTTTTGGACGCGGACATCGGCATTGGTCTGATCGACCACGTGGTTCAGATAGGCTGACCGCCGCTCGGACTCGCGCAAGTTCAGCTTGATCGCCATCATTCCGCGAAGCGTTTCGATGAAGTGAGTGGCCGCTTTCGCCTCGTGCACGATGCGCTCGTCAGTGGCTCGTCGCTGAGGGCCGTACATTGCCGCCCGAAGTAGTCCGTAGCATGTCGCTGCAATGACTACGATCAACGTCAGCGTTGCGCTGTACCAAAGCATTACGGCCAGCGTCACCAGCACCATCAAGCCGTCCATCACAGTTTCGAGGAATGTCAGCGTCAACGTGCGCTGAATCGCATCGACTGAGCGAAAACGCGACACGATGTCGCCGATATGGCGCTTTTCGAACCATGCAAGCGGTAGCCGCAGCAGACGCGCGAACAGCGTGTCGAGCAGTTGCAGGTTGAGTCGGGTGCTGATGTAGACGCCGAGCCATGCACGCAGGCCGGTCACGATCGCAATCATCCCCGCCAGCAGGGCAAATCCGATTCCGAGCACCGCAAGCAGATCGCGATCGCGCCCAACAACGACGCGGTCGACCACCAGTTGCAGGAAGAACGGCGTGGCGATCGCCAGCACTTCTAACACCAGCGAGAGCAGCAAGACCTGGACGACCGCCGACTTCAGTCCCGTAGCGGTGCGCACCAATTGCCACGCGCTGATCTGTTCACGCTCGTCGCGCGTCTTGAAGCCGGCCGCGGGCATCATCTCCATCGCGACGCCGGTGTAATGATCGGACGCCTCGGCAAGCTTCAGCACGCGGCGCCCACGTGCCGGGTCATTGACCGTGATCGAATCGCCATTGACATGCGTCAAGACGACGAAGTGATTCATGTCCCAGTGCAGGATCGCCGGCAGCTTCAGCTGCGACAGGGATTCAAGCGCTACCTTGACGCCGCGCGCGGCCATTCCCATCACCTCGGCAATGGAGCTGATGTGCTTTAGCGTCACGCCCTTCATCGACGGCGCAAGCCGCATGCGCATGCCGCCGAGATCAGTGCGAAATCCGTGATAGCTCGCAATCATTGCAACGCATGCGATGCCGCACTCGGGCGCCTCGCTCTGCAGGATCATCGGCACACGACGCCCGAGCATCAGCTAAGCCTTTCCTTCAGCGATAAGATCGGCTCGAACACCCACTCCCACACCTTGCGCTTTTCCTGCAGGATGTCGGCGTTGACCGACATCCCTGGCCGCAACGCAAGCGTTTGCGAGCCGGATGCAACGGTCTGCAGATCGAGCTTTACATCGACGCGGTAGACCGGCTCTCGAACTGTGACCGGACCGACTTTCTCGCCAGGCGACCACACGCTGCTGCTAACGCGCTCGACCATACCGCGGTACTGACCAAAGCGCTGAAATGGAAACGCGTCATAGCGCAGCACAACCGCCTGACCGGGCTGCACAAACCCGATGGCGCGCGTGGGCACCAGCAGCTGCGCGTGCAGACCACCTCCCCTGGGCACCACCATTGCGAGAGGAGCTTCATCGGCAACGGCTTCGCCGCTGTTCGCCGCGATATTGGTGAACACGCCGGCGATCGGCGCACGGATGACGTTCTCGCGCTTGGCCGCCTGCTCGACACTGCCCTGCTGCAACTCGCTCATCTGGCGCTTGACCTGGTCAATCTGCGTTGCGACCTTGGTGCCCACCATTGGCAACTCAGCGCGCGCCGACGACAGCTCACGCTCGACCGTGGCACGCTGACGCTTGATTCCCTCAAGCTTCACCTGCTGATCGAGTACGTTGTTGCGAAACTCGATCAATTTGCTTTCCGAGTAAAACTTGTCCTTGTACAAATCCTCGGCGCGTTGATACTCGTTACGCGACGAAGCAAGGCGCGTCTGCTGCGCCCTGATCTCGAGGTCGGACTGCGCAAGCTCACGTTGCAGATCGTCGATCTTGCGACGCAGAATTTCGGTCTGCTGCGTCCCCAGCAACTTAACCTGCAGTTGCTCGCGCTCGAGCCCGGTGATGCGGTCACCGATCTCACGCTGCACGAGTTCGCCGGCCGTAACGCCCGACGCTGTGCCGCGGTCGAATGAAAGACGGATCAACGGCTGCCCGACCTGCACATCCTCGCCTTCCTTGGCGAGGATCTCCGTGATCGTGCCCGCCTGTGGCGCAAGCAAACGCGCCGCACCGGAATCGAGAGCAAGGAAACCATCCACGCGTTCACGCCGTGAATACTCGCCCCAGATTGAAAACGCAACGAGGCCCGCTGCAAAGCCGACAGCGAGCAACGTATAGCCCCACATTGGAACGGTGCGCGCGAGTGAAACCTCGCCGAGCAGCTTTTCACGCTGCGCATCGATTGCCTGCTGCCGGAACAGCTTGGTCGCCATAGCGACCGGATTATGGGGGCGGAGTCAGCCAGCGCAAACTATGCGAGTGCTTAAGGCGTCGCGTACATCCGCACGGCTAGCGCGGAAAATACATTTTCTTGCGATCGAGCTCGTAGCTCCAGGGCAGGCCAGCGTTCTTCCAGCCATTTAAATTGCGGCGCCCGCCATCGGACAGTTCACCCTCAAACCCGTAAACAACGGTATGCACGCGCGTGTAGCCGGAACTGGTGAGTAAGTCGGCCGCGCGCGAACTGCGCTCTCCCGAACGGCAGATCAGGACGACCGGGTCATCCTTGCCCAGCCCCTTTGACTGCAAACGTCGCCCTACCTCCGGCACGAAATCGCTGAACGGCTCGAGTCTGTAAAAGCTTCGATTTTCGTCCCAGTCGGTCATGAAATCCTGAAACTCGACATACGGCACCAGTGCATCGACCGGTGTTGCCATGCCCAGAAACTGCGCTTCAGCCCGGGTCCGCACGTCGATGAACAGCACTTTTGCTTTTTGCGCGCGCACGAACTGGTGCGCTTGCTTAGGCGAAAGATAAAGGCCCTGCTGCGTGCGCATCTCCTCGGGCACGCGCGACGTCTGCAGCGTCTGGGCCGAAGCTTCAATAGACGCCACGGTCAACACGGAGCAGAGCAAGAAGACAAACAGTTGCGTGACGGATTTCATGCTTTGTGTATGAGTGGACAGCTGCGAATCATAAGCAAGCCGCACACCAAGTTGTGAACTCGTGAGCATATGGATATGCACGCAGGGCTGTTAGCCGGGCGCGATCAGCCCGTCGGGTATCGTCGCTGCCCCATGAACACCAGCACCGGGATGTCGCGCTTTACTTCTTCCATCCTTCTGACCGGTTCGATGGCGCTGGTGGGAACGTATGTCGCACTGTCAAAGCCGCTGGCGGCTGTAATCCCGGTGTTTGCACTGGGCTTTTTGCGCTTCCTGATCGGCGCGGTCGCCATGCTGCCGTGGACGTTCCCGCGACGGGACGAACCGCAGTTCACCCGGACCGAGCAGAGACTTCTTTTCCTGCTGTCATTTTTCGGCAACTTCCTGTTTTCAATCTGCATGTTGACCGGTATCACGCTGACCACGGCGACGGCTGCGGGCGTCACGCTGGCAACGCTGCCGGCAGTAGTGGCGCTCTTGTCGTACTGGTTGCTGCGCGAGCCGCTGACGAAGCGGGTTTGGATAGCAATCGCATTCGCCGTATTTGGCATCGTGCTGCTGCAATTTGCGAAACCGGCGGAGGCAGCGGTCAGTTCGAGTACAACCGCACTGGCGTTGCTGGGCAACCTGCTCATGTTTGCCGCTGTCGTGTGCGAAGCGATCTACGTGATCATCGCTAAGCGTCTTTCGGCAACGCGAGCGCCGTTGCGAGTGTCCGCGTTGATCAATCTGTGGGGGCTCGCATTAATGGCGCCTCTGGGACTCTGGCAACTGAGCGACTTCAATGCCAACACGTTCACCGTAGAACTGGGGCTGCTGTTGATTTTCTACGCGCTGGCCGCCAGCTTGTTCGCCGTCTGGATGTGGGTCGCGGGTTTGAAGAATGTGGCTGCGAGCCGTGCAGGCGTATTCACAGTCGCCATGCCTATCGCAGCGACGCTCGTCGGCGTATTCATGCTCGGCGAGACGTTCACGTGGCTGCAGGCGATCGCGCTCGCGTGCGCTGGAGTCGGCATCGTGCTGATTGGTTTCGAGCCGCGTCCGATTGCCGGTCAGGAGTCGGCCCGCTAATCATGCCGCTATTGACCCTGATCGATGCCGAACTGGCCTTCGGCCTGCATCCGTTGCTCGACCGGGCGTCGCTGACCGTGCGGGCGGGCGACCGCATCGGGTTGATCGGTCGCAACGGCACGGGAAAGAGTTCGCTGCTCAATGCAATCGCCGGGCGCATCGACCTCGACGATGGCGAAATCAAGAAAAGGGATGGCGTGTCGATAGCGCTCATGGAACAGGAGCCTGTTCTGCCGCCGGCCGCCACTCTGCGCCTGAGCTTGGCGCTACGCGGCGACATCGATGCTCATTTTCATGACGATCGCGAGCGCTGGCGGATCGAGGCCAGATTACTCGAGTACATGCACAGGCTCGGCCTCGACGAGGCTGCGGACCCGACGCAGCTCTCTGGGGGCGAACGCAAGCGCGGCGCACTCGCACTGGCATTTGCACTGTCGCCTGACCTGATGTTGCTCGACGAGCCGACCAATCATCTCGACATCGATGGCATCACGCGCATCGAAGAATTGCTCGCCAAGCAGACATCGATCGTGATCACCCACGACCGCGCGTTCCTTGACCGCGTCACGACACGCATTGTCGAGCTTGACCGCGGCCTGCTGCGGTCTTACCCCGGTAACTACAGCGCGTGGGAAGCGCGCCGTGCAGTGGAACTGTCGGCAGAACAGACTGCAGCGAGAAAGTTTGATCGTTTCTGGCAGCAGGAAGAGGCGTGGATAAGGCGCGGGATCGAGGCCCGCCGTACGCGCAATGCGGGTCGCGTCGAACGACTCGAACGCCTGCGGCGACAGCGTACGGCGCGCCGCGAAACGATAGGCCGCGTAAAGCTGAGCGTCGATGCGGGCGAGCGCTCGGGCAAGCTGGTGGCTGAACTCACCGACGTCACGAAACGCTTCGGCGACAAGGTCATCGTTGAATCGCTATCGATGCGGATCCTGCGCGGCGATCGGATCGGACTGATCGGTCCCAATGGCGCTGGCAAGACAACACTTCTTCAGTTGATGCTCGGCGCACTCGGGCCGGACGATGGCACCGTGCGAACGGGAACCAATGTGCAGGTCGCCTACTTCGACCAGATGCGTGATGCACTCGACCCGGAGAGCACGTTGGCCGAGACCATCAGCCCGGGCTCCGACTGGATCGAGATCGGCACCGAACGAAAACATGTGATGACCTATCTCGCCGATTTTCTGTTTCCACCGCAGCGCGCCGAAGCGCTCGTGAAGACGCTCTCCGGCGGCGAACGCAATCGGCTGCTGCTCGCACGTCTGTTCGCGCGGCCGGCGAATCTGCTGGTGCTGGACGAGCCGACCAACGACCTTGATATCGAATCTCTGGAGTTACTCGAAACGACGTTGCAGGACTACTCCGGCACGCTGTTGCTGGTGAGTCACGATCGAGCGTTTCTTGACAACGTCGTGACGCAGACGCTGGTGGCCGAAGGCTCTGGCGTCTGGCGCGAGTTCGTCGGCGGTTACTCGGACTGGCTGCAGCAGCGTTCGTCGGTCAGCCGCCCAAGCGGGGAAAAACCGCTCGTCGAGCAGGCACCCGTGGCCGCAGTGCCACCTGTCACGAAACCGAAGCTTTCTTATAAGGAACAACGTCAACTCGCGGCGCTGCCGGTTGAGATCGAAGCGCTTGAGGCCGAACAGCAAGAACTATCCGCCCGTATGAGCCATGCCGACTATCACCGTTTCGGCAGCGACATCATCAAAGTTGATCGGCGCAGAATTGAAGAGATCGAGCACTTGATCGCGGCCAAGTTCGAGCAATGGTCCAGCCTCGATGCGAGGGCGCGCAGCGGCCAGACAACATCATGACCAAGAACACGTTGCTTAAAATTGCGTTTGGCGCGGCGGCGCTGCTGCTGGTCGTATTTGCGGTCGAAGTGGTGCTGCTCGTATTTGCCAGCATCCTTGTCGCTTTAATGCTGCACGCGCTGTCGAAGCCGCTTGCCAAACGCCTGGGAATTTCCGAACAGATCGGACTCGTGATCGTAGTCGTGCTGCTTGTGGTTTCGTTCACGGTAATCGGCTGGCTGATTGCGCCATCGATCGGCGAACAAGTCCGTGAGCTGCGAGCCCAGTTGCCAGCCACGCTGCAGAAACTGCAACAGGAGTTGAGCCGCTTCGCGTGGCTCGAAACCTTATTTGACGCACGCACAAGTTCGTCCGCCGGGCAGCACGCCGCGGCGAGCACGGTAACCGGCGCGGTCTCTGGAACACTCGCGGCCCTTGGGAACACGGCCGTGGTAGTCGTCATTGCGCTCTATCTTGCATTTCAGCCAAAGCCCTACATCAATGGGCTGGTGCGCCTGTTTCCTGTCGCGCGACGCGGGCGCGTGCGAGAGGTGCTGTATGCGATGGGCGAAACACTTCGCTGGTGGCTGATTGGCAAAGGCCTTTCAATGGTGCTGGTCGGCATTGCAGTGTTTATCGGGCTGACCGCGCTAGGTGTGCCGCTGGCCGCGACATTGGCATTGATTGCAGCACTGCTGGATTTCATACCCAACATCGGGCCCCTCCTCGCGGCAGTCCCCGCCGCTTTGTTTGCGCTGCTGCAAGGTCCGGTGCAGGCCCTTTATGTCATCGCGCTATTTGTTGCGATTCAAAGCGTCGAGGGCTACGTGCTAACTCCGCTGATCGAGCAACGCACGGTTTCGGTCCCGCCGGCACTATCGCTGGCGGCGCTTGTGGTCGCTGGACTCCTGTTTGGTTGGCTAGGCTTACTGCTCGCAGCGCCGGCCACCGCTGCGCTGCTGGTATTCGTGCAGATGGTTTATTTGCAGGATACGTTGGGGGAACGTGATTCGGGCGAGTGAGTACGAGCTAACCTTCTCCGGCGAGGTTATCCACTTACGGCACATCGCTTGCTTGAATCATTGCCACACCGCGCTTCACCCCTTGGAGGACCCATGACCACGACCACAACAAGATCCGGTTATCACCCAACAGAATCGCCTTTGAAAATACCGCCGGTGAATTCACCCGAGCATGATGAACGCCTGCTCGATCAGGCAATCGCCGAAAGTTTTCCTGCCAGCGATCCAATCTCACCGGCGTATGAGTCAAGTCTTGAGCCGGTGTTGTTCGAGAACAATCGCTCCCGCGACGTTTGGAAGCGCCGTCTGCGCAAGGCGACCCCGTCGTTGATAGTGCTTGGCAGCGCCGCGGTTGTAGCTTTGGTGGCCGTATATGTATTGCGCGAGCGCCGCTCTTCGTTGCCAGACTGGCGTGACTGGCGCGACTACATACCTTGGAAACAATAGTCAGACGTGGCGACAAAGCACCAAAGAGCGGTAATTAGCGCGTCTCAGTTACATTTTGCTACCGCTTTTGGGGTCGTCTCGAACTAGCATTGCGCCGTTAAGTCATACGTGACGTCGCTGGTTAAGGAAACGGGATGACCCCGCTGAGAGCTTTGATTACCGCGGCCACAGTGGTCGCAAGTCTGCTGGTGGCCTGTGATTCCGCGTTCGCACGCGGCAACCACAGGCACGGCTATCACCACCATGGACCGTCTGTAAACTTTTCGTTTGGCTATTGGGGTGGCCCCCGCTATTGGGGCCCCGGGTACTGGGGCGGTTCTGGGTATTGGGGACCCGGGTATTGGGGCCCTGGTTATTGGAGCCCTGGTTATTGGAGCCCTCCAGTTGTCTATGCGTCACCGCCCATTGTGATGGTTCCACAAGAACCGCGCGTTTGGGTTGAGAGCGATCAGGCTGCCGCGGCACCGCCGCCTGCACAGACCGCCCCCGTTGATTCGAATGCCCAACAGTGGTGGTACTGGTGCGCGAGCGCCCGAAGCTATTACCCCTACGTCGCCAGCTGCGCTGAAGGCTGGCAGCGCGTTACTCCGCAACCTTCACAGGGCGCACGGTGAAGGCGCCTACCAGGGTGCTGGCGATCGTTGCTGCCGCAGCGCTCGCAGGGTGTGTCACCGTACCGACCGGTCCGACGTATTCGGCAATGCCGGGGAGCCGAAAGCCAATAGATCAGTTTCAATATGACGATACGTCATGCCGGCAGTACGCGGTGCAGGCCTCCGGCGGAACCCCCGGTGAGGCGGCCACCGATGCTGCTGTTGGAAGCGCTGTCGTTGGGACCATTCTCGGCGCTGCGGTCGGCGGCATTCTTGCTGGCGGCGAAGGTGCCCGCGTCGGGGCTGGGCTGGGTCTATTTAGCGGGAGTGCGGTCGGGGCCGGGAATGCGCAAGCCGCTGCCTACACTTCACAGCAAAGGCTCGACAACACGTATTACCAATGTATGTATGCGAGTGGCCATAAGGTGCCGATGCCGGCAAGCTACGCGCGGTCACTGCGGCAAACGGCCGCTTATCCGACGCCTGCGCCCTATGCTGGCGCGCGACCACCGTACGCGGCAATTCCACCGCGCAACGCGCCCCCGCCAAATGCAGCGGTACCACCACCGAACACTCCGCCGCCAAACGCGGCAATTCCGCCACCTAACGCCGCGCCACCTCCGTACCAGCAACGTTGATCAGTATCGTTGTCTTTTATCGGTGCTCGGCGCAACTGCGGTTGCGCGTGCAGGTGGGCGCCGCGGCAGCTTAGCTGGGCTGGGCTCCACTCGACGTCGAGCATTTGCATCAAACGGCGCGCGTTTCGCGGCGCGTGCAGTTTGTCGGTGTTATCGCAATAGCAGAAGACATCGCGCTCGATAGGCGCGATCTCAGCATGCGGCAGTTCGTGCATGCCGTCTGCGGGCTGTTCACCGCTGATCCAACGGCGCAATCGATCAGCCCAGCAGCTTAACTACTACAGCAAGCGTTCTGCCCAGTGCAGGTACGATCGCGCCTGATCCAAACTGGTCAATCCATTTTCTATGAGCCAGAAGCACGTCAATTTGCTGCGCGAAATATTTCAGGACCCGGTCAACACGAAGCTGCAATTCCGTGAGATCGAGTCGCTGCTGAAACACCTGGGCGCGCAAATGGAATCCGTGGCGGGCGCGCGCATGCGGGTCAAGTTAAACGAGGCGGAGGGCGTGCTGCATCGACCGCATCACGGTGGCAACACTATGGATCGTCATTCGGTGCAGTCGCTAAGAGATCTGCTGACGCGGGGCGGCTCGACGCCCGCCGAATACGAGGCCCGGCGCGCTGACTGATTCGACGCGTTAACGATGTCACGCAGAACGCTGAATCTGGACGATCGTCTATATCAGTATGTGCTCGACACGTCGCTGCGCGAGCATTCCGCACTCGCCGAGCTGCGCGCAGCAACCAGCGAGCATCCGAGCGCGAACATGCAGATCTCGCCCGAGCAGGGGCAGCTGCTGGCGCTGCTGGTCAAGCTGATTGGTGCACGGCGCACGATCGAAGTCGGCGTGTTCACCGGTTACAGCGCGCTCGCCGTCGCGTTGGCGCTTCCGCCCGACGGCCACGTCCTTGCCTGCGATGTGAGCGATGAGTACACGCGAATCGGCCGTCCCTTCTGGCAGCGCGCGGGCGTGGCCGACAAAATTGATCTTGTCCTGGAGCCCGCAGTCCACACGCTCGACGCGAGACTCGCGGCCGGGGAAGCCGGACGCTATGACTTCGCATTTATCGACGCGGACAAATCCAATTACGACGCGTATTACGAGCGCTGCCTGCGCTTGATTCGGGCCGGCGGCTTGATAGCGATCGATAACACGCTATGGAGCGGCAGGGTCGCCGAGCCTGTCGTCGACACAACCGAAGATGCTGATACTGCCGCACTGCAGGCGCTGAACCTGAAGCTGCGCGACGATTCCCGCGTCGACATATCGTTGCTTCCGATCGGCGACGGATTGACGCTCGCCCGCAAACGCTGACCCGGTAACGGTCAACGCTGCTCTTCCGGCGGCCTGATCTGGCGAAACGCTCGCCATAGCAGCAGGTCGTACGCGATCTTGATCGCCGCGCCCGCGGCCAGTGGCACCCACAATGCGCCCGCCTGCATTGCCGCGCCTGCGAGCAAAGGTGAAACCATGCGGCCGCCGGCGCGCGCAAGCTGCGATAT
>Ga0183260_10000888_pt1 | contig 25487 bp, 17 predicted proteins | sample AntDrymUQ4972206_2_FD_129768 | JGI IMG/M metagenome (GOLD analysis project Ga0183260, IMG submission 129768) | Polar desert sand microbial communities from Dry Valleys, Antarctica - metaG UQ497 (22.06) (version 2) (version 2) | ecosystem: Environmental > Terrestrial > Soil > Desert | place... | reverse complement strand
TAGGCTTCTTTGCCGGTATAGCTGAAACAGACTGGAGCTGGGCGCCTGTGGTAGTAGATTTTGATAATGACGGCTTCAGGGATATTATTGTTACGAATGGTTTTCCAAGAGATGTGACCGACAAAGACTTTGGGGCTTTTCGTAATGAGGCATTCGCAGTAGCCTCTAAGAAAGACTTATTGGAGCAGATACCGGAAGTAAAAATGCACAACTATGCATTTCAAAATAGAGGAGATTTAACTTTTGCAGATAGATCGAAAGATTGGGGATTGGGAGATCCGAGTTTTTCAAATGGCGCTGCTTATGCCGATCTTGATAATGACGGTGACATGGACCTGGTGATCAATAATATTAATGATGAAGCTTTTTTGTATGAAAACACTGTAATGCAGAGAGATGTGAAACCGAATTATTTAAGTGTAAACCTGAAAGGTGACTCTTTGAATAAAAATGGAATTGGTAGCTGGATAGAAATATATTATGATAATAGAAAACAGGTATATGAGCAAAATCCATACAGGGGTTACTTGTCATCTGTTCAATTACGTCCACACTTTGGTTTAGATAGTATAAGTAAAGTTGATTCGTTAGTAATCAAATGGCCTAATGGCCAGAAGCAGGTTATGGAAAACATAAAAGCAAATCAAATAATTGATGTCAACATCAAGAATGCTGAAATAAAATACACCTGGCAAAAAAGCCCTACAGTACCTAATACCTGGTTGAAAGAAATAACCACTACCACCGGTATCCGATATACACATAATGAATTAGACTTTGTAGATTTCAATATTCAAAAACTACTACCTCATAAATTTTCAGAGTACGGACCCGCTTTAGCGGTAGGGGATATTGATGGAAATGGGCTGGATGATATAATTGTGGGAGGATCTTTCTCTTATAGTCCTGTTGCCATTCTTCAGCGAAAGAATGGTGCCTTTGTCGAAAAAGAAATTATACTCGGTTCAGGTAATCTGAATAAGAGATGGGAAGATTTAGGTGTTGTTCTTTTCGATGTAGATGGGGATAATGACTTAGATCTATTTACTGCAAGTGGGGGATATGAAAATGAACCGAACACAATTTCATACGAAGACAAGCTATACTTGAATGATGGCAAAGGAAATTTTAAGATAGACGTTTCAGGCCTTCCAAAAAATGTTAATAGCAAATCCAGTGTACGGGCAGCTGACTTTGACAAGGATGGTGATTTGGACTTATTCATTTCAGGAAGAGTTGCTCCATGGAATTATCCAAAACCGGTTTCGAGTTTTTTATACCGGAATGATACAAAAAATGGTATCTCCAAATTCACTGATGTTACTTCGTCTATATCTCCATCTTTATTGAATATTGGTATGATTAGCGATGCCTTGTGGACAGATTTCGATAACGACGGCTGGCAAGATTTAATCTTAACGGGGGAATGGATGCCAATCACCTTTATGAAAAATAATAAAGGGTCATTCGAAAATATTTCAGTTTCCAGTGGCATCAATGATAAGTCGGGATGGTGGACGAGTATCCAGAGCGGTGACTTTGATAACGATGGCGATATGGATTACATAGCAGGTAACCTGGGGCTTAATTCTTTTTACAGGGCTTCAGAAAAGTATCCTGTTCATATATATGCTAAAGATTTTGATAAGAATGGCAATTACGATGCGATCCCTACTCTCTATCTTGCTACTTCACAAGAAGACAAAGAAAAAAAGGAATTTCCAGTACATACAAGAGACGATATCACAAAGCAAATGATTGTGTTCAGATCTAAATTTCAAAATTATAAATCGTATGCACAAACACCATTCAGCAAAATGTTCAAAGCTGAAGAACTGTTAGGTGCACAAGTATTGAAAGCCAATTATTTTGCCAATAGTTATATCAGAAATAATGGCAATGGAAAATTTGAGCTAATTCCTTTGCCTGCCAACACACAGTATTCCTGTATAAATGGAATGGTGACTGAAGACTTCAATGATGATGGTAACCTTGATCTTTTATTAGTCGGGAACGACTACGGCACTGAAGTTTCTGTAGGCCGTTACGACGGCTGCAACGGGCTTTTGATGAAAGGGGATGGAAGGGGAGGTTTTGTTCCATTATCTATTTTACAAAGTGGATGGTATATTCCAGGAAATGGTAAAGCACTGGTTAAATTGAAAAGTGAAAGGGGAAAAACCTTGTTAGCTGCCAGTCAAAACAGAGGAGGGCTGAAAGTCTATGAAAACAAAAATACTTCAACCATTTATTCATTGCTGCCACATGATGCTACGGTAATGATAAATTATAAAAATGGTAAAAAGCAAAAAAGAGAAGTAGGCTATGGTTCTTCGTTTTTATCGCAGTCAGGGCGGTTTATCAATTTATCGAAAAATATGGCTTCATTTGAAATAATTGATTACAGAGGAAATAAACGATCAGTTCCATTATAAATTAATTATGTAACCAAATGATTAACCTGAAGATAAATAAAGTCTTCACTCATATAAGAGTTCTTATGTGCGAGTACCTTTAAACTTATGGAGTGATTTTAATTCATTTTTCTTACTATAAATTATGCGGATTTTCTTTTTGGTTTTCACTTTACTTTCATTCCTGAGTTGCAGACAAGCTGCAAAAAAGGCTGATCCTAAAATTCTTGCTGATGAAAATTTATTACATCAGAATATGGAGGCACTCACTAAGGTAATTATACAGGATATGTTCTCTCCACCTGTATCAAGCCGCATTTATTCTTACACTTCTTTAGCCGCATACGAGGCGATGAAGCACAACGAACAGGATTATACTTCCATCACAAAACAACTCCATGGTTTTCCTGATATGCCACATCCGGAAGGGAATAAACAGTATAATTTCTTATTGGCAGCAACAAAAGCATTTTTTACAGTAGCTGAGAAAATCACGTTTTCAACTGATTCGTTGAAAAAATATCAACAAGAAGTGTATGATAAATTCGAAACCTTACTCGATAAAGAAACATTTGACCGCTCACTTAGTTTTGGAGAAAGCGTAGGTAAAAATATTCTAGAAAGAACCACAATAGATAATTATAAAGAAACCCGGGGCATGCCTAAGTTTATAGGAGTAAATGAAAAAGGAAAATGGAGGCCCACCCCTCCTGATTATTTAGATGCAGCTGAACCTCACTGGGGCAAAATAAAACCATTGGTTTTGGATTCTGCTGCACAGATAAAGTGCCCGGCACCACCGGCATATAGCGAAGAAAAAAACAGTACATTTTATAAAACAGCAAATGAAGTTTATACGATCACCAAAACCTTAACTGAAGAACAAAAAACAATAGCCAAATATTGGGACGATAATCCTTTTGTAATTGAACATTCAGGGCATTTAATGTTTGGCAATAAAAAAATAACACCTGTTGGTCACTGGATAGGTATTACGACAATTGCCTGTAAGAAAACTGGAGCAGATGCGATAAAGATTGCACAGGCTTATGCTCTTACATCTATTGCAATGTTCGATGCACTGGTTGCTTGCTGGAGTGAAAAATATAAACATAACATCATTCGTCCGGTCACAGTCATCAACGAATTGATGGATGTACGTTGGCAACCCTATCTACAAACCCCTCCCTTCCCCGAACATTCGAGTGGGCATAGTGGAATATCAGCCTCGGCTGCTACAGTGCTGACAGAATTGTTCGGTGAGGGGCTTGCCTTTGAAGACACCAGTGATTTGAAATATATTGGAATGAAAAGAAATTTCAGATCATTTAACCAGGCAGCAATGGAAGCCTCTATAAGCCGTGTGTACGGGGGTATTCATTTTCGTACCGGCATAGATGCCGGTGCTATCCAAGGGCGGGAAATAGGGGATTATATATTAGGGAGATTGAAACTAAAAGAGAAATGATATCTGTCCGTACATTGAATTGAAATCGCAAAAGATCTGCTTCGGGTTTTATTAAATCATAATTCTTTGATCATAATATTCCGGAACCACACATTATCGCCATGATCCTGCAAAGCAATTTTCCCTTTTTTGAAAGTGCCAAACCCCGGCATTGTTTTAAATTTTGAACCTGCTATCTATTTTGCGCCTGGCTGATTTTTATCTAATGCGGGCAGAGGCAAAACTGAGGAAAGGAGATGCTGCAGGCGCATTGGCTGATGTAAATATTGTAAGAGCTTCAAGGACTGCTACTACTCCTCCGCCTGCATTAGCTTCTATGTCACTTGATCTTTTATTTCGTGAAAGAGGTTTTGAATTTTATTGGGAGATGGTGCGCCGTACAGATATGATTCGTTTTGGAAAATATGAAGGCACATGGACTGAGAAAACCAATACAGACGTCAAGAAAAGATTGTTTCCAATTCCACAGACAGCAATTGATGCAGCCTCCAATATACCAGGGTATCTAATACAAAACCCCGGGTACTAATGCATTAAATTTTTTTTGATAGGCTGCCTGAAGGCAGCATTTATTATTATTTCCAGGCATAGTTTGGTTTTGCACCCATTTCAAAAACCAGTTTGTGTCCGTTTACAATCTGTTGGTGCGTAATAAATGGCTTGTCCAAAACTTTCCCGTCTAACGACACTTTTTGTATATATTTATTTTCTTCAGAAATATTTTTGGCAACAATATGGAATGTGCGGGCTTTACCATTGGCGTTAAATTTAAGTGTAAGTTCAGGAAATTGAGGGGCGCCAATTGCATACTCTGCCGAAGCAGGCGCCACAGGATAAAAACCCATTACTCCAAATATATACCATGCAGCCATTTGCCCGCAATCTTCATTACCATTAATACCTATCGGTTGATTCCGAAAATTTTCAGTTGTATGTTTTCTAATTAATTCCTGGGTCTTCCAGGGCTGTTCACAATAATCATATAGATAGATATAATGATGACCAGGCTCATTGTCGTGGCGGTAATGTTTGCCTGCAAAATTTTCATCAAGCATGGCTGCGAATTTTTCCTTGCCACCCATCATTTCTATCATACCCGGCGCATCGTGCATGGCGCCAAAAGCATACGTCCATTGGCCGCCTTCTGTAAAGCCTTCCCACTTGCCTTCTTTATTTTTTTCATCAAACCCGCCATTCAATTTTCGGGGAAGCATAAAGCCTGTTTTAGGATCATACAGGTTTTTATAATTCTTGCTCAACGCCATTAGTTGGTCATAATCTTTTGTTTTTCCAAGAGCTTTAGCCATCTGTGCTATGGCGTAATCATCCACAGAATATTCTATGGTGCGTGAAACGGATTCTGCCGTTTTATCAACCGGTACATAACCCAGCTTTTTAAAATAAGTCAATCCCGCTTGTGCTTCGTAACCTGTCCATAGATCCCTGTCACCATACCTTAGCACCGTATCATTATCCGGTGGAACCATAGCATCTTTCATCATGGCTTCGTAAGCAAGCTTTACATCATAGCCACGAAATCCTTTGACATATGCATCGGCAATAACGGGATCAGCATGTGTGCCTATCATTATATTTGTTTCCGCAGGGTTGGGCCACATCGGTAACCTGCCACCTTCCTTATACATTTGAAGCATTGCAGTTATCATTGGGTTCACACGTTCGGGTTGTGTAAATAACAGCAAAGGATGAAGCGCCCGGTAAGTATCCCAAAGCGAAAAATCGGTATAGGAATTTCCGTTATGAATTTTATCATCAAAGCCACTGTAATATTTTCCATACTCACTCATCTCACGTGGAAACTGCATCGTATGAAACAGGGCAGTATAAAAAATACTTTTCTGGTCTTCGGTTACACCATCTATTTTAATACGGCTCAAATTTTTCTGCCATTCATTTCGTGTTGATTGAACAACCTTATTAAAATCTTTACCTGTCAATTCCATTGCAAGATTTTTTCTTGCCTGCTCTATACTGATAAATGAAGTAGCGATACGCACTTCTACTTTTTCATCTTTTTTAGTGGCAAAGCTTATATAGGCGCCCATTCTGGTTCCATACTGTTCAATTGATGAAGAATTTATTTTATTGCCATCCCAGGTGCCAAAAGATTTAAATGGCTTGCTGAATTTTATAACAAAATATCCTTTAAAATTTGGGAGGTCGGGACCAATTTGTGCAGACATTCTATCAGGATTATATCCCGTTATTTCCATTTTAGCGGGATCAATTTTTACATAACCTTTTAGCTTTTTTATCCTTTCAGTAAAATCATTTGCCCAATCGGTTAATTCAGGATTTAGATTGATGCCCTGAATGATAAGATGCGCATTTTGTGAAGAAGGGAAAGTGAATTGAAAGATGGCACATCTTGAAGTTGATGCAATTTCTCCTTTGATGTTTTGATTATTTTCAGCATTCAATAAAACCGAATAATAATAAGGAGTAGATACTTCGTTTGAATGAGTGTATTTTAAAATACGTTCCTTTGGTAATACTTTTAGGTCGCCAATTTGAGGCATTACGGATACATATCCATAATCACCCATCCATACTGTGGGTTGGTGCGAAGCCAGAAAGCTAATAATACTGCTATCCTCATAAAAATAATTCATCCGGCTCATTTTACTTTCTCCGGTTTGTGCTACAAAATTGGTCATGGCAAATGGCGGCCCCACACTAGGCATAGTTCCGCCGCCATCCAATCCTTTGGCAAACCCGGTTGCTGCTGTTCCGATGAGTGGATTTACATAATCAACTTCCTGCTTTAGTGTTTTGGTTTTTTGAGCAAAACAGGGGTTGATAAAAATTGATAAGGTATATAATAAAAAGACTTTTTTCATATTGGAGATAAGTTATAAAAGATTATCCAATGAAAATATTTATCCGATCCTGATTTAAAGAATTACTTATAAACTTCAGAACTAAATCCCATTACTTTTGGCCTTAGTTAATCATCCTATGGCAGGCGGGTAACTTTGCCGGCTCTAAATGCAAGCTAATTACATTTTCATTTTTTTAATCAGACCTGAAAATAACAAAAAATATTTTGGTTATTACCTGTACCATATGGAAAGAAAATACAAGTGAGAGATGTTCTAATTATTGTTTATTTTTCATTTTAATAAATCAGCCAAAAAGGTTGAACGACTGCTTTTGCACAATGAGCCCGGTTTCTCCTAAAATATTATACGATCATTGTTATGGTAAATATGCTATTGCAGCTGTAAATGTATTTACCATGGAGCAGGTGCATGGTTTATTTGCCGCTGCCCATGAAACAGCAACCCCCATTATTGTGCAATTAACGCCTGCAGCCAGAAATTATGCTCATCCCCAAATGCTGATGGCTATGATAAAAGCAGCAGCAACAATTTATCCCAAAACAATTTTTGCAGTTCATTTAGATCATGGGGTGGAAGAACACATTTACGATGCGCTCAACAGTCAATACACTTCTGTAATGATAGATGCATCGCATGATGACTTTGATATCAACATCAAAAGAACAAGAGCTGTTGTTGAAAAAGCGCATCAAAAAAATATAGTGGTGGAAGCAGAGTTAGGTGTATTAAGCGGAGTAGAAGATGATCTGAGTATAGATGAAATGCATGCACGATATACAGACCCTGCGCAGGCAAAAGAATTTGTTGATCGTACAGGCTGCGATAGTCTTGCTGTTGCAATAGGAACAAGTCACGGCGCTTATAAATTCAGTGGTGGAAAAGGATTGCAATTCGATGTGCTCCAAAAAATACAACATCAGCTTCCCGAATACCCTTTGGTATTACATGGAAGTTCTAAAGTAAATTTAAAAGATATTTTTGCTATTAATCAATTTGGAGGAAAGCTGTTGGAAAATGCAAGTGGTGTAACTGATGAAGAATTAAAAAAAGCGATTGATCATGGAATCTGTAAAGTAAATATTGCCACTGATCTAAGGCTGCTATGGGCTAAAGTGCACCGGAAATTTTTTTATGAGCAGCCGGAAGCATTCGACCCTGCCGTGCCGGGTAAAGAATATATGAAGGCTTACAAGGAGTTTATGGCAGAACGTTTTGAAGTGCTTGGTTCAAAAGGTAAAGTTTCTTCTATCAATTTGAATTAATGATCAGAAGTGAAAAATATAAACTGGTTAGTCATGCTACAAAAGGCCTCGGTGTTTATCAAAAAATATCTTCCTCAGAGGCAGGTTGGGCCCATCTGAATGTAGAAGCAAGACTAATGCAAAAAAATGAAGTTTGGGAGGGGGAAACAGGTGAAAACGAGTATGGATTTATTTTACTAAGTGGAAATTATTCTGTGCAAACTAGCAAAGGCTCCTGGCAAACAAAGAATGGAAGAAAAAATGTTTTTGAAGGCATTGCCCATACTTTGTATTTACCAGCCCACACTTCTTTTTCTTTAAAAGCTGAATCAGGTATTTTGGATATTGCCACAGGCTGGTGTAAAGCAACACGGGATTTTCCAGCGCGGTTTAAAACTCCTGAAGATGCAGCTATTGAAATACGTGGCGGAGATAATGCAACAAGACAAATAAACAGTTTGATAGAACCGGGATTTGGCAGCAGCCAATTAGTAGCAGTTGAAGTATATACTCCTTCCGGTAACTGGAGTTCTTTCCCGGCACATAAACATGATGAAAGAAAAGTGGATGCTAGTGGTGAACTGATTGAAGCCAGTCTTGAAGAATTTTATTTTTACAAAATAGATAAGGAACATGGATATGCCATTCAACAGGTTTATACATCCGACGAAAGCCTGAATGAGATCATGCAGGTAAGAAATAACGACATTGTAATGGTGCCAAAAGGTTATCACCCGGTAGTGGCAGCTCATGGATATAATTGTTATTATCTTAATTTTTTGGCTGGTAGCGATCAGTCTTTAGCCAACACTCCAGATCCTGATCATGAATGGATATTTGATTCATGGAAAACTAAAGATCCAAGAATACCTATGGTAACAGCAGCAATGAATAAGGAATAAGCATGAAAGAAAAACAATTTGATCTGATTACATTCGGACGTTCATCCATTGACCTGTATTCACAAAATATAGGTGCTGATTTTATTGATATAAAAGGCTTTGATGCATTTGTTGGCGGATCGCCTTTAAACATTGCAGTTGGGGCAAGCAGGCTCGGAGCAAAAGTTTCTTTACTTACCGGGGTGGGTAATGATAAGGTGGGTGATTTCATCATTAATTTTTTAAAAAAACAAAATGTAAATACGGATTCAATTGCACACATAGCAGGCGCCAGGTCAAGCGCTGTGGTATTGGGTATAGAACCACCGGACAGATTTCCACTGGTATTTTACCGGGACAATGCAGCTGACAGCCAGGTAACGATTGATCATGTCATAGCAGCAAACATTGCTAATTATAAAATATTAGAAATTTCTGCTACGGCATTAAACATTGAACCCAGTCGCAGCGCAGTATTTTATGCTGTGGAAGTAGCAGTAGAAAATAATGTTGATATAGTACTTGATATTGATTTCAGGGCAGACCAGTGGAAGGATGTGCGATCGTTTGGTTTGATGGTGAGGGCATTATTACCAAAAGTAAAAATCGCTATTGGCACAGAGGAAGAAATCCTTGCTGCCACTTTGCAAAGCGCAGAGCAGGTAAGTATAAAACACCAGCAAATTTCAGCACCCGAGATAAAAGGAGACATTGATGCATCAATAAAAAAAATAATCAAATCGGGACCGGAAGTTTTGATAGTAAAAAGAGGTTCAAAAGGTGCTACTATCTTTTATAAAAATGGAAGACAGGAAGAAGTACCGGGGTTTCCTGTAGAAATATTAAATGTACTTGGAGCAGGCGATGCTTTTGCCAGCGGGTTTATTTATGGTTATCTGCAGGGTTGGGATTTGTACAAAGCCTGTAGATTAGGAAATGCTTCCGGTGCCTGGGTGGTGCAAAAACCTGGGTGTGCCAATGATATGCCTTATTATGATGAAGTGATGCAATTTGCTGATTCAAGAGGAGGGTTAATACCAGTGCATAAGGAAAATGTGATTACTAAGTAAATGGAGAAAAGAATGGCAACCAAAACAAAAAAACTAACCGTAGCACAGGCAACAATCGAATATCTGCAAAATCAATTTGTGGAAAGAGATGGTATAGAACAACAATTCTTTGCAGGTTGCTTTGGAATTTTTGGTCACGGTAATGTTGGTGGTATAGGCCAGGCATTATTAGAATATCCTTCTTTTAAATACTATCAGTCACGCAATGAACAGGCTATGGTTCATGCTTCCATTGCTTATGCAAAAGTGAAAAACAGGTTGGGTGCTTTTGCATGTACTTCTTCCATTGGTCCAGGCGCTACCAATATGATCACAGGGGCTGCCACAGCTACTATAAACCGATTGCCCGTTTTATTATTACCCGGAGATATTTTTGCAAACCGTTCTGTTGATCCTGTGTTGCAACAATTGGAAAATCAATACAGCAATGATATTTCTGTAAATGATTGTTTCAAACCGGTTTCAAAATACTGGGACCGTATCAATAGGCCGGAACAATTGATTGCGGCTTTACCCAAAGCAATGCGAATACTTACTTCACCATCAGAAACGGGAGCTGTTACATTGTCTATGCCGCAGGATGTGCAGGCTGAAGCATTTGATTTTCCTGCAGATTTATTTAATAAAAAAGTTTGGCATATTCCAAGAACACGTGCAGATAATTTATCAATACAAAAAGCAACAGAAATAATCAGCCATGCAAAACACCCTGTGATCATTGCAGGTGGCGGGGTTATCTACAGTGATGCCTGCGCAGCATTAAAAAAACTTGTCAATAGAACAGGCATTCCTGTGGTGGAAACATATGCAGGCAAAGGTTCTCTGCGTTATGATGAACCCCAGAACTTAGGTGCAGCAGGTGTTACAGGCACACTCGGCGCTATTGCTGTATGTGATCAGTCAGATGTTGTGATTGGTATTGGTACCCGATACAGTGATTTTACTTCTGTTTCACAATCTGCTTTTCAAAGCCCGGAGGTTCAATTTATCAATATCAATGTTTCGGAGTTTGATTCCTTTAAACAGGGAGCATTGCCGGTAGTGGGCGATGCAAGAGAAACGATAAGTGAACTGGATAAATTGTTAAGCGCTTACAAGGTGGCTGATAAATATGCTGAAACTGTAAAAAAATATAACAATGATTGGAATAAAACGGTTGATAAAATTTATTCGCTTTCTCATGGTGTGCCGGTAAGTCAGGGCGAAGTGATCGGAGCAGTAAATAATTTTTCTTCGGCAAAAGATATTGTTGTTTGTGCTGCAGGTAGTTTGCCTGCAGACCTGCATAAATTATGGCGTACACAGGATTGTAAAGGTTTCCATCTGGAATATGGATATTCCTGCATGGGATATGAAATTGCAGGAGGATTGGGAGCTAAGATGGCTGATCCTTCCAGTGAGGTGTATGTAATGGTGGGCGATGGAAGTTATCTTATGATGTCAGCGGAGATTGTAACCTCTATACAGGAAGGTTATAAGCTTACTATTATTTTAATTAATAATAATGGCTTTGCGAGTATTGGTGGGTTATCAAATGCTTTAGGTACAAAAGGCTTTGGCACTGAATATAAATTCAGGAATAAAGAAACAGGTCAGCTTGATGGAAAAACTTTACCCGTTGATCTGGCCAATAATGCAGAAAGTTTGGGAGCTATTGTTTTACGTACAAAAACCATTGATGATTTTAAAACAGCTCTTGGAAAGGCAAAACAAACTGATCGTACAACAGTGATTTATATTGAAACAGACCGTGAGCAAAGAGTGGGGGGGTATACATGGTGGGATGTGCCTGTTGCCGAAGTATCCACTTTATCATCAGTGAATGAAAGTTTTAAAAAATTAAAAGAGAATAAGAAAAAACAACGTCACCATCTTTAACAACCAAAACGCAAAAGATGAATATTTCACTATTCAGCTTCATCGCTTTCACACTGCTTGTGGGGTTTTACACCTGGTATAAACTCAGGAAAGCGAAGTTTGAAACAGCATCAGGATATTTTCTTGGCGGCAGAACATTAAGCGCTTCTTTAATTGCTGTTTCCATGTTGCTTACCAATATATCCACGGAGCACCTGGTGGGAATGAACGGGGCTGCTTACAAAAATGGTTTTATAGTGATGGCCTGGGAAGTAACTTCTGCTATTGCACTCGTTATCGGAGCTTTGTATTTTATTCCGCGGTATTTAAAAATGGGACTGACTACAATCCCTCAGTACCTGGAATTACGTTTTGATAAAACTACGCATACCATAGTCAATCTTTTATTGCTGGTGTCTTTTATCGTCACGCTTCTACCTATTGTTCTGTACACCGGTGCTTTGAATATGGAAACCCTGTTTGATGTTTCAGAAAAACTTCAAATAAGTAAAGATTTGTCATTGATTTATTTGATCATTGCAATTGGAGTTTTAGGATCAGTCTATGCCATATTCGGAGGTTTAAAAGCCATTGCTTATTCAGATCTGATTTATGGCATTGGCTTATTCGTGGGCGGTCTGATTATCCCTATTCTGGCATTATGGAATATTGGTGATCATAATATTGCTACCGGCCTTACCAGGGTTTATGATGCTGCACCGGAAAAATTTAATTCTATCGGCAGTAAAGATTCTGTTCTGCCATTTGGCACATTATTCACCGGTTTGGTGATCAACCAGATCTATTTCTGGTGTATGAACCAGGTAATAGTGCAAAGAGCTTTAGGCGCCGCTAATTTAAAGGAAGCACAAAAAGGTTTTTTATTAATGGGTGTCTTCAAAATACTTATGCCTATCATTATTGTGCTGCCTGGTGTGATCGGGTATTTTTATTTCAGGGATACTTTGTACGATAACCAGGACACCATTTATCCCAATCTGGTTAAAAAAGTATTGCCTGTTTCCATGGTAGGTTTTTTTGCTGCCGTAGTAATGGGCGCAGTTTTAAGTACGCTGAATGCAGTATTAAACAGTGCCGCCACATTGTTTAGTCTTGGCGTATATAAGCGTCAGATAAATCCTGCTGCAAGTGAAAAAAGACTGGTGAAAATAGGTAAATGGACTACAATCATCATGGCTGTATTTTCCATCATTGTAGCACCCCTTGTTGCTAAAGCACCGGAAGGTTTGTATCAACTGCTTCAACAATTGAACGGCATATTTTTCATTCCAATTGCTTCTATTTTGATCGGAGGTTTTTTTATCAAAAGCATTTCAGCTACCGGTGCAAAGGTGGCGGTTTTTACAGGTTTATTGTTTTATATCATTACCACGTTCATCTTAGAAGTAGATATACATTTTGTGCATGTATGGGGAATCGAGTTTGTGCTGAACATGCTTGTCATGCTGATTGTATCAGCCATCTATAAAAACAAAAATCCATATACGCCGACTCATACAGGGGAAGTGAATATTACACCCTGGAAATATGCCAAACCTGTGGGGTTTTTGCTCATTATTATAACTATATTGGTTTATATATTATTAAGTTGAAAAATCAATCTTGTATTTAAAATCTGATAAAGTAATTAATCACGCAAATTTAAAGAATGATTAAAATAGCTAATGCACCTTGCTCCTGGGGAGCGCTGGAGTTTGATTTAGAAGAGAAATCGCAACAGTTGTGCTATGATCAGGTTTTGGATGAAATCAAAGAGACAGGTTACGAAGGCACAGAACTCGGGGACTGGGGATTTATGCCTACAGATCCTGTTCATTTAAAAAAGGAGATCAAAAAAAGAGGATTAGAATTATTAGGTGCATTTGTACCGGTGGCTCTTGCAGACAAAAAATCACATCAATCAGGCATTAACGCTGCATTGAAAGTAGCGGGGCTGATGTATGATGCAGGGTATAATCATGCATTAATTGTTTTGGCGGATGATAATGGATCAATAGAAGAACGCACTCAGAATGCGGGACGGATCAATTCTTCCATGACGCTTACAAATGATCAATGGAGAGTATATGCTGAAGGGGCTGAAAAAATTGCATCAGCAGTGAAAGAAAAATATGGTTTGCGAACAGTATTTCATCATCACTGTGCAGGCTATGTGGAAACACCAGGAGAAGTAGATAAGCTACTGTCCCTAACTGATTCGAAACTACTTGGGTTATGTCTTGATATGGGGCATTATGCTTTCGGTGGGGGAGACCCCGTTGAAGCTTTAAAAAAATATTCTGACCGGATATGGCATGTGCATTTCAAAGATTACAATCCAAAAGCGGCAAAAGAATCTGCAGAAGCCAACGGCGATTATTTTGATGCCCTGAAGAGGGGTGTTTTTTGTGAATTGGGAAAAGGCGTTGTAGATTTTAAATCCATTGTAAAAGAATTAAAGAAGCTGAATTATAATGACTGGATAGTAGTAGAGCAGGATATTTTACCTGGCATGGGCAATCCGAAATTTTGTGCACAGGCTAATAGAAATTATTTAAAATCACTGGGGTTATAATTATATTAAAGCATGAAAAAATTGAATGTTGGCATTGCAGGCTTAGGCAGGATCGGTAAAATTCATTTGGCTAATCTGATGAACACTTCACAGGTTAATGTTGTGGCAGCTACGGACCCTATGGAGGCTTGTCTGCAGCATGCAAAGGAGTTGCAAATAAATTTTACAACTACAAGTTTTGAAGAACTTATCAATCATGTTGAAGTGGACACTGTTGTTATTTGCTCACCAACAAACACTCATGCAGATTATGTGGAAATGGCCGCAAAAGCAGGCAAAAATATTTTTTGTGAAAAACCCCTTGACCTCTCACTTGAAAGAGTGGTAGAGGTATTGAAGGTGGTGAAACAAACCGGTACAAAACTGATGTTGGGATTTAACAGAAGGTTCGATCCTGAATTTAAAAAAGTGCGTGACCTGGTAAAAGAAGGAAATGTAGGGGATCCGCACCTCGTAAAAATTACAAGCAGAGATCCTGGCGCACCTCCTGTAAGCTATATTAAAACCTCAGGCGGATTGTTTCTGGATATGACGATTCATGATTTTGATATGGCCCGTTTCATTGTCGGTAAAGAAATAGCAGAAGTTTTTGCTAAAGGAGCAGTATTGATTGACAGAGCAATAGGTGATGCAGGCGATATTGATACGGCTGTTGTTTTGTTAACTTATGGTGATGGCACTATGGCGGTTATTGATAACAGCAGGGAAGCGGCATATGGATACGATCAAAGGTTAGAAGTATTTGGTTCTAAGGGAATGGTGCAGGCAGAGAACAGATTTAATGATTCACATCGTGTATATAACAGCCAGGGAGTACATAGCAGTTTACCGCTGCACTTTTTTTTAGAAAGATATGAAGCAGCCTATCGCAATGAAATGAATGAATTCATTTCCTGTATGTTGTCAGGCGAACCCCTGCCTGTTGATGGAGAAGATGGTTTACAATCATTGGTGATTGGCCTTGCAGCAATGAGATCTTTAAAGGAAAACCGCCCTGTTAAAATATCTGAAATATCTTATTAGAAAGCTTAGTTTTTAATTGACAGTTTAAGAAAATTTTACTACTTGAAAACAATTTTTTATTGTTGTTTCATTTTTTTGTATGCTTTTGATTTAAATGCACAGGTTAAAATTCATGCGCATAATGATTACGAGAGAAGCATTCCTTTTTATGATGCTATGCAAGCCAGGGTATATTCTATAGAAGCCGATATTTTTCCTGTTGACAGTCTCTTATGTGTAGCACATCATATAGAAAAAGTAAACAGGAGTATAACATTAGATAGATTATACCTGCAGCCTTTGATAAAATACTATTTATCAGCAACCTCTTCCTATTCTCCTGTGTTAATGATCGACATCAAACAAGACCATAAAGCGGCATTAAACCTTTTGCAAAATAAATTAGCGAAAATGGAACAGGAACTAAAGCAGAATGGCATCACTAGTATGCCGCTCTTTGTAATCAGTGGTGATCGTCCTGAACCTTCTTCATTCAATCTTTTTCCCTATTATATTCAATTTGATGGCAGACCTGATGAAGTATATAGTGATGAAGCATTAAAAAAAATAGCTTTTATCAGCAATGCGTTTTCAAAATACAGCAAATGGACAGGTAATGGAAGGTTGGCTTCAAAGGAAAAAGCCAATATAAAAAAACTGGCTCATCAGGTTCATGATCAGGGGAAACTACTGAGGCTGTGGGCAATACCAGATACGCCCAAAGCATGGAAAAAATTGCAAAAGCTGGGAGTAGATATTATCAATACAGACTACCCTTTGGAGAGTAGCAGATACTTCAATAAAAAACGAAATGAATGATTTCTATAAATATTTTACCAAATTTTATGGAAGCATAAACTATCAAATGCTGGAAATTAAACCCTCCTGAATGAGGAGGGTTTAAACCTGAATATTTTTTATTTTAAAATACATATTTAAGCCCCATCATGGCCATAAACCCGCTTCCTTCTTTTCTGCGCTGCCCGTAATTTTTATTTATTTCATATTTATAGCTCTTACGTGTTGCATCAAAAGCGGTGACTTTATATAAATCCTGGAAAGGATAGTTCCAGAATCCGCCTTTATCTTTATCTATTAAATTTAAAACATTAAACACATCAATATTCAACTGTAGCCGATGGTTTTTATAGATGGCTATGTCATTGGTTATTCTTGCATTCAATGAAGATCTCCAACCCATAAGCCCTCCATAAGGTTCAGCATATTTTCCCATATTCTCTTTTAAATATTTTTTAGCAGCCGGACCTGCATTATCCAATACAAACTTTAAATCATCAACAAACTTCTGTCCCTGGTAATCTAAGGTTTTTGGATCATTTGGATCAAATATATAAGCAGTATGTCCATTAAAATCACGAATGTTGGTTCCCATTACTTCGGTAGGCGGACTGATAATGGCAGAGAACCGACCCGTTTCCACCATCGTTAAATAAGCACCGATAGAAAATCCGCCAACTTTAGGGGAACTAACATTGACAAGAACTTTTTGACGAAAATCATTAGGTGAATAACTGCTATTGATAAAGTTATAGTTGTCAAAATACGAAACACCTACAAAACGCTGATCGTCTTCATTTCTGAAATTTTCAGCTCCTCTTGCTTTAGCCCTGGTATAGCTTATGTCCACACTTCCTTCATGAGGTAATCTTACGGAGGCATCCAGTACCACACCTTTCGAATCGGTCGAATACCCGTTTGTATACATCAATGCTTCTGTAAATTGTGTAGAGCGTTTTGCTGCATTGAAGTCAGCTGAATTAGATCTCATTTTATTTAATGGAGTATATACTTCACGTCCGCCTTCTCCTTCTAATTTGAATTGCACCTGGTTTTTTATGTTTACATTTTCCATAGTAAGCATATTATTCGTTTTCAGGTAATAACCCATTATACCTGCCCGTAACCACGGAGTAAAATAATGGTGAAAACTTAAATGTGCTTTGAATGAATTAGGAAGTTGCAAATCTTTATCTACAAAGCGAACAACCTGTGCCTGGTTGCCTGCACCAAATAATTCAGCATTGGTATAACCGGTACCAGGAATGGCATTATAATCTTTATTATATGCATTATAATCGGGACGGGGCATGGGTACCCGTTCACCATTTTTTAAAAGAAAAGTATTGGTAGCCGGGTCAAGTATAAAACCATCTTTTCCTCTGATGTCAATACCTGTGAAGCGGATGCCATTATCTATCAAAGCATAGATATAAGGGCGTGTTACCATCTGTCCGACAAAAAACCCTGCGCCACCGGCCACAATGTCTTTTTGATTTCCATTTACATCCCACTTAAAGTTAAAACGTGGTTGAATGTTGTTCAGGTCTTTTGGTTTCACATCATTGCGGTATCCTAATTCTTTATCAAGAAGAGGATTATAATCAGGTGCTGTAAAGAAAAGCGCTACATCATATCTCAATCCGGCAGTCAGCTTCAGGTTAGGCATTACATTGGTTGTGGCCTGGGCATATACAGCCAACTCTGCTAAATCTGTTTCGAGAGGGTCTCTTAATTCCTGTCCTGGGTTTGTAAATTTTCTCTGGTATCTTGAAGGCTGCATTTTTTCTAATTCATCTATACTATTGAAGTCAAACCTGCCCTTTGTGTCGTGAGTATAGATGCCAATAGATTTTGTAAGAGTATTTTGAGTTCCAAAAATGAAATTATATTTACCCTTATTCACATACACATCATTATTTATTGTGTATATAGAATTTTCCTGGATCTCTGGTGTCCAGCGGTTATAACGTCCTACCAATGTGGCATTTTGTGTTGCTCCATTGATCACTGATTGCATGGTCAGCCATAATTGAGGATGTTCTGCTGTATTAATAGCGTTCTGCCTTGTATTAAAATAATAACCTAATTTAAAGTCATTCGAAATATTATTTCTAAACTGAGAACGTAAGGCTATTAAAGCATTTTTTCCTTTTACGATGAAGTCATAACCTGACTCTTTTATACCGAATGCGCCAATATCACTGTTATTATTATTAGGAAGTACATAATCTGACTGGTTGTAACGGGCAGTCAATTTATGTTTATCACTTAATTGGTAATCAATCTTAGCAAAATAGGTGTTTAACTTATTGGTGCGTGTAAAAAAACCATACTGCTGGGTTTTAGATACGCCATATTTATCCTGCAGGATACTAATAGCTCTGTCTAAATTTACTTTTGTTGCCTGCTGACCTCTGTTATTCTGAACAATTCCTGTTGTTACACTTTGATTCCACATATCATATGCTTGTTCCAGCCGTTCACCATCATAGGCAATGAAAAAATGCAATTTATTTTTAATTATCGGACCTCCTACAGTAAATCCTCTCTGTTTCTTAGTATCATTGATCACAGTACGTCCCAGGAGATCTTTATTAGCAGCAAGGCGGGCATCCCAGAAATAGTTGAAAACACTTCCATGAAATTCATTCGTACCTGATTTGGTAACTGATTTGATACCTCCTGCAACTGACCTTCCTTCAGTGACATCGTAAGAATTGGTAACTACTTCAAATTCACGAACTGCCTCTATCGAAAAAGTATAAGGCAATTGATCCGGCCCGCCAAAAGATGATTCCTTAGCTGTCACTCCATCTACTGTAAAAGCGTCATTTCTGCTGTTGATGCCTCCAATATTAAAGGAACTACCAACCATAGGAGATAGTTGTGCGAGGTTGGAAAAATTCCGATTTGTAGTAGGTAATTTTTGAATTTGCCTGGAGTTGATTAAAGTAGATTGTCCAAGCCTTTCATTTCGGTTTTTCAATTCATTAGACACCACAGTAACAGCCTGCAGTTCTGTTACCTGCTCAGATAAGGATATAGGGATTTTTAAACTGCTTCCCTGGCTTAAATTATAACCATCACTGGTAACATTTTGAAAACCTACATAGCTTACAGTTACCTTATAGGGTCCGCCGAGGGGCAACTGATCAAAACGAAAAACTCCTGTATTCTGTGAGACACCATTAGTTTTAAATCCTGTAGACGAATTAACGAGAGCAATAGTGGCCCCTTGCACCGGAGAATTATTATTTGTTACTGACACTTCTATACTTGCATCAGTGCCTTGTGTAAAGGCTGTTGAAATGGCAAGAAAAGAGATTACAAGCAATCCAGGTTTTCTCATAACAGTAGTTTTAGTTTAAAAAATCACATGTTTAATTATAAAATCGAATTAATGAAATTCATATTTTACATATTTACGTAGGATGACTTTGCTTTCTGAGTAATTCCTGACAAGCAAATAACGGATCAAAACAAAATTAATATTAGTAACTGTAAATAACTTTAATATTAATTTTTGAGAATAATATAAAAATAATATTCAAATAACAAAACTACAAGCTGTGATAAAAATTTTCAGAGCCTTTTGATCTTAATATTCCTGTACCAAACATTATCGCCATGATCCTGCAAAGCAATTTTCCCTTTTTTGAAAGTGCCAAACCCCTTCATGTCTTTAAATTTGGAGTTAGCTATCATAGTTCTCCAGGCATCATCCCAGATTGTTGTATTGACCACTTCTGATCCATTCAAAAAAAATCGTAAAGAACCTTTATTTGATAAAATCTCAGCTGTGTTCCATTCTCCTGCAGGTTTTACTGTTTCCTGCGAAACAGAAATAAGGTCGTACAGATCACCTGCGCGGTGCTTTATAATTTTGGCATCGGGATGTCCGGCATTATCCAGCACCTGCATCTCAAGCCCTGTATTATAAGTGTTTTTGTATGTGGCGGGATCTTCTTTGACGTAGAAAATAATACCACTGTTACCATTGGGTGCAACCTTCCAGTCCAATTTTAAATGAAAATTTTCAAACTCATCATTGGTTACTATATCACCTCCATCTGCCTGCGCATTTCTTTTGGCATCAGCATCAAAATGCAAAGTGCCGTTTTCAGCCTTCCATGCATTGCCGGCTGTTTGTTTTCCGTAGGCATGCCATCCCGTTGTTGTTTTACCATCGAAAAGTGGTTTCCACTCTCCTGATTGGATTTGATTATTGGCTGTGTTATCTCCGCTATTCATAGTAGTGGTTTTAGTTGGGCCGCAGGCATTCAATAGCACTACTACAGCCGGGATAAATATTAATTTTTGCATCATTTATTATTTTAAGGAAAGTACATATCTAACCATTGATTTTGCGTCGGCTTCAGAAATGTCCGGATGGGGTGTCATTGGTACAGTACCCCAGTTTCCGGAACCACCTGTGATTATTTTTTTGGAAACAGAATCTATTACTGCATCATTGTCAGGATACTTTGCCGCTACTGCTTCATACGAAGGACCTGTAAAAGCATCTACCACTTTGTGACAGGTTAAACAATCACTTTGTGCAATTAACTCAAGCCCTCTGGTAACTTCAGGGTCTTCGGCAGTTGCTGTTTTTTCTGATTCAGGAGCATCAACCTTTTTTTCTGAATTGTCATTGCTGTTACAGGCAAGGATAACTCCGATAAAACAAAGGAGTATAATCGCTTTTTTCATGAGATTTTATTTAATAAAATTAATTATCAAGTCCTAAAACAGATTTATTATAAGCATCATCGCTGCCAGTGTTTGCGAAATCATCAAATGCCTTATCTGTTACACGGATGATATTGTTCTTAATAAATTCCGCACCTTCTTTAGCGCCGTCTTCAGGATGTTTGAGGCAGCATTCCCATTCCATTACCGCCCAACCTGCATAATCATATTGGGTAAGTTTGCTAAAGATAGCTTTAAAATCAACCTGACCATCACCCGGCGATCTGTATCTACCTGCACGGTTCAGCCAGCTTTGATAACCACCAAATGTTCCTTGTTTACCTGTGCTGTTGAATTCCGCGTCTTTTACATGAAAGGCTTTTATTCTTTGGTGGTAATGATCTATGTATGCCAGGTAGTCCAGTTGCTGCAAAACAAAATGTGACGGATCATATAACAGGCAGGCCCGCTCATGATTTGAAACTTTTTCGAGAAACATTTCATAAGTAATCCCGTCAAACAGATCTTCCCCAGGATGCACTTCGTAACAAAGATCAATACCGTGTTCTTCGAAAACATCCAAGATCGGCAGCCATCTTTTAGCCAATTCTGTAAAACCCGCATCTACAAGGCCTTCCGGTCTTTGGGGCCAGGGATGAAATGTATGCCATAATAAAGAACCGCTGAAAGTAGCGCATGCATTTAAGCCTAAATTTTGAGATGCTTTCGCGGCATATTTTAATTGCTGTACCGCCCACTCAGTTCTTGCTTTTGCATTGCCACGTACATTTTCCGGTGCAAAACCATCAAACAAAACATCATAAGCAGGATGCACTGCTACTAACTGACCTTGCAGGTGCGTTGATAGTTCAGTGATTTCTAATCCACAACTATTCACTAACCCTTTCAATTCATCGGCATAAGTTTTACTTTCTGCAGCTTTCTGCAAATCTATACAGCGGGGATCTGTTGATGGAATCTGCACTCCAATGAAGCCCAGGCTATTTGCCCATTTACAAATAGTTTCTAAATTGTTGAAAGGCTCCCTATCACTAAGAAACTGCGCCAGAAAAATGCCCGGCCCTTTTATTGTTTTCATGCTTAGATGAGAAATTTAGATGTTGGATGACAGATAACCAGATGACAGTCGCGTATTTCCTCCTTGCTATTTCCTACTTGCCCATTGCCCATTCATTAATTTATACTACAAAATCAGTCCACTTTTTATCTGATTCGTTAGAGGCCACTACAGCATCTATAAATGCCATACCACGAATGCCTTCATCTACTTTTGGAAAATCCATTGCTTCCTTTGAAGGCTCTTTTCCTTCTATGCGTGCCTGCAACGAAAGAGCAAAATTTCTGTAAATATTACCGAATGCTTCCAGATAACCTTCGGGATGGCCGCCAGGTGTTCTGCAGTTTTGTGTTGCAAAAGATGAAAGCACATGGGTATAGTTGCTACCTGCTCTTAATAATTGTGTTGGCTGATCGAGCCATTTAACGATAAGCGTGTTGGGTTCCATTTGTGCCCATTCTACACCGCCCTTTTCACCATAGATTCTGATCTTCAGAGCATTTTCTTCTCCTGCTGCTATTTGAGATGCAATCAATACGCCAACCGCTCCATTATCAAATCGCAACAACACTGAACCATCATCATCCAATGCACGACCTTCTACCATTATATTTAAATCTGCACAAAGCTTTTCTATTTTTAATCCTGAAATATATTCCGCTAAATGAGCTGCATGCGTTCCAATATCGCCCATGCTACCACTCTTGCCGGATTTTTTTGGATCGGTTCTCCATGCTGCCTGGGCATTGCCTTCTCTTTCAGAAAGCTTGCTAAGCCAGCCTTGCGGATATTCCACAATGATCTTTCTGATATTTCCAAGTTCTCCATTTTGAACCATGTGCCTGGCTTGTTTTACCATCGGGTAACCCGAATAAGTATGCGTCAGACAAAGCATTAAACCAGTTTCATCAACTTTCTTTTTTAGTTCTTTCGCTTCATCTAAAGTAAAAGTCATTGGCTTTTCGATCACTATATGAAAGCCTGCATCGAGCGCTGCCATTGCCGGCGCAAAATGGGCAAAGTTGGGAGTTACTATTGTGACAAAGTCAATTCGTTTTTGTGCAGTTAGTGCTTTTTCTTTTTGGATCATTTCTTCGTAGGTCGTATATATTCTGTCTTCTTCCAAAAAAAGCATTTTGCCTGATTCCATCGCTATTTGGGGATTGATGCTTAAAGCACCGCAGGACAATTCAATCAACCCATCCATGTTGGCTGCTATGCGATGTATTGCTCCGATAAAGGCATCTTTGCCTCCGCCAACCATACCCATTCTAAGTTTTCTCATGATCTATGCTTTACAAAAATTTGAACAAACCCGGTCAGAGAAGTTTATTCTCTATTGTTCCAGTTTGTGGCTACGGCACAACTTCAAGTGTTCCTTTTTATTAATACGCCAACAGGTGAAGCAAATACATTGATTTCCTCTTCAACCAAACTTCACGCATTCCTGCAATTCTTTTTCTGAATATGCTACTCCATATTGCTTCAACACATCATCGGGTACACCATTCCATTGGTTGGGTTTGTTACCTACATAGCCCATATCTTTTATACCAATTTGTGAAGTATAAAATCCTGTTGCAGTTAAGTTCCTCATCAGGTTGAAAAACGATACACCCTGCTTCATCTGTGCAGAAGCTTTTGCTGGATAGGCAATTTGGTCTACCAACTGTATTTGTTGCTGCGCCGAACAATCTGTAAATGCTTTTTGAAAAAGCTTATTGCTTTGCAGATCGAGCCAGCGCAAGCCGCCACGCATGGGGACCTGATGCTGGGGTTTATCTTTTACAATGAACTCGATGAAGTCAGGGACTTTAGCATCAGTTGCACTACCAGATACTTCATCTGCAGGAATAATGATATTACTCAACACACTGATCGTCGCCATTTCATGAGGTGTAAAAAACGTACTTCCGATCAACTGTTTATGTTGAGCCACTTCCTCCGGCGCACGGTCTAGTGTCAATTCCTTCGTGGTAGCTGCATCATTTACTTTTTTATCTTTAGTCTTACATGCTTCAAGCAGCAGGCCACCTGATACAGCACTCAAGGCCATCACCTTTAAAGATTTTCTACGATCCATATCACAATTTTTTGGGATTTAAAAATTCATAATTCAGCATTCAACATTTACCCACTATCCATTCCCCTTCTTCATCTCACTAATAATATACTCAGACGTACGCATTGATAAAGCAAGAATAGTCCAGGTGATGTTTTTATCTGCCTGCGATACGAAGGCACCACCATCCACTACGTATAAATTTTTACAATCATGCGCCTGGTTCCATTTGTTCAATGCAGAAGTTTTTCTATCGCTACCCATGCGCACCGTGCCTGCTTCATGAATAATTTTTCCCGGTGCTTCTAATCCATAATCATTTTTGGCATCATCATCTCCCCAGGTGATCACGGCTCCCATGCCATGCATGATCTCTTTAAAAGTTTCTTTCATGTGTTTGGCTTGCTTTACTTCATGGTCGCTCCATTTTACATTGAATCGTAAAACAGGAATGCCGTATTTATCTACTACGTTAGGATCTATTTCGCAGTAATTACTTGCTAATGGTATAGCCTCGCCCCGGCCTGCCATGCCCACACCTGCCCCATAAAAATAACGGTAGTCTTCTTTCAAAGACTTGCCATATCCACCGGCTTCTTTTTGTTTTCCATTCACCGGATACTTTCCATTCGAACCTTCTATTCCCCAGCCAAAGCCATAGGAAGGCATTCCCATTCCACCCCAGTATTCTATATGGTAACCCCGGGGAAAATCAAGTTTTTTATTATTGCCAAACCATGGGGAATAAATATGGGCACCGCCTACTCCATCTTCGTTATATCTTTTGCGCCCATACAATTGCGGCAGCACGCCTCCCATAGCAGCACCGGTAGAATCATGCAAATATTTTCCTACTACATTGCTGCTGTTGGCCAATCCGTTTTCGTGCCGTGTTGATTTGGAATTCAGCAAAAGTCGCGAAGACTCGCAAGCACTCGCAGCTACAATTACTTTTTTACCTCTTACATGGTATTCCTGTAAGCTATCTTTATCTACATAAGCTACACCGGTGGCTAAGCCTTCGCGGTCAGTCAAAACCTCTCGGGCCATGGCATTGGTAAACAGGTCCACATTGCCTGTTTCGATAGCCGACTTCACCAACACAGATGATGAAGAAAAATCGGCATATACCATGCAACCGCGGTTGCACTGCCCGCAATAAAAACATTCACCCCTGGAATTATTAATCTTTTTGGTAAGAATAGATAGTCGTGAGGGAATTACATTCACTCCTGCCGCCATTGCTGATTTTTTAATAATCAGTTCATGAAGCCGGGGCTTTGGCGGTGGTAAAAAGATGCCATCCGGATCGTTTTCCAAACCTTCATTGGTCCCAAATACTCCGATCAGCTGATCTACTTTATCATAATATGGTTTTACATCTTCGTATCCTATCGGCCAATCATCGCCGAGGCCATCAATGCTTCGTCTTTTAAAATCGTGTGGACCAAAACGAAGTGATATGCGTCCCCAATGATTGGTACG
>Ga0183260_10000887_pt1 | contig 25489 bp, 27 predicted proteins | sample AntDrymUQ4972206_2_FD_129768 | JGI IMG/M metagenome (GOLD analysis project Ga0183260, IMG submission 129768) | Polar desert sand microbial communities from Dry Valleys, Antarctica - metaG UQ497 (22.06) (version 2) (version 2) | ecosystem: Environmental > Terrestrial > Soil > Desert | place... | reverse complement strand
GGATCCCCGGCACGTCCAGGTGATCCTCGACGAGTCAGCGCAGCTGCTGCGCGCGCAGCGCGGAATCCTGGTGTGCGTGACCCACCACGGGTTCGTGTGCGCGAACGCGGGGGTCGACGCCTCCAACGCCCCGGCACCAGACACCGTCGTCCTCCTCCCCTCCGACCCCGACGCCTCGGCGCGGGCGCTGCGCGAGCGGTTGCGCGAGATGACCGGCGCCGCGCCGGCGGTGGTGATCACCGACAGCTTCGGCCGCCCGTGGCGCCACGGGCAGGTCGACGTGGCCATCGGGTGCGCGGGCCTGCACCCACTCGACGACTGGCGCGGGAGGGGGGACGCCGCGGGCCGCAAGCTGCGCGCGACCTGGATCGCGCTCGCCGACGAGGTCGCCGCGGCGGCCGACCTCGTGCGCAGCAAGGACTCACGCGAGCCGGCCGTCCTGGTCCGCGGGCTCGAACGCCACGTGACGCCCGACGACGGCCCCGGCGCGGCCGTCCTTCGCCGGCCGGCGGCCGAGGACCTCTTCCGCTGAGCGAGGTCCCTGCCCGCCGACACGGACTCAGGCGCGGTCCGGTCATCCTCGTGCTCGAGGCATCTCATCACCGTGCTAGGCTCGGAGCATGCGGACAACGGTGACACTCGACGACGATGTCTCAGCGGCGGTGGAGCACCTTCGGCGAGAGAGGGGCCTGGGCCCCAGCGCCGCGATCAACGAGCTTGCTAGGCGCGGCCTCGCCCAGCGTCGGGAACGTCAGCCCTTCGTGCAGGAGACCTCCGCCATGGGGCTGCGGATCGACGTGGCCAATGTCGCCGAGGCGCTCGAGCTGCTCGAGGGGCCCGCCGCCCGGTAATGCTGGTCGACGCGAACCTGCTGCTCTACGCGCGCGATACAGCCAGCTCCTTCCATTCGAGGGCGCGCGAGTGGCTGACGGCCTCGCTGAACGGCCCGGTACGCCTGGGCCTCCCCTGGCAGTCGCTCGTCGCCTTCCTGCGAATCAGCACTAATCCTCGCGCCTCCGAGCGACCGCTCGAGCCCGAGGAGGCCTGGCGGCAGATCGAGCGGTGGCTTTCGGCCCCCTCCGCATGGATCCCGTCTCCGACGGAACGACACGCGGAGGTCCTCGGACGGCTCATCGCTGTGCATGAGCTGCGCGGGAACCTCGTCGCCGATGCCCACCTCGCGGCGCTCGCCATCGAGCACGGTGTCGCCGTGTGCTCCGCCGACACGGACTTCGCGCGCTTCACCGAGCTGCGCTGGGTCAATCCCCTGGGTCGGTGAACGGGGCTACTTCTTTCGCACGGACGGTCCGCGCTGCGCCTGGGCCATGAAGCGGTCGATCGCCTCCCGTGAGAAGCGGCGCTGACCGCCGGGGGTGCGATAGGCCGCCAGGTGGCCCGCGTCTGACCAGCGGCGGATCGTGTTCTCGCTCACGCCGAGCTCGGCGGCGACCTGTGAGACGGTGAGGCCGAGGCGGCCGGGTGTGGGGCGTTCGGGCATGGTGCTATGTGTTTCGACACATCCAGCAGCTCTCTGGAGCGCACCCAACGGATAAACGATGTGGAGGGATGGCAGCTCAAGCGGGCCGCGCCGGAGAACGATGGCGAGAGATGGCGGGCGCGCGGCGCGTGCGGCGGCGGAGCTGCGGGCGCGACGGGGCGGGCGCGGTTACGCCGCCACCGGAAGCGGATAGGAGCGACGGATGTCGTAGAGCGTCGTGCGCTCGGCGGCGGGGCGGCCGGCCGCATGGGCGGCGCCAACGAGGTCTGAAGGGTCGAGCCTGACCCCGTGGTAGCTGCCGGCCAGCCGGCTGATGCTCTCCTCCATGAGGGTGCCGCCGAGGTCGTTGACCCCCCAGCGCAGCGCCTCGGTCGCCGTCTCGAGGCCCATCTTCACCCAGCTCGCCTGGAGGCTGGGAACGGTCCGCCCCAGGGCGAGCCGGAAGACCGCGGTGTGCTTGAGGTTCTCCTCTGAAGAAATCTCCTCGATCCCGTGCGTGCGGCCCAGCAGCGTGTGGAAGGGGATGAAGGACAGCGGGACGAACTCGGTGAACCCGCCCGTGCGCTCCTGGAGCTCGCGCACGACGCGCATGTGCTCGGCAAGCTCCCAGGGCTCTTCGATGTGCCCGAACATCACGGTGACCGTCGAGCGCAGGCCGGCTGCGTGGGAGGCCTCGATGATCTCGACCCAGCGCCCGACCGGCAGCTTGTTGGGCGAGATGCGCTCGCGGACGCCGTCGTGCAGCACCTCCGCCGCGGTGCCGGGCGTGGAGTCCAGACCCGCCTCGCGCAGGCGCTCGAAGACCGCCCGCGGCGCAAGACCCGACACGTCGCACATGTGCGCGACCTCCATCGGGCTGTAGGCGTGCAGGTGCAGTTGAGGGGCGACCTCCTTGGCCAGGCGCAGCCAGCCCTCGTAGTCCTCGAGGCCCCAGTCGGGATGGATGCCCGACTGCATGCAGATCTCGCTTGCCCCGTAGGCGACCGCACCTTCCACCCGCGCGACGAACTCATCGCGGTCGTGCTCGTAGGCGTCGGGGGAGCGCTTGCCCTGCCCGAACCCGCAGAACGCGCAGCCGACGATGCACACGTTGGAGACGTTGACGTTGCGGTTGACCACGAAGGTCACCGTCTCCCCCGCGAGCTCGGACCGCAGCTCGTCGGCGGCCGAGCGCGCATCCTCGACGACCTCTGGGCGCGTCTCGGAGAACAGCGCGGTCAGCTCGTCGGCGGAGAGTGCGAGGCCCTCGCGGCCCTTCTCGATCGCGCGCTGCGCCAGGTCGCTCCGGATGGCAGGGCCCTGGCGCCGGCCCGACCCGCGCCGCGGGATGAAGCTCCAGTACCGGGCTTTGATGACGTCGAGCACGCCCTGCTCGAGCCAGTCCGACGCGATGTACTGGGGGTAGACGCACAGGCGCTCGGACAGCGCGACCCCCTCGGCCCCGAGCCGCTTCCTGACCGCGGTGGGCGAGGGGAACGGATGCTCGGGGGAGATGTGGTCGCCGTTGGCGCTCAGCCCTCCGAGGTCCGTCGCCCCGGCGGCCACCAGCTCGGGCCACCAGTCGGCCAGGTTGGGCGGGACCTGGATCCCCACATCTCCCATCAACCGCCTGCACTCGGCCACCAGGCGCCTCATCTCCTCGATCCCGACCGGCGAGGCCCACGAAGGGAGGTCGCGATGCGGTGCGTCTGACAGGCCCGTACGCCAGTAGCTCTCCGACGCGGCGCTCGCCAACGCCCCCACGTCCTCGCCGTAGTAGCGCCGATGCGGGACGAAGTTCTGCAGGATCACCTCCTGGAGGTGCCCGTGCTCCGCGTGGACGGCCGCGAGCGCCTCCAGCGCGGCCATCCGGTCCTCCTCGCCCTCTCCGATGCCGACGAGGATCCCGCTGGTGAACGGGATCCGCAGCTCGCCCGCGGCGCGGATGGTCTCCAGCCGCCGCAACGGATGCTTGGTCGGCGATCCCTCGTGGGCGACCAGGTCGGACCGCACGGACTCGAGCATGAGCCCCTGCGACGCAGTCACCTCCCGCAGCCGCCCGAGGTCCTCGCGCGAGAGCACGCCCAGGTTGGTGTGGGGCAGGACCCCACGCACGAGCGCCCGCTCACACGACCAGACGACGTAGTCGAGGAAGCTCTCGAACCCCCACGAACGCAGCTGCTCTGCCACGCCCGGGTGCTCGTCGGGCGCCTCCCCGGTGAGCACCAGGAGCTCCTTGACCCGCCCGCGCGCAGCCCCGTCGACCAGCGCCACGACCTCCTCGGGCTCCTGAAGGTGGGGCCGGTGCGTGGCGAACGCGCAGTACTTGCAAAAGCACCGGCAGGTTCGCGACAGCGACAACGTCACGTTGCGCGAGAAGGTGACCCGGCGACGCATGCTCGCGATGATTTTACGAGGTCGCAGGCCCTTACGGCAACTTGTCGATGGGGCGGTCGCCCCGCCGGCGCTGGGGGGTGATCGCGATCGCCTGGTAGGCGAAGGCTGCCAGAAGGGCGCCCACCAGCGGACCGACGACGTAGACCCAGAAGTTCGCCCACTCCCCGCTCACCAGCGCGGGGCCGAAGGAGCGGGCGGGGTTGAACCCCGCGCCCGTAAGCGGGCCGATCGCCATCACCGCGAAGCCCAGGGTGCCGCCGATCACCAGGCCGGCCCACTCGCGCTGGCCGCGCGGGTTGACCGCGGTGCCCATGATCGCCCACATGAGGACGAAGGTGCCGATGGCCTCGGCGATCAGGCCGGGGAACGCCTTCTCGCTCAGGAAAGGCCCAACCAGGGTCGCGCCGTAGTTGGCCGCCTCCCCCTCGTCGAGCAGCAGCGCCTTGGTCAGCAGAGCGGCGGTGATCGCACCCGAGAGCTGGAGGAAGATGTAGATGACCGCGTCGATCGGCCTGATCTCGCGCAGGGCCGCGAGCGCGACGGTCACCGCGGGGTTGAAGTGCGCGCCGGAGGTCCCGCCGAGCGTGTAGATCAACATGGAGAGGACGAAGACGTGCACCAGTCCGATCACCGCGAAGTCGGAGACCTGAAGGCCGGCGGCCACCGAGACGATCAGGCAGATGAAGAGGACCAGCAGGAAGGTGCCCACGAACTCCGCCGCGTAGGCGGGGAGGTCCTGCTGCACCGGATTCACCCGGTCGTGCTCGACCTCGACATCGACATCGCCCTTGACGATGATCTTGCGCTCCGCCATGCGATCGCCTCCCCCGTGGTCGACTGGCCGCGATTCTAGGGATCGCGCGAGACGTCAGACTCCCGCCCATGGGCCCGCCGCAGACCGAAGCGCCCCGGTGCGCACGGTGCGCACCCAAGCTGACTCCCCGCGTGGGGCGTGTGGTGCGACGCCTCCTCGCTCTCCTCGCCGCGCTCTCACTCGCCCTGCTCGCCGGGTGCGCCGCCGGCGGTGGCGGGATCGATCGGCCCGGGGTCCGCGCCACGCTCGTGCTCGACTTCGCCCCCAACGCGGTCCACGCGGGGATCTTCACGGCGGTCGCCCGAGACTACGACAGCGCCGAGGGCGTCAACCTCCGTATCCGCGAGCCGTCGTCATCCTCGGAGGGGCTGGCACTGCTGCTCGCCGGGCGCGCCCAGTTCGCAGTGCTCGACATCCACGACCTCGCGCTGGCGCGGGAGAAGGGACGTGACGTCGTGGGTGTACTCGCGCTCGTCCAGCGGCCCCTGGCGGCGGTCCTGGCGGCGCCCGGCGTCCGCCGGCCCGCCGACCTGGAGGGCGAGCGCGCCGGCGTCACCGGCCTGCCCTCCGATCGCGCGGTGCTGCGCTCGGTCGTGGCCGGCGACGGCGGCGATCCCGGCCGCGTCGAGAACGTCACCATCGGCTTCAACGCAGTGGCGTCGCTCCTCGGGGGCAAGGTCGCCGGGGCGACGGCCTTCTGGAACGTCGAAGGCGTCGCCCTCGAGCGCCGGCGGCCCGGCTTTCGGACCTTCAAGGTCGACGAGTTCGGCGCTCCGGCTTACCCGGAGCTGGTCCTCGCGGTCACCCGGCGCACGCTGGTCGAGGAGCCCTCCGTGGTGCGCGCCGCGGTCGCCGGTATCGCGCGCGGCTACGACTTCACGCTCGACGACCCCGAATCGAGCGCCCAGGACCTCCTCGGTCGCTCGCGCGGGGTGGACCCGGCGCTCCTGCAGGCGCAGCTCGACGCGGTCTCGCCGGCCTTCATGGGCGAAGCCCGTCGCTACGGCGAGCTCGACCGCCGGCGCCTGCGCGCGTGGGCCGCATGGGAGGCCCGTTTCGGGATCACCAAGCGCCCGCCCGACGTCGCCCGCGCCTTCGGCGGCCCGGCCGTGACCGGATAGGCGCCGCGTCAGCGCAGCGCACGGGAGCGCCCGGCTCGCGCACGCGGCGCCGCCCGGTCGCCTCGCCGATCCCGCTCGAGGCGCCCGTCACCAGGGCGATCACGAGCTCGCGAGCCCCTCCACCAGCGCTGCGCCCTCCCGCACGAAGCGCGAGCGGGGGACGACGAGGTCGAAGCCGGCCGCCTCCGCACGGGTCCGCATCTCGACGTCGACGTGAGAGTAGATCGCGAGCCGCGGCGTGCCGACGTCGCCTGCCGCCTCGGGCCCGATCACGCCCGAGGCGAGGTCGACGACAAGCACGTCGGCCTCCCCCGCCCGGTCGGGCGCGGGCACGAGCGCGACCTCGTGGCCGGCCGCCTCGAGCATGGCCTTGACCTTCGACCCGAACAGCAGGTCCGGAACCACCGCGGCGACCCGCACTACTGAGACCGTAGGCGGCGGAACTCCTGCCTCATCGACTCCGGCCGGCCCCACAACTGCATGACCTCCACCCGCCCGGCACGAACCCCCCGAACCGCCAGCTCGCCCTCGATGCCGGCGTCGTCGAGCAGCTTGAGCGTTCCGTGCACGGTCTCGGACGCCGCCGCGTGGCCAAAGCGGTGGGCGACGATCAGCCGCCAGTGCCAGCTGTCGGGGTTGCGCGAATAGGGCTGGGCGTTGCACTGGACGAGATAGACGGCGGCGTCGATATAGCGGTGCTCGTCGAAGATGCGAAGGTCGAGCTCGAGGTCCGTCCAGTCGTCCGGGAGGGAGTCCACCACCTGCTGAAAGGTCTCGGCGAAGCCCATCATCGCCGCGCGAACACTACCGCCCGCGCCGCACCAGCCAGCGGTACTTCCTCGCGCCCTCGAAGGCCGCCTCGGCCGCGAGCTGGCCGTTGGCGATCGAGTAGGTCGGATAGACGTGGATCAGGCTGGCCACGTCTGAGAGCTTGAGCCCCTGCTGAATGGCCAGCGCGAGCTCGTGGATCATCTCCCCGGCATGGGGGGCGAGGATGTGGGCGCCGACGACCTTGCCCTTGGCCGTCACGATGACGACCGCGCCCGCGGTCTCGCCGTCGGCCCGCGCGCGGTCCGAGTGGGTCAGCTCCTGGCGCCAGACAGAGACGTCGTCCTCACCGAAGCGCTCCTCGGCCTCGGCGACCGTCAGACCCGCGTGGGCGAGCTCGGGATCGGTGAACGTGCACCATGGGACCAAGGCGGTGACCTTTCCCTTGCCCGGGAAGAACATGTCGCGCACCGCGCGCACGCCCTCATAGCCGGCCATGTGGGTGAACAGGTAGCGGCCGCCTAGATCGCCCACCGCGTAGACCGAGGAGACGTTCGTACGGCTGCGCTCGTCGATGACCACCCCGCGCCGCCCGACCTCCACGCCGAGCTCCTCGAGCCCGAGGTCCTCGACGTTGGGTCGCCGGCCGGCGCCGACCAGGATCTCCTCCGAAGCCCAGGTTCGCGCCTCGCCGCGCTCGGTCCCGTGGACGACCTTCATCCCGTCTTGGACGGTGACCCGCTCGGTGTCGACCACGAGCCGCAGGTCGACGCCCTCCTCGCGCAGCGTCTCCTGGAGGCGGCCGACCAGATCGGGCTCGTCGCGGGGCAGGATCCCTTGGCCCTTCTGGAGGACGGTCACCTTCACGCCGAGGCGGTTGAACGCCTGGGCCATCTCGATCGAGATCGGGCCGCCGCCGATGAGCGTCAGGCTCGCGGGCGCGCGCTGGAGGTCCCACACGGTCTCCGAGGTGAGGAAGCCGGCCTGCTCGAGGCCCTCGATCGGCGGCACGACGGGGCGGCTCCCGGTGCACAGGAGGATGAAGCGGCCCTCGACGCTCGATCCGTTCACCGCCACTTCATTGGGGCTCGTCAGCCGGGCGGGGCCGAACAGGACGTCGACGCCCATGTCCCGGTAGCGCTGCGCGTTGTCGTCGGTGTCGGCGATCTGCTGCTGAACTGCGCGGATGCGGTCGAAGACCCTTGCGCTGTCGACCTTCGGCTCTACCGGCTCGATCCCGTACTCGCCCGCGGTGCGCATGCGATGGGCGACCTTCGAGGAGGCGATGAGCGCCTTGCTGGGCACGCACCCGGTCCACAGGCAGTCGCCGCCGACCCGGTCGTGCTCGACGACCGCCACCTTGATGTCGAGGGTCGAGGCGAACTCCGCGGCGACCATGCCGCCCGAGCCCATGCCGACGATGATCAGGTCGTAGCGATCGGCCATCCGGGCGCTCCCCCTACCCCACGAACGTCTGCCAGAGCAGGAAGGCGTTGAGCGCGATGATGAGCGACGCGACGATGCCCGCCGCCACGGTCGTCGCGCGGCGGTTGACCAGCGCGCCCATGATCTCGCGGCGGCGGGTCAGGAGCAGCAGCGGGATCAGGGCGAACGGGATCCCGAAGGAGAGCACGACTTGGCTGAAGACCAGCGAGCGCGTCGGGTCGAGGCCCAGCGCCAGCACGACGAGCGCCGGAGTCATGGTCACCAGCCGGCGCACGGCGAGCGGGATGGTGCGCGCAATGAACCCTTGCATGACGACCTGGCCGGCGTAGGTGCCAACGCTCGAGCTCGCCAGGCCGGAGGCCAGGAGCGCGAGGCCGAAGGCGAGCGCGGCGCCCGAGCCGACGAGCGCCTTGAATCCGGCGTGCGCCTCCTCGATCGAGTCGACGGAGATGCTCGAGCCGTAGAACAGCGCTGCCGCGATCGTCAGCATGGCCATGTTGACCAGGCCGGCGAGCCCCATCGCGACGAGGACGTCGACGCGCTGGAAGCGAAGGAGCTCGCGGCGCTCGTCGTCGTCACGCGGCGCGATGCGGTCCTGGGTGAGCGCGGAGTGCAGGTAGATGACATGCGGCATCACCGTCGCCCCGAGGATCCCGGTGGCCAGCAGCACGCTCTCGGTGCCCGAGAAACCGGGGACGAAGCCTCCCAGGACGCCGCTGGCCTCGGGCCCGATCTTCAAGGTGTCGTAGAGGAAGCCGAGCAGGATGACCCCGAGCAGCCCGACGATGACCGCCTCGAAGCGCCGGTACCCGCGGGCCTGAAGCCCGAGGATCGCGAAGGCGATCACCGCGGTGATGAGGCCGGCCGCAAAGAGCGGCACGCCGAAGAGGAGGTTGAGCGCGATTGCCGCGCCGACGAACTCGGCGAGGTCGGTCGCCATGGCGATGAGCTCGGCCTGCACCCACAAGCCGAAGCTCACCTTGCGCGGGAACCGCTCGCGGCAGAGCTCTGGCAGGTTGCGGCCGGTGGCGATACCCACCTTCGCCGAGAGGTACTGGATGAGCATCGCCATGAGGTTCGCGACGAGGATCACCCACAGGAGGAGGTAGCCGTAGCGCGCCCCGCCGCTGATGTTGGTGGCGAAGTTCCCCGGGTCGACGTAGGCGATCGCCGCCACGAAGGCGGGGCCGAGCAGCGCGAGGCGATAGCGGAGGCGGCCCCGCGCGCGGTGGAGCTGGAGCGCGCTGGGCGCCGGCAGGCCGACCGCATCGGGCTGGGCCGCTGCGGGCGGGGGCGGCGGCGGGGTCACCAGGGCTCCTCCACCCGCATGGCCGCGGCGAGCGCGCCGCCGAGGACGTGGACGTCTGACCCGAAGCGCACGAACAGCGGACCGTCGAAGGGCTGCTTGTCGACGACCTCGAAGCCGTCCCCGGGGGCGATCCCCCGCTCGGACAAGTAGCGGAGCATGTCCGGGTCGGAGTCCGAGATGCGCGCGAAGACCCCCCGCTCGCCGGGCGCGAGGCCCTGGAGGCTGCGGCTGGCCCGCTCGACGACGCGCCCGTCCCGGGTGGGGATCGGGTCGCCGTGGGGGTCGCGCGTCGGGTCGCCGAGCTTGGCGGCGATCGCGTCCTCGAGCTCCTCGGAGAGCACGTGCTCGAGGACCTCGGCCTCGTCGTGGACGCGGTCCCACGGCACACCGAGGTCCTCGGCGAGGTAGAGCTCGAGCAGGCGGTGATGGCGGAGCACCTCCAGCGCGACGCGCTCGCCGTCCTCGGTGAGCTCGACGCCGTGATAGGGCACGTGGCGAACGAGGCCCAGGCCGGCAAGCTTCTTGACCATGCCCGAAGCCGAGGCCGGAGTTACCCCGAGGCGCTCGGCGAGCCCGGACGTCGTGGCGTGACCGTGGCGCTGCTGGAGCGCGTAGATGGCCTTCGCGTAGTTCTCGACCGCGTCGGACTGTCTAACCATAGGTTTCGGCATGCCTAAATAAATAGTCTGGCAGAAAGGGCAAGCGAGCGCCGAGCCTCATGGCCGAAAAGAGGACCCACCGGGCTATCCTCGATCCCATGGCCGTCGCCGACTCTCTCGCCGCCGAGCATCGCGCCCTGCGCGATGCATGCGGGCTGGTCGATCGCTCGGATCGGGGCAAGCTTTCGCTGACGGGGTCGGAAACCAAAACGTTCCTCCAGGGCCAGCTCACCAACGACGTCGAGGGACTGGAGCCGGGTCGTGGCCTCTACGCCGCGTTCCTGACCCACAAGGGCAAGATGCTCGGCGACCTCCGCGTGCTCGACCTCGGCTCGGAGCTCCTGCTCGACACCGAGCGCGTCGCCCTCCAGGAGCTGTTCACGATGATCCACCGCTTCAAGCTCGGGCGCGACGTCGAGCTCGGAAAGCGCACGCTGGAGCGCGGCCTGCTCTCGCTCCTCGGCCCCGACGCCCGCAAGGTCGCCGGCGCGCACGGCCTCGCCGAGGAGGAGCACGCGTGCTCCAGGGCGCAGGTCGCCGGCGTCGAGGTCGTGCAGGTGGCCACCGACGTGGGGGTCGACCTCATCTGCCCCTCGGAGCGCACCGACGACCTCCGCGCTGGGCTGCTCGACGCAGGCGCCGAGCCGGTCTCCGAGGACGCCGCCGAGGCGCTGCGAATCGAGCGTGGTCGCCCGCGGTACGGCCTCGACATGGGCGAGGAGACCATCCCCCAGGAGGCCGGCCTCAACGAGCGCGCGGTCAGCTTCGCCAAGGGCTGCTACGTCGGCCAGGAGACCGTCGCGCGCCTGTACTACCGTGGAAAGCCCAACCGCCACCTACGCGGACTACGCCTGTCGGCTCCGGCGCTACACGGCGATCCCCTTCGCCTCGGCGACCGGCAGGTGGGAACGATCGGCTCCTCCGCGCTGTCCCCCGCCCTGGGCCTGATCGCCCTCGCCCTCGTCCGCCGCGAGGCCCAGCCGGGCGACACCGTCCTCGTCGGGGACCCGGCGGCAGCGCCCGCGCAGGTCGTCGAGCTGCCCTTCTCGAGCTGACGGTCACTGTGGTGGCGCGCCGCGCGCCCTACTCCGCGACGAGCGGTGCGTGGCGATCAAGGTGCGAGTGCGTCCAGGTTGCCCTCGAAGCTGGCGCTGCCCTGTTCGTCGGTCCATGTCACCGTGAACTCGGTCGTCTTCCCGTCCTCGGAAGTGACCTTGCAGGTGAACTTCTTTCCCGCTTTGACGGGGACGTCGTCAGGGCAGGCGACCGAGGAAGCGGTGATCTCGCCCTTGGACTGCGAGGAGACGCGCTTGGAGATCTCCCGCTCGACCTTGTCGACCTGGACCCTCGCTAAGGACCGCGCGCCCGAGGAGTCGCCGCCCTTGCCGAGCAGCGCGGCGAGCTCCCGGGGATCGACGAGGACGTTTCCGTCGTCGCTGGTCTGCTCGACGGTGATCTCGGCCTCCTTGCCGCCGCGGGCCTTGACCGTGCACTCAAACGACTCGCCCTTCTTGCCCTCGACGTCATCCGGGCACTCGACCGACTTGACCTTTACGCCGAGGTCCTTGGCCGTCTTCTCGACGAACCCATCGAGCTGATCCTTCTTGAGCGTCTCAGTGCCACAGCCCGCCACGAGCGCCGCAAGAGCGAGCAGCGTCGATGTCCTGGCGATCATGAAGTTGTCGTCCTCCTCTTGGAAGCCCTTGCCTCCATAGACCCTTCCCGCCCGCGCCGTCGAAGTCAAGCGCCCTCACGCACTCCGGTCCCGACCACGATCCGGAAGCGGTGAACCAGGGTGAGGTCGTCGAAGCCGAGCTTGCGGTAGAGCGCCTGAGGCCAGTCCGCGGCGTCGGCCGTCAGGAAGGTGAGCTGGTGACCAGCTCGCATCGAGGCGTCGACCGCCGCGCCGACCACGGCGCGCGCCAGCCCCCGGCCGCGATGGTCGGGAAGCGTCGCGACGTCCTCCACCTGGCCCACCGCGCCGTCGGACATCAGCCGGCAGAATGCCGCCGGGCGACCGTCGACCACGGCGGTGAAGGCGCGGTCCCGGACTGCGCCGGCAAGAAGACGGTCGCGGCGCAGGACCTGTCTCACGACCTCGGGCCGGCCCCAGGGCTCGCCTCGGAGGAACTCCGCGCGGGCGCCGTCGAGCTGGTCGAAGGGCATGGAGCGGATCGCGACGGCGGGAGGCGGCGGGCGGTCGGGCGGCCGGCGCAGCGCCATGACCAGCTGGCGCTCGAGGTCCCACCCCAGCCGGCCGAATCCGCGGGCCAGCCGCCGGCCCTCGGCCTCGTCGAGCACGATGACCATCCGGTGACCCAATCCAGCGTCCCGGCGGACACCCTCGGCTGCCCGCGCGAGCTCGCGCGGACCGGCGAGGCCGGGCTCGGTCACCGTCAAGTGGTTGGCGTCCCACAGGAGCGGGACCTGCGAGTGCAGGACGGCCACCCCGCCGGGCGCGGGAAGGACGCGCTCGGCCGCGCGCATGTCTACCTCGTGCAGGAATCGGAGCGCGCGCCGGCGAGCGTCCATCGAGCCCCGCACCGTAGCCGCGAGCCCCTCGCACCTGCGATCCTGTCTCCGAAAGGGCTCATTTGCAGGAAGTTTTAGTGACCCAGGGGAGCCTGATGCGCAATCATGGGGGTGACCATCGACCCTTCCTGAGGAGGAGACGCGCATGCATCGACTGCTTGCTGTCGCGGCGGCCCTCGTCGCCATCGGGGTGGCAGCCGTGCTGAGCTTCGGCTCGAGCCACCGCGAGGCGCCGAACATCTCGCTCGACCCCACCGGCGACAACACCGACGTCTACGCCTTCACGGCCAAGGACGCGCCCGGCGCCCTGACGGTCGTCGCCAACTGGATCCCGCTCGAGGATCCCGCCGGCGGACCGACCTTCTACCAGTTCGACCCCAAGGCGCACTACTACATCCGGATCGACAACACGGGCGACGGAAAGCCCGATGTCAGCTATCGCTACGAGTTCAAGACGACGACGCGCAACAAGAGCTCGTTCCTCTTCGCCCTCCCCGGAGCCTCCTCGTTCAACGATCCGAAGCTCAATGTCGTGCAGACCTACTCGATCTTCCGCGAGACGGTCTCCAAGAAGGGCAAAGAGACCTCGAGGCGGATCGCCGGGAACCTGCCCGTGGCCCCGAGCAACGTAGGGCCCAAGGTGATGTCCGACTACGGCAAGATCGCCGCGGCGGCCAACCGCAGCCTACCGGGCGGGGGCAAGACCTTCGCCGGCCAGATCGAGGATCCGTTCTACGTCGATCTGGGAACGACCTTCGACGACATCAACTTCCGCAAGGGAACCGGAAACGCCGGTGAGGGCAAGGACGACGTGGCGGGCTACAACACCCACACGATCGTCCTGCAGGTGCCGGAGTCGGCGGTGACGCGCGACGGCAAGGCCGTCTCGGGGCTGTCGGCGAAGAACGCGGTGATCGGCGTGTGGTCGACCACCGAGCGGCGCAAGCTCGAGGTGACCGACGGCCCGAAGCGGGGCAAGGGCGACTACGTCCAGGTCAGCCGCCTGGGCAACCCGCTGGTCAACGAGGTCGTGATCCCGCTGGGCAAGAAGGACCAGTTCAACCAGACCACGCCCGACCAGGACGGAAAGCGCTACGGCAAGTTCGTCGTCGAGCCCGAGATCGCCAAGGTGCTCAACATCCTGTTCCCGGGCCTTAACGTGCCCGAGAAAGATCGGACCGACATCGTGCAGGCGCTCCTGACGGGGCTCCCGGGCAAGACGCAGATCGCGCCGGGCGCCCCGCCGACCGACACGCTCAAGCTCAACCTGGGCGTGCCGCCGACTGATCAGGAGAACCGCTTCGGCGTCCTTGCCAACGACCTGGGCGGCTTCCCGAACGGCCGCCGCTTGGGCGACGACGTAGTCGACATCGAGCTGCGCGTCTTCGGTGGCTTCCTGAAGGGCAACCAGCTGCCGCTCGGCGACGGTGTCAACCAGAACGACAAGCCCTTCCGGGCCGCGTTCCCGTATGTCGCGCCGCCCAACGGCGGCTTCAACTCGCAGCCCAAGCGGACCGAGCCGGCCTCCGAGCCGGTGGGCCCGCAGCCCTAGCCGACCGGCGGCGGGGAGGGGCGCCGGCCGGGCGCCCCTCCCCGATCCCGCACCCGGCAGTCTCGCTCAGACCCTGCCAACCCGTCCTCCCAACCCGCTCCACGCCCCACCCCGACCGCCCTGCTCCGTCTTGCCCACGCCGCTCACCACCTCCCGCTTAGGCTGACCATGACCCTTCGCAGGCCCACGCTCCTCATGCTCCTCGCCGCGCCGCTCACCTTCCTCGCCGTGCTCCTAGCGCTGCACGCCGCGGACGGCTCGAGCCCCCTCCCGTCGCTCGGCGCCGCCTCGTCTTCCGCCCCGGCTCCGCGCACGACGTCAGCCCGCATCGCCGCGCTTCAGGAGACGATTCGCGCGGGCTCGCGCGACGCGGCCACCTACTCGGCGCTCGGCGGCGCCTTCCTCCAGCGGGTCCGGGAGACCGGCGACCTCGGTGACTACAACCGAGCGCAGGGCGCTTACGCCGCCGCGCTGCGCTGGGACCCGCGTTCGCCCGTGGGCCTCGCCGGCGCCGGGACGCTCGCCCTCGCCCGCCACGACTTCGCGCTCGGGCTGCGCTACGGCCTCACGGCCCGTCGCGCGGCCCCGCAGATGGTGGGCCCGCTCTACGTGATCGTCGACGCACAGGTCGAGCTCGGCCGTTACCGCGCGGCCGTCGCGACGCTGCAGGAGGCCATCGACCGCAAGCCGACGCTCGCCGCTTATGCGCGGGTGTCCTACCTGCGCGAGCTGCGCGGCGACCTCGCCGGCGCCGTCGAGGCGATGCGCCTCGCCGTCGCATCGGGCGGCCAGGCCGCTGAGAACGTCGCCTACGTCCAGACGCTGCTCGGCAACCTCGAGCTCCTGCGCGGCCGGCGCGAGGCGGCGCGAGGCGGCTACCGCGCGCCGGTGGCTCAGCGCGGCGCTGGGTCGCACGCCGCGCTTCAACCCGCTCCTCGCGCCGCGGGCCAGGCGCGCCCTGGAGCGCCTGAGATGAAGCGCGCGAGCGGGGCCGCGCTCCTCGCGGCGATGCTCGCGGCGATGCTCGCGCTGGCTGCTCCGGCAAGCGCCCATCCGCTCGGTAACTTCTCGGTCAACCACCTCACGACCGTGCGGATCTCCGACGACCGGATCGAGCTCGGATGGGTGCTCGACCAGGCAGAGATCCCGACCTTCCAGGAGCGCGACAGGCCGCGAGAAGAGGTGCTCGCCGCCAAGCTCGCCGAGGCGCAGCGGCGCATCGTGGTTCGGGCCGACGGGAAGCCGGCGGCGCTACAGGTGTCGCCGGGCGCGCGGATCCGCCTGCTCCCCGGCCAGGGGGGGCTTCTGACGACCCGGGTCGAGGCGACGCTGATCGCCCCCGTCGAGCGTGTCTCGCGGGTCGAGGTGCGCGACGGGACGTTCCCCGGCCGGGTGGGATGGAAGGCCCTCGTCGCCGTGCCGGGCCGGGGGACCGCGGTGCGCTCCTCGGCACCGAGCGGTGACCCCACCGGCGGGCTGCGGCGCTACCCGAGCGACATGCTGTCCAGCCCAACCGACCAGCGCGAGGGCCGCTTCGAGGTGCGCCCGGGCGACGGGACGCTGGCCGCCCCCCGGGGGCGGGGCGGCAGTGAGGAGACGACCCGCAACCGTGCGGGCGACGGCTTCGCCGGGATCTTCTCTCGCGTCGCGGCGGGCCGGGGAACCCTGCTCTTCCTGCTGCTCGCCGCCTTCGCGTGGGGCGCCCTGCACGCGCTCTCGCCGGGGCACGGCAAGACGATGGTCGCCGCCTATCTCGTCGGGACGCGCGGGACGGCCCGCCACGCGCTGGCGCTGGGAGCGACCGTCACGATCGACCAACTCGCACACCTTCGAGCCCAAGCCCAGCGCCGCCGAGCTGCTCTCCACGGTCGACGTGGTCTACGCGAACGGGCTCGCGCTCGAGGACCCGACGAAGGAGCTCGCGCAGGAGAGCGACGCCGACGTCGTGGAGCTGGGCACGAAGTCGATCCCGGCGAGCCGCTATCTCTACGACTTCTCCTTCCCGCGCGAGGACGGAAAGCCCAACCCGCACCTGTGGACCGACCCGCGCTACGCGCTCGCCTACGCGCGCGTCGTCCGCGACGACCTCTCGCGCCGCGACCCCGGCGACGGGCCCTACTTCCGGGCCAACTACGCGCGCTTCGCGGCGAAGGTCGCAGAGCTCGACAAGGCCATGCGGACCGCCTTCGCGACCGTCCCCGCCGGCGAGCGCAAGCTGCTCACCTACCACGACGCCTACGCCTACTTCGCCGAGGACTACGGCTGGAAGATCGTCGGCGCGATCCAGCCCTCGGACTTCGAGGAGCCGACGGCGAAGGACGTCGCGGCGCTGATCGACCAGGTGCGCGCCGAGAGGGTCAAGGCGATCTTCGGCTCGGAGGTCTTCCCGAGCCCCGTGCTCGCGCAGATCGGCAGGGAGACCGGCGCGACGTACGTGGACGTCCTGCGCGACGACGACCTGCCCGGTGAGCCGGGCGCGCCCGAGCACTCTTGGATCGGCCTGATGGCCTTCGACTACGTCACGATGACCGAGGCCCTCGGCGGCGACGCGAGCGCGCTGCGGGCGGTCTCCGCGCGCGACGTCGCCCCCGACAGGGCGGAGTACCCGCAGTGAGCGACCTCCTCCGCCTCGAAGCGCTCACCTGCCGGTACGGGTCAGAGCCGGTGCTCGCCGACGTGGACTTCGCCGTCGCCGAGCGCCAGTTCGTCGGCGTGGTAGGGCCCTCCGGCTCGGGCAAGACGACGCTGCTTCGGGCGCTGACCGGCCGGATGGCGCCGAGCGCGGGCACCGTTCGACGCCGCCCGGGCCTGCGCGTGGGCTACGTGCCCCAGGTCGAGACGGTGGACTGGAGCTTCCCGGTCACCGTGGCGGAGTGCGTGCTCATGGCACGGGCGAGCCGCGAGGAGCGCGCCGCGGTAGCGGCCGTGCTCGATCGCCTCGACCTCGGCGCGCTGGGCGCCCGCCACATCCGCGAGCTCTCGGGCGGCCAGCAGCAGCGCGTGTTCATCGCTCGAGCCCTGCTGGGCGAGCCCGAGCTGCTGCTCATGGACGAGCCGACCTCCGGCGTCGACGTCCGGCTCCGCCACGAGATCCTCCACCTGCTCGACGACCTCAACTACCAGGGCATAGCCATCGTCATGACCACCCACGACCTCAACGGCGTGGCGGCCCACCTCCCGCGCCTGGTCGGCCTGAACCGGACGATCGTCGCGCAGGGCCGCCCCGAGGACGTGCTGCGTCCCGACGTGCTCGAGCGCACCTACGGAGCGAGCATGGAGGTCCTCGAGCACGCGGGGATGCGCGTGGTGATCGAACGCCCTCGACCGATCGTCGCGACGGCCGCGTGATCGCGATGCTCAAAGAGCTCCTGGCGCTACTCGGTGACCGCCGCCGCCGCGGCGACGGCGAACCGCGCCAGCTGTTGCGCCGAGTGCCGACCTCGGTCAGCTCGCAGGCGTCGCCCGCCTTGCCGTTCGTCTCGACGTCGGCGACGAGGAGCTCCGCGCCGCGCAGGGATAACTCCAGGATGTCCACGACGCTCTACACCTACGCCCCGCGCCGGACGGCGCTGCACGCGCCCGTGCAGCGCCGGACCTGCGTTACACCTCCGTAGGTCCGGCTAGGATGTTCGGGAACGCACCCGGCGCCGGTTGATCAGGATCGGCTGGCAGAGGGAAGGAGTCGGCCTTGACCAAGACTGACGAGGGCACACGCCTTGCGTGGGTCACCTACCGGGACAGCCTCCGCGACCTCGACCCCGCGGACTACGAGGACGCCGAGCGTCATTCGTGGGATCGGCTGCAGCGCACGCTCGAGCGCCTCGAGTGCCAGCCGTTGGGGGTGTCGCGCTCGCGCGAGGCCGGCGACGCCTGACGGCCGGGCACCCGACGCGGTCATAGGCAGCGGTGATCCGCGCGACGCCGATCTTCCGCATGGTCCTGCGGTGCCCTACAGCCTTCAGTGGTTCGTCCCGGCGAGGAGTGATCCCTAGCGTGAGCGCTCGACACGGGTGGGCGGTCATCCTGCCGGCACTCCTTGCCTGCGGCACCTCGCTGGTGCCCGTACCCGCCGCCGGGGCGGCGACCAGCGCTCAGCAGAGGCTCTTCGCCAAGCTGATCGTCGAGGACCGGCGGACCTCCCCCGAGGTGGGAGACCTGCTGCGCTCTCGCGAGGGCTTCGTAGACGACCGGGTCGTCTTCGCCGACCTCACCGGGGACCGCCGCCAGGATGCCGTCGTGAGCGTGGCAAGCGGAGGCGCCGCCGGCGACGTTGCCTTCTACGTCTTCAGCACGCAGGGAAGGGACGCCGGGGACGAGCTGCGGGCGATCTACCGCAGCGAAGGCCTCTACCGCTCCACCGTCCGTGTGCGCAAGGGGCGGCTGATCTCCCGCGTGCCCCGCTACGAGCCGACCGACTCCCTGTGCTGCCCGACGGCCATCATGGAGCAGACGCTGCGCTGGAACCGCGACGCCGGGCGCTTCCGCGAGATCGCCTCGCGCGAGCTCGAAGGCCCGGACCAGGCGTAGGGAGACGAGAAGGCGAAGCCTGTCGTCCCGACGCCAGTGTGGCCCGGGCGAACGGCGGGCGACGAAGGGAGCGAGCGTGACTCTTCTGCGCCGGGTTAACCGCATCAGGCGCGGTTGAGACGGCGCAGAACGGCGCGCCGCTCCCCCCCTCCCTCGTTGCCCGCCGTTCCTCCACGCGCTATATTTGCGTGCATGCAAACAATGACCTCGCGCACGCAATCTTCCACCAGAGCTCTCGCCGAGGCCTTCGAGTCGCTCTCGACCCGGATGCTCAAGAGCGCCGACGTCTTTCGCACGGTTGGCGACCTCGAGCTCTCGGTCACCCAGTACAAGATGCTCACCCTGCTCGACGACGAGGACACCGAGCTCAGCCTCAAAGAGGTCGCCGAGCGCCTGGGGCTCTCGTTTCCCGCCGTCAGCCGGGCGGTGGACGGGCTATGCCAGCGCGCCTACGTCGAGCGCCGGGAGGACGAGACGGATCGGCGCATCAAGCGTGTGCGCACCGCCACGGCGGGCGCGGAGGTCATATCCGCCGTCCGCGGCGTGCGTGTCGAGGTGATCGCTCGCGAGCTCGAGGGCCTGACCGACCAGCAGCGCTCGCGGCTGGCCGCCGCCCTCGCGCCCCTACTCGAGCGCACCGAGGCGACCCGATGACCGAGCGCATCTCCGCCACATCCCGGCGACTCGCACTCAGTGAGGACAACCGCCGCTGGTGGACCCTCGGGGCCATGTGCTTCGCGCTGTTCATGATCATGCTCGACAACACAGTCGTGAACGTCGCGCTGCCCTCTATCCAGCGCGACCTCGACACGACGCTGTCGGGCCTGGAGTGGACGGTCAACGCCTACACGCTGACCTTCGGCGTGCTCCTGGTCACGGGAGGGCGGCTCGGCGACATCTTCGGCCGGCGCCGGATGTTCCTCTTCGGCGTCGTGGTCTTCGCGCTGTCCAGCGCGGCCATCGGCCTGGCACCCGACGAAAGCTGGCTGGTCGCCGGCCGCGCCGTTCAGGGCACCGGCGCGGCGTTCATGATGCCGGCGACCCTCTCGATCATCACCAACGCCTTTCCCGCCCACGAGCGCGGCAAGGCGATCGGGACATGGGCCGGGGTCTCCGCGATCGCGCTGGCGATCGGACCGGTCGTGGGCGGCTTCCTCGTCGAGCACGTCTCCTGGCGGGCGATCTTCTACGTCAACGTTCCCGTGGCGGTCGTCGCGGTGGCGGTCACCCTGTTCGCAGCGCACGAGTCCCGTGACGAAACCGTCACCCGGGAGGTCGACGTGCCGGGCATCCTGGCGATCACGGTCGGGCTCGGTGCGCTCATCCTCGCCCTGGTGGAGGGCAACAGCTGGGGCTGGGGCTCGCCGGGGATCCTCGGGCTCGTCGCGCTGAGCGCCATCGCGCTGGCCAGCTTCGTGCTCGTCGAGCTGCGCTCCTCCGCGCCGACGGTCGACTTCGCCTTCTTTCGCTCGCGGACGTTCCTGGGCGCGAGCATCGTCGCCTTCACGGTCACCTTCGCGATGCTCGCGTTCTTCTTCTTCATCGCGCTCTACATGCAGAACGTGCTCGACTACTCGCCGCTTGGGGCCGGCGCGCGCTTCCTGCCCGCCACCATCGTGATCATGTTCCTGGGCCCGATCGCGGGCCGGCTCACCGATCGCATCGGCCCGCGGCCGCTCATCACCGGTGGCCTGCTGGTGGTCGCCTCCTCGCTGCTGTGGCAGTCCTTCATCCGCATCGACACCGGCTATGCCTTCCTGGCCCCCGCCTTCCTGCTTATGGGCGTCGGCATGGCCTTCGTCATGTCGCCGATGAGCACCGCCGCCATGAACGCCGTGGACCGCAGCAAGGCCGGCGTGGCATCGGGCGTGCTGTCCATGAGCCGAATGGTGGGCGGCTCCTTCGGCGTCGCCGCGATGGGCGCGCTCGTCATCGGCCTCGGCCGGCGCGAGCTCGACCGCCTGCTCCCTGCGCTGCCCTCGGGCAAGCGTCAGGAGCTCGCCGAGGCGCTGGGCGCCGGCGGCGCGAGCACCGGAGGCAACGTCGGCCGGGCGATGAACGAAGCGTTCGTCACAGCGCTCGGGACCGGCTTGAAGGTGAGCGCGGCGTTCGCGGCGGCAGGAGCCGTCTCCTGCTGGCTGCTGATCTCGCCAAGAGCCGCTGCCTGGGAGGTGCCGGCGGCGCAGCAGGCGACGGCGGCGGCACCCGCCGGCGTCGAGCCTCAAGGCGAGCCAGCACCCTCCCCCGGCCAGCGCGACGCCGAGCCCGCTCGGGCGTGAACGAGCCGCCTCGCGGGTAGCCCCGCCCGATGACCGAGCAGCCGCGCGTGCCGGTGCCAGAGGCGCAGGCGCCGGTCAAGCCAGCCCGCCGCGGGGGGATCGCCTCCAAGTCGCGGTCGTCGCGCCCGTCGCGCCACCGCCGGCTGTGGCGCTTGGTCACTCTCTTCTGGCGCAAGGCCTACGAGGAGAACCTGACCGGCCTGTCGGGCATGGTGGCCTACAACCTGCTCCTCTCGCTGCTGCCGGCGACGCTCCTGGCCCTGTGGATCACCGGGCGCGTGCTGCAGAGCGGGCAGGCCGAGCAGCAGGTGATCGCCGATCTCCAGCAGCTCTTCCCGACCGCCGCCGAGTCGACCCTCAAGACCCTCACCCGGCGGCTTCAGACCTCGGGAACCGAGATCGGCGTCGCCGCGTTCGTCGCCGCCGTATGGGTCGGGTCCTCGTTCTGGGGCTCGCTGGACACGGCCTTCTGCCGCATCTACCACGTCCGCTGCCGCAGCTGGCTCGAGCAGAAGCGCTTCTCGCTGCTGATGCTGGTCGTCGCGATCCTGCTCACCCTGGCGACCCTCGCGCTCCCGGCAACCCAGAGCCTGCTCGTGTCGGGCGCCGAGGACCTCCCCTTCGGACTTTCCGGTGTTCGCGGGCTGGTATACGGCGTGACCGTCGTGGCCGGCCTCGCGCTCCTCTTCTCCCTGCTCTCGATCGTCTTCTGGGCGGTTCCCAACCGCCTGGTCCCGTGGCGCGCGATCTGGCCGGGAGCCCTCGGCGCGACGCTGGCCATCGGCGCGGTCGACTACGCGTTTCCTTTCTACCTGTCAACTGTCAACACGCTCGCGAGCTTCGGTACGACGTTCGTGTTCGTCATCATCGTGCTGCTGTGGTTCTACGTCGTGTCGATCGTCATCCTCGGCGGAGCCGTCATCAACTCCCTGCGCTTCGAGCTGCACGACACCGGCGAGCTGCGCATGGAGGATTGAGCGTCCTGGCCGCGAGCTAGCGTCCCCGGACCTGTGCGGGTCCTGACCGATATCGACCGCGACGCGATCGGCCAGCTCGTCGCGCGCGACGAGTTCTTCTGGCTCGACCTGACCGCGCCCACCGCCGAGGACCTCGAGCACCTGCGCCACGAGCTGGACCTCGAGCTCCCTCCCGAGGATATCCCCGGCATGCGGCGCCGGCTGTTCGACGACCACGAGGACTACGTGGTGCTCGTCTGGCGTGGCGCCGACGCCGGCGAGGACGGCCACATCGAGCCCTTCGACGTGTTCGTCTACATCGCAGGCAACTTCATCGTGACCTACCACGACACCCAAGTCGAGGAGCTCGACCGCCTGCGCCGCCGCCTGCACCGCCGCGGCCAGCAGGAGGAGCAGCTCGTCGTCGCCCGCGTGCTCGACGCCGTCACCGACTCCTTCCTGACCGTGCTCTCGGCGATCGACGAGCTGATCGCCGAGATCGAGGACGCCGTAGTCGAGAACCCCGGCGCGGACCAACTGCACGAGGTCTCCCGCCTACAGCGCGAGCTGCTCGCGCTGCGCCGGGTGGTCAACCCCGAGAGCGACCTGCTGCGGCGTGTCGCCGACGTCATCGCCGACGTCCCGGGCCTCGAGGAGGGAAGCCGCGACTACCTGCGCGACGTCGCCGACGACCTGTCACGGATCTCGGGCCAGATCGACAACTACGGCGAGCTGCTCACCAGCGTCACCGACATCTACCTCTCGACGGTCTCCAACCGGCTCAACGGGGTCATGAGCAAGCTGACCATCGTCGCGACGATCTTCCTCCCGCTGACCTTCGTCACGGGCTTCTTCGGGCAGAACTTCACCTGGATGGTCGACCACGTCGACTCGGCCGCCGCGTTCTTCGGCTGGGGCATCGGGACGCTGGCCGCCACGGTCGGGATGCTCGTGCTGTGGTTCCGCCGCAGCGGGTACATCTAGCCGCCCGATAGGCTGCCCGCCTCCCTTCATACGTAGAGAGGTCGATGCCCGTGGTGGTTGACTCGAGCAGGGTGACAGAGGTGGACGCCGAGCCCGGGACGCTCCCGGCGACGATGGCCGCATGGGTCATCCGCCAGGAGCGCGAGGGCGAGCCCACCGACGCTTTCCAGCTCGAGGAGATCGAGGTGCCCGAGCCGGGCGCCTTCGAGGTGATCGTCCGCGTCATGGCCGCCGGCGTGAACTACAACAACGTGTGGGCGGCGATGGGCAAGCCGGTCTCCGTCTTTCGCTACCACCCCGAAGAGGACCACCACATCGGCGGCTCGGACGCCTCCGGGATCGTGTGGAAGGTCGGCGCCGGGGTCACGCGCTGGAAGCCGGGCGACGAGGTCGTCATGCACTGCAACCAGGCCTCCTACGAGGACCCCGAGGTCCACGGCCTCGACCCGCTCGCCGCCCCCTCCCAGAAGATCTGGGGCTATGAGACGAGTTGGGGCTCGTTCGCGCAGTTCACCAAGGTCCAGGCCCAGCAGCTGCTCCCCAAGCCTGGCGCGCTCTCCTGGGAGGAGGCGGCCTCCTATGGCCTGACCTACTTCACCGCCTACCGCATGCTCATCACCCAGTGCGCCCTGCAGGCCGGCGGCCGCGTGCTCGTGTGGGGCGCCGCCGGCGGCCTCGGCGTCTTCGCCACCCAGATCTGCAAGATGGCCGGCGCCCAGTCGGTGGGCGTGGTCTCCTCGCCCGAGAAGGGCGCGCTGGTCGAAGGCCTCGGCGCCACCGGCTGGCTGGACCGCCGCGAGTACGCCGGGATGATGCGCCGGGGCGGCGAGTCGCCCGAGGAGGAGAAGGCGCGCTTCAAGGAGTCGCGGCGCTTCTCCAAGGCGGTGGCGGAGATCCTCGGCGCGCCGCCCGACATCGTCTTCGAGCACGTCGGCCAGGCCACGTTCCCGACCTCCGTGCTGACCGTCAAGCCGTTTGGCAAGGTGGTCATCTGCGCGGGCACGACGGGCTACAACCTCGACTTCGACGTCCGCTACCTGTGGATGCGCCAGAAGCAGATAATCGGCTCGCACTTCGCCAACGCCTATGAGTGCAACAAGGCCAACGAGCTCATCGACCAGGGCGCCATCCAACCCGTCCTGTGGCGCACGATGGGCTTCGAGGGGGTCGCCGAGGCCCACCAGCTCATGAAGGAGAACCGGCACCTGGGCAAGATCGCGATCCTGGTCGGCGCCGCCGAGGAGGGCCAGGGCAAGACGGCCGAGGGCCCGGGCGCCATCGCCGCCGAGGTCGGCGCCTGATGGCCGGAGTCGTCTACGTGCCGTGGTACGCGACGTTCTTCCGCGGCGACCGCCTCGAGCAGGCGCTTGAGGAGATCGCGCCCGTCGCCCTCCGCTACGGGGCGCGGGACTACGAGATCCTGCGCTCCCAGCAGGACAACTACAAGTTCATGCATTTCTCGATGTGGGAGCGCAAGGCCGACTTCGAGGCCTACTGGTACGGAACGGAGTTCAAGCGCTGGCGCGCCGACTACTCGAGCTGGTACCAGGTGCTGATCGTCCCCGAGTGGACCGACCGGATCATGCGCGACGAGGCAGGGCGGGTAAAGCAGCCGGTCGAGGGAGACGCCGCTTAAGAAGCGGTTCACTCCGAAGTTCGCGCCCGTACCGGTTGGGCGAACAGGCTCGCTGCCGCCCGCGGCGAGGTTGCCGAGCGGTCTCGGCTTGCTGCTGGTACGACACTCTCGTCAGGGCGGTAGCTGGCGGAGTCGGTAAGCCGCGTTCAGGCGGCGTTTGCGCCGGCTCGGAGCGCGTCGGCTGCTACGGCGTTGAGGTCGGTGCCCTTGGCAGCCGCTCGCTGTTCGAGTTCGTGCAGCGTGCGGGGATCGACAGCGACGTAGAGGCGCACCTCGGTCCCGTCTGCGGGCCGGGTGACGCTCAGCGTCTCAGCCTCGTCGAGGACGGCGTCGAGCTCGTCGGATGTGATCTCTTCGTCGTGTCGCATCCCTACATGATGCTGATCTAGCGATCGCGGCGGTAGCGGCTGACCTGCGCGGTGCTCGCCTCCCACGCGGTGCGGACGTGCCATGCGCCGGAGTCGACGGGCTCCGGATTCAGCACGACGGTGAGGATCCGTCCGCCATGGGCCGATCACGAGCACAGAACCTTCGACGCGCGGACGTGGGTTGCGAATCACGATGCGATCGCCGTCGTTGACCTGGCGGACCTCCTCTGGGGTGATCGCATGACTGGCGAGCTTCGCGACCGTCGGCTCCGAGAACAGCAGAACAGCGATCAGCACCGCCGCACCGTACTTGCAGAGAGCGCGCTTCCGCTTCGCCCGATGAGCGGGAGCGGATGCCTTTGCGGTCGGCACTCTCGTACCTCGTCCGCAGCGGGCGTTTGCTGCGCGCCCGCCGAGACGCCCGGAATCACGCGGAAGCGAAAGCGCCCGGCGAGCCGATCCCTTGACACGTGTTGTCAACGGTTTACCGGCGTCGCCGGGCCGTGATCAACCAGGAACGCGAATCGAGGACCACGCCGCGCTCGTCGCTGAGTGCGCCGCGAGCATCTCGCGCAGGCGCTACACCGTACGAGCCGCCTCGCGGTCGCTCAGGCCTGCGTGGGCCGCGCTCGTGTCCTGATACCCCCGGACGAACGCGAGCGCG